>Ga0070735_10000832_pt1 | contig 31214 bp, 24 predicted proteins | sample Coa_R1_FD_66443 | JGI IMG/M metagenome (GOLD analysis project Ga0070735, IMG submission 66443) | Surface soil microbial communities from Centralia Pennsylvania, which are recovering from an underground coalmine fire - Coalmine... | ecosystem: Environmental > Terrestrial > Soil > Unclassified ...
TTGCGCGGTGCGATCGGTGCTGCCGTGAACCAGATGCAGGCTGCACAGAACGTTGAAAATGTCCAAGTCCAGAACATTACTTCGGCGCAGAATGCCATCCTGGCGGCAAATATGCCCCAGGTGGTGTCCAATCTGTCGAAGTACCTTATCCTGCAACAGACCGGCGTTTATGCTCTGGGGCAGGCCAATTCGGCACAACAGGGTATTTTAAGGTTGCTCCAGTAACCTCATGATTTACCCCTTGAAGGCGGAAAGCGCTTGGCTTTCCGCCTTCAAATCTTGATTTTGCCAATGAAGGAGCCCGGGATTCGTGGGGATTTTTGGGATTAACCTTAATACGGCGGGACTCGGGTTGGGAAGCGGACTAAACGTCCAACAGACTGTAAGCCAACTCGTCGCGGCTGCCCAGCAATCTGAAGCGCCCCTGCTTCAGGAACAACAACTTTATACCTCCCAGACGTCAGCCCTTAACAATATCAACACACTCCTTGGGAATCTGCAGACGGCTGTCAGCGCCTTGCAAGACCCGCTCGGGGCCCTCTCCGCTGAGACGGCAACCTCATCCAACACCGGCGTCCTCACCGCAACCGCAGGCTCCGGCGCAACGACGGGGACTCATACGATCACCGTCAATTCTTTAGCCACTACTGCTTCCTATTACACGAGCGCCCTGACATCGGGTGATACGACGTTCGGAACCGGGCAGTTCACGCTGCAAGTTGGCTCAAATGCCCCGGTCACGATTACCGTCGATAGCTCCAACGATACTCTGAACAGTCTGGCCTCCTACATCAATAGCCAGAACTATGGCGTGAAGGCCAGCGTGATCACGGACTCGAATGGCGCACGGCTATCCCTTGTAAGCAATACCAGCGGTGCCGCAGGGGATCTCGCGATCAGCGGCAATACCACCGGGCTGAGCTTTACGAAAGCTGTGACCGGCGCAAATGCGTCTCTTACGGTGGACGGCGTCCCCATCAACAGCGCCAGCAACACCGTCACGGGAGTTATTCCGGGAGTGACGCTCAATTTAACTGGAACTTCAGCTTCGGCTGTCACTCTGACTCTCAATCCGGATACCAGCCAGACGACGACTGCGATCAATAATTTTGTTTCGGCTTATAATGCAGTCGTTCAGGCTGTCAATGCGCAATATACTGTCACTCCGGGCGCCTCCCAGCAGCCTCCGCTCCTCGCCGATAGCTCGCTCAGCCTGGTGCAAAGCATGCTGGCTTCAGACGTGAATTACACCCTGACCGGAAACAACGGCATCACCAGCCTGGCGTCACTCGGTATTACCGTCAACAATGATGGCACCTTGTCTGTGGATAATGGCACCCTGACCTCGGCGCTCAATAATAATTTCAGCGCGGTACAGTCATTCTTTCAGCAGACCAGTTCGCCGAGTGGCTTTGCGGTGAATTTTTATAATTCCTTGCAGAGCCTCACGGATCCGGCAACCGGCCCGTTGAATATCGACCTCCAGGGTATCAGCCAGGAGCAACAAAGCATTTCCCAGCAGATCAGCGACTTTCAAGCGAACCTGGCCCAGCAACAGCAAACCTGGATTCAGGAGTACAGTCAGATCAACGCCACATTACAACAATTGCCATTGCTGATTTCGCAAATAAATGGGCAACTTAGCTCGTTGAGCGGCATTTCCTCGGCGGCGCCATCCACGTCATCATCATCTCTGGCGTGAAAGCTCATTGAGTAGGTGTTGTTGGGACTTGCGAGTTTTCTGTTGACAGGGACAAGGCGCCTGTCAGTTGAGTGCCTCCACCCACGTCAGGAAGAGCCGTGAAATCCACCACTTTAGTCCATCATTTAAATGTTAACCCGTTTATTTTCAATCGCTTAGGTGTGACAAATTCCATTTGGGCAAGGTTGGATTCTCGTAGCGTCCATATTGAAAAGGCAGCAATTACTCAGAAGGCTGCAGGTTCAATATTCGAATTCGGGTTAATCGCGATTTGAAATTTCAGATTTGAGATTGGAAATTTCGGATTTGGGATCGCTTCTCGTATGGCACAGAACGTAGCTCAGGCTTATCGGCAACTCTCCTCACAAGGGGCAAATATCGTCTCGCTGGTAATCCGCTGCTACGATGAGATCATCGCCTCGCTTTACGCCACGGTGCGAGCGATTGAGCGTCACGATATCGAGGAAAAAACGGATCAACTGAATCGGGCCACAACGTTCATCAGCCACTTGCGGGCCATTATCGATTTTGAGAAGGGCGGCGAAACGGCCCTCTATCTTGACCGTTTCTATGCCCTGGCGCAGCGTGAGATCGTTCGAGCGAGCGCGACGCTTTCCGCCGAAATTCTGCGCACACTTGCGGCAGACTTTACTGAAGTGCGAAACGCCTGGGAGCAGGTGGAAGCGCCTCGAAGTGCCAACCCACCATCCCCGACGGCCCAAGACTTTTCTTCTGCCGATTCTCCGCATGTTCCAAGTGAGCATTCACCTGGCCGCTCGGGCTGGAGCGCCTGATGCAGGCTGATCTCCGAATGGAGTGAACCTCGTTCAGCCTGACCATCCAGCCTTCCCCATCATCAAACGGTAGTTGCAAAAAAAGAGATTGCCCCTTACTCTGAATTCCACCTTCATCGACCTGATAAATAATCTAGAATCTTCCTGCCTGAAATTTGAATCTGGATAGGCGGGGAGAGAGACACTCACGAGACAAGGAGAGCTTTAATGGAAGTTGAGCTGGCCCTCGAATTTGCGCGAGTGGTGGAACAAGCCGCTATTGAAGCGGCTCGGACGATGGGGCGCGGAGATCGGGAATTATCTGATCGGGCGGCCGTGGAGGCCATGCGCCGTGTTCTGGATGCGGTCCCTGTAGCCGGAACAGTCGTGATCGGCGAAGGGGAGCGCGATCAGGCGCCCATGCTTTATATTGGTGAAAAAGTCGGCTTGAAAAAGGAATACTGCGAGACGGTTCCCGAGGTTGACATTGCCGTGGATCCGCTGGAAGGAACTAACCTTTGCGCCATGGGAGTTCAGGGAGCCATTACCGTGCTGGCGGCTTCCGAGCAGGGCGGACTTTTGCATGCGCCTGACTGTTACATGGAGAAGATTGTTGTCGAGCCGGGAGCGCGGGGTGCAGTCGATCTGGATGCTCCGGTGAAGGAGAATCTGAAGGCGATTGCCCGGCGACTCGACCGTCGGGTGGAAGATTTAGTGGTGGTGGTGCTCGACCGCCCCCGCCATGAGAAGCTGATCGCGGAGATCCGCGAGGCAGGGGCGAGAATCCGCCTGATTCCTGATGGCGATCTTTCTGCCGGAATTGCGGCCGCGGTGGTGGGTACTGGGGTTCACGCTGTCATGGGCATTGGAGGTGCTCCGGAAGGGGTGTTAACGGCTGCCGCCTTGCGTTGCCTGAACGGAGAAATTCTGGCTCGGCTGGTGGTGAAGGATGAGCAACAGGCCGAGCGAATCAAAAGCATGGGCATTCACGATTTAAAACGAATTTACAACACCCATGACCTGGCTCCGGGAAAGGAGATTATCTTCGCGGCCTGTGGCGTGACGGATGGAAGCCTCCTCAAAGGAGTGCGATTTTTTGGCGAGGGTGTCCGAACACAATCGATGGTGATGACGCTCAGTACGAGATGCGTTCGTTTTATCGACTCGATCCATATGTCCAAGAGACCTGATGCCAAAGTCCGCCTGTTTTAGCGGAGTGCTGCGATGTTTGGGTCTCTTTCGCTTCGAATGCTGCCGGGGATTGATCAGCTCATATTGCAGTTGCAAGTGGGGTAAGATTCACTTACTATCGAAACCAAAGAGTTCGTATTCCAGATCAAGAAACAGGAGCCCGCGATGCTAAAACAAATGAATCGCCGCCAATTTATGGAGGGTTTCGGTGCGGCCGCAGCCAGCCTCTGCCTATGCCCTCCGACCCTTCGTTCCACAACAACGCCGCCGACGGCCCCCGTCGCGGTCGCAAAGTGTTCGGGCTACGGATCGCAGGTGCACGCCACACTGGCAAGGATGTTTGACCAGTTGGGTGGCCTTGATCGATTGGTGAAAGGGAAAACAGTCGCTATCAAGCTTAACATGACCGGATACGCAACGGATCGTGTGGCGGGGCTACCGCCCGGACTTGCGCATTGGGTTCATCCCGATGTCATCGGCGCCACGATCAGCCTGCTTGATCGGGCGGGAGCGCGCCGCATCCGGCTGCTGGAAAGCACTTTGAGCCCATCACGCTCTCTCGAAGGCTTCATGAGGGAGGCTGGCTGGAACCCCAGCGATTTTTCGAGCGCCGCCTCGAATGTGGAGTTTGAAGACACCAACTATGCGGGGCCTTCTGGCAAATACAAGCGCCTCTGGGTTCCGGGTGGCGGCATGATGTTTAAGGCTTATGACGTCAACCACTCCTATACCGATTGTGATGTCTACGTCTCCCTCGCCAAGCTGAAGGAGCACGCTACCGCCGGCGTGACGCTTTCCATGAAGAATTCGTTTGGCATTCCGCCCTGCACGATTTACGGCGAGGGTGCGGGCATCGATGAGCCTTCGAGCGTGGTGAAAGGCGCTCGCGCCATGCTCCACGATGGCAGCCGCCAGCCCTCCAGAACTTCGTTGCCTGAAAATAATCCTACCTCGCCGAGGTCTCCGGGGTATCGCGTGCCTCGGGTGACGGTTGATCTCGCTGCGGCGCGCCCCATTCACCTGGCTGTAATCGACGGGATTTCAACCGTGGCGGGCGGAGAAGGGCCATGGATCAAGAGGTGCCGCCCCGTGCATGCGGGTCTGCTGATTGCCGGCACGAATTGTGTGACCACTGATGCGGTTGCAACAGCGCTGATGGGCTTCGATCCGATGGCCGACCGTGGGACCGCTCCTTTCGAGAAGTGCGACAGCACGCTGAAGCTCGCGGAGCAGCTCGGCCTTGGAACCCGGGATTTGAACAGAATCGAAGTCATCGGGGTTCCTATTTCCAAAGCTCGCGTCAGTTTTCGGAACGTTTAGCGGCCATTGAGTGATGCCCCACGGCGTCGCCTTTTGTCATCGGCATTGTGGCGGCAAATTTTTCTTCCCTCTGACCTTTGCGGCGCAAAGGCTCTCAAGGGTTTTGTCCCAGCCAATTCTTTACAACAACCACCCTACCCCCCTCCTTGATCAAGGGGGGAATTCCCCCTCGACTTGCCCCACACAAAATCTGATGGCAGTTGTATACTGCTTGGCTCACCGCTCGGAGTCGGGTTGCTGAAGGATGCAAGAGATCGGATTTCTGTTCAGCGGGAAAGATTGAATCATCAGCACGGCACCGGACGGCCAGAAACTGAACAGATTTATTGGGGGATGGGATGAGAGAAGGAGCATGCCGATTGAGCAGCAAGTCATTGATCCAATTTCTTATCGTGATCGTCGTTTTTGGCGCGGGAACTCGGTCTTTAAACGCGCAGGCGAAATCCAGCAAGGCGGAGCCTGCTTTTCGCAATCCGGCGCTGCCCATTGAGCAGCGCGTGGATGATCTCGTTGCGCGAATGACGCTTCAGGAAAAAGTCCTGCAAATGCAGCACACGGCTCCGGCCATTCCGCGGCTTGGAATTCCTGCATACGATTGGTGGAACGAAGGTCTGCACGGCGTTGCGCGCTCGGGCTATGCCACCGTGTTTCCGCAAGCCATCGGGATGGCGGCCACCTGGGATGCACCGCTGATTTACCAAGAAGCGCGCGTCATTTCAACTGAGGCGCGGGCCAAGTATAATCAGGCCCAGAAAGAGGGAAACCACAGCATCTATTTTGGGCTCACTTTCTGGTCGCCGAATATCAACCTGGTGCGTGATCCCCGTTGGGGGCGTGGGCAGGAAACTTATGGTGAGGATCCTTACCTGACCGGAAAGTTGGGCTTAGCCTTTGTCACTGGTCTTCAGGGCGACAATCCGAAGTATCTGGAAGTGGTAGCCACCCCCAAGCACTACGCGGTTTATAGCGGTCCGGAGCCTGCGCGCCACAGGATGAACATCAATGTCACGCCACACGATCTGGAGGATACTTACCTGCCGGCGTTTCGCGCCACAGTGGTTCAGGGCCATGCGGACTCAGTGATGTGCGCTTACACGTCGGTTGATGGCGCACCTGCCTGTGCCAACGACCATCTTCTTCAAGACACGCTCCGCGAGGCCTGGCGTTTTCCGGGCTATGTCACTTCGGACTGCGGCGCCGTGGAGGATATTTTCAGAGGGCATCACGCTGCGCCCGATCTCGAACACGCTTCAGCCAGGGCGGTGAGTGCCGGGACGGATACCACCTGCGGCAATGAATACGTCACGCTGGTGAAAGCGGTGCAGGAAGGCTTGGTAAAGGAAAGTGTGATCGACACGGCGGTGAAACGACTTTTCACAGCGCGCATGCGCCTCGGGATGTTTGACCCCCCTGAAGGGGTCCCCTTCAACCGCATTCCCATGTCGGAAGTCGACTCACCTGCGCATCGACAACTTGCACTTCGGGTCGCGCGTGAATCCATCGTGTTGCTGAAGAACAATGGCATTTTGCCCTTGAAACCGGACGTCAAGACGATTGCGGTGGTTGGCCCCAACGCCGAATCGCTGGCGGCAATTGAGGGCAACTATCACGGCGCGCCATCTCATCCCATTCTGCCTATTGAGGGAATGATACGGCAGTTTGCCGGCAAGGCGCGTATTCTCTACGCACAGGGTTCTCCCTACGTGCCAGAGCTCCCGTTGCCGGTGCCTCGCACCGTTTTCCAGACTACAGATTCCCCTCCGGCTTCCGGGCTGAAAGCGGAGTACTTCGCCAATTCTGATTTTTCAGGTAAACCTGCGCTCATCCGCACCGACCCACAGATTCAATTTGACTGGGATGCCGCAGCTCCGGCTCCAGACATTCCCATGAAGTCGTTTTCCGTGCGCTGGAGTGGAATGCTGACACCGCCCGGCCCCGGAGACTACACTTTCAGCCTCCGCGAGCCGGGATGCTACCCATGCGGGGATCACGAGACTTTTCGAGTCTTTTTGGACGGTCAGCTGGTAATCGATGGCAGCAGCTACAATCGCCGCCCGAAGCTGCCGGTTTATCATACGCATTTTGCTGATTCGCAGCCCCATGCGTTCCGCCTGGAATATGCGCATCGCGGGCCCCTCTTTGGCGCCGGAGTCACTTTGGAGTGGCAACCTCCTGGCGATGTGCTGCGCGAAAAGGCTGTAAAGCTTGCGCAACAGGCGGACGTGGTGGTGGCTTTCGTGGGCCTTTCACCGCATCTTGAAGGTGAGGAAATGCCAATCCAAGTGGAGGGCTTCAGCGGCGGCGATCGCACGAGTATCGATTTGCCGGAAGTCCAGCAGGAATTGCTCCGTGCACTCGCAGCCACGGGCAAGCCGTTGGTTGTTGCCCTGATGAGTGGCAGCGCGCTGGCGGTAAACTGGGCGCAACAGCGTGCGGCGGCCATCCTGGAAGCATGGTATCCGGGTGAAGAAGGAGGTCAGGCAATCGCGGAAACGCTGGCGGGATTAAACAATCCGGGTGGCCGGTTGCCCATCACATTCTATGCATCGCTTGACCAGCTTCCTCCTTTTTCGGATTATTCGATGCAGAATCGCACCTATCGCTACTTTCACGGGAAGCCTCTTTTTGGTTTTGGCTACGGCCTCAGCTATTCGAGTTTTGCCTTCAGCAACCTGAAGCTGTCATCAGACGAGATTCAGGCTGGGCAGCCGCTGACCGCCGAGGTAACAGTTCGCAACACGTCCAGAATTGCGGGAAGCGAGGTCGTGGAGCTTTATCTGGAGTATCCTCAGGTTGCGGGCGCTCCGCTGCGGGCATTGAAGGGGTTCCAGCGCTTGCCTCTTGCTGCGGGTGAAACTCGGGAGGTCACTTTCAGGCTTGACCCCCGGGATTTAAGCCTGGTGACTGATCAAGGCGACCATCGGATCCGACCGGGCAATTACACCATCTTTATTGGCGGCAGCCAGCCTGACGAAGGGCCCGGCGTGAGCGGGCAATTCCGAATCGTTGGCGAGAAAGCGCTGCCACGGTAGTGAGGGTGGTTATTGCCTGATTCAGGCGTAAACCACATGATGCACTTTTGTGAAAGCTGAAACACCGGGCTCAGGAGAGATCATGGCACAGTTCCATTTCAAGAAGACTCAGTGGATTTTCATCTTCTGTCTGGTGATCGTTTTAAGCGGAATGCGGGTGATTGCGGCGCAGGCCGCGGATTCCTATTATCTGGAGTCAGGCGACCGAGTGGTTTTCTATGGAGATAGCATTACCGAGCAGCAGTACTACACGATGGATGTAGAGGATTACACCCTCACGCGGTTTCCCACGCTCAAAGTCAGCTTTGTGAATTCTGGCTGGGGAGGTGACCGGGTGACGGGTGGCGCGGGCGGTCCCATCGATCTGCGCCTGAACCGCGATGTATTTCCGTACAAGCCGACGGTCGTCACCATCATGCTGGGCATGAATGATGGCGGGTATCGGCCATTTGAGGAGTCTGTCTTCCACACTTACACCACGGGCTATGAGCACATCATTCAGAGCCTTCGGGATCGGTTACCCGGCGTCCGCGTCACGGTGATTGAGCCTTCGCCATATGACGATGTCACTCGGCCTCCAAACTTTGCCGGCGGTTACAATGAGGTGCTGATCCGGTATGGCGAATTTGTGGCTGACCTTGCACATCGTCTCAATCTGACGCTTGCCAATATGAATGCGCCTTTCGTGGCAGACCTCGAACGAGCCAGGCGGCTTGATCCCGTGCTGGCCCAGAAGATTGTTCCGGATCGCATTCATCCGTCTCCTGGCGGTCATCTCTGGATGGCGGAAGCCTTGCTAAAGAGTTGGAATGCCCCGGCGATAGTGACTGCGGTTGAGATCAATGCAGCCCAGTCGCGTGTCAGTCGGGCTGAGAATACCCGCGTGACAGGCCTTAAGGCAGGGCGCAGCCTGAGCTGGACACAAATGGATAATGCTCTCCCACTTCCGATCAATCTTAAAGACCCGCTGGTTTTGCTCGCCCTTCACAGTTCCGATTTTATTCAGGTGCTCGATCAGGAGACGCTGCAGGTGGGCGGACTCAGCGGCTCAAAATATGCATTGAAAATTGACGGTGAACACGTGGGTGACTTCACGGCCGGCGAGTTGGCGCGAGGAATTAACCTGGCCACGCTCGAAACACCCATGTTGCAGCAAGCTGAGCTTGTCCATAACCTCACGCATGAGCATAATCGCCTACATTTCGATCGCTGGCGAGATATCCAAGTTCCTCTAACCAACGAGCGCTTCTCCGAAATCTCACAGGCCGAAAGAGCTTTGGACAGATTAGAGCAGAAGCTGATTGTGGAGCAGCGCGCCGCTGCGCAGCCCAAACCTCATCGGTATGAATTGTTCCCTGCTAGGTGAGCAAGGGGTCTTATTCGGCTGGCTAGGCTTTCTTTTGCGGTGGGACGTAGCCCGGGGGAAGCGCGGCGCCTTCACCAAAAAAGAAATCCTCCATCTGCTTGGCGATAATTTCCTGGGCTTCTCGGGTGGCGGGATTAAGCCGGAATTCGTTGAGGATCATTTTCAGATGTTCCAGCCATAGCTCCCAGGCTTGCTCGGAGACGTTGTCGTAGATTCTTTGTCCGAGCTCTCCAGCCCAAGGGGGTTCATCAAGCCCTGGGAGTTCTTTCTGAAACTTCACACATTTCACCATTCTCTGTGCCATGCACGTTCCTCCACTTTGGCTCAAGGTCCAAGAATTTACTGCCGCTCTCGATAATTCGATCGCGAATTTATGATAAACTGCGCCTGCTTCCTCTGGGTGATTCTTAATTCAATCTCCCGGAAAGGATACACCAAACAAGGAGTTCAGTTCTTAAACGCTATTATACTCATAAAAGTCATCGTGCGGACGTTCATTCGGAAGCAGCTTGATTTTGAAGCAAAGACCCGCTGAAGCGACATTCACTGTGTGTCCGGCATAACCAGTCGACTTTGAGAGAAGGGAGACCGTAGAGGGAATTTGCGCAAGAGGCTGGAGTCGGATTCTCCGGTTGAAGCCTAGTGAGGGAGTGTGGATATGAGATATAGATTGATGGGTTTCGTTTCTTTACTGGTGATTTTAGGGGTTTCATGTGGTCTGGCAGAGGGACAAATCAACACAAAGATCGTGCATTACAAAAGCGGCACCGAGCGGGTCAGCGCTTTCCTGGTTACGCCCGGCGCGAGCGGTAAGCATCCGGCATTGGTTGTGATTCACGAGTGGTGGGGATTGAATGACTGGGTGAAGGAGCAGGCTGAAAGACTGGGAGAGCAAGGCTATGTGGCCCTGGCAGTGGACCTTTACCGCGGTCAGGCAACATCCGACCCTTCCATGGCGCACCAGCTTGCACGGGGCCTGCCACACGATCGCGCCTTGCGTGATCTGGAAGCAGCGTTCAATTATCTGGCTTCGCGACCGGACGTGGATTCCAATAAAATCGGATCAATTGGTTGGTGCATGGGAGGAGGGTACTCAATGGAACTTGCGATTCACGAACCAAAACTTGCCGCTTGTGTCGTCAATTATGGTGCTTTACCCACCGATCCGGAGGATATCAACAGAATCCAGGCTCCTGTTTTGGGAAACTTTGGTGCTGAAGATCGAGGCATTCCTCCCACCGCCGTCAGTAATTTTGAGAAGGCGATGGAGAATGCGCATAAGAAGGTGAATGTGAAAATCTATGCCGGCGCGGGACACGCCTTTGAAAACCCCAACAACAAAGCAGGGTATCGGCCTCAGGCGGCCCAGGATGCATGGAATCGAACCGTGTCGTTTCTGGCTGAGACGCTCAAGCAGTGACTCGGAGGACTATCCAAAGTTTGCAGGGAAGAAAAGCGACCGAATACTGAAGGTGGCTGACCTAATGCGCTTGTGCTGGAGCAGCAGTGAGATAGGTTCTTTCCTCAGCAAAGCACGATCTTATCCCGGTGTTCCTTGACCCCCCGGGTTGCATTGCGCGTGTCAATAACCAGCTTGGCGTGGCGGACGATGAAATCATAATCATAGCTTGAATGGTCGGTCGCCACAATGACGGCAGCATATTGCCCCAGCTTCTCAGCCGAGAGCTCTATCGACTTCATATGTTGGAAGTCGTAATGACGCATTTTATGAAGCTGCGGGAAATAAGGGTCGTGATAGTCCACTGTGGCTCCGTGAGCCTGAAGCAGTTTGATAATGCGAAGCGAAGGTGATTCACGAAGGTCGTCGATGTCTTTCTTGTAGGCGACCCCAAGAATAAGAATAGGAGAATCCTTCAGGCATTGTTTTCGCTGATTGAGTGCTTCGATGACAGAATTCACCACATGATCTGGCATGGCGGAATTGATCTCTCCCGCCAATTCGATGAAGCGCGTCGGAAGTTCATACTCATGTGCTTTCCAGGTGAGGTAAAAGGGATCAATCGGGATGCAGTGTCCCCCCAGCCCCGGCCCCGGGTAGAAGGGGGTGAAGCCGAAAGGCTTGGTTTTCGCCGCGTCAATGACTTCCCAGATGTCAATCCCCATCCGCAAACAAAGAAGCTTAAGTTCATTCACCAGAGCAATGTTCACACACCGATAGATATTTTCCAGGAGCTTGGTCATTTCAGCGGCGCGGGAGGAACTGACCACAATCGTGCGTTCAAAGACCTGGCTGTAAAGTGCCTTCGCGGCCTGAGCGCTGGGGCCATTTACTCCGCCGATAACCTTCGGAATTTGATGGGTTTGAAATGCACGGTTCCCTGGATCTTCCCGCTCTGGCGAGAAAGCAACAAGAAAGTCCGTCGCTTCGAGATCAATGTTCGTGACTTCATGCCCATCCGTTGAATAGGGTCTAATGGGTGAACGAAGACCTGAGCGTTCCAGGATGGGAACGACCAGTTCTTCGGTAGTCCCCGGATACGTTGTGCTTTCAAGCACAACTAATTGGCCGGGCCGCAAGTGTTCCCTGATGGTTTCCGCGGTATCGCGGATATAGCTCAGGTCAGGCTCTCGGTGGTCATCTAGGGGGGTAGGCACACAGATAATAATTGCGTCCATCCGTCGAAGCTCTTCAAAATTCGTGGTGGCACAGAAACGATTTTGCTTTTTCTCGGCAGCAATGGTCGAAGCAGGAATGTGGCGGATATAAGTCTCGCCTGACTCGAGTTTCTCCACTTTGGAAGGATCGGTATCAAAACCAGTTGTGCGAAACCCTCGCTGTGAGTAAAGCAAAGCCAAGGGGAGGCCGACGTATCCTAAGCCAATCACACCCACCTGGGCATTTTTGCCATTGAACCTGGTAAAGCGTGCCGCCAAGCTTTCCGTTGCAACACTCATTTCGTTTCTGTTTTCCACCTCAACTCCTTTACTCGCACAGGGTTATATTCCAAGCTATGGCTCTAGACTAAATCTATTCCTACGGCGCCTAGGGCCCTTGTTTTTTCTGCCAAAAACAAGGCTACTGAACGTTCTCCAAGGACTTATTCGGTTTGCTGAAAACTTAAACCCACGAACTGCGTACACCTTCTCACATTATCGCACTTCAAGATGTACCTGTTTTAAGGAAACATCCTTGATCATACGTTAAGAAGAGTTACCTTGACAATGAGCGAACTCTCGTTTAACTTCAATATTTTACGAGGTTTGTAATTCAATGCTGGGAAAGCCGTCTTGGACTCGCTTTTCTTCATGCCCTGAAATCTCAATTCAGTTGGGTGCTGGCCGGGGAAAGATGAGCATATTCCACCGACCAGCCTGTTTGTTTGTCGGGTTTGTCCTAGGTGTATTTTTGCTTGGCCGCCCCACCCTTCTGGCCCAATCCACAGATCAAAGTAGCGTTCTACCCCAGGATCAGAGTGCAGCACAGGACCAGGATCCCGGAGCGGGCGTGCCATCCACGGAGCCGAATCAGGAAACGGCTACGAATGAAGGCCCCGCCGGTGGGGGCATGATCGGTCCGGATTACGTCCTAGGCCCCGAGGACGTGATCACGATCACGGTTTTTAATCTTCCCGAGATGACCCAGACGGTTCGCGTGGAGAACGATGGGACGATTACCGTTAAGTTACTGGGGCGTGTGCGGGCTGCAGGGCTAACCACCGAACAGTTGCGTGACGAACTACAAAGAGAATGGGGGAAAACCTATCTTCAAGACCCTCACGTCACCCTCTTCATTAAGCAATTTCACGCTCGACCGGTATCGGTGGTGGGAGCGGTCGCAAAGCCCGGGCTTTACCAGTTACCGGGTCCGCGGACTTTGGTACAGGTTATCGCCATGGCAGGTGGCGTTAATATGCCCGGAACCGGAGTCGGTAATGCATCAGGAGGTGGTGCCGCAGCAGGCCGGTGGGTTTACGTAACCCGCAAGGGAGGCTTTCCAAATCTGAAGCCTAGTGAAGGCTTAAAAATTGTGGCGCCTGATCAAATCAAGGTGGATTTGGGCAGGCTGCTGTATGAGCATGACAGTGCTCTTAATATACCGGTCAAAGCTTTCGACACCATCACGGTCAGCCGAGCTGGAATCGTCTATGTGGTTGGAGCGGTCGGCAGGCCGGGTGGGTATACTTTGGAAGACCGTGACAGCCTGACGGCCTTGCAGGCCCTGGCATTGGCAGGAGGATTTACCTCCTATTCCAGAAAAAGCCGCTCTCAGATTATTCATGAATTGCCAGACGGGAGACGAATTATTAAGCAGATCGATTTGGGGAAAATCGTAAAAGGTAAGGCCCCAGATCCGATCCTCACCGCGAATGATATCCTGGTCGTACCAGATAGCACGGGTAAATTTATTGGAAAGCAGGGTGCGGCCACCGCTGTTGGAACCATCACCAGTTTAGTTATCTGGCGCGGCCTGTAAAGGTCTAGACACAAGGAGCTCAATGGACGAACTCGAAAAACGTCAAGCCATGCTGCCCCTTGAAATGATTCCTCGTGGCGGGACACAGGCCTTAGAAGCGCAACAAATTGTCGATGTCTCGTCAGAAGAAGTACCGCATTTACTCGATTATTGGGCCATCATCAAGAAAAGGCGATGGGTGGTGCTCTCGTGCCTGGTTATTGTGTTTGCTACGGTCGCCATTGGCACGCTCAAGGAAAAGCCAGTCTATGAAGGTAAGGTTCTGATCGAAATTGACCCCGAACCACCTAACGTGGTGAATTTCAAGGAGGTTGTCAGTGTAAGTCCGGTCGATGTAAGCGCCTACCTTGAGACCCAATACAAGATCCTTAAGAGTCGAAGTTTGGCTGAGCGCGTCGTCCAAGACTTGCAGCTCTATCGCCTACCTGAATTTTATCGAGCTCGTCACCTCTTCGGGTTGTATACCACCGATCCCGAAACTCATCCTTCCGCTTCAGATCCTAATCCGGACCCAAATGCTGACTACTACCGGAACAGTGTTTCATATGTGCAAAATTCAATTGACGTAAGTCCGGTGCGGCGAAGCAATCTGGTGCAGGTCTCATTTGATTCCTACAGTCCGGAACTCGCGGCAAGGATAGCCAATAAGCTTTCGCAGGACTACATTGACCAGAATCTTCAAGTGAAGTGGGATGAAACCATCAAGGCGTCCAAATGGTTGTCTGGCCGACTTTATGAAATGAAGGCCAAGCTGGAGAAATCAGAAGATGCTTTGCAAGCCTATGCTCAGTCGCACGGCATTCTTTATATCGATACCAAAGACAACAGCCAACAGAGCATGGCCAGTGCCCGTATGGAAGGGCTTCTGCAGGATTATAGCCAGGCCCAGGCGGATATGTTCCAGAAGCAAGCGCTTTACAGCCTGGTACAAAAGGGAAAAATTGAAGACCTGCCGGGCGTGCTGAACAACGGACTGATCCAGGCGCTGGAGGAAAAAGTAGCTGATGAGCAACAGCAGTATGCGATGATCACTTCCTGGGTAAAGCCGGACTATCCCAAAGCGCGACAGATTCAAAGACAGATCAAAGCTCTTCAAAAGCAGCTTGATCAGAAAAAAGCCGCAATCATTGAGAACATCGTTCAAGAGTACAAATCCGCCGAGCATCGAGTAAAGTACCTTCAACAGGCCATCGATCAGCAAAAGCGAACGATGACCGCGCTTAATCAGAAGCTCGTCCAATACAACATCCTGAAGCGGCAAGTAGATTCCAACCGTGAGCTTTATCAGGGTCTCCTACAGCGCATGAAGGAAGCCCAGGTATCAGCCGGCCTTAACGCCACCAACATTCGAGTTGTGGACACAGCGGTTGTCCCCAAGAGCCCGGTGAAGCCGCGGGTTTATCTAAACCTTGGACTCGGCGTTTTCTTGGGGCTCGCGCTCGGAATTGGCCTGGCTTTCTTCCAGGAATACCTTGATAAGACGCTCAAAACGGCAGATGATGTGGAGCGTCTGGTGAGGCTGCCTTCCCTCGGCATTCTTCCGAAATTTACTTTGAATGGACATCACCACGAGGAGGAAGAGGGGCTAGTCCCAGTTCATCCTAACGGCAATGGGCATCTCGCTCCTGCGATTCAAAACACGCCTGAGGTGGCTGAAGCCTTCCGATCGTTGCGGACATCGATTCTACTCTCGGCAAGTCCGGTACCCAAGCTCCTGCTGATCACCAGTGCTCTGCCGAGCGAAGGAAAGACGACGACAGCCGTAAATCTGGGCGCCGTCCTTGCCAGCTTGAATACCAAGGTTGTGATTGTCGATTGTGATATGCGGCGTCCCGCTTTGCATCGTTCGGCCGGAGTTGAAAACAAGCCTGGATTCGTGCAATGCCTGACGGGCCATGTCGATCTGAAAGATGCTATCCTTCCAGTCCCCGGCGTTCCCTATTTAAATGCCATCCCTTGCGGTCCAATTCCGCCAAATCCCGCTGAAGTGCTTTCCTCTCATATGACCGGGGAGCTCCTGCGGAGGCTGCGGTCCGAGTTTGAATTTGTCCTGGTGGATTCGCCGCCTATTTTAAGCGTTGCTGATAGCCGCATTCTTGCTACTCTGACCGATGCAGCTATTCTAGTGACTCGGGCGCACTCAACTTCGTATGATGTGGTCCGGCGCGCGCGCTCCTTGCTCTATGGGGCCAACGCCCGCATCCTCGGCGTGGCGCTCAATGATGTTGATCTGCGGCGCGATGGTGACGGATACATGAGTGGCAACTATGGTTATGGCTATGGGTATGGATACGGAAGTAACCCTGATCATTATGATGACGCCAGTGACCACACTTAAATGCGCTCAGTCTGTAACGACCTTCCTTTTATTTAAGATTTCCCTTGTTTAAGGAATTCCATGATGCAAATTGCTGTGATTGGAGCGGGCTACGTCGGACTCACAACCGCCGCCTGTTTGGCTGAGATTGGTCACCAGGTGACTTGTGCGGAAAGCAACGCCCATAAGCTGGAATCGTTGAAATCTGGGGTGCTTCCTTTTTTTGAACCCCATCTTGAAGCACTGGTGCAGAAGAATCGGCAGGGTGGCAGGCTTTTGTTTACCTCAACGCCCGATGCAATCGCGCGCAGCCATGCCATATTTATTTGTGTGGGAACGCCGCCTTTGGAGAATGGCGAGGCTGATCTCACCGCCATCGAGGGTGTTGCGCGGACTATTGCCCAGCAGGCAGCAGGCTACAGATTAGTCATTGAAAAAAGCACGGTTCCAGTACAGACCGGGCGCCAGTTGCAGAAGCATCTCGGACTTTACAGGCGTGCGGAGTTTACCTACGACGTGGCGTCAAATCCCGAGTTTCTGCGGGAAGGCAGTGCCGTTGAAGACTTCTTTCATCCGGATCGCATTGTCGTTGGAGTGGAAAGTCCGCAAGCTGCCCGAATCATGAAGGAGATTTATCAGCCAGTCCTGGAACAGCAATTCACCTGCCCGGTACATGCCTCATGTGAGAAACGGCCCGCGCCCCCCTTGGTCGTCACGGATATCAATAGCGCCGAGCTGGTGAAGCATGCTTCCAATTCTTTTCTGGCGATGAAAATTTCTTTCATCAACCTCATTGCTGATCTCTGCGAGGCTGCTGGAGCGGACATCACGAAGGTGGCGGAAGGAATCGGTCTCGATCGGAGAATTGGAGCCTCTTTTCTCCGCCCCGGCATTGGTTTTGGAGGTTTCTGCTTCCCAAAGGATCTTCAGGCTTTTGTCAGAATTGGCGAGAAGCTCGGCCTGGACCTTTCTCTGCTCCGAGAAGTGGAGAAGATCAATTTGCGGCGGGTGGATCAGTTTGTGGAAAAAGTTCGGAAAGAATTATGGGTGCTGCGCGGGAAGAAGATTGGAATCTGGGGTTTGGCTTTTAAACCGAATACGGACGATATCCGGTTTGCTCCTGCTCTCGCCATCATTCAGCGCCTGCTTGCTGAAGGCGCAGACATCTCAGCCTACGATCCTCAGGCCATGACCAAGGCGAAAGAAGAACTTCCCGAGATTCGGTATTGCCGGGATCCTTACGAAGCGGCTCAAGGCGCCGAAGCTTTATTGCTGCTGACGGAATGGGAGGAATTCGGCCAGGCGGATTTGGATCGTGTTCGGAAGCTGATGGAACGCCCCCTTTTGGTGGATGGCAGAAATATGCTCACGCGGGAAAAGGTGGTTGCGCACGGTTTTCAATACATCGGAATCGGGCAGAGCGCGGAGGTTCCGGCAGCGGTTCTCACCTGACCGTCTTGAGTGGCGGAGCATCGACTCAGCACGGGCGAGAATACACTTCTCACCCTCGGAGATGAAATTGCGAATTGTCGTGACCGGCGGAGCGGGTTTTCTGGGCAGCCACTTGTGCGAGAAGCTGCTCGGCCTGGGCCATTCTGTTCTTTGCATCGATAATCTTGCCACCGGCAACCGCAAAAATATCGAGCATCTGGAAGCGAACCCTGCCTTCCAGTTCCGGTTGCAGGATGTGACGCAATATCTCGATGTTGAGGGGCCGGTAGACGCGGTCGCCCATCTGGCCTCGCCGGCGAGCCCGCCGGATTACCTGCGGCTTCAGATTCAGACTTTGAAAGTGGGTTCGCTCGGAACGCATAAGGCGCTGGGGCTGGCGCGGGCGAAGGGCGCACGGTTTCTGCTGGCCAGCACGTCGGAGGTTTACGGCGATCCGCTGGTGAATCCGCAGCCGGAAACTTACTGGGGCAATGTGAATCCGGTGGGTCCGCGCGGCGTCTATGATGAGGCGAAGCGTTTTGCCGAGGCCATGACGCTGGCTTATCATCGCTGCCACGGCGTGGATGTGCGGATTGCGCGCATCTTCAACACCTACGGACCGCGGATGCGTCCCAGCGATGGCCGCGTGGTCTCCAATTTCATCGTTCAGGCGCTTCGCGGCGAGCCGTTGACAGTTTACGGCGATGGCAGCCAGACGCGCAGCTTGTGCTACGTCAGCGACCTGGTGGAAGGCCTGACGCGCCTGCTGCTGGCTGATTCATCTGGAACGTCGGCGAACCACCCCAGAGTCTCCTCCTTGGAAAGGAGGGGAGCCGCAGGCGGAGAGGTCGGAGAGAGCACGACTCGAACGGAGTCTTCGGAGAACGGCGACCTCGACGGCATCCACGGGCCGGTGAATCTGGGCAACCCCAATGAGATGAAAGTGATGGATATCGCCCGCACCATCATCCGCCTGACCGGAAGCAAGAGCACGATTAGGCACCTGCCGCTCCCCGTCGATGACCCCAAAGTCCGCTGCCCCGACATCGCCCGCGCCCAGGCCTTGCTCGGCTGGACGCCCAAAGTGGAGCTTGAAGAGGGCTTGGGAACCACCGTGCGGTATTTTGCAGGCGTGGTATCGGGGGCCGCTAATAGCTCGGTCACTCATCGATAGCCAAGAATTGTGATCCTTGATGTCTCAGGTAATTAGAGGTTTCGCGAAGACATTCCGTCGATTCTTTGCTCCTGAAGAGATATCAACCGGTGCTAAGGTTACTCGGAACGTTTTGTTTTCAATCCTCCGATCCGCTCTAGTATGGCCCATTCCTTTTTTTCTGATTCCCTTCATTCTAGGAAAAATCGGAACCCGTGGATATGGGACATGGGCCGTTTTCCTGACCATCATTAATCTAACGTCGCTTGCAGACTTTGGCCTCGGCGGCACACTCACTAAACATGTTGCGGAGCATTATGCCAAGAGAGACTTTGTAGCTTTGAAGCGGCTGCTGGATACTGGCATAATGCTCTATTTGGCATTAGCTTCCATCACCGTGTTTGTTTTGGGTCTTTGTTCCGGCCTGCTGGTGCCACTGCTCTTTCGTGGCGGAGCGGGGATAGCTGATCAGCGGCTGCTGACTCTTTGGCACTGGTTGCTCCTAGTAGAGGCAATTAATATTTTGGTTATTCCACTTTATTCAGCTATCACCGGTCTTCAGCGAATGGACTTAAGCAATTTCCTAAGCTCTTTTAACAGTCTGGCATTCGCGCTACTTGCTGTGTTGTTTCTACGTTTGGACACGAACTTAGAGGCTCTTCTATACGCGGCATCGTTAACCGCAATTCTGACCCTTTTGATCGGAGTAGGAATGGTATGGATGATACTGCCTGAGATTCATATCAACCCTCTGCAGTTTGACGTCTCGGAAATGAAGAATATTTTTACATTCAGCTTACAGATTTACGTCACCCAAACCGCATTCATCATTCAGAACCAGATTGAAAAGCTTTATCTTGCTTGGTTCGCGAGTGTCACGCCCGTTGGATGGTATAACGTTGCTGCTGAAGCCGCCTTGAGGATTCGACGTATTCCTGAACTGTTACTAGCGCCCATCATGGCTGCAGCATCGGAATTGCACGCGCTTAGAGATGATGACCGGCTTGGCGAACTCTATTACCGGGCCCACAAGTATCTCGCGCTCTTCGGTGTACCACTGGTCGCTTATGTCGCAGTTGCATCGAAACGACTGGTAGCCCTCTGGCTTGGTCCGAGGCTCATGATGATAGCAGTTCCGTTCGCCGTCTTGTCGGTAGCCAATTTCTTTAATCTCACCTCGGGTCCCGGTCTTCTGATTCTGATAGGGCGTGGAAATTTAAGGCCAGGAATTTATGCTGCCTCACTGGGGATATTGGTAAACTTAGTCGTCAGCTTCATATTGATCTATTTCTACGGATTTTCCGGGGCTGTGATTGGGACTTCGCTCGCGATCACCGTTGGGACAACATATTTCCTTTATGTGTTCAACAAGGCCTCCGCGAGCGGATGGAGAAGACCAATTCTAAGGGCCTACTTAAAGCCAGTGGTTTGTGCCGCCATTTTGGTCGCATTACTTTTGGCCATATATCCCCCCGAGGCTGTTAGCTGGCTAGGTCTGTTCGTGGCCGGAATCATCTTTGTCTGTGCCTATTTGATGGGGCTGATCACGATGCGATTTTTTGACCAATTTGACTTAGCTAAGGCGGAAAGATTGTTTCCGCCCATTCGGCTTGTGCGGAGAGTGATCCCAGTTGCTTAATCGGGCGGTGAAACTGCAACATCGCTCAACTCCGGATGCTTATATAAAAGTTTGTTTTTTATCCCATTTGTCTGAAATAGGGGGTGCGGAGCTTGCGCTTGTTGAGTTGATCGCTGCTCTGAAACGAAGAGGTATATCTTCTTTCGTGATCATGCCTGCGGAGGGTCCGTTGCTTTACAAGCTTGCGCCCTTCGCAACAGATATTGCAATAGTCCCATACAGGTGGTGGATTGGTAATGATAGCGTGTATAGGAAAGTTCGGAGGCTGGGGAGAAATATCCTTTCCTTTCCTCTCCTGGTGTCGCAGCTTCACCGATGGGATTGTGACGTTATCGTAACGAACACGTGCACGATTCCAGCAGGGGCAGTGGCAGCAGCGCTGCTAAGAAAACCTCACGTTTGGTTCATTCATGAGTTCGGCAGAGAAGATCATGGCTTAAGATATGACCTTGGAGTGCACTTGTCTACGAGGATCATCGATCGGCTATCGGCGTGTGTAGCAGTTAATTCCGACGCAGTCAAGCAATATTATGCTCAATATATTTGTAAGGCTCCTTTGTATATCGTCCATTACTCTGTCGAACTCCCGGTTAGTGGCGAAGCCAGCCCTCGACCTTCGTGGGGACAACTGCCGATAAAGCTGGCTCTCGTTGGTAGAATCCACGAAGGGAAGGGCCAGTTGGAGGCTGTAAGCGCGCTGAGTTTGCTTAAATCAGAGGGCTTCGTTGCGGAGTTGGCGCTTGCTGGGGGTGCCGATGCCGAGTATCTCTCCTCCATAAGGGCATTAGCCCACAGGCTTGGTGTTGAGGATTCAATTCAGATTCTGGGACATCTCGATAATCCAGCACAAGTTATGGCAACCTCTGATATTGTGCTGCTGTGTTCGAGATGTGAAGCTTTTGGGCGCGTCACTGTCGAGGCGCTCAAGCTTGGTGTGCCGGTGATCGGTTCTGACTCGGGGGCTACGCCCGAAATCATCCGGAATAACTTCAACGGATTGCTTTACAAGGCTGGAGATCCTGCCGACTTGGCGGCCAAGATTAAGTACCTGATTCTGAATCCCAAAGAAGCGGAGCGGATGGCGTTGAATGCCCGGCAGTGGGCTAGGCAAACCTTTACTTCAGAACGGTATGCGGCGGAGTTTATTCAGGTGATCAAGAAGGTCCTATCTTTACCGAACTGGCAGGCTTATAGCTTCCATGATCTCGGGTCTTAACTGGAACACCATCCGAAAGTCCCATGGACCTTTCAATTTGCATTCTAACTCATAACCAGCCGGAGCTATTACCTCTTTGTGTGGCGTCATGCTTCGACGAGATTAAGCGGGAGGGCATTACGGGCGAGGTGATCGTCATTGACAATGCTTCGGCCGATCGATACCCCGAGAAGCTGAGGGAAACGTATCCTCAGGTGCGGATCATTCGAAACGAGCAAAACTTAGGCTTTTCGGCGGGTAATAATATCGGGATTCGCGCCAGCCAAGGCCGGTATATTCTGATCCTGAACGACGACGCAATTTTGCAACCCGGTTCATTAGGTCTAATGCTTCGGAGGATGGAATCCAATCCTAAGATCGGTGCCGTTGGCCCTAAGCTATTGAATCCCGATGGTTCAGTTCAGAAGGGCTTCAGCAACAAACGAGCGGTGACCGCCCTAAGCCTTGTTTCAGACATTTTGTATCTAAATGGCTTCTTCGGCAGGTGGGGAATAACGCGCGTTGTATTAACTCGAATGAACGATGACGAGATCAGCGGCGAACCCGCGGAGGTTGCAGGGGCGTGTCTTTTGATCAAACGAGAAGCACTCGATCAGGTTGGGCTCTTTGACGAGACATTTTACTACTCCTCTGAGGATTCTGATCTATGCTACCGCTTACGCGGTGCGGGGTGGAAAATCCTCTATCTTGCGGAAGCGCACGTCACGCATTATGGATCGGCGTCATTTCGCAGGTTTGATAAATTCGAACGGATTCGAATCTTCTACCAGTCGCAGATGCATTTTTTGAAGAAACACTGGAGCCCTCTCCATTATCAGTGCAGTCGAATTTTGCTCGCTTCGGTCTTTTTGGTTCGGGCTCCGCTGGCTTTCATTCGGCGAGCCGGGCTCCGGCAGGAAAATCTCGAGGAAGCAAGGAGATCAGCGGCGATTGCTATCCGTATGGCACGATGGCTTATTATGGAATGCCAGTAGGTAGCCGTGAGTCCGAGACTACAGATTTGTGCGGCTCTAATTAGGCCTCGCACCAACTTCTGCCACTTCGAAAATTGAAAGAAAGCCTCACATTGTGGAGCAAATGGAGTGCAGTGGCGACCAGCGGCATTCTATCAAAGCCGGCGCGAATCTGCCTTTGCGTTCCAAGGGGATGAGAGGGTGAAGATTATCGTTGTTGAACCCTATACTAAAACACCCGGCCACTTCGAGTGGTTTGCCGTAAGGACCTGTGAGGCATTCCATCACCTGAAGAATGAAGTCACACTGGTTACGTACGGTGGGATTGAAACCAGTTCGCTCAAGGGGCCTTGCCCATTTGCTGTCGTCGACGCCGCACCGGACGGACGACAGGACCTTGATGTGCGATGCCATCACGGGAAAATGGACATGGCGTCGCTCCGGGCATTTCTGAAGAAGGAGATGCAGGAGTTTCGCACCTTTCGTCTTGCGGCATCCCTATCACGGCAAAGTGGCCAACGTGTCTTGCATTTCTGCGCAGCTGATCCGGTTGTACTCGAATTTGTGCTCCGGTCGACACTACCGGGAAGACTACAACGCAAGGATTTAGCCATACTCTTGACGGTTCACGATGCGACTATGCTGAATCCGGCCAAACGCATAAAGGGGAAAGCTTACCGGTGGCTATATCGTCGGCGCCTAAAGAAACTGATCCAGCGAGATTTGGACGGCATTGTAGTCCTCGACCCAACACTGAAACAGGAACTCATAAATCGTTTGACGCTTGACACACAAGCATCGGAGCGCGTCTATGTTTTGACTCACGGGGCCGAGCACCCAGTTAACAGCTCAAGTAAGCAGGAAGCCCGAAAGCGGCTCAAACTGCATCCCAGCGAAACAGTCTTTCTCGTATTTGGAATTCTGCGGAAGGATAAGAAAATTGACCTTGCAATTGAAGCCGTCAAGGAGTTGTCGAAGTGCAGGCTAGTCATCGCAGGTGAGGCACAGGATTACACCGAGCGCGACCTCATGACATTTATTCGTCGGCACGGTTGTGAACGATGGGTTTCGACTGAAATTGGTTATGTTTCTGAGCGTAAGATGGATGATTATTTCTCTGCATGCGATGCGGTAATCATACCCTACGCAAGATCTTTCAAGGGTATGAGCGGAATTCTAACGCATGCGTGCTCTCACGGGAGAGCGGTTATCGCCAGCGATGTGGGAATACTGGGTGAAACGGTGAAAAAATGGGGGATAGGCTTCGCTGTGGAGCCGGAAAACACCATGAAACTCAGGGAAGGAATTTGCCGCTTTCTGGATCTTACTCCTGAGGAGCGCGTGGAGATGGAACAGCGGGCGTCTCGCTTCGCACGCCATTGCAGTTGGGATGTTGTTTGTCAGGAATGGGTGGCCTTATATCATCGGCTTCTCAACCAACAGCGCATGTCCCCCTAGAAAGGAGATCGATTCAAGATCTGGTTGCATGCGAGTGTTGATGGTTTCGAAGGCCTTGGTGGTCGGTGCATATCACTCGAAGCTGCGAGAGATCGCGCGCTTAGGAGTTGATCTTGCCGTTATCATTCCGAGCCGATGGGGCTTGCAGCGAAGTGAGATCGTGGAGGCGACGGAATACGATCTCACAGTGCTTTCGTGCATCAGATCAGGTCACCTGCAACACTTTTATCCGAATGTACTTTCAATTTTTCGTGCTTGCCGCTGCGATTTGATTCATATCGATGAGGAGCCTTTCAGCGCCGTCACCTGGGAAGTGCTGACCATCGCTCGCACGCACAAAACTCCGGCGCTGTTCTTCACATGGCAGAATATTTTTGAGCGCTATCACTATTATGGTAGGCTGTTTGAAACTTATGCGTTCCGACATGTAAAAGCGGCGATTGCTGGGAATGAGGAAGCACGCAACATCCTTTACCAAAGGGGCTTCCAGAGGCCTGTGTGGGTGATCCCGCAATTTGGAGTGGATCCCGATTTTTTCAAAAGAATGGACGCGACCGAGTTGCGTAAATCACTGGGCGTGACGGGTAAGTTTGTTATCGGTTTTTTGGGTCGCCTCGTGGAAGAGAAGGGTGTTGACAATTTAATTGCAGCGCTGAAGCGCTTGCCGGAGGATACCGTTGCCCTAATCGTCGGGTCCGGACCTGTTCAGGCCCAGCTTCAGCAGCTCTCCGAGAAACTGGGATTGGCAGAAAGAATGAGGTGGGTATCCTCTATTCCGTCATTCGAAGTTCCAAAGTATCTGAACTTGCTTGATGTACTGGTATTGCCCTCACGAACGCGAACGAACTGGAAAGAGCAATTCGGGCGGGTTTTGGTAGAAGCTATGGCTTGCGAAGTTCCAGTGATAGGTTCAGACTCCGGTGAGATTCCCAATGTGATCGGTGAGGGTGGCTATATTTTCCCGGAGGATGACGTAAAAGCCCTGGCCGATGTGATTCTCCTCCTGCATAGAGATGCTTCACTGCGTCGTTCGCTTGGATCTCAAGGCCGAAAACGTGTATTGAGTCGCTATACTCAGGCAAACATCGCCCGAGAGACGGTTGATGTTTACCGTGAGGTCTTGTCGAAGGGCCGAGTGTAATTTCAAGATTGCTATGAAAATTGGCATTGACGCTCGACCGCTGTCTCACGGCCAAGCTGGGATTACACGCTACCTGAGATGCCTTATTGAGGCAATGGCAAAACTTGACCAGACTCATGAATACTTTCTTTATTCTAATCGCGATTTTGATACAGCGTTTGAGGACGCGCAGTGGCATAAACGAGTGAGCCTCAATTTTCGAAATATTCCTGGCACTGTCTGGCTGCAGCTCACGGCCCCTGAAGCTGCGCGAAAAGACAAGCTGGAAATATTCTGGGGTACGGAGCATTTTCTTCCTTGGGGGCTACCTCGTTCCGTTCGTCGCGTCCTAACCATTCATGACGTCGTCTGGCGCACTCTCCCGGAAACGATGGCCGCTTACAACAGACTTGTTCACAGGTTGCTTGTTGATCCATCCCTCGAGCGGGCCGATCTAATCTTGGTTCCCTCGCTTTCAACTCAGAAGGATCTCATGCGATACTTTCCCTGGATGCAGGCGCCCGTGCGCGTAATATATGAAGGCGTGGCACCGCATTATCAGCCTTGCGATCGGGTCGCTGCCGCTTACCACATTGCCCAAAAGTTTAAGACTTCCCGAGAGTACATTCTCAGTGTGGGGACCCTCGAACCACGCAAAAATTTGCTAACCTTGATCGAGGCCTTTTATATTCTGCGAAGGAAGAGTCTCCTCGACGTTCAGCTGGTGATCGCTGGGGCCAAAGGCTGGGGAAAAGGCGATGTGCGTCGTCGGACTTTGGAGCTTGGTTTAAGTGATCGAGAGGTAAGATTCGTCGGCTTTGTCCCTGAGGAAGACATGCCCGCACTCTATGCAGGAGCCTTGGTGTTTGTTTATCCCTCGCTCTACGAGGGTTTTGGCCTGCCGCTGCTTGAGGCGCTAGCATGCGGCGCGCCTGTAGCGTGCTCGAACCGCTCCAGCTTGCCGGAAATCGGGACCGACGCGGTTTTGTACTTCGACCCTGAATCCCCCGAGGAGATGGCGGGTGCCCTGCTTAGAATCCTCAGTGACTCCTTCCTCAAGGGAACTCTCGTTCGCCGAGGCCTTGAACGTGCCCGGCGGTTTTCCTGGGAATCTTGCGCAAGGTCAGTTCTCGCTACTTTCGATGAGGTTGCGAGAACACTGTCCTCTTCCCGGGCAGAGATTAATTCAGACCGAACGTCACACATGGCTCTGTTCATATGAATCCAGTTGATTTTCGAGCATTCACCGGCATTGGTGTTCCTGTGTGTTCTGCCTCCGCTGGCACCCGGTCTGGTACGCTGCTGCATTCCAATGACCGCCCGACCCAGGAATCTGTATCGTTGCCCGCCGCAAGGAAATCGCGGGGCATTGATCCAATCGAGAAGACGCTGTGGGGGCTCCTTATTTTTTCGCTCCCGTTTACCGACGTCCAGTTCCCAAAACAAGCCCGGGGCTTCGGTGAGCCGTCAACTTACTTGACAATCGTGCTTTGGGTGTTTGTACTCTTGCGGATTCTCCGAAGAAAAGAGAGCCTTCGCTTTCTGAAGAGCAAGCCCTTCCTCTTTATGTTTCTTTTCTGGCTCGTGGCTGGGCTTTCCATCTTGCAATCGTCAAAAGCCCCACCCTCACCGTGGATTGACTACTCCAATCCATGGAAGACAAGTGTCGAGCAGTTTGTGCAGTTAAGCGTTTCCCTCTCAATTGTATTTTTCACTGTATTCTACGTGCGAAGCTGGCGCGATTTCCGTATTGCGATGAGCGCATACTTTGCCGGATGGGTTGGCTCTCTTTTTGCTCAAATGCTGGACTTTGCAGCTTATTTTAGACCTGAATCCACGGCACTATCGGTCATTGAGAACTTCATACACCATACAGGATGGTGGCAGTTTCTTGGGCCGATTCCGCGGCTTCGCTTGGGGGGTGCTGAGGCCTCTTGGTGTTCAGATTACCTGCTCTGCCTCATCCCTTTCTTTGTGTTGAGAGCGTATTACTGGAAAAGCCGGATGTGGAATGCCGTCAACGCCACCGCTTCAGTGCTCATCTTGTTCGGTACGATGTCGTTTGGCGGCTTGGCTGCATTTTTCGGCGAGGTCGTTCTGATGGCGTTCGCTCTAGGGCGGCGTGCGATCGGCTTCCTGCTGCTGGCCGGAGCGGTGCCTTTGCTTATGGCGCTGGTCATTTCGCCAATCTATGTAAGCTGGGTTTGGGACCGGGCCATGGGGGTGTATGAGAACGGAATTCAGGGCAGCGATTATTCGGTCAGGATCCGGACAGCCTTAACCGAAGCGGCGTGGAATACGTTTGAGGAGCATCCGTGGTTGGGAGTAGGCATTGGCAATTCCACTTTCTACATCCTGGGCGATATGCCGGGATGGGCGATGGCAGATCCTGACATCAAGGCGTCATTTCGCGACCCGATCAACGTTCCCGACTTCTACGCCCAGATTTTAAGTGAAACGGGTCTTCTCGGAACCGGCCTCTTCGTGATGATGCTCGCATCCATGGCACTAGGGCTGTTCCGTGCCCACCGCAGTGCACCTGAGCGCTGGAAGAAATCAGTGTATATTGGAATTCTGATAGTTTTGTTGGGGCAGGTTGCGCACTACGTCAGCGTGAACAGATTTTTTATTCATTATTGGTACTTCATCTGGGGATTAGCCATTTGCGCTCCGAGATTATTGAGTCAGAACGATCCTAAAATATCCCAACGCTGCGCGGTCGTCCCGAAGTTTGCGCTCGGCGTCCTGGAATCCCAGTCCGCCAAGGTTTTACGACGAGCGGAATTTTTGTAGACCATAGATTTAGCGATTCAATAAGGTCAAGCCCTTGGAATTAACTGATAACGTTATCGATGGGGTAGCTCGTTTCTTTTGAGCAGCCAAACAGCGATTGCACCGGCGCTGAGCGAGCTTCAGATAATGTGATTTGGGCATGGTAGCAAGTTAGATTTCTCGAGGTTGTAAAGATGGAAGCCACAACTCGTGTTGAACGTGAGCAACAGAGCTACGATGACGGAAGGGTATTGATTGAAAGCAATCGGCTTCATAGCAGGTTTAGACATATATTTGACTGTCCTAACACCCGATTTTGCGAGCGATATATGCAAAATCAAATTCGCTCGAGGTTGAAAAACTCGCGCATCTTAGACTATGGGTGTGGGAATGGTTGGTATTCCGCGCATCTACTCTCCGCTGGGGCAAGTCGTGTGGTCGGTATCGATATTTCCGCGAAGAACATTGCCGAGGCAAAGCTACTGCATGGCACCATGTTCGGTTCTCAGAACACAGCTGAGTTTCATGTTATGGATGCTCACCACCTTTCTTTCCCTGACCAGTCTTTTGATTTAGTCATCGGGAGAGCGATACTCCATCATCTCGAGTTTGAAACTGCCATTCGCGAAGTAGTGCGTGTGTTAAAAAAAGGTGGATGTGCCATTTTTGCTGAGCCGTTGAGAGATAACCCCATGGCGAAACTTTACCGTATTTTGACGCCTAGCGCGCATACGCCGGATGAGTTGCCTCTCTCTCGTAAGCAGATTGTTTGGGCAAATGGGCTTTTCAGTACTAGCCATCATCTCTTCTGTGGATTCCTTTCCACAGCCCTGGGGCTGTTTACTTCGTCCCTATTTCAGAACGCGGATAATACAGCACTGCGCTTCGCTGATTCCATTGATAGATTGATAATGCGAACGCCGCTTCGGTACTGGATGAGGTATGTCTATTTAGTATGGGAGAAATGAACATCGTACCGATGCTGCCACCTCCGCCCCAACCAAGGCTATTTGACCATCTGAGAACGAAACGTTTTTTGTATTTCGTCCTGTCTTTACTTATAGTCGTTTCCCTTGCGTGGCCTCAGACGCACGGCGATATCGATATCTCTATAACCCGTACCGCTGAAGGGCGGAATGGTGTACCTGAGCGAATCGCGGCCCCTGACGGTTCCGTTCTAAACGTGAAAGCTTATGGCGCGAAGGGCGACGGCTCGACCGACGACACAAGCGGAGTCGCGACGGCGATAGATGCAGCGGCAGTAAAAGGCGGAACCATCTATTTTCCGGCTGGGAAGTATATTATAAAAAGAGCTCTTCCGATAATCTATCCGCATCGGCATTCCACTGTCTCGATCCGATGTGCCGACGCGCGCAGTACTTGGATTTGCTTCTACAACGGGGGGATCACAATCAGTGGCGGGATTCAATATCCATACAAGAATTCTTCCATCGAGAATTGCACGTTTGACAATACCAAGGCAATGCCGGGGAGCGTCGCGATTACAATTATTGATAGCACTGGAGACTATATCCGTGACAATGAGTTTAGCCTAGGTACAAGCACAGTCGGCGTTCTGATCAAAAATGTCTCCTACTGGAACGAACGGCATCAGCTCTCTGGTAATCAGTTTCAGAACGGAAACCCGGCGATTGAGTTTTACCAGGCCGTGACAGACCGAAACAATAGTTTTGGTTATAACATTCTGGCGAACGATCACTTCGAAGTTTGTGAGCGTTGTGACGGCATTCTGATTAATGGGAACAATGATAGAAATCATGCAGGATTCTACAACGGTCGCATCGATGTCCGTGCTAATTTCTTGGGATCCTCCGGCAATCTTCTTCATTTGATCAACAAAGGCCATGTGTACCAATCCCAATTGCGCCTTTCTGGGGAAGGTTCTGCCGGAACCTACCTGATTGCAACTGACTCGACGAGCTCCGTTGCCGCCAACTATGGTGCGGAGCTTTATTACAACAATGGCGGTACAGCTCCTATCGCCGCAGGCTCAAATGTCAGCTTCACTCTGGCTTCGCTTGGCTCACTTCAAACCGGTGGGACTGCGGGCCCTACGTGGTCTTCGGGTCCCGGCGTTCCAAGCGGATCGTGTAGTCCAAACGGCAGCCTATACAGCAATACGAAGGGCTCGTCCGGCAGCACGCTGTATGTTTGTGTTTCGGGGGTCTGGGTTGATGTTAGGTAGGAAACGAGATGCCATTGGCGTCACTCCGTGAAATCGACGACTGTGGAAACAAACTTGCTGAGAAGAGTGCGTTTGATCCTGAGGGCATTTGATGGATGCAGTCCGGCAGCTTTGCGTTTGTTAATCAAGCGTGGTCCCAAAGCGGGACGTAAGATCGTAGGTGCTACGCTACGCCAAGCGGTATGCTTGGAGACGAAGTATCTGATGAACTGGTTGGACCTGCTAACGATCTTCAGTGTAGACGAGGATCTTGTCCTTAGCGGTGAGAGTTGGTGTGAAGGGAGTACCAGCCCTTTGGAGCGCGTTCTCCTGGCGCAATTGATCAGATTTTTCAAGCCGAAGACCATTCTGGAATTAGGTACCTACCGGGGCAGCACTACTCGACTCCTTCTTGACAACATGCCTCCCGACGGCACGATCTACACCGTGGATCTGCCCCCTGAAGGAGACTTTTCGAATATTCCTGGTGTCACGGACATGCAGATGATCGCCCTGCGGGCGCCGAGCCAGGGATACGAGAAGCATGCACGGGCGCGGAATGTTAAACAGGTACTGGGAAACACTTTTGATCCTTCCCTTTGGGCTAGGATTCCGGAGGGCATTGAATTTGCTTTCATCGATGCTAGTCATTCCTATGAAGCAGTGAAGAATGACACAGAGTGGGTACATCGCAAGGCGGTAAAGGACGCAGTGCTTGTCTGGCACGACTATATGGCAAACGCGGCTCCTGAAAATGGCGTCGGAAGATTTATTCGGGAGCAAATGAGAGACTGCAATGACATTTTTGTATGCTCTGATACCACGATGGCAATTCGTATACCGACTCGCTTTCTTGGCGATGGAACAAGGTGTACTTGAAAAGATATTGGCGAAGGCTGATTAGATGAGGCATTAGGTCAGCGTAGAGTGGGTCTGTGCATAAGGAATGCCTTGACCTCTCTTCGCACAATTGTAATTAAGGCTAGATAACAGTACAACCTGTTACTGTTTCTGCGGCGAGACAAAATCAAAACAAGCCCAGGAGCCGTAAGAGTATGGCTCTGTAGTATGAGAACAAGTTAGGCGACAGTGATCCGCCCTCTCATTAGTGTTGACGCTCGGACGTTTGGCCCCACTGGACTTGGAGCGTA
>Ga0070735_10000834_pt1 | contig 31180 bp, 33 predicted proteins | sample Coa_R1_FD_66443 | JGI IMG/M metagenome (GOLD analysis project Ga0070735, IMG submission 66443) | Surface soil microbial communities from Centralia Pennsylvania, which are recovering from an underground coalmine fire - Coalmine... | ecosystem: Environmental > Terrestrial > Soil > Unclassified ...
CCCGCGTTCGACGCCTCAAAGTATATGACCATGGAGCAATTCTCCAAGGAAGCCGGAGCCTACACGGTCCTGCCCATCGAATACATGGCAATCGCCGAGGAGCACCGCGACCTATTCGGCTCAAGCCCATTCGTCCGCAAGAACGGCCAGTCCGCGATGGACGTCGCCCTCGCCCGCGCCAAGAAGGACAAAGTCCCGCTGCAGACCGCTTGGGAGCGCGAATTCAACGTCGCGGCCAAGCGCGAAGAAGTCCGCGAGGCCGGAGTCAACGCCCGCATCGAAGCCGCGCGGAAGGAAGCTGAGCAGAAGGTCCGGTCGGAGCTCGCCCTCCAAGGCACTCCCGTCCGCGACCCCAACCTCAAGCTCCCTGGCTCTCCCGTCCTGCACATGACCGAGCCGCCGCTCAGACCTGGCGAGACGCAGCGCACTGCTGCCGACAGCCCGATGTTCCGGCGTGCAACCGCAGGGTCGGCGGACGACCGTGTCCGCGCGGGAATCGCAGCGTTCGAGAAAAATTTGTCGGAATCCTTGGAAGGAAGTGTGCAGTGAGCGCGAAGACCACCAGACCGGAGCCGACGGAAGTGGACTGGGCGCGTTTGGCTGCCTTTATCGACGGGGAAGGTTGCATCTATATCAACCTCCATCGTCAATTCTATCCGCACCTCAACAAGATGTACGAGAGGTGCTATGCGAAGATTGTCGTGACTAACACGGACTTCCGCATTGTACATTGGCTGCAAGATACGTTCGGGGGAGTAGCACACCTAGAAAAGCGGCGTGCCGATAAGCGTGACGTATGGGCGCCGACGATGCGGTGGGAAGCCTCATGTAAGTCAGCGGCAGTGCTTCTGGAACGTTGCTATCAATACCTGATAGCGAAGCGTGAACAAGCTGACATAATTTTCGAGTTTCAAGCGACGGTAAAATGGCCCGGGCAACATGGTCATGCAACGGAAGTGTGGCAACGTCGCATGGAGTTGCGGAACAAGTTGCATTCGTTGCATGGTGGGTTTCACGGACAAGGGCCAATTCGCACGACGGATAGACTTCAGTAACTTGACGGAGGAGTATAAAAATGAGCGACCCGATCTTGGATTCGATAAACGTTTCCACATTGAAGGAGGTCTGGCCGCGCGTCTTGTACGATAATTATTTCCTTGGTAGCCCCTTCCAAGCATACTTGCGTGCAAAATGTATGCGCCCATTTTCCGGCGGCGCATTTCTTCAGAACTCCTTCCTCTACGGCTCCCTGATCGGCGGCGCCTACCAGAAGGGCGGGGCGAACTTCAACCTGACCAAGCCGCAGATTGTCTCGGCGACCTTGTTCGACCCGAAGTATTACGAGGTCAACGTCTCCGAGTATCTGGAAGACATCGACGTCATCAACAAAGGGCCGAACGCCGTCTTCTCTCTGGTCGACATCGACATGCAGGCCGCCGTCAATACCCTCTCGACCATCATCGCCCTCGACCTCCAGCAGAACGGGCAGGGCAGCCGCGTCCTCTCCATCAACGGCTGGCCCGAAGCCTTCAACGACGGAGTCCTCCCCGACTGGCAGGGCAACGTCTGGACAACCTACGGGACGCAGGCGCGCAACGGCGCGGTCAAGTCCGCCCTCAACAGCAGCCCATTCTGGTTCGGCACGTCAACCGGCGCGACCGCACCCATCACCTACGCGGGCCTCATCGAGATGTATCAGGGATACTGCCGCGGGTTGAAGCAGCCCGACCTCCTCGTCGGCAACCGCGCCATCTACGCCTATGTGCTGGAGCGGATGCAGACCCAGCAACGCTTCGCGCAGGAGAAGGACCCCTACTGGGGCGTCAGCGGCTTCCGGTTCGAGAACGCCATCTTCCTCAAGGACGACTACTTCCCGTCCCTCAAGTACGGCCAGAACGACCCGAACCTCGGGAACTGGCTGACCGCGACCTTCACCAACCCGGTGGCCGCGACGGGAACCTTCGCCAACAACTTCCCGAACTCGACCTCGGCGGCGAACCTGACCCCGGGCGAAGTCCTTGGGATGTTCAACACCGACTACATCCTGTTCCGCATCAGCGACAGCGCGGAATTCGGATTCGGGTTCACCGGATTCATCCGGGCGCAGGACAACACGAGGGTTGCAGGCCAGAGCAAATGTGCGTGTAACCTCCAAGTCCTCAGCCCGTGGTCCGGAGGCTTCGGGATGGGAATCGGAGGTTAGTTACGTAGTATATTGACGCTCATGGAAAACATGACTCACGTCCGAAACCATTTGACAGGACAAGCAGGAGTGTTCCGTGTGGCGTCTGAGTTGTTACTGCGTGGCCTTCATCCAATGTTACCGTCGGTAGACCACGGCGTTGATTTGTATGTCGAGGGTGGAGCACGGATTCAAGTGAAGGCGTCCAACCACATAACGACTACGGGACGCACCAGTTTCTATCTAGCACACGGCTACCGAATGAGCAAGGATGGCACCATTGCCTGTGCCGCTCCAATTTTCAGCAAGTTGTGTGACTTCGTTATACTCTGGGGCATCGCGCGAGACAGGTTCTGGATAGTTCCGGCAATGACCCTTGATGGGTTTAAGTCATGCGCTGTTGGTGGAACACGCTACCAGAGTGTGGCGTCCCCTGAAATGGTAGTCGAGATTAGGCGACTAAGAGAGAGCGGCCTAAACCGTGCGCGGGTTGCATCCATAGTTGGGTTGACGTCTCACACTGTTCGACACATTGACCGAAATCCTTCCTATGGTAAGATTCGCGGTTATCATGGTACAGAGCATGGTCTTGTGGAGCAAGTTGAAGAATGTGAAGACAAGTGGGAAAAAGTTTTGGAATTCACGCGGGTCGTCCGCGAACTAGAAACCTCGGAGGTGCCTTATTCCGTCTAATCTTGTTAGTCAAGTTGGAATCCTGACCGCAGCCCTCGCCTCGGTCAATGACGCCTTCCCCGGCACGTCCTACGCGGGGCCGACCAACCAAGCCTACTATGGCTCGCAGGTTGGTCAACGGTTCGCGCTCGGCAACGACGACCCGATGATTACCCGGCAGACCGCCCTGTTCGGCGGCTGCTTCCAATACGTCCAGTTCTACAAGACGCAGACGGCGACTCCAACCGTCGGCAACATCGCCTTCTGGCAGACCGACACGTCCTACGTCGTCACCTCGGACGAGCCCACCGGTGTCTCGGACATCGCGGGCATCATCGTCAGCGCGACGACCAAGGGCAACTACGGCTTCATCCAGATCGACGGGAAGGTCACCGTCAACTTCCGCGCGACGGTCACCAAGGCGACCCCCGCGATCGGTGACCTCGTCCTCGCAGCAGCCGCAGGCGCGGGCGTCGACAACGCCAAGGCCGACGTCCTAGCCGACGCGACCTCGATCACCTCCGTCCAGTTCCGTCACGTCCTCGGCATCGCGGTCGTCGCCCCGGTCGGCGGGACAGGGACAGCCGTCCGTCTGGGCGCGGGCGTCGGACAGCGGATGAATTTCTAGGCAGTCGCAGCAACGCAGCAACGCAGCAGCAATGATATGAAGGTGAAGGGAGACTTACCATGGCAGACCAGACACCAGACACCAAGGCAGCGAAGCGCGTTCCGGAAATCGGCACGAACGTTAAGGTCACCAACCTCGGCCCCGGCAAGGTCGTCCTGACGACAATGGGCGGTGGGGCCATCGGCAACCCGGGCAATCCAGCCGCAGCCGACCCGCCGACGCGCCAAGTCACCGTCGCATCAGGACAGTCCTTCGATGTCCTCGTCCACGCGAAGCAGAACATCATCGTCCAAGAGTTGCCGGAGTAACGGAGGGAAGCGATGGCGCGTCAGACAATCTCGGGCGACTACCCGCAGGTAATCGGCAGTCGCAGGCTCTCCATCATCAACCATGTGGGGCCGTCATCCTACACGGCTATCTCCGATGCTACGCCTCCGACTGGCGGCGACACCGTCCAAGCCTCCGAGTTCGGCCTGAAATATCTCGAAGCCGTCATTGTCCTCGGTTCGGACAACGGCCAATACTCCGGCGTCGCCTACAATCCCAACCTGAACGTTGGGCCTGCGTCCTCCTTCGTCCTCCAGTGGAACACTTCCCACACGGGGGCGGAAATCACCGGGACGACAAACGTGAGCGCCCGTAATATCCTGTTGCTCGGCATAGGCTACTAGGTGTATAAGTCGGCCACATGGATACTCATGTAACCGACGCTTACAAGCCAATCAACAATCCCGACGCCCTCGGCGGCCAAGCCTCCCCAGGCGAAATCCTCCTCCTCAACGGCCGCTACGACGAGTCCATCGACTTCCTAATCAAGGACCTCGACAACCCGTCCTTCGCGCGCTACGCGACCCTGTCGAATCTCGGCATCGCCTACCGCTACATCGGAGCCTACGCTGCCGCCACGAACGCTCTCTCCCGAGCCTTGATGGAGAAGCCTGACTGCGCCACGGCGTGGCACAATTTCTCGACGGTCCTGACCGACATGGGGGAAATCGACGCTGCGTTCCAATGCGCCTCGAACGCCCATCGCCTGTGGCCCGGCAACCGCGAGATCCAGCACTCGATGGGCGCGGCCCTGCTACGTGAAGGAAAATGGCAGGAAGGCTGGCCCGTCTGGGACTCCGGACGCTACTGCGCCCCGAGGACGATCGGCCTCACTCTCCCCGAATGGCACATCGGTCTCCCGACCGACGGAAAGAAAGTGTTGGTGTTGATGGACGGCGGCTACGGCGACACCTTCCTGTTCCTGCGCTACTGCGCCCTCCTCAAAGACGCGGGCGCGACCGTAACCGTCATCATCCCGCACGAGCAACTTACCTTGCTCGCTGGGCACCCGTTCGTCGACCGACTCATCGGCGACGACGGCAACGCATCCATCTCGCAGGCCGACTTCGACTATTTCATCCCGGGGATGTCCCTCCCCGCCGCATTCGACTCCAGCCCATCGACCGTCCCCTACCCCGACGCCCATCTCCTGCGCGACTTCCCCATCAGCCACACGGTCGGCCAACGCCGCATCGGCATCTGCTGGAAGGCCGGCGAGCCTGTCCACTCGCGCAAGTTCCGCTCCTACATCCCCGCGCAACTCGACGCCCTGCGCGATGTCGGCAACGCCGAATGGCAATCCCTTGTCCCGAAAGTCCCTCTCGACTGGGCCTCCTCGCTCGAAGCGAAGGACTGGCTCGGGACCGCCTCGGTCATCTCCTCCCTCGACCTCGTCATCTCGGTCGACACCGCCGTCGCGCACCTCTCGGCGATGATGGGGAAGCCGACATGGCTGCTGCTGCACGCTGGCGCCGACTGGAAATGGCTGCGCAACCGGACGGATTCCGTGTGGTGGTCCTCCGTCAGACTCTTCCGCTCCGACGCTCCCGACGACTTCCTCACCCTCCCCGAGCAGGTCGCCAAGGAGTTGCGCTGACGTCATGTCCTACGTCCCAACGCCCGACACCACGCCCGAATACCACCAGTCCACCATGACGGAGTCAGCCTCATCCAACATCGCCCTCTACTCTATCCTGACCGACTGCGCCCACTCCATCCAGCCCAAGTCCTACCTAGAAATCGGTTGCCGCGAAGGCGACTCCCTCCTCCACGTCCTCCGTGCCGCGCCGTCCCTGTCCCTCATCGTCATCTGCGACATCTGGGGAGGAAACTACGGCGGGTCGGCCCGCGGCTCCCACCTCCACATCCCTCCCTTGCTCTCCATGTGCGACTACTTGGGCCACGTCCTCTTCCTCAACGGCTACTCGCAACAGTTGCTTCCCCATCTCGCTGCGACCTTCGACCTCGTCTTAGTCGACGGCGACCACTCCCTTGAAGGCGCATCCATCGACCTCGACAACGCTTGGAGGCTGCTACGTCCCGACGGTATCCTCGTGATGGACGACCTCACCCATCCCGCCCATCCATATTTAGGTACCCTGTTCCACGACTTTGCTGCTAAGATGGGCGCCGACATCATTGCACATTCACCTGTCGGGGTTGGGGCTGGCGCGCTCAGGAAGACAAGGTAACGCCAGTGGCGTTGGTTGACATTGCGTCCGAACTAAAGGGCTGGATCGCGGAGATCGACTATCTCCTCGCGGTGAAGCTCGTCAACCGCGCGTGGCGCGACATCCGCGACAGCCGCCTCTGGTCATGGCTCCTCTCCGAGGGCGTATTCGTCGCCCCGCCCATCATCTCCTCGGGCACGGTTACGGCCACCCAATACTCTCCGGTCATCACCCTGAGCGCGGCCGCCCTCACCGCCCTATCCGGCCTCTCCAACCCTCTCCTGACCCAGCGCCAGTTCCGCTGCGGCCCATCGAACGGCGGCGTCTACAACATCACCGCCCTGAACCCAACCGCCTCGACCATCACCCTCGACCGCATCTACCAGGAACCGTCGGTCGCAAACGCCCCCTACCAAATCTACCGTTGCTACTACCAGCCCGCCGACATGAACGGCAACCTCATCACCGACTTCCTGACCTTCGTCTCGATGATTAACCCAGACCTCGGTTACCGCATCAGCCGCCGCCACCTGCGCTACCAGAAGGTTGAAATCGACGGGATGGACCCGCTCCGCGCCAACCAAGGCCTCGCCCGCTACGTCGCCACATACAAGTTCGACCAGACCAACAACGTCCCGCTCTACGAGCTCTGGCCGCACCCGACTTACGCCTCCGGCTACGTCTACCTGATGCGGCGCCGTGGCGTCGACCTCGCCAAGCCGGCCGACGACGTCCCCGGCAGCCTCAACCCAGCCCTCCTGACCGAACGCTCCCGCTACTACGCCGCGCTCTGGGCCGCGCAGAACGTCGGACGGTTCCCCCAGTTGAAAGGTGTCGACTGGCGCTTCACGGCAGCCGAGGCGAACGCGAATTACAATAACAAGTTGCTTCCGGAGGCGCAGCGTCAGGACGACGAAATCTTCCTCGACTCGTTCCTCCCGTCGCAGTGGGCCGACGACCTCTTCGTTAACGAGGACATCCAAGTTTCCACGTTGTTATCAGCACAGTCGGCGTCAAATTGGCAAGGAGGCTAACATGATAGACAGTCCGCAGAAGCCCGATGTCCGTGTCCCGGCCGTTCCCCGCAAGGGTGGCGACCTCAACGCGGAGCAGGAGAAGTTGTCGCTCGGCGGGAAGTCCGGCGCGAGCGTAATCAACAGTCCGACCACGCCCAAATTGGGCGGCAAGTCCGGCGCGCGCTAGTCACGGGAGGCAGCAAATGTCGAATCGCTGGCGGATTCTCGCAACCACACTCCTCGTCTGCCTCGCCGCCGCTCTCAGTCCTCGGGCTTCGGCGCAGAACCAGCACGCTATGGGCTTCTGCACGCCAGGCGCGACGACCCTCTCGGTCTCCGGCCTAACCATCTCCCCGCAGGTTCTCGCAGCCTACCCAAGCTGCACCGTGACCGTCTACCACACGGGCACCCTGACCTTGGCGGCCATCTTCTCCGACAACCAATCCCCGCCCACTCCCCTATCGAATCCCTTCACCGCAACCTCCCTTGCCTTCTGGTCGTTCTACGCGGCCTCGGGCGAATACGACGTGCAGATCAGCGGCCCGGGATTCTCGACCTTCACCTACTTCGACATCACGCTGAACACGGGAGGTGGTGGCGGCGGCACGAACCTCCTGCCCTTGAACAACATTTGGACGGGGACGAACTCATTCTCCGTCGGTCTCTCGGCCACGAACGTAATCGACAGTGCCCTCACCTCTGGTGATTGCGTCCAAGCCGGAACCGGCGGTCTGTTGGGAACGGTGGCCGTCCCGTGCATCCTCTCGTGGGACACTATTCCCAGCCCCGGTGCCAATCAGGCGCTGACGATGACCGGATTCGGCACGACATGGACGTGGGGCGCAACCGCAGCCAAATGGGCATGGAGTTCCTCCGGCAACCTGACGCTCTCATGGAACAATCCCGCGACAAGCGGAGCCAACTTCGCATCCCCGCTCATCAACTTCGACGGGAACTACTGGACAGGGACGGCCAGCGCCGCCGACCAATGGCAGGTGCAGGCTGTTTTGGGGAGCGGCTCCAACCCAACCTCAACCCTCACCCTCGGCCACTCCGGCTCAAGCGGCGCGGCCACAGTATCCGTCCCGAACCTGACAGACGCCGCGCTCACCTCCGGAAACTGCGTGCAAGCGGGAACGGGCGGGATTCTAACGACAGTCGCCAGTCCCTGCAGCTCAAGCGGCGGCGGCCTCTCCGGCATGACCGCCGGCCAAATCCCAGTCGCCGCAACCTCCACGACCGTCACCTCCTCGATGCCGCTGGCAGGCGGCGGTGCCGACGTCACCGCGTCCACAATCGCCTCCCTCAGCTACGGCGAAACCCTCGTCTCCGACTCGACTCCGAAGCTCGTCAACGCGCTCCCGGGCGTCGTTGAGAACAAGCACACGGGCGCGTTCGACATCACCTGCCCGACCAGCGGCGCAACCGCCAGCGTCGCCGAGAACGCCTACAACGTCACCTCGCTGACGACCGTCAACATCGGCAAGGCCGGGACGCTCTGCACTCCGGCGAACGCGAGTTTCACCTTCAAGATTTCAGACGACGCGACCTCGACGGCGAACATCGTCCTCACTCCGACGACCTCGACCATCGCAGCCAACGGCGGCACTCCCGCCGCGACTCTTGTCATCACGCCAGGCCAGTCCTACCTCGTCTACTCCGACGCGGCCAGCACAGGATGCGCGACGAACGGCTGCTACGACGCATGGCAACTCGGCGTGCAGGCGGGGTCGAGCGGCGGCACTTCGACTTTACGCAGCGCCTGCGGCGGAGTGTTAGGGTCGGCGTTGACCAACACTCCACTCATTGGCTGGGGAGGCAATCCCGCGAGCGGAGTTTGCAGCTCCACGTCCGCTATCCTAGCCACCGTCATGGCCGCTTCCGGGACGTGCAAGAACCTGTACGCATTCAGCCAGAATGCGGGCGTGAACGCCTCAGACGCCGTCATCACCGCCTACAAAAACGGCTCGGCCCAGACCCTCACGGTGACACTCGGCACCTCCACGAGCGTTATATCCGACACCACGCACAGCTTCACCTATGTCGCGGGGGATGAAATCTACCTACAACTGGTGTCGCAAACCGGTTCCACGGCCGGCGGATTGTCAGCGAGCATGAGTTGCCAATGATGAGACGACTGGCGGCCTTTGCGCTATTGTTCCTCACCGCTGGCTATACCTTCGCCCAGACCCCTCCGCAACTCGACATGTTCGGGAACATGACGGCCCTCACCTGCCCGGCGTCCGCCTCCTGGATCAACACGACGGTTACCAGTGGCCCCATCACTGGCAGCTTGTCGCCACAGACCATCTCTCTTGCGAGCGCAACCGGAGTCGTCCCTGGCAACTGGCTGACGGTCGACGCTGGCGCAGCTCCCGTGACGGTCACAGGCGAGACTCCCATCCCGGTCAGCGGCGGCACAACCATCACAACCGGAGTGGTGCAGTATCCTGTGACGTTCGTCCACGGGAATGTCCTCCCGGGCACGATCGTCATCCGTGTCAACGGCGTCGCCGTCGCCTACGACCAAGGTGCATTGACCAGCCCGCCACTCGCAGGCCAGTTGCAGACCGGGATCCTGACCGACGCGGGCCTCGTCACCACTGGAACGTCGAGCGGCGCGATGGCAATCTCAACCGGTGCATCTACCGACGCGACTCCCTACGAGAACTTCCTGTCCGTCCAATATGCCGACCCGACGCCTGGAAGCGACCACACCGCCGTTCAGGAATTCGCCAACATCGTCTTCACCCCCACGTTCGTTGCCGCCCACATCGGCCAGGCCATCACCGCCGACTACAAGTATTCCCCGGCGGAGATGTTCGTCGTCCAGGGCGTGTCGGGCTCGAACGTCACAGGCGTCATAATGAACAACCACGGTTCCAGCGCCGCGGTCACGCAAGGGACATGGTACTTTGCGAAGGTGACGGTAGGCACGACTCCGACGTGGGTGCAGTGCGACCCGCTCGGCTTCGGCAACGACCAGTTCGCGCTCTACGCGATAGGGCAGGACGGGACGACAAGCCATATCTCCCTGACGGTGAACACGACCTCCACGCAGACGATATCTCCAGGGTCGGTGACGGTCATACCCCAAGCTGGATTGGCGGGAATCTGCCTGAATTGCTGGCTGACCTTCGACCAGGGAACCGCGTCTGAGGAAACGGCGCAGGTTACGAATATAAACGGCGTGGCCCAGAACTTCTCGGTGACCTTCCAGAAGGCCCACGGCCCGAACTTCACCATCAAGGGTTACTACTACAACGCCGTGGCGTTCGGCATCTGCTCCACGACTGGCTCCTACTGTCCTGGCGGCCTCGCTGGCACAAGCAGCGGTAAGTATTACGGCAATGTCGCCTTCTGGGGGCCGATGCAAATCGTGCGCGCGCGCGGGTGGGGCTATAACGTCGTGCAGGCGTTCAATGACAGCCGGACAATTCCGCTCGGCACAGTGAACGGCGGCGGGACAGTGCCGTGGCCGACAGCCGACCACTCCAACATCGCCAAGATGCCGTACATGATTACGAACGACGTGACCTACTACGGATCATGGAATAGCGGCAACTATAACAACTCAGGACTGACTGGCTGCGGAGGCGGGATAACTCCCGGCGTCACGGGCGCGAATGGCGGCATCGACTACGCCAACAAAAACATCTGGACGACGTGGAACGGCGTGAGCACAGGAGCGAATCCCGGCGGTTTCTACGGCGGCGCTGGATTCGCCGACCTCTACGACACCAACCTCTACGCTTATCTCTGCGGGTGGATAAAGGCGGGATTCGGTGGCGGCTTTCAAGGGCTTGCGAATAACCATGAGAGTCCGTGGCTGATGGGCTTGCAGGAGGACGAGGGCGACCGCATCAATTCGTTCACGAACAGCAAGCGCACGGGTTTTACCGCGTTCGACGGCACCTATGAGGACTTCGGCTCGCGCAAGGATATGTTCATGCCGTACCACATCTCGGTCAGTTCGGCGGGAAACGGCAGCTATGTAGCGTTTGCGAACAACCTGAACAACACGAAAGCGGCGATGATTGCGGCGCTCCAGGCCGAGTACGGAACCATCGCGGCGCTGAATTCGGCGTGGGGTTCAACCTACGACAATTTCGGGACGGACGGGAGGCAGGTTACAGGCATTGCGTTATCGCCAACGCCCAACGGCACCGCGACGACCTTCACTGTCACGCTTGCTCATCCACCTGACCCGGAGAGCATCCAGTTGTTCTCCTCCACCGGAGCGACTCTTGCGGGCGACCTTCCGGGCGGCGGGAAGAGCAGCGGCTACAGCGCAGGAACCTTCCAAGGCTCGGCGCTGATTTGCTCAAGCAGCGTCAATTACTCCACGGGAGCATTGAGCGCCACGTTTTGTTCTGCTCCAGCAACTGGAGCGGCGCTGACGACTGCCTATTGGTGGGGCGGCTCTGGCGTGGGCCACGGCCTCGCCGACGAAGACGGCACCTGCCCAGCGTTCTCGGCTTCCTGCGCGACCGTCTGGGGCACAAGCGCAACTAATCTTCAGGCGGATGGCAACGCCGCGTTCCAAGCGGACATGGCGACTCTGCTTGGGAACCTTGTCAGTAACTTTTCCTCGAATGAGAAGACGCAGTACCGTGCGCTGATGCCGCACACGCCGATTGTCAGTGATTACGCTCTCGGTGGACACGGCGTTCCCTCCGACCCTGTTGTCTACCAGAACTACGCTCCAAACGTGGACGCCATTGCTTCAGGCGGATTCGACCCGGCAAGCACGAACTCCGGCGGCGTTGGCCCGCAGGGAATTGGCCCTTACCAATATGTTAACGATTATGCGGGAGATAAACCGGAGCTTACATGGGCCGGCCTCCCCGCCGTTGCCGATTCGGTAATGAACATCAAGGGCTGCAACACGACGGTCGCGTCCAGCGGTCTATTCTCGGCCAACACGCAGGCTCTCCGCGCGGCAGGATATGGCTCGTGGATTACGCAGCTTGGCGTGAAGGGCACCTACACAGGGACGAACACCTTCACGGGCATCAACACTTGGCAATTTTCCGACAACTATTCGGAGTGCGGCGATCCCTACGACGGCGGTAACTGGGGCATGGTGTCGGCCGAGGACAATCCCTACGACGGCGTTCACGACACGACCGGGACCACTCCCGAGTATATCGGGAACAACGCCTTCGCTCCGACGCCGGAGCTGCACAACTATGGCGACCTGATTGACCCCGTCCGCATCGACATCGTCAACCAGGAGAACCTCCTGCTCACCGGCTCCCCGGCTGTCCCGGTCATCGCTCCGGCGAAGGGGATGTTCAGCGACATGCTACGTGGCCGATATATCCCAGCCGCCACCACGGGAGGCCACAAGTGAAGACTATCCTTGCAGTCTTGCTGCTGACGCTGGCCCCGGTTGCGGCGCAGGCCCGCCCGCACCCAATCCAGTTCGTCAAGCACCACAAGCTGCTTATCATCACAAGCGCGGCATTCTTGGCTGCCGACATCGCCGACACCAAGGAGACAATTCAGGCGCAGCGCCGTTGCCCTGCCTGTGTCGAGACGAGCGACCTCTACGGCCCACACCCGTCACCGGCGCGGCTCTGGGGCGAGTCCGCGGCGCTTGACGCGGGCTACATCTGGTTCACGTGGTTCGGCACGAAGGACACAGGCCTGACGGGCACAAAGGACTTCACGCCAGCCGAGAGGGAAGCGCACCCGACGCTCTACCGATTGGTCTGGATGGAGAAGCCAGCAACGGTTGCGGTCATGGCCTTTGCAACAGTGGGCCATGCGCGCGCCGCATATCACAACTCAGAGATTCCTTAAAAGGAGGAACCACCATGTTGTCCATAATCCTGTTGATTGCCGGGGCCATCTGTTGCACCATCGCTGCGTTCTGGTATCCGGGCGCGCAGAGTCCCATCCGTCCGCATCTCGGATGGCTGGGCATGGCGCTCTACCTGTGGAGCGTTGTGCTGGGGAGCGTTCACGGGCTGCACTAGACCTAAAGGGGAGGCCGAAGATGCTTACGTTCCTGAACGGCGTGAACGATGCCTTTCACGCGCATCCTTACGCGCTCATCGTGATGATGTGGGTGTTCACGGCAGCGGTAACGTCGCTGCCGTCACCGGGGAAGGATTCATCGCCGTTCTACCAATGGTTCTTCGGCTTCACGACGATTCTGGCAGGCGCGCTCAAGCGTGTAATGAGCAATAGCGTCGAGAACTCGCCGAATTTCCTGCCTGCCGCCGAGATTCACAGGGTCAACACGCAGAACGCCGCCACCGTCAAGATGCTGGATGATGCGGCGGAGCCTGGTGCGGTGACGGTTGTGGGGGTAGTGAAACCAAACGTATGAATCCCACCGTCTCATCACTGATTGTCGCTGCGTTCTCCATCCTTCTGACCGCCGTGCTGGCCTTCGTGGTGCGGCTTGGAACGAAGATGGCTATGATGGAGAAGTCCATCATCAGGCTGGAAACGCAGGTCAGCCCTCTCTGGGCGAACGTGCAGACGCAGATCGCGCGCGATCTGCATCACCCGCATCCGCGTTACTTCGAGATGGACAAGCTGCTGGAGAAACTGGAAGCGTTGACAATCACTCCGCAGGAGCGCGCGCGGCTGAAGGTTCTCCTGCAGGAACGCTCCGTCGACATGCACGCGGACATCACCGACTCGCAGCGCACGAAGGCCGAGCTGATGCTGAAGGTGATGGATATTGTCGTGTTGGAACCTGGAAGGGAAGTGCCGGAAGACAGGTGAGAAGAGGGAGGAACTCATGCTACTCATCATCGTCATCATCCTGCTCATCCTGATGTTCGGAGGCGGCTACTGGAGCTACGGACGCTGGGGCGCGGGCGGAGGCTTGGGAGTCGTCGGCACCATCTTGGTAATCCTGCTCATCCTCTACCTACTGGGAGTGCTACGACGCTGACATGCCCGTCGCGCCTCCAGTCCCGCCCTCTCCATCCATCGGGGTGGGTTATGCCTACCTGACATTGACGCAGGCCCTCACGCAGCTTTCCGAGAGACTTGACGACTCCGGGAACATTTTCTGGTCACAAGCCGAGCTGACATCCTACCTCCAGACTGCCATGCGCGAGTGGCAGTCCCTAACCCGCTACTGGCGCGCGCGGATGACCTTCAACCTCGAACAGAACCAGGCCCGCAACACGGAATGGTATGACCTGACGCAGCAATCCCAGCTCCTGCTCTCCTACAACGTCACCGACACCGAGACCGTCGCCGAGATGCTCTACCACCTTCTCGAACCCCAGTTGTCGGGCAGCCCCTTGGCCTACTCCGGCACCGACATGTTCACCTTGGACGACATCACGCAGGCTCTGCAGCGCCGCCGCGACCAATTCCTCGTCGAGACCGGGATGCTGCTCAACGTGACGACGCAGAACTGGACGCCGTCAACCAGCGGTGTCCAATCCCTCCCCGACACCATCATGGATGTCAGGCGCGCGGCATGGATCGACGCGCAGGGCGTCCGCACGACCCTGTGGAAGACCGACGAGTGGAATGCGCAGTCGTTCGACCCGAACTGGGCGGTTGCCCCCGCCGACCCGCCTTCCGGTTACTCAATGGCGACCCTCGGCCCGCTAATCCTCCAACTCATCCCGCCCGCCAAGAACTCCGGGCAGATTGAACTCCTGTCGGTCCCGTCCGGCCCCGCCCTCAATCCCGTCACTGGCGTCCTGATGGGCGTCCCCGACAACTTCGTCTGGGTGGTCATGTTCGGCGCGCTCGCCGACCTATTGGCGATGGCGGGGGAGTCCGCCGACCCGCAACGCTCCACCTACTGCGAGCAACGCTATCAGGAAGGAGTCGTCGCCGCGAAACTGTTCAGCTCGGTCGAGACTGGCTACATCAACGGCTCCCAAGTCTTCGTCGGGTCGGTCTCGGACGTCGATACAATGATGGCGAACTGGCAGAACACCGTCGATGCCCCAACCTTCCTCGGCCTCGCTGGCTACAACATGCTGGCAACCGCGCCCATCCCCGACAATCCATTCGGCGCCGTCCAACTGGCCTTCGACGACTTCACCCGCCCGAACGAGGATCCGCTCAACTCCGCGAACTGGTCTCCAATCTCAACGAATCCTCCTTCAGGTGCCCTGCAGATAATCGGCAACGCCTGTTGCCCCGCGCTTCCTTCCGGAGAATGCATCGAGGTCTACATCGGCGTTGCGTTCCCGCCCGACCAGTGGGCCGAGATTCCGATGCCTGTTATCGCGGCGGGGCAGGCTCCCGACATCATCTTCATCCGCGGGAGCACACTGAACGCCGACGCCTACTTCGCCTACATCACCGTGCCAGCGTTCGGGCAGGTTGAGGTGGAGCTGCTCCTGTCGAGCGGCGGCAACGATATCCCGCTTGGCACGATCTACACCGGGGCTGCTGCCACAGGCGTCCCAATCCGTCTCGGCGCAATCGGCACCTCGATATTCGTGCAGGTCAATGGCGTCACCGTCATCCAAGTCAATGATTCGACCATCGCTGCCGGGAAGCCCGGACTCGACATGGAATCTATTGGCGCACCCGAAGCCTCCTGCCAGATTGCGAGCTTCCGCGCCGGCTCCTACACCGGAATAACGAACGTCAGTGGATACTCAATCATGCTGGATGTCGCGCAGAACGCGCCCGTCCCTGTCAACTCCGGCGACAAGGTGCAACTGGGGCGGGAGGAGCTGGACGCGGTCTTGGGCGAGGCGCAACACCTGGCGGCGTGGAAGCAGGGTGGGGACGAATTCCTCGCGTCGATGCCCCTGCACCAGACCTTCATGCGGCTTGCGTTGCTGCGGAATCAGCGGCTGGCAGCCGCCGTCCCGTCGAAGCAGCCTCTCTACGACCGGTCGTCGCGCGAGGAGAAGCAGAGGGTGAGGGTGGACGGGGAGTTGCCCATGGGGATTGGCACAGACTCAACTGGACAGGGAGGGTAGAATGGGAACATTCCTATCGAACGTAATCAGCGGGGCGACCAAGGGACTGTCGAAGAAGAAGGACGACAGTAGCAGCGGCAGCGACAAACCCGCGTCGGTCAAGAACGTCATCCCGAATCTGAAGCGCATCGGGAGCGGTTTCAAGAAGACGTTCGGCGGCGGCAGCGGGACGAAAGGGCCATCTGACTACGGTCCCAGCCCCGACCAGCCGGGATGGGCCGGGTCATATAAGCGTGGCGGGAAGGTCAGGAAGACCGGGATTGCCAAGGTCCACAAGGGAGAGAGGGTGCTGACGAAGCGGCAGGCCAAGAAGTTTGGTAAGGGACGCCGGGGAGGCAGCCGAAGGTAAATGGTCGCCCCGTCCGCAGTCTCGGCCTATACGTTGCTGTCCAACCTCCGGCGCTACACCCCGGAGCGTTTCGACGCGCGTCCGGGAATCGTCCGCGTCAACTCCTCGGTGCTCGACCAGACCTCAGTCCATTCCATCCGCCGCCTGAACGATCCTACCGTCAGTTCCTACGCCCGCATCGTCGGTGCCGGGACGAAACTCTATAGCGGGACGACCGCCTTCACCGCCGAGGACACCGGATACAGCGGCAACCCATTGTCGATGGTCCCCTTCCGCCCCGCGCAATCCCCACGGTCATGGATGTACGTGGCGGACGCCAACCGGATGCGGAAGATTCGCTCGGACGGCGTCAACTTCGGCGTCGGCATCGCCCCGCCCCTGAACCCTCCCGGCGTCACCTTCGGCCCTCCTGCCATCGAACAGTTGGAGGCGTGGACGGCTGTCGGCACATGGGCCAAGGCGGGAACCGCCGGAACACTCTCCTCGGTCAGCCGCTACGCCTCGACGACCATCCTCGCCATCCTCTACGACGTAGGGACAACCGGATGGGCGTCGGTAGTCCCGACATCGGTGACGAACGGGTTGCAGCCGGGGATGCTCATCAAGATTGCCAACGGCGGCACGAACGAGACGGTCGAAGTCAGCCAAGTCCTTCCGAGCATCATCCAGCCCGGATCATCGGTCCACATCGGCGCCATCTCCTACAACGCCGGCTCCACCGGGCTATGCACCATCCTGCTCAACCCTCCACCGACGCACGCATCCGCCGCGGCAGGAAGTGTCGGAGGGTTGGATGGCCGCGGCGTGAGCGCCCCGCAGGCATCCCGTGTCGGCGTACAGCCCTACGACGTTCTTCTCCTCGGCGGGTCGGAGTATGTCGTCGTGCAGTCCATCGCCATCGGGCCGAACGGCCAAGCCTCAATAACCGTCTCAACCACAGGGACGCATACGAATGGGGAGACCGTCGCGGCCGTCGTCTCCTTCCGCGTCTACCTCACCAACAACTACGCCGTCAGCGGGACGGCCCTGACCTCGACCGCGCTGCAAAGCACCGTTGCGGCGGGAACAGGGACGATTTCGAACGTCACTCCCTACAACCTGTCGCTACTTGCCGCCCAAGCCCTCCCCATCCTCTCAACCGACACCATCCACCTGTCGTTCTCGATCGACAACCCAGCGAACCTCATCGGCCTGCAACTTCTGTTCGACGTCGATTCCTCGGTGAACGACTTCGCCCACACCTATTACCTGAAGACCTTCACGCAGGCCGACATCCAGCAAGCCATCGCCGGGGATGTGTCGTTTCAGCAGGCGTATGACACGGCGGTCGCCAACCAGGCGGTGAACAATATCGGAGGCGGCGGTGGTGGAGGGACAGATGGCGGCCGGGGAGGCCCTCGGAGATTGGCCTCCTTCGCCGCGAAGGAATTCCTGTCGTCGCTGCTCGACGAACCCATGTTGCTGATGTCGACGCCGCCACTCCCCGTCCCGCCCGCGCCGACACCACCCGTCCGGGTGCAGTCCCCGCAGAAGATTCAAGCCGGAACGGCAGTCTGGTCGGAATTGTCCTTCCCCGTCAGCGACCTCGTCCTGGTCGGCGCGGACAAGAACGCGACGCTTGCGAACGTCCAGGGCATCCGTGCGCAGATCCAAGTGGTGGCATCCGCCGTCTGTCTCCTCAGTTCATTGTGGATTGGCGGCGGCTACGGGCCGAACATCGGGCAGGCAGGCCAGCCCTACCAGTATTGCTACACTGGGCGCGGCGCCGCCTACGGTATCCCTGCGGGGAATCGCAGTCCCGCGACACGGAACGGCATCAGCCCCTACAATCAATCCATATCGGTGACGATGACGCAGCACCCTGACTCGCAGGTCGACACCCTCGACGTCTACCGCATCGGCGGGACGCTGACCAACTGGACCTACGTCGGCTCGACTCCGAATTCCGCTACGCCATCCTTCCTCGACGTCTACGACGACCTGACCATCGCCAACGCGCCACAACTGGCGACCGACGCCTTCCAGCCCTTCCCGACTGTCGACGTTCCCAAGTCTGGAACCTGCAACGTCGTCGGGACGCTCGTCACTTGGGCCTCGGGCGACCACTTCAACACGCAATGGGTGCAGGGGACGCAGATAACCATCAATGGCATCGTCTACACGTTCTACCAGCAACCGTCCGACACGACCCATGTCCAGCTATTCGAGAACGCCGGGACGCAGACGGCTGTCCCGTTCCAGATAACCGAGGCGACCATCCTCGCTCAACCGTTGCCTGCATTCTGGGGACCCTACTCTCAAGGCACCGCGCTCTACGGATTCGCCTGCGGGGACACTTTCCAGCCCGGCGTCCTCTTCCTGACGAACGGGAACAATTTCGACGCGGCGTCCGACATCCTCCAAATTGAGACGACCGACCCATCCGAGCCCCTGATGAATGGCTGCATGTTCAATGGGTTGTCCTACCTGTGGTCGAGTGAGAGGATGTTCTCACTCTACCCGTCCTTCGGTTCGGGCATCGTCGTCCAAGCTGGGACGCTGCTACCGGCAGAGGGCACAAACCTCTTCGTCCCTTTGGAAATCCCCAACGGGAAGGGATTATTCAGCCGATGGGCATTCTGCGTCGGGCCTAAGATATGGTTCGTCGCGCGGGACGGCATCTACGAGACCACCGGCGGCGCACCAACGTCCATCACCGACGGTCCCTGGGGGATGCTATTCCCGCACGAGGAGCAGCCGGGGCAGGCCATCACCTTCGGGTCGAAGACCATCAACCCTCCCGACTTCACGCAGACGTCGAAGCTGCGCCTGTCCTACGCCGCCTCGTTCCTCTACTTCGACTATCAGGACACCCTCGGCAATCCCGTCACCCTGGTCTACAACCTCGTCAGTCAGGAATGGGGGCAGGACACCTACGGCGTCCCGCAACTGGTTCACTATGGCGAGGAAGGCCAGAGCGTCAACTCCCTGCTCTCAGGCGGCAACGACGGCTTCGTCTATCAGGCGAGCGGGACGCAGGACAACGGCGTGGCAATCCCCTGCGGCGTCTTCTGCCCGCAGATGTCGGAGTTGCAGGGAGCGTTCCAGCATATCCGCGACGGGTGGATCGGGCTGAACGCCCCCGCGCAAGTCACCCTGACGGTAAACGTTGACGGCGTTGACACCGCTGTTATATTGGGGGAGACGCCAACCTCGGCCTACGCGCGCATCTACACGGTGCTGCCGCCATTGAAGGGGCGGCTGTTCGCGTGGTCGCTCACGTCAACACAAGGATTCAGCCTGTTCCAGCGCGACACGGTGTTCGAGATGAAGCCATGGGGAGCGACAGGGCCATACAGTCCCGTCAATCCGTTCGCGGCGCTGACGCGGGCGATGACAGGGAAGGCGCAGTAGGAAAAGGAGACATACGATGCCATCAAATCCGTGGCTGAAGAGCCTGACATTGACCACTTCCGGGACGAAGTATTCCCTGCTGACCCTGATGCAGGCCATCGACAACGGCGCTCCGGCGCGCGCCTGCTCCCTGCAAATCCAGCTCGACACCGGCGCCGGCGCAGCCCATCTGTTCATCGGCAACGAAGACTTGAGTGCGACGAACATGGGCGTCAATCTCGTGGCGAGCCAAGCCCTCGCGTTCGACACCGCGCCACAGAACCTCCTCAACCTCTATCAAATCTACCTGTGGTCGGACACTTCCGGTGTCCGCGTCAACGTGAAGGTATTGGTGCAATGATGACTATCCGAAGACGTCTCCTTCTTACCGTCGTCACACTCCTGTTCCTGCTGGCGTTCGGTGCTCCACGGTCATGGGCGCAGGGCGGCAACACGGTCGCCATTCTCTTCCCCGGCGTCCCGTCGGGCAGTTGCGCCTACGTGATGGTTGGAATCGACGCGGCCAACGGTGCATTGTATGACTGTCCTGCGGGGAGCTGGGTGGCTGTTACGGGTGCAGGCAGCATGATCTACCCCGGCGCGGGGATTGCGGTGTCTACAGGCAGCGCATGGGGTACATCGCTGACGGCTCCATCCGGCACTATCGTCGGCACGACTGACACGCAGACGCTGACGAATAAAACCGTCGATGGCGTTACTCCTACGGTCTTCGGATACGTGGACCCGACTTCCAGCATCCAGACGCAGCTTAACGCTAAGGGCAACACCACATCCACCTCGCTGACCACTGGGTATTTCCCGAAAGCCAGTGGCGCGAACGCCATCGTAAATTCCCTCTGCGACGAAGGCATCACGACCGCGAACGTGCTGACCTGCACCGATACAGCAGGGGCGTCGTTTGTGAAGGTATCGGTTCCGGGTGATGGCACGCACGCAGGATCGGCACAAATCACAGGCAACACAACCGAGCCAACTCTAGGCAGCAATTCGTTCGCGTGGGGCGGCCCGCTATCGGCTTCGTTCACTTCCTTTGGATGGAATCCGCCTACCGCTGAGAACGCGAGCGCGGGAATTTTGCACGTTGGTGCAGCGTCGTCGCATTGGTCTGCGCTTACCATCAGCGCAATCGTCGGCGCGGACATGACGAACAACACGGTCACGGCCACGCAACTCGCCGCTCAGTACTCCAAAGGCTCTTGCACGGAAGTCTGGGGCGGATCGGGCACATCCTTCGCGCTCACTTCCGGCGACGACGCCATTGCGGACAACGCCTGCTACAACGACTCAGGCGTGACGCGGACCATCACGGCAGTCAAATGCGCGAGCGACAACGCCAGCAACACGACGACCGTTAATCCCACTTTCGGCTCGGCGGGGACGGGCACGACCATTCTCTCCGGCGCTCTGACTTGCGGGAACAGCAACGCTATGAGCGCGACGGGAACCGTATCAAACGCAAGCTGGACGACCGGAAGCGGCATTGACCCAGCGATGGCTGGGACACTGACAGGCACACACATCGTGATGATTGTGGAGTACACGTTCTAATGAGACGAGCATTCCTAGTCTTTTTGGCAATTCTTTCGCTGTGCTCCTGCGCCTTCGCGCAGTCTGAAGTTGTTACGGCCAGACGGCGAGCGCAGAGCGTTGCTCTTATTGCTCTTATCAATCACAAATCCTGCACGACTGCGAACAACAACGGCTGCACGACGGCTGCGGTGAGCATGACGGGCGCTAATTTCCTGGTCATGGAAGTTTCCTTCAATACGTTCGGCGGGTCGGGCAGTGCACCGACCGTTTCAGATTCGTCAAGCAATACATGGTTCGGGCCGTTCCGGTGGTGCGACAACGGAGCCTGCGGAAGCGGAAACAATAACGTCGCGTTCTACTTCGCCCCCAATGCCATTGTCAGTGCTTCGCAGACTTTCACCTGCAACACTTCAGGGGAGTATCCGGGTTGCGCGTCGGCTGGATTCTCGAACGTAAACACCTCTTCTCCCTTCGGACAAAAGAGCACGGCGAACTCATCGTCAACCGTGACTACGCTGGCAAACGGGTCTCTAACTCCACTCACAAGCAATTCGCTGTTCGTGACATCTCTGGCGGAAGGTTCTACGTCGGCATCGGGAACCCCGAGCATCGGAGGAACCTTCTCGCTGACGGATGCCTTTGCTGGTGCAGCCACCGACAGCAACACGGGCGGTGGAATGGGATACTACGTTCAAGGAACGGCTGCGGCAGAAAATCCATCATGGTCATGGACGACAGCGAGGGCCGCCGCGACACTCATGGCGAGCTTCATGCCATCATCGGTGGGGAATGCCTACACGTTGTCAGTGGACGTTGAGAACTCGTCGAATAACACGACACTGACAGCGGCCATCCTAGCGGGAGGCATGACCGCTGGCGATCCGCTCTATCCTGTGTCCGGGAACTGGACTTCTTCAGGAAGCCCCGCATCGGCGGAATTTGCGGCTACGGCGTGCCAAGACGCGCAAGTAACAGGCAAAAATATCGCGGGCAACACTTACACGGATTCTGCCGGAACACTGGGAATAGAATTCAACGACGCCGCTTCAACGGCGTTCAGTTGGCAATTTCTATTGCCCGTTCCTCAGGGGACGTTGCCAGATACGGTCTCCAGCAGCTTCCGCTATTACGCGAACATTGGAACATCGGATGCCGGGTACTACTCGCACAATCTTCTTAAAAACGTCGCCGGAGATTTTATCTCGTTGATGATTCACAGCGGGAGCATGTATCTGGAGTCGGCGCTTTGCCCGAACTGCGCTCCAGATGCGGGAAGCGCGTACAGTTACGCGACAGATACATGGTATGGCATCGACCAGCAATTTGTTGGATATGTGGTAAATGGCACATCCACGACTTCGCTGACGATTGGAACGGGAACGCAGACTATTACGACTCAAAGTGGCCTCGGATACGTTGCAGGTCAGGCCATCTCGATAGCCGATAGCGCAGGTTTGACGAATTGGATGAGCGGCAGCGTCACATCCTACTCAGGGACATCTCTTGTCGTGAACGTCGTGAACACAAACGGAAGCGGAACGATAGCAACTTGGAATCTGAGCGGGTCGGCGCACACTCTCAAGATTTACAGCGCCACGGGAACGCTTCTTTCGACGCAACAGAAGGTATCCGACCCAAGCGCGACTGGCGGCCCGACAGCATTCACTATCGGGCGCGGCGGGGACTCCGGCACGACGGCAGGAAATTTCACTTGCACGGACGGATATGTGCTGGCGTATCAGGGAGCGCCGATTTTTCCGATACCACAATGAGGCGAGTCTTTCTAGCCATCGCAATTCTTCTACTCCCTTGCGCGGCTCATGGTCAAGCGTGGTCTGGAATCGTCGCCTCATCGAGGGCGATAGACTGGTCTAGTGCTGGCGTTCCCGGAGGGATTCCAACACGGACGGTCATTTGCTCCACGATTAGCCCGGAAGGAACCAGCGGCTCGCCCGTCGCTCCGACTGACGTAAATAGCGCCATCGCCGCTTGCCCAAGCGGGGAAGTTGTGAAGTTAAGTGCAGGGAATTTTTATTTCAGCGCGTGCGTGACTTGGAACGGCGCATCGAACGTTACAGTGCGAGGAGCGGGGGCCGATCAGACTTTCGTTTACATCGTAGGAAACGACACCTGCACGGAGGGACTTGGCGCGGCGTTTGACATGGGCAATGGCGTGGCCTCTTACCCCGGCGACACTTTTCACACCACCTATGCCAATTGGACGGCTGGGTATTCTGTCGGCACTAGCTCAATTACATTGAGCACCACATCCGGGCTTGCCATCGGCGACACCATCATTTTGGACCAATGTGACGATGGATTCAGCGGAGGAGGAAGCGGTAACTCAACGTGCGGCACGGGGAGTGCGACCGACACGGGAAACGTCTGGACCTGCACGGTGCAGAATGTTTGTTCCGTCAGCCCCGCGAGCGGCGGAGGTAGAACTAATCGCTCTCAGCAGCAAATGGTTCTGGTTACAAACATAGTCGGCTCCGTTGTGACCATCTCTCCAGGTTTGTATATGCCCAATTGGAGAACGGGGCAATCCCCGATGGCATTGTGGCCCAGCACGGGAACACCGGCGAAAGGTAATGGCGTAGAGAATCTTTCCATTGATATGCTCGGTGAAAGTGGGCAGTCACAATCTGCTGGGGTATTGCTATTCGGTGCTTACGGGTCTTGGGTGACAGGAGTTCGCTTTGTATCCACGGTGCGAAACGGTGTATGGCTTTACCAGGCGGCTCACTGCACCATTGCGAACAACTATATGTACGGAACACAGAATGCCGTTTCTGAAAGCTACGGGATTGAGCACTTCATCGGCTCGGACAATCTGATTGAGAACAACATAGGGCAGCACGTCACGACTCCACTGCTTGCCAACGGGTCTGATGCTGGAGATGTCTGGGCATACAACTTCGATACCGATAATTATTACATAGGGGCGGTCGGCTGGATGATGGCCGGAGCGCAGCAACACGCTGCTGGAACAGGCATGGACCTGTACGAGGGCAATCAAGGCAGCGGATTTCTCTCCGACGTGATTCACGGCACGCATAACCTGACGACCTTGTTTCGCAACGATTATTCTGGCTGGCAGCCATCCTGTGACGGCCAGAGCTGCACTCTTGAAGTCACGGCAACACAGAATCAGCTTATCGGTAGATACTTCAATTACATTGGCAACGTGCTGGGAACATCTGGAGTTCACAACGTCTACATCACCAATCCGACATCCACCGGGCAGGCCGGGACACAGGGATCGCTGGCAATTTACGAACCCGGATGGTGTGGACAAGATGGCGTGAATCAAAGCGTATGTACGAACGGAAACGATCTTTACACTCTTACGTCCATTATGCGCTGGGGGAATTACGATGTTGTGAATGCTGCGGCGCGCTTCGTCAACGCGGAAGTCCCAACGGGACTATCGGACGGATTCGCAAACTCTGTTCCGTCAAGTCATACACTTCCCAACTCTTTCTTCTTGTCCGGGGTCACCGCCTCTACCGGTTGCGGAACCGGCCTGCCATTTGGAAAAGTATTCACGAATTACCCTACCGACACGACAACGGTGTGCTCGGGGTTGCCGCTGGCTGGCCCGGATATAAGCGGCGGAAACGTTCCGAATGTCGGCGGATTCGCAAACAACATTCCAGCAGAGATAGCCTACGCGAACCTGCCGGTCGATGCGAGCTACGGCACTGGATATACCATCACGAACGCAACGTGGTCTACCGGAACAGCAACCCTTACGGTCAGTTCTCTGCCTGCTGGATGCACCAACGCGAACAACGGCACCTGCGTGGAAGGCGAGATACGTGTCACGGGCATGACGCCCTCTGGATATAACGGAACCTACCAAATCACGGCGTCAACTTCTACGACTGTGAAGTACGCAGTGACATCCAATCCCGGCTCATTTTCTTCTGGCGGAACGATGACGTGGCCTAACGTGCGGACGTTCAACGCGAGCGTTTACGCTAACGACCCCGTTGGCTATCACGTCCTCACCCCCGGCGTGACGCTTACGGGGGGTTCGTGCTGCGAGTTGCTGGATAGGCTGCCGGAGATCCTCCCATGACGATACCTCCCAACGTGGCCTTCCGCTGGCAGCCGTCGGCACTCGACGGGAAGGTCGACCCGGCGGTAGTCGACGCTATCACTCAGGCGTTCTATCGGTTGGCGCAACAGGACGCGACGCTGAAGGCGATGGCGACGGCGCAGATGGCGACGCAAGGGAGAGTTGCGGAGGTTGCGACGTCGGTTGCAAGCGCCCAGAGCCAACTGGCGCAGGTCGCTGCGGTCGGGACGATTGCTGCGGGGCAATCGACGTTGCTGAAGAATCAGGGAAGCGCCCTCCCGGTCTTCTCCGGAGCGTTCTCCTACGTGTCGACGACGACCACCATCACATGGTATTGGGACGGGACGAATGGGTCGACGTTGCTGACGCTGTTGTGGCCGGATGGAAGCAAGACGCCGATTATCCCAGGTAGTCTGGCTATCTCTGGTCTCACGCTCTACACGACCTATCTATTCTATCCATTCGCAAATCCGCAGACGAATACAATCAACTTCGTCATTGGCCTCACAAGTTCCGTGGGAACTCCTGCGGCGGCGTACACGGCGGCGAATCCAGCAGCGGCGCAGCAAGCCTATGGAGACGGGCTTGTGCCCATGACTGTCGGCGCAATGAGTGCTGCAACAACAGCAAGTGGAGGCGGTGGAGGGTCTGGCGGCGGAAGCGGCGGAGGTGGACGCACTCCTACATACTTATGAATTCAACCTACCAAATGACCAAGCAGGAATGGGCAGAGGTCTACTCGTCATTCGTCGAGACACACTGGCAGGATGCGCCGGACTTGGGCGAGAACGTCATCGTTGTGACGATGACGGGCCATCCGGGGATGCACCATAACCTGCAACAGAGATTGGGGCGGAGAGCGTTGACGGTGGACGCGCCGGAGATGGCGGGACGGGAACTGACCCACCCTCTGGTGCGGCTGTGATAGAGTGTGCAGGTGGGAGCAGGTAGGAGGACATGATGGCGGAGAACGAGAACGGGAATGGGCACCGGACGCTGAGGTATCGGGTGCTGCAGGCCGATGAGTGGCAGAGGCTGGAGCCGGAGTTTCAGCGGCGCGGGTGGTATCTACCCTATAAGGAGCTGGCCGAGTGTGTTATCGCGGAGACCGAGGATGGACAGTTGGCCGGGGGACTGGTGATGCAGGTCGTCCTCCATGCCGAGCCTGGGTTTGTGACCGAGGGCTTCGAGGCGCAAGTCAATTTCCTGCGGCTGCATGAGTTGCTGCAGGCGCTGATTGAGGGCCGGGGGATATTCCCGGGGTATGTGACGACGGTGACCGACGACAGGCAGCGAGGACTGGTGAAGCACGCAGGGTTCGACCACATCGAAGGTGAGGTGTGGAGGAAGCAACTGGCGCCGCCGAACGCCAAGGAGGTTGACCATGCCCGGATTGTTCGCGAGTCCTCCCGGCCCAACTAGCCAGCAGAAGGCGCTGACCACCGCCGAGACCAATGCGGCGACGTTCGGGCTGAATCAGGCTGAGTCGACATTGCCGCAGGCTACGTCAATCCTGCAACAACCGCTGCAATTCTTCCAATCGCTGCTGAGTGGCAACCGTCAGGACATCATGTCGGCCATCCAGCCGGCGGTCAGCAGTCTGACCAGCCAGTACGAGACGGCCAAGCGCACCAACAATGAGTTCGCGCCGAGGGGCGGCGGGGCGACGGCGGCCAACGCCGAGGCACCCTACAAGGAGGCCGGGGACATCTCGTCGCTGGTCTTCCAAGGTCAGCAAGCGGGCGCGGCAGGCGTGACCCAGATTGGCTCCCTGCTGGCGGACTTGGGACTGGGAGAGATGGGGACGGCCGGAAACATAGCCCTCGGAGCGTCGTCGAATCTGCTATCGGCGCAGGAATTGAAGACGCAGCAGCAGCAGCAGTTGCAGACAGGTGTCGGCAGCGCGATCGGGAGTTTGGTATCGTTGCTGGCGACGGCATAACGGAGGAGCGACTGTGGGCAATTTCTTCAGTGCGCTGGTAAGCAGCTACGCGGATAGTACGCTGGCGCGTGAAAAGTTGCAGCGCGACCAGCAGGACGCCGACCGCAAGGCCCGCGTCAACGTCCTCAGCGCGGCGCTCGCCTCCCCGAATTTCAACTGGAACGATCCCAAGAATGTCGACGCTGTCCTCGGACAACTGGGGGAGTTGACCGGAGGGAAGGGGAAGGGCGGGAAGGGCGGAGCGGGAGGGAAACAGACTGGGATCGACCACATCCGCTCCATCTTCGACAAGCTGAAGGGGAAGGTGCCGCAGCAACAAGGATTGCAGCAACCGTTGGCGGTCAACCAGCAGTCATTTAGCTCATCGCAGCAGATGGCTGAGGAGAAGGGGAAGGCCGACGCTGCAATGACGCAGGCGAAGGCGCAGTCCATCATCAAGATGGTCACCGACACTGACCCAGGTTACTGGAAGCGCAACCCTGCCGAGTATCAGCAGATGGTTCAATCCGCTTACGGGTTGAAGACGCAGCCAGCGCCGAAGTGGACACAGGTGAAGACCGAGCCGATTTCCGGTGCTGCCATCGGGAAGCCGACGGGGACGTGGTGGGCTGAGATGCACGATGAGCAAGGGAATGTTCAGTACGTGCCGAGCGCCCCGCCGAAGGCCAAGTCCGTCACCATCCGCAACGGCGTGCTGACGGATGAGAATGGGAAGTCGTGGGCGATTGACGACCCGAATCTCCCGCCGGACTTGAAGGCCATGGCGGACTCCTACACCAAGGCCAAGCCCTACCGCACCGCCGACGAACTCCACAAGGAACACCCGGATTGGTCGCCTGAGAAGATTGAGGCTGAGATGCAGAAGGCGGCGTTCCCGCGCATCATGCCTGTCAATGACGCGCAGGGGAATGTCACTGGGTATAACTACTTTCAGGGGATGCCAGGTGGGGCAATCAGTGCGCGATATGTACCGTCGCCTGCGGGAGCAATCCCACCGAAGCCGACCGCGACCACGTTGACGATGCAACAGATGGCGACGACGGTGCTACCAGAAGCGCAGAGGGTTACCAGTGAGATTGACTCCGTGTCGAAGGAACTGGGCCCGCTAGCTGGTCGTTGGAACGAAGTCATGGTCGGGAAGGTTGGCGTAGACAAGCCTGCGGTCGCCAAGCTGCAGATGGACCTGACACTATTGGCGTCGGCGGTCACAAGGACGCACTTCGGGGCGAGAGGCGGGCAGGAATATATCGCCGCGATGGAGAAATACTTCCGGTTGGCGCAGTCGCCGGAGGACTTGAAGGCGAGGATCGCAAGCGCCGATGACTGGCTGACGACGTATTCGAAGATGGCGGGACAGAAGCCCAAGAGTGTTGCAGCAGCGACAGCGACCAAGGATGTGAAGACGAAAGCGGCGGGTGGTAATGGTGGAGGTGGCAACAAGGCACCAAGGGTTGGGGAAGTCCGCAGGATTAATGGGCAACTGGCCCACTGGGATGGGCACGGATGGCTGGCAGGAGCCAAGTAGATGCCACAGTCCAAATATCTGAGCACTGACCCGAACGCAGGATTGGCTTCGACGGGGACAGGGAATAGGAAGTATCTGAGCACTGACCCAGATGCAGGACTGACGACCCCGACGCCAACTTCACCCGCTGCGACAGTTGCCACGGGTGCGTCTCCGCAACAGTTGCAAGAACAGTTGCAGGCAGCCACACAGGCACAGGCCAAGAAGCAGGTAACCGGGATTCCGATGAAGAAGGTAGCACCGCTTGAGCCTAATTCGATGGCTACATTGCAAAGTGGGCTACAGGGCACCGGACCTTCGATTCGGCCCGGAAGCGCCGCCGCGAGAATGAAAGATGGTGGGTCGATGGCTGCGGTAGACCAAGCAGGGAGAATGATTCCACAGGTCGCGGGAGCAGTTGCTCCTGCCGAGACGTTCGGGCCGTTGGCAGAGGGCATTGGTCGCCTGATTCCAAGCGCCAAGCGTGCTGCGAAAGCATTCGAAGCCGTCAGTGCGGTTGCTGGTGACCATCCTGTCCAAGTCACCAAGGGACTGAGCGACAGTCTCGTTGGAATCCAGCAAGCCGTGGACGCTGGGTCGTCGATGCCAATGGCTGTCCGCAAGATGATTCGGAGGCTGGCAGACCAGGAAAAGGGACCATTGACCTACGACGAGGCACGGAGGTTCTACTCGAATATCAGCAACCTATCAGCGAACGAGACAGGGCGGCTGAATCCGAACATGCACAGGTTGCTTGGCGGACTGCGCGTGGCATTGAACGAGACAATTACACAGACGGCGAAGCAGGCAGGCGAGGCCGAACGCTATCAGAACGCCATGCGGGAATATCGGAGGGTGTCGCAGGCAAGGCGGGTTGGGAAGTACGTCAAGAAGGCTGCTGCTGGAGCTGCTGGCCTAGGCGGCGCTTACGAAATCTACAATCTGGTTCGCAACGCACCACATCCCTAGTGGAAGTCGTAAGGCTCGACGTGGTGCTCGCCCACCGTAGTCCACACGTATTCTACGAATCGGATTAGGACATGGGCGACGATGACGCCGAGCACGATCTCAAGGAACATGGCTAACCAATCTCCGTGTCGGTTACCATCAATCCACTGACGACCTGCAGCCGATGGTCACCCGAGTCCCACATCCGTTCTCGTATCACGCGCAACGCCACAATGCACCCGTCCGACGCTGAGTGATTCCCTTGAGGGTTGTCGCCGTGGCAGAAGAATCCCGACCGGCCATGCATGTCATTCGTCGCGTCCGGCACCAGTTCGATGGCATACGCGCCGACGCTATAAGGCTTGTCGACTGGCGGGAGCATCGTGTACCAGCCCTCAGGCAACGGCCCCTTGTTGACTAGGTCTTCGGCTGCGGGGTCGTCGGTGTAGCCGGGCGCGCCAGCGTAGGCGTCGCCGACGAACTCTCCGTCCTGCAACAGTTGACCTGCCGAGATGTTGAATGTCCACATGGAATGACTCCAAGGGGCTATGGGTGCCGCCTACGGGCGTCGGCGGCTGCGAACGAGATTCTTAGGAGGTTTCCCCACATGTCTTGCTGTGAGCCCTGACGTTCGTCTCGCCCTGCCCCTTGGAATATCGGTCCTACGCCACCTGGGTAATCACGACGCCGGTTGGAACCGGCGGTGGCGCTTGGATAATCGGCACGGCGACGGTCGCGGTCAGTGGCGCCGGCGCGGTCCCGCCTGCCGGGGTCGGCATCTGCACCGACACGGTCAGGTTGTAGCTCGTCTTGGTGTCGGTCGCCGGGATGCTGACGACGACCTGGTTTCCATTCGGGCCGGAGTCGGCTGCGATGGACGCCAGAGGGTCGTCGGAGGTCCAGGTATCGACCGAGCCTGCGGGGAAGCCCGCCGGGTCTGCGACTCCTGCCAGGATTGCGTCTGCTTCGAATGTTGATTGGCCGCCTGCGTTGGTTCCTGTAATCGACATGGATGGTTCTCCTTGAGAGTTGAGTTGCAAGATGGTTACTCCGGATGGTACATGAGTCTGCCCGCGAATGGCGTCCAGAACGGCACAGAATCCGCGGTGCATCTCGCGGCGGAGTTCGTGGAGTTGGCGGGCGACGGTCATTCCGCGATGGCTGCAAGGTCTGCCACAAGCGCAGCATAGTCGAGATTGTTCGGCGCGATGTCGCGTGCTGCGTCGATCCAATCCTTGGTCAGGACGACATAGGCTTCATCGCAATACTTCTGGAACCATTGGGCCGACATCTGTTGCCGCTTGGCCCAAGTGACGCAGGTCTGTCCCTCGGAACCGTAGCCGAAGTTCGGGACGGAGTGTCCACCGTCGATTCCGCCGTCGTCTGCCAATACCTCAAATGGCTGTCCAGCGTTGAATTGCTGCATGGCGCTGTTCGGGAAGTTGACGCCGATGTCGATGGCGCTGAACAGGTAAACTCCCTGCTCAACATGCTGCAGGTTAGC
>Ga0070735_10000835_pt1 | contig 31124 bp, 26 predicted proteins | sample Coa_R1_FD_66443 | JGI IMG/M metagenome (GOLD analysis project Ga0070735, IMG submission 66443) | Surface soil microbial communities from Centralia Pennsylvania, which are recovering from an underground coalmine fire - Coalmine... | ecosystem: Environmental > Terrestrial > Soil > Unclassified ...
GAGAAGAGCGTTGCTAACGCAAAGAGCGCCAGAACGACGGACGCGGCGTACGCGCCCGTGAGATCGAAGCTTTCGAAACGGTCGTCCACATAGAGCGGAAGCGTTTGCGTGATGCCGGCGAGCCTTCCGGCGACGACGCTGACCGCGCCGTATTCGCCGAACGCTCGCGCCGCAGACAGCACGACGCCGTATGCCACGCCCCAGCGGATCGAAGGCAGCGTCACTTTCCAGAACGTCTGCCAAGGTGAAGCGCCGAGCGTCGCGGCAGCCTGCTCCTGTTCGTCGCCGGTTTCGCGCATGACCGGGACCACTTCGCGCACGACGAACGGCAGAGAGACGAACATCGTGGCCAAAACCATTCCCGGCAGCGCGAAGATCACGCGGATGCCGTGCGCCGCAAGCCACGGGCCGAACCAGCCCTGATTGCCGTACAGCAGCACGAGTGCGAGGCCGACCACCACCGGCGACACGGCAAACGGCAGGTCGACGAGAAGACCCAGAACGCGCTTCCAGCGCAATCGCGACCGCACGAGCACGTGCGCACAGATGACGCCGAAGATAGCGTTGAGCGGCACTGCGATCCCCGCGATGAGAAGCGTGAGCCACAGCGCATGAAGCGCATCGGGCTGGGTGACGGCTTGCCAAAAGCCGATCGCGCCGTGTTCAAATGCGCGATAGAAGATGCTCGCGACCGGCAATGCGAGCAACGCCGCCAAATAGCCGAAGGCCGTGAGCCGCAGCGCGATCCTAGCCATCGAAGCGGACGATCCGGCGGCCGAGCGTTTCGAGCGCGACCAGCACCGCGGCGGAAAGAACGAGCAACACGATTGAGACCGCTGCTGCGCCGCCGATGTCGCCGCTCTCGATCTGCCCGAAGATATGCACCGCGGCCAACTCCGTCTTGAACGGGATGTTGCCCGAGATCAGCACGACCGATCCGAACTCGCCGATGGCGCGGGCAAAGCCGAGCGCCGTCCCCGAGATGAGCGCCGGCAGGATCGACGGGAAGATGATGCGCGCATACGTCTGCAGGATGCCGGCACCGAGCGCTGCGGCAGCCTCTTCCATTTCGCGATCCAATTCCGTCAGCACCGGCTGCACCGAACGCACGACGAACGGCAGCGTGACGAACAGAAGCGCGAGGATGACGCCGGATCGCGCGTATGCGACGTTGATCCCGAACGGGCTCTTAGGACCGTAGAGCGAGATCAACGTGAGTCCCGCCACGATCGTGGGCAGCGCGAACGGCAGATCGACCACGGCGTTGACGAGCGACTTCCCGCGGAAGTCGTCGCGGACGAGGACCCAGGCGATCAGCGTGCCGGCGACCGCGTTGACCGCCGCCACGGCGAGCGAAGCGACGAGACTGAACTCGAGGCTGGCGAGTGCCGCCGGTTGGAAGATCGCGGCCCAGAATGATTTGCCGGGAGATGCGTGCGCCACGATCGCGGCGAGCGGCAACAGCACGACGAGGCTGAGGAACGTCGTGACGATGCCCGCCGGCAGAAGCGATTCCCGACCCGCGGCTCGGAGTCGCGGCCGCACGTTCGCCGGAACGGCAGGCGAGACGGCGCTAATGGCCACCAGAGATACCCAGCGAACTCTCGATCTGCGCGACGAGGCCGTTCTGCGGGTCGAAGAAGCGCCTCTGCACTGCATCCCAACCGCCTAAGAACCCGATATCGAACAGTGTGCGCGGCTGCGGGAAATGCGCGGTCGCTTGCGCAGACCGCTCGACCGGGCGGTAGCCGTGCGCGGCGAAGATCGCCTGTGCTTGCGGCGAGAGCAGGAACGAAACGAACGCGCGAGCCTGGTCCGGATGCTGCGAAGTCTTGACGACCGCCACCGGATTTTCGATCAAGATCGTCTGATCGGGCACGATGTAGTCCACGTCGGCGCCGTTGCGCTGCGCGAGGACCGCTTCGTTTTCATACGCGAGCATCGCGTCGCCCTTGCCCGAGACGAATGTCTGCAGAGACTCGCGCCCGCTCTTGTCTTGCACGGAGATGTGGTCGAAAAGTTTGCTCAGGTAGGAGATCGCGTAGTTCGGGGACGCGCCGCGCTTGAGCATCGCGCCGTACGCCGCCATGATGTTCCAGCGCGCGCCGCCGGAGGTAAACGGATTCGGCGTGATCACATCGACGCCGGGTTTGATGAGATCGGCCCATGTGCGGATGTTCTTCGGGTTGCCTTTGCGGACGACGAACACGACGACGGAGTCGGTGACCATGCCGTGCGTGCGGTTCGCATTCCAGTCCGGCGCGACAAGGTTGGCGGCCACGAGTTTGCTGATATCGGGTTCGAGCGAGAAGGCGACAACATCCGCCGGAAGGCCGGCGGCGACGGCACGGCTCTGCTCGCCGGACGCGCCGTACGACTGCACAAATGTGACATCGCGGCCGGCCGGCGTCGCCTGAAACGCTTTGATCAAGTCTTGATATGCTTCGCGCGGCGTGGAATACGCGACGAGCGTGAGCTGCACCGAGCCGTCTGCGACGGCTTTGGTCTGAGCGGCGGATACCAAGAGGGCCACGGCCGCGAGCGTCGGGGCCAAAATGCGCACTACGTTTTTCATCAGAACTCCGGAAGGCAAGTAAGTCTATTAACTTGGTATACAATGCCGGAAAACGCCCGCCAAGTCAAGGTGGCCGTGCGGCCTAGTTTATTGGTTCTTAGGTCTGGGCTGTGGGTTGGGGGCCGCGCAGACGGCGCAGGTCACCGTCGCGCATGGTGATACCGAGTCCGTCGAAATATTCCAGAAGCGGCAGCGCGTAGCGCCGTGAGGTACCGAAGGCATCACGGACGAGCGAAAGCGTGGCCCCGCCGGTTGTCGAGCGCAGCAGCCGCACGAGAATCGCCTGCGCTTCCTCTAGCTGCGACCGGCGGTAGACGTCGTCGCCGATGCGGACGAGGTCGTCGCGAGCGAACAAACCGTCGACCGCATCGGCCAGTCCCGGGACCTTCGACTTCGCCGTCGCGGCGCGAAACGCGTCGAACGCGATTGGAACGAGTGGATTCGGATCCGCGGAACGGAGCATCCCATCGATCGCGCTGCGCTGGTCATGCGTCAACGATGGCTGATGATCGAGCGCATGCCAATACTTTCCGGAGCGCGCAAGCGATCCCGCAGCGAGCCAGAGAGCGAGCAGTCGCGCGACCAGTCGTTCTGCCGATCCGAGATCGTCTGCGATCTCGGCGCTCGTCGCGCCCGCGGACCATGGAACGTGCGCATGCCGGGTCCGCAAGAACGCGTTCACGCGCGCCAGAGCGGCCGCGGCAGTGCTCGCCGACAGATATTCCGACGGCTGCTTTAGTACGACCACTTGCCCGCGCTCGACGAGCGCGCGAAGAGCGTCATCCGCGTCGCTTGCACGCACGTTGAGCGACGCGGCGATCGCACTCGCAGCGTGCGGCGTGAGATCTGCGCCTTCGAGCAGGTTCAGAATCTCGGCGGCGAGCGGCGCCGGCGCGGCCTGAGATTCCAACCGGGCGCCGTTCGCCGAAAGCGCGGGTTCGGCGACCGCGCCGCCGAGCAGATCCTTCGGCGATAGTCGGCGCAGCACGAGCCGGCTTCCGCGGCAGACCGCGACCGGCGTGTGCAGGATCAACCGAGCTCGAACCCCCTGGATATCCGAGGGTGGCCGGCCGTCAAACACGAGCCATCCTGGTATCTCGGCAGAGCCGATGTGCGCGCGCACTGGGGTTCGTCTTCGCAAAAGCGGCAGCGCGGATGCGAGCGGAGTGAACGTCAATTCGATATCGCGCGTCGGCGTGAATTCGCGGCTCGCGGTGAGCGTCTCACCACGAGCCAGGTCGGCTGCATCGACGCCGGCGATGTTGACAGCGACGCGCGATCCACCCTGGACTTTCGGCACGGCCTTGCCGAAGACGTGCAGTCCGCGCACGCGCGCATCGATGCCGGACGGCTGCAGCTTGAGCGCGTCGCCGGTGGAGATGGTCCCCTGCATGAGCGTGCCGGTGACGATCGTGCCGTGACCGGCGAGCGAGAAGACTCGGTCTATAGGCAGATACGCGGGAGCATCCGGCGCGCGCGGCGGCAACGCGGCGAGCGCCGCGTGGATCGCCGCGCGAAGTTCCGCAATCCCTTCGCCCGTCACGTTCGAGACGAAATATGCCGGCGCTCCGTCAGCGACGCTGCCAGCACACGCCGCGCGCGTCCGCGCGAGGACCTCTTCGCGCGCCGTCGCATCGACGAGATCGGACTTCGTGAGCACGATCAGCGTCTTGCGTACGTTGAGGAATCCGAGCACTTGCAGGTGCTCGAGGGTTTGCGCGCGCGGTCCCTCGGTCGCGGCGATCACCAAGAGCAGCAGCTCCATGCCTGCGGCTCCGGCGAGCATGTTATGCAGGAAACGCTCGTGACCGGGAACGTCGATGATTCCGGCGCCGACGCCATCGTCAAAGCGGAGCGGCGCAAAGCCGAGATCGAGCGTCATGCCGCGGCGTTGCTCTTCGATCAGACGATCGGGATCGTGACCGGTGAGAGCGATGACGAGGGCGCTCTTGCCGTGATCGACGTGGCCCGCGGTGCCTATCGTGTGCATGGATCGCCGTGCACTTGCGTCGCCAAGCGCGCGCCCTTCGTGCGGCCGCCGGTCAGCGCCGCGCGCGCAGCGCGTCGGCGAATGCGCGAGTGAGGTGGGCGTCCTCGTCGTCGCGCACCGTGCGCAGATCGATCACGAACCGGTCGCGCTCGATGCGTCCGAGCACCGGCGGCTCGGATCCGCGCAAATCGGACGCCAATCGGTCCGGCGTGCGGTCGAGCGGTTCGACCGCGATCCCCGCCGACGGCAGATCCACGAGCGGAAGCGCGCCCCCGCCGGCGGTCGCGGTCGTGCGGACCGCGGTGAAACGGGCGCTGCGCGTTGCGCACGCCGCGGCAAGCGATTCGCAGAGCACTGCCGCGCGCGCGAACAATTCGTCCGCGGTGCGCGAGAGCATGGCATACAGCGGGATCTCGCGCAATCCGTCTGGCGCGGCATAGAGGGAGAGCGTCGCGGAGAGCGCGGCGATCGTGGCCTTGTCGGTGCGAAGCGCGCGCAGCAGCGGATTGCGACGCATCTGCGCGATGAGATCCGCGCGCCCGCAGATGATGCCGCATTGCGGCCCCCCCAGCAGCTTATCGCCCGATATGGCGACCAGATCCATCCCCGCCGCCAACTCCCCGCCGACCGTCGGTTCGCCGGGCGCGCCGAATTCGCACAGATCCACAAGCGCGCCGGAACCGAGATCCTCGAATGCCAAGACGTCGAGCTCTTTTGCGAGCGCGGCAAGTGTTTTGGAGTCGACGTCCGACGTAAAACCTTCCACCCGGTAGTTGCTCGGATGCGCGCGCATGAACATGGCCGTATTTGCGCCCCATGCGTTGCGGAAGTCGGCAGCATATGTCTTGTTGGTCGTGCCGACCTCGACGAGCAGCGCGCCGCTCTTGCGCAGAACATCGGGCAGACGGAATCCGCCGCCGATCTCGATGAGCTGGCCGCGGCTTACCACGACTTCGCGGCCGCGCGCGAACGTATCCAGCACCAGCAGCACCGCCGCCGCACAATTGTTGACGACGAGCGATGCTTGTGCGCCGGTGAGATCGTGCAGCAGGTGCGCGACGCGTTCGTAGCGGTCGCCGCGTTCGCCGCTCGCCAGGTCGAATTCGAGATTCGTGTAGCCGGCGCCGAGTTTGGCGATCGCGTCGAGCGCAGCGCGGGCGAGCGGAGCGCGGCCGAGATTCGTGTGCAGGATGACGCCTGTGCCGTTGATGACGGAGACGAGGCCGGTGGCGCGCTGCGCGGCCAAGAGCGCAAGCATACGCGCTCTCAGCGCGGCGTCGTCGGGCGCGGGACCGCCGGCGCGGATGTCCGACCGCGCGCCGTCGAGAATTTGCTGGATGCAAGCGCGCACGCCCGCGCGGCCGAGCAGGCTCTGGAACGCGCTGATATCGGGATCGGTCGTGAACCGATGGACTGCCGGAATCGCGTCCTTGAGCGTGCGGTCCGGCATTGGATCAGGCGACTGGGCTGAGGTATTTCTCGACGGTGGAGACGACTTGGCGCTCCGGAACGTAACCGACGATGCGATCGACCGGTTCGCCGCCCTTGAATATGATGAGGCTTGGGATGCTCGATACTTCGTACTTGCCTGCGATGCTCGGGGATTCGTCGGTGTTGAGCTTGACGACTTTCAGCCGGCCCTTCATGTCTTTGGCGATTTTGTCGACGATAGGAGCGACCATGCGGCACGGTCCGCACCACGGCGCCCAGAAATCTACGAGGACCGGCGTTTGAGACTGTAAGACTTGGGCGGCGAAGTCGGCTTCTCCGACATTCATGGCATCGCTCACTTGCGTACTCCTTCGGGATGGGCGTTTCGCATCATGCGAATTGACTATATTCGAGGAGCTCTATGCGCGCGCCTTTTGAAGATTAGTTACCGACGAGTTCGCCGATGCGGCGTGCGTATTCGTCGGCCAGATCCGCGGCAGCCGCGTCGTCGCCGGCTTCGGCCACAACGGTGAACAATGGATCGGACGGATCGGGCAGCACGAGCACCCAATCCGCATCGCCGAATATCTTGACGCCGTCGGAGAGGTCGAGCTTGCGATGCCGCAGCTGCGAGATCAACTCGCGCATGATCACGCCTTTGCGTTCCCACGGACATGACACCGTACGGCGCGCCATGTGCAACGCAGGCACGCGCTCGACAAGCTCCGATACTTTGCGGCCGCTGTGCGCGACGAGCTCGAGGATCTTCGCCGAAGCGTAGAGCGCGTCGAAAGCGGGCGAGAATTCGGGAAAGATGAGTCCTTCGTGCGCGCCGCCCGCGAAGGCGGGCGCGTCGCTGCCGGCGCACAACTGCATCATCGAACGCCGGTCGGCTTTGGTGCGGATGATCTGGCCGCCATGCTCCGAAGCGATCGCGTCCAGGCGCGACGAAGCCGTCACGGGGACCGCGACGCGGGCGCCCGGCGTGTGCTGGAAGACCAGTTCGGCAACGAGCGAGAGCAGCAGATCGAATTCGGCGATGCGGCCCCGGTCGTCGACGATCGATACGTTTTCGGCGCCCGGTTCGACCATGATGCCGATATCCGCTTCGAGCGTGGGTACGATCGTCGAGAGTTGATGCATGTAGCGCTGGCGATCGTCCGCGAAATGCCGCACTTTCGTGTCGTCGAGATATGCGTTGAGCGCGACCATTTCGATATTCAACTTGCCGAGCAGGTACGGAAGCGTCGTCGCTGCGTTGCCGTACGCATAATCGACGATCACCTTGAAACGCCGTTCGCGGATGGCGCCGATCGAAAGCGATCTCAAGAATCCCGCATTGTAGCGCTCCAAAGCGCGCTCGGGGAATGAGAGGTAGCCGACCTCGTCCATGGACGTGCGCCGGAAGTCGCCGCGGAAGAAGAGATTTTCGATCTTGCGTTCGCTGTGCTTGTCGATGTTGATCCCGCCTGAGCCGAACAGCTCGATCAGAAAACAATTCGGATCGTCGGGATGCACGCGGACATGGATTCCGCCGTCGCCTTCACTGCGCGCTTCGTAGCGCGCGAGCGGAATGGGCGACGTGCGCAGATCGTGCACGTCGCAGCCCACGGACATGAGGCCGGAAATGAGGCAGCGATTGATCATGCGCGATGCGTGGTGCGTGTCGCGGCTGGTCATGACTACCCGGTGCGGATCGAAAGAAGAACCGTACGCCTGCCCGAGCTTGAGCGCGAATTCCGGCGTGACCTCGATGTTCGCGATGCCTTTGACGCCCTCGCCGCCGAAGAGCGATCCGGGCCACTTCGTGCCCCAGACGAGCGACATGGAGACGACGCTTCCAGCCGAGACGAACTTGTCGGGCCAGAGTTTGACCTGCGGTTTGACGTTCGATCCGGCGTCGAGCGTGCAGCGGCTTCCGACGACGGCGCCTTCGCCGATCGTGACGTCGTCTTTGATGATGGCGTGTTCGGCGATCGTGCATGCCGAGAGCCGGCTGCGCTTGCCGACGTAGACGTCGTTCCAAACGACAGCGTTCGCGAGCAGCGCCTGTCCGTCTATGATGCAGCCGTCGCCGACGCACGTGTTCGCCTCGATGACCGCGCCGTCGCGGATGTCGGCGTTCTTGCCGATGACGACCGGTCCGCTGATGTGCGCCGTCGGAGCGATCTGAGCGCCGGCGCCCACCCGCACGCCGCGCTCGCGTTCGCGGCCCGGCAGTTCGAGCCGGCAGCGGCCGGCGAGCGCGTCGTAGTTGGCTTCGCGATATTGCTGCAGGTTGCCGATGTCGGTCCAGTAGTCGCCCGACACGATGCCCAAGATCGGCCGGCCCTGTTCGAGCAATCGCGGGAAGATGTCTTTGGAGAAATCGTACATCCGCCCGGCATCCATCAACCCGAAGATCTCCGGCTCGAGCACGTAGATACCCGTGTTGATCGTGTCCGAAAATACTTCGGACCACGATGGCTTCTCAAGGAAGCGCCGCACGAGCCCGTCGTCGTCCATGATCACGACGCCGAATTCCAGCGGATTCTCGACGCGCTTGAGGACGATCGTCGCCGCGGCCTGTTTCTCACGGTGCGCGGCGATCACGGTGGTCAGATCCACGTCGGTGAGTGCGTCGCCGGATATGACGACGATCGTGCCGTCGAGCTGCGCCTCCGCCATCTTGACGGCGCCGGCGGTCCCAAGCGGCGTGTCTTCCACGACGTACGACATCGCGACGCCGAAGTCGGCGCCATCGCCGAAATACGCTTCGATCTCGTCGGCGAGATAGTGGACAGTGGCCACGATCTCACTGATTCCGTGCCGCTTGAGCAGGTCGACGATGTGCTCCATGACCGGCTTGTTGGCCACGGGAGCGAGCGGCTTTGGTCGGCTCTGGGTGAGCGGGCGAAGTCGCGAACCTTCACCGCCGGCCATCACGACTGCCTTCATGCGTCGAGCATTACATGGTGGCGCGTCTGCGCCTGCCGCGTGACCGACAGACCGAAGGGGCCGACGTTAGTCGGCCCGCGTTAAACGTGTCCGAGTTACCGAAGGGGCCGACGTTAGTCGGCCCGCGTTCTCCGTGTGACTGAAGGGGCCGACGTTAGTCGGCCCGCGTTATACGTGTTCGAAGCAGATGATGCAGGCCTCTCGCCAGAAGGCGTGTGCGTGCCATAGAACGCGATGCCGTTGCGCCGAGCGCTTACGTGGTCGCGCGATTGCGTCTTCCATACGCTATTCCGATCGCAAGGGCGAACACTATCACAGCGCCGCTTTCGATGAGCCAAGCGACGGCCCACGGCGAGATGTGCGGCCGATACTTCGTGCAGACGATTCCGATGTGGTTGCAGCGCACGTCTGAGGCGCTGAGCTGCGCACAGTTCTCAGGGCGAGTCGCGACGCATTGGGGATAGGTGAGTGCGAACTTGAACGGAGCGCCGGCTCCGACGAAGAGCGCGGCGATCGCTATCAACGCGAGACCTACGATGATGATCGGCCGGATTCTCACTATCGCCCCGCCGGCGGGCCATAAAGGCCCGCCCTACATTTTGTCCACGGCGGGCCATAAAGGCCCGCCCTACATTTTGTCCACCGGCGGGCCATAAAGGCCGCCCTACATTTTGTCCACGGCGGGCCATAAAGGCCCGCCCTACATTTTGTCCACGGCGGGCCATAAAGGCCCGCCCTACATTTTGTCCACGGCGGGCCATAAAGGCCCGCCCTACATTTTGTCCGCCGGCGGGCCATAAAGGCCCGCCCTACATTCAGACGAGTTTTTCGGCGCTCTCTTCGTGCTTGCCGATGTTCGTGGCGGCGATGAGCTCCACGCCTTCGTCGAGGCGCTTGACGCGGACGCCCTGCGCCGACCGGCCGGTCTCGCGGATCTCGAATGCCCGCACCCGGATGACGACGCCTGAGCTGTCAACGCACATGATGTCGTCGTCCGGTTTGACGAGCATCTGCTCGACGATCTCACCGTTCTTCTCCGTCTTATTGAACGTCTTGATGCCTTTGCCGCCGCGGTTGGTCTTGCGATACATATCGATGTCGGTGCGCTTACCGTAGCCCTTGCTCGTGAGGACGAGAACCTCGCGCCGGTCCTTGGTGACGACGTCGAGCGCCTGGACGCGATCGCGCGTGCCAAGCCGCACCGCGCGCACGCCGCGGCTGGCACGGCCCATCGAGCGGACGCGCTTCTCGTCGAAGCGCACCGCGTACCCGCCGGTGGTGGCGAGGATGAGTTCCGCCTTGCCGTCGGTTTGCACGACGTGCAGCAGCTCATCGCCTTCCATGAGGTTGATCGCGATGAGCCCGTTTCGCCGAACGTTTTGGAAATCGGAGCGCAGCGACTTCTTGATATAGCCCTTTTTTGTGGCCATCACCAAGTAGCCCGAAGTGTCGCCGCGCTTCACCGGCAGCACGGCGGTGACGATCTCTCCCGGCGGCAGCGTGAGCAAGTTGATGAGCGCCGTGCCGCGCGCCTGACGAGATGCATCGGGAACGTGGTGCGCGGGCATCTGATACACGCGGCCGCGGTTGGTGAAGAACATGATGTGCTGGTGCGTGGTCGCCGCGAACAGATAGCGCGGCACGTCTTCCTTTTTCAAATTGACGCCCGTGATGCCGCGGCCGCCGCGGTTCTGCGCGCGGAACGCGTCCACCGGCTGGCGCTTGATATAGCCCACGTCGGTGACGGTGATGACGACCTCGGTGTCCGGGATGAGATCCTCGATCTCGAACTCGCCTTCGGCTTCCACGATCTGCGTGCGGCGCTTGTCGCCGTATTTCTTTTTGGCGGCAAGCGTCTCGTCTTTGACGATCGCGTACACGCGGCGCTCGCTGCGCAGGATGTCCTCGAGATTCGCGATGGTCTTGAGCAGCTCGACGTACTCGTCTTCGATCTTTTGGCGCTCGAGCGCTACGAGGCGCTGTAGGCGAAGGTCGAGGATCGCGTTGGCTTGGATCTCCGAGAGCTTGAATTTCTTCATCAGGCCGGCGCGCGCTTCGTCGGTGGTCTGCGACGCGCGGATCAACTTGATGATCGCGTCGATATGGTCGAGCGCGATGCGGTAGCCTTCGAGAATATGCGCCCGCTCTTTGGCCTTGCGCAACTCGTACTGCGAACGCCGCGTGACGACGACCTTACGGTGTTCGATGTACTCGTCGAGCATCTGCCGCAGCGTAAGCGTGCGCGGCGCGCCGTTCACCAGCGCGACGTTGTTCACGCCGAAGCTCGTCTGCAGCGGCGTGTGTTTGTAGAGTTGGTTCAACAGCAGCTGCGGCTGCGCATCGCGTTTGAGTTCGAGGACGATGCGCATGCCTTTGCGGTCGCTCTCATCGCGAAGATCGGAGACTCCCGCCACTTTTTTGTCGGTGACGAGCTGCGCCATGGTCTCGATGAGACGCGCTTTGTTGACCTGGAACGGGATCTCCGTGATGACGATGGCCTGTTTGCCGCCGCGCAGTTCCTCGAATTCGTGTTTGCCGCGCATGATGATCGAGCCGCGGCCGGTGAGGTAGCTCTGGCGGATGCCTTCGCGCCCCAAGATGAGGCCGGCGGTGGGAAAGTCGGGTCCGGTCACGATCTTCAGCAGTGCGTCGTCACTGAGATCGCGATCGTCGATCAGCGCGATGAGCGCGTCGCTGATCTCGGTCATGTTGTGCGGCGGGATATTCGTGGCCATGCCCACGGCGATGCCCGAAGAACCGTTGATCAAAAGATTGGGAACGCGCGCTGGCAGCAGCGACGGTTCGCGCGTGGACGAGTCGTAGTTGGGGACGAAATCGACGGTCTCTTTGTCGATGTCGGCGAGCATCTCGAGCGCCAACGACGCCAGGCGCGATTCCGTATAGCGCATGGCCGCGGGCGGATCGCCGTCGACCGAACCGAAATTGCCGTGGCCGTCGATGAGCGGATAGCGCAAGCTGAAATTCTGCGCCATGCGCACGAGCGAATCGTAGATGGAGACGTCGCCGTGCGGGTGGTAATTCTTCATCACTTCGCCGACGGTACCGGCGCACTTGCGATGCGCCTTATCCGGATTGAGCCCGAGCTGCGACATGGCGAAGAGTATCCGGCGGTGGACCGGTTTCAGGCCGTCGCGCACATCGGGCAAGGCCCGCGCGACGATGACACTCATGGCGTAGTCGAGATACGACCTGCGCATCTCGTCTTCGACGTTGACGCCGATTACCCGATCCGAGGGGCTGGTGTGGCGATATTCCTCGAAGCTTATCTCGGGCTTTTTCTTCTTGTCGCTGTCGCGTCCGTCGCGCGGACGATCGTCGTCTTTAGGCGTCAAATCTCGCGGTCTACCTCATGAACGTAGCGCGCCGAGCGAAGCTCGGCGAATGCGCTGCTAGTGTGATCAAAGGTTCGGTTTCCACGCGGAGTATCCCCGCTTTGCGCGTCGCAGTCGAGGGTGTGCAGAGGGAACGACGTGTCGGGTTTGGTAAGCGCGACGTGATGTTTGTGAGGCGCATCGCGACGGAAAAGGACATGCGCGCGTTCGGCGCAGCGCTCGCGGAAACGTGTCCGCCGGGCACGGTCGTGCTATTGCGCGGACCGCTCGGCGCCGGCAAGACGACCCTCGCGGACGGCTTCATCGCAGCACTTGGCGGCGGTCACGCGACGAGTCCGACATTCACCATCGCGCATCGTCACGATGGCGGGCGTATGCCGATGTCGCATCTCGACCTCTTCCGGCTCGATGGCCCCGCGCAAGTCGAAGAACTCGACCTCGCGCAATACTTGCCGCCCGACGGCATCGCGCTCGTCGAGTGGCCGGAACGTGCCGGCGAGACGGTCTGGCCTGCGGATCGGATCGAAATTTCGATCTCATTGGACGGCGAAAGCCGCAACGCGACAGTCGAGACTTTCGGTCGCTGCGTCGGCGTTCTCACGTGACGCGTCCTGGAACCGTCGTCGGCATACACACCGGCGGCCGCGTTGAGGTCGCGGTCCAGCGCGGGGACGCAGCGGCATCGGATGGCACCGATCGACAAGCGCTCGAGGGAGTGTTGCCGCTCGTGCGCCGTTGTCTTGAGGAGTTGCAGACCGATGTCGCGAGCATCGAAGCAGTCGCCGCCTGTTGCGGACCCGGATCGTTCACCGGATTGCGGATCGGCGTTGCGTTCGCGAAAAGTCTCGCGCAAGCGCTCGACGTGCCCGCGATCGGTGTCTCAGCGTTCGACGTTGAAGCAGCACTGCGTGAAGAGGATACACAGGCGGCTCCAGCGGTCGTCGTGGTGGAGGGAAAGCGTGAGTTCTACTACGCGCGCATCTACAGCCGGGCGTCACGCAGCGACTTTCTCAGCGTTGCGGGCACGCGCGATGAGATCGCGGCGGCCGCGCGCGATTCGTTGGGTGAAGCGTCGGGTGCGGCCGCTGCGGCGCAAGCCATTCGCGGATCGGTGCGTGCGATCGGATCCCGCGCGCGCGCCGTCGTGAAGCTGGGTACCGAGGCGATTGCGGCCGGCGCGGCGGCCGATTGGCGCAGCCTCGCGATCGACTATGGGCAACGGCCGAACGCGGTCGTGAATTGGGAGCGGCGACACGGTCGAACCTAAAGGGGTCGCGCTTTGCGTCCCGCGAATTGGGGGCTCACATATGAAATCGCCTCCGCGAAGTCTGGAAATCGAGCCGATGCGCGTCGAGGACATACCGGTCGTCCTCGAGGTTGAATCGCTCTGTTTTCCGACACCGTGGCCGCGCAACGCATTCCAGAACGAATTGACCGACAATCGCCTCGCGCATTACTTCGTCGGCAGGTGTGGCGACGAAGTCGTCGCCTATGGCGGCCTCTGGGTGATCCTCGAAGACGCGCACATCACCACGATCGCAGTGCACCCCCGCCATCAGCGCAATCACTTCGGCGAACGATTGCTCGTTGCGCTCTTGGAAGAATCGATCGAGCGCGGCGCTTGCTGGGTGACGCTGGAAGTGCGCGAATCGAACGTCGCGGCCCAGAATCTTTATAAGAAGTACGGCTTCACCATCGTCAACACGCGCCGCGGTTACTATTCCGACAACGACGAGAACGCGCTCGTGATGTGGGCGGGCAATCTCAAAGGCGAGATATTTCGCAATCGGCTCGCGGTCATGAAAGCGGGCCTGGACTGATCCTATCCTCGTTCGCCGCTGCCGACTTCCTTGAACTCTGCAGAGCCATGCGATCGCGCCTGACGCCGGAGCGCTACCGGCACTGCGTCAGCGTCGCCCGAGCCGCGGAGAAACTCGCTGCGCATCATGGCGCTCCAACGCTGAAGGCTCGCATTGCCGGCCTCGTGCACGACATCGCGCGGTTGTGGACCCCCGCAGAACTGCTCGCGTATGCGGATCGCCACGGGCTGCCGGTCTCCGCCGTCGAACGCACGTATCCGGTTCTGTTGCATGCCGCGGTCGGCGCCGACATCGCGCGCCGTGATTTTGCGATCGACGATCCGGACATACTCGGTGCGATCGCGCGCCATACGGTAGCCGTACCCGGCATGAGCGCCCTGGAAAAAATCGTCTACGAAGCGGACACGTTCGAACCGGGCCGCACGTTTGCCGACCGCGAACGCCTTGAGATGCTCGCATACACGTCGCTCGATGCCGGGCTGCTCGCTTGCATCATGTCTTCCATTCAATATCTCAACGGGCGGCAGATACCATTGGCCGCCGAAACACTCGCGCTACACGATGAGTTGGTGAAATCGCATGACAGGACGGCCTAAGAAAAAGGTCGCGGCAACCCGGATCACAACGCGACAGCGCGAATCACTCGCGCCGAAACGCGCTGGGATCGCGTCGGCCAGTGCCACGGTCAAGACGCTGACCGACGCCGAGGTCCGGCGGCTTGCCGACGATTGTCGCGCGGCCGCGGTAGAGAAGAAGGCGGAAGCGGTTCTCGTGCTGGATATCCGGAAGAAAGCGGCGTTTGCAGATTATTTCGTCGTTGCGACCGGCCGCTCGATCATCCAAGCGCGCGCCATCGCCGATGCCGTCGTAGAAGCGTCGGAGACGAAATTCGGATCTCCGGTCCGCGTCGAAGGTTATAAAGACGGGACGTGGATATTGGTGGACTACGGTGCGGTGATCGTGCACGTCTTCACACCGCCGGCGCGCGAATTCTACAATCTTGAACGGTTGTGGGGCAAACCCGCAGCAGCGAGGAGATAACGCCAAGTGCAGTCCATGCGGAACAAAAAGAGCCGCGCGCGGGTCTATCGTATCTTCGTGATCGTGTTTCTGGCCATCTTCGTGCTGGCGATCGCCGGCGGCCTGATAACGACCGTCATCAAGCCCCCGACGACTGTTCCAACCGCGGCCGCGTCGCCGTAAGGAACTTTTCCAGCCGCTTTTTGGTATGAAGGATATGAGCGCGGAAGGCGGGCCCGTCACCGGCATCCGCGCTCAATCTCCGCTTATTCGAAGGGGCCGACGCTAGTCGGCCCACGTCGCACGCTACTTCAGAAGCTCTTCGGCGATGATCATGCGCTGGATCTCGTTCGTGCCTTCGTAGATCGCGAGAATGCGTGCATCGCGGTAGGCGCGCTCGATGCCGGTCTCTTTCATGAAGCCCATGCCACCGTGTATCTGCAGCACGCGGTCGACGACAAAGATCGCCATGTCGGAGCAGTAACGTTTGACCATCGCGGCTTCAAGAGAGAATCGTTCGCCGCGATCGGCTTTCCACGCGCCGTGATAGACCATGTTACGTGCTGCATGGATCTCCGTAGCGATGTCGGCGAGCATGAATTGCACGGCCTGCTGCTTCGCGATCGGTTTGCCGAATTGGATGCGTTCCTTGGCGTGGGCGATCGCTTTCTCGAGCAATATTTGCGATCCGCCGACGCAGCCGGCGCCGAGTGAAAGCCTGCCCATGTCGAGCGTCTTCATCGCGGTGATAAAACCCATGCCGACTTTGCCGATGACGTGATCGGCCGGGACTTTGGCATCTTGGAAGATCAATTCGCAGGTATGGCTTCCGTACAAGCCCATCTTCGCGTCGTTCTTGCCGCGCGTGACGCCGGGCTGATTAAGGTCCACCCAGAACGCCGTGATGCCGCCGCGCGCGCCGAGATTCTTGTCGGTCACGGCGAAGACCGTCGCGTAGTCCGCTAAGTCGCCGCTGGTGATGAAGTGCTTGACGCCGCTGAGCACGTACGTGTCGCCGTCCAGGCGCGCCGCGGTCTGGATATTCGCGGCATCCGATCCGGCGGCCGGCTCCGATAGGGCGAAACAGCCGAGTTTTTCGCCCGCGCACAAGGTGGGCATGTAACGCTTCTTGAGCGCGTCGCTGCCGTCGAGATAAAGCGCCATCACGCCGATGCTGCAATGCGCGCCAAGGACGTTGGAGAATGCGGAGCTCGCGCGGCCAAGTTCTTCGAGCGCAACGCAATAACCGAATTCGCCGATCCCGGCGCCGCCGTACTCTTCGCTGAAGGGCAACCCGAAGAGTCCCATTTCCTTCATCTTGTCGAGCGCGGATTTCGGGATCTCATCGTGCTGCTCGAGGTGATCGGTGAGCGGCCAGAGCTCTTTCTCCACGAACTCGCGGATCGAGCGCTTCAGCAGCTTCAGGTCCTCCGGGAGCTCGAAGTTCAGCCCGTTATCCGACGACGAGATGGCCATTGTGGTCTCCTTCGGCTGGGATATTGGATGACCGCGTGCGGTCGCGTTCTTCAAGACAAAACGCCGATGCCTGCAGGAACTCGCATTTGATGAAGGATGCGGCGCTCGATGTCGCGCGATACATCTCGCTCATCGACCGTTGACGGCGAAAAGGGACCGCCGGAAACGCAACCCGAATGACGTCACCGCAACTCCGCTCGGTACTGAGAGGGTTACTATGCGTATTCTTGTGCGACCAGCCCTAACAGCGATCGTGGTCGGCATCTGTGCAGCGGCATCACCGGCAGCGACCAATACCGTGGACCAATGGTTCTCGCAGGCCACGGGACTCAGCGACAAGCCGGGTCCGGTCACAGTCCAGCACATCTCGACGCCCGACTACTTGTGCGGCAAGACGTTCGCAACGATGTGCAAAGATCCGAACGGCGGCTCGAACGTCTTGATGCTTTCTTTCTGGGACCTCTATAGCTACGATCGCTCGCACCACATCGGGCTCGCGCGGTCGGGCACGGACCAATTGGGCTGGGCGCTTTTTACTGCGCCCCCGCCGCCGGGTGTCTCTGTCCCTGATAAGGACCTGTCGCACTACGCTACCGGCAGAGGACTGCACATCGGGAGTCCCTACTCGCAAGTGCTCGCGCTCTACGGACCGCCGGTGATGCACGGTAAGCATTTCGTGACCTCTTACGGGGCCGATGACACGGTCTACTACAAGGGCAAACCGCAATACTGGCAGGGCAAATTGGAAAGACAATCCGAGACAATCACGCTCGTAGTCGACGACGGACGCGTCTCGTCGATAACGATCAACGTCGAACTCTGGGAGCCCTGAGACCGATCGGGATGACCGCGGCTTTGACCGAAAATCCCACGCGTTCAGAAGTCACGCCAATGCAATGTGTCGAGGAGATCGCCCGCTTCCTTCAGCCGTTCTTCACGCCGCTCGGTTAGACTTGCGAACGGAGGCGTAGCTATCGACATGAAACTCACCATCCAAATTCTTCCGGCGGTCATCATTTTCGCTGCCGCCGCGATGGCGGCAGATCAAACGCCGAATAGCCACGTGCACGCCATCGATGTCGCGCGTTCTCACATGACCGTCTCCGTCTATAAGGAAGGCATCTTCGCTTTCGCCGCGGACAATCATGTGGTGAATGCGTCAATCGCATCGGGTTGGTTCAACGACGAGTCGAAAGCGGTTGACGTTCGAGTTGACGCGACCAAGATGCAGGTGCTCGATCCGAAGATGCCTTCCAACCGGCGTGACCAAGTTCAAGCCAACATGATCGGACCGGAAGTCCTCGATGCGGCCCACTACACGCTCATCGAATTCCGATCATCGAAGATCGCGACGACGGATGGCGACAATTGGTCGGTGGCCGGTGACCTGACGCTGCACGGTCAGACGCACCCGCTCACGTTTTCCGTGACGCGAATCGACGCGGCGCATTTCAAGGGCACAGCAACAGTGCGCCAATCCACATTTGGTATCTCGCCGATCCGCATCGCGGGCGGCACCGTCAGAGTAAAGGACGACGTCAAAGTAGAATTCGAAATCTCCTTGTAAGCGCCACTTGAGCCGCGCGAAGGACTTGAGCGTCCACGACGAATAATGTCGGCCGCTCTACAGATGAAGGAGACTCACAGATGGCGCTCACGATTGGCAGCACCGCCCCCGATTTCGAGGCCGAGACGACCGAAGGCAAGATCCGTTTTCACGAATGGATCGGCGACGGATGGGCCGTGCTGTTCTCGCATCCGAAAGATTTCACGCCGGTTTGCACGACCGAACTCGGCTACATGGCGAAGATCAAGCCCGAGTTCGACAAGCGCAACACCAAGATCATCGGACTGAGCGTCGATCCGATATCCGATCACGCGCGCTGGGCCAGCGATATCAAAGAAACGCAGGGCCACGCCCCAAACTATCCGATGATCGGCGACACCGATCTGAAGATAGCGAAATCGTGGGGCATGCTTCCCGCCGACGTCGAAGGCGACGCGTCTGGGCGCACAGCCGCCGATAACGCCACGGTTCGAAACGTCTTCATCGTCGGCCCGGACAAAAAGATCAAGCTCATTCTCGTCTATCCGATGACCACCGGCCGTAACTTCGACGAAGTGCTGCGCGTGCTCGATTCGCTGCAGCTGACGGCGAAGCATAAGGTGGCGACGCCGGTCAACTGGAAGAACGGCGAAAAGGTCATCATCGCCGGATCCGTTTCCAACGACGAGGCGAAACAGACATATCCGCAAGGTTGGGAGTCCCCACGGCCGTACATCCGCATAGTGCCGCAACCCGGAAAGTCATAGCCGCGGTCTCCGTGGCGCGTTTCGGCGCTCTCCTCGCGTCCACGCTGATCTCGTGCGCGGCGATCGCCGGGTGTACTGAATCCCCGCCGCGATCACCGCTTCCATCCCCCGTCGAAGCGAAGCTCGTCGCGCTCGCGCCGGTGATCTCGAAATCATCCTTCGGCCCACGCGTTAAGGTGAGCGTTCTGCGGCTGCCGTGGCTGTTCAGCGAGGCGCGTATCGTCGACGAAACGCTCTATGTGACGTACTACCCGCTGAATTCCGATCGACAGCAGATCGCAGTTCTCTCCGGAGGCGTGTTGCACCCGATCGTACTCGATAAAGACTCTTGGGCGATATCGTTCAAGAACGACAATCGCATGATTACTGTCGGCAATTCCGGCAAGATAAGCGGTTGGTACCTTATACGAGGCGATCGAACCATCGCGATCCCACCACCGGCTTCGCCGATGTATGGGATTCCGCACCATGTGCTCGCCGACGGCGACACGTGTGCCGCCGGCATGGCGGGAAGCGGCAGCGCGATCGACGACATCCGCTTGCACCGCCGCGTCAGCATCCTGTCGGAAGCAGCGATGTCACGCGCGACCGATGGTGCGCTCTCGCAGGCCGTCGAGGTCTCTTGCGATCACTTCAATGGAAAGAACTACGCGACGATGGATGTCCCGGGCGTCATCTTTCGGCTCGACGGAGACAATGCGTCGCTCGTCTCGAGAGGTTGGATCGAAGCGGCGAGCGATCGGCGTATGTTGATCGAATCCGACAACGTGTTCATCGAGGCCGATGTCCCATAAGCCCTAGCTCTCGAACAGGCGTTTCTCTAAGGCCATTCTCATCAATTCCCATTGACGTGTAAGGTGTTGGCGGTACAGTCAACACTGATATAAGATTATTTCGTTCCATAACATGGACGACAACCGAGAGGACGAGCAAGGCGTGAAACGGTCATGGATAGTCGGTCTGGCGATAGTGGCGGCGGCCATCATCGTATGGATCATCATCGGCGCGGTCAACAAACAGGCGGCCGCGCCGCGCTATCTGACCGCGCCGGTCAAGTACGCGGACATCAATGCGACCATCGAAGAGACCGGAACCGTCATTCCGGTCGATGAGGTCAACGTCGGCACCCAAGTCTCCGGCACGATCGCCACGCTGAGCGTCGACTACAATTCTATCGTTCACAAAGGCGAAACGCTCGCCACGCTCGATCCCACGAGTTTCGAGGCCGCCTCCACTCAGGCCAACGCAGCACTGAACGCTGCCGACGCCACCGCCGGTGCGGCGGCTGCAAGCGCCGATCAGTCGGCGGCGTCCATCCGAAGCGCGGACGCAACGGCCATGCAGGCTCAAGCAAACGCCAACGCCGCCGTCGCAGCTGTTGGGAAAGCCCAGGCGCAGGTCGCGCTTTCGCACGCGACCATCGCGCGCGATCAGGATCTGCTCGCGAAGGGTTACATCTCACAGAGCCAGATGGACACAGATACCGCGGCGAACAGCGCGAACGTCGCCGACTTACGGTCGGCGAACGCCGCGCTCGCCGCCGCGCGCGCACAAGCGGTCGCCGCCGCCGCGCAAAGAGACGCCACGATCCAGCAGCACAATGCCTCCACGTTTCAAGCCAGCGCCGCAAGCGCGCAATCGCAAGCGGCACAAGGACAGGCCCAACAGGCTGCCTACAACCTATCGAAAACCACGATAACGAGTCCCATCGACGGCATCGTCGTCTCGCGCGCGGTCAGCGTCGGCCAGACGGTCGCGGCGTCGTTTTCCACTCCTACGCTCTTCGTGATCGCGTCGTCGCTCAAAGATATGGAAGTCGACGTATCGGTGAGCGAGGCCGACGTCGGCCAGCTCAAAGCCGGCGCAACGGCTTCGATCAGCGTACCGGCGTATCCAAACGTCACGTTTCACGGCGCCGTGACGCAAGTGCGCGTCAACCCGAACACGGTGCAGAACGTGGTGACGTACGACGCGATCGTTGCAGTCCATGACGCGTCCGCGCGGCTGAAACCCGGTATGACGGCCGATGTCCTGATCGCGATCTCTGCGCGCAAACACGTCCTGGTCGTGCCCACCGCCGCCCTGCTGTTCAAGGGCGGAGGACAGGGTGCGAGCAACGCCGGCGCCGGCGCGCAATCAAGCCCAGGCTTCGGCCCGGCAAATGCGACAACCGCGGCACCGGCGATCGCCGGGGCCCCGGGAAGCACCGTCACGGTGTGGACGCTCGTCAACGGGCGACCGCATCCGGTTCAGATCGTCATCGGCTTGACCGACGGCCGCAACTTCGAGATCGCAAGCGGCGATTTGAGCGAAGGCGATAAAGTGATCGTCGGGCAGCTGCAGGCGCATCACTTCAGCGGCGGCACCACACCGGTCGGCGGCGGCGGCGGCAGGTTCGGCGGATGATGGAAGACGCATCGAGCGGCGCTCCGAGCAGCGTTCCCGCGATCGAAGTCCGCGCGCTCCGCAAAGTCTATGCTATGGGCGGCGTCGACGTCGCGGCGCTTGCCGGCGTGGATCTTCGCGTGGACACCGGGGAGTTTCTCGCCGTCATGGGTCCATCCGGCTCGGGAAAATCCACCTTCATGAACATCATCGGCTGCTTGGACACGCCGACGTCGGGCACGTATCTTTTCGAAGGCGAAGACGTGTCGAGGCTCTCGCGCGACCAGCTCGCCGCGATACGGAGCAAGCGTCTCGGATTCGTGTTCCAAGGATTCAATCTGCTCGCGCGCAGCTCGGCGCTTGAAAACGTCGAGCTGCCTCTGACCTATGCGGGCATCGAAGCGCAGGAACGGCATGCTCGTGCGCGAGCCGCGCTCGAAGCCGTGGGGCTTGTCAACCGGCTGGACCATCTTCCCACCGAGCTCTCGGGCGGTCAGCAGCAACGCGTGGCGATCGCGCGCGCGCTGGTCAACGACCCGGCCATGATCTTGGCGGACGAGCCGACGGGCAATCTCGACAGTCGCAGCAGCGAGGAGATCATGGCGATCTTCAAATCGCTCAACGAATCACGTCATATCACCATCGTGATCGTCACCCACGAACCGGATATCGCCACGTGGGCCCGGCGCGTCGTCGTCTTTCGTGACGGGCTCGTCGTGGACGACCACGCGAAGGTCGCGGTCGGGAGCACGTCATGAATACCGCCGGTCTGTTCCGCGTCGCGTGGCAGTCGCTCGTGCGCAATGCCTTCCGTTCGCTTCTCACCATGCTCGGCATCATCATCGGCGTCGGCGCGGTCATCACATCCATGGCTATCGGCAGCGGCGCGCAAGCCGCTGTCGCCGCGCAGCTCGCCCGGCTCGGCAGCAACCTGATCGTCGTCGTGCCCGGCAGCGTGATCACGGGCGGCGTGCAGCTCGGCGCCGGCGCGCGCCAGTCGCTTAAATCGGCCGACGCGGACGCTATCTCCGCGGATATCCCAACCGTGGCCGGCGTCGCACCGCTGTCGAGCACGAACGCGCAAGCCATCTCGGGAGGCAACAACTGGGCCACGTCTATCCTCGGCACGACGCCCGGATGGAGCGTCGTGGAGAATTGGAACACGACGAGCGGGCGATTCATCAGCGCCGACGACGTCCGCTCGGGCGCGAAAGTGGCCGTGCTCGGACAGACGGTCGTGCAAAATCTCTTCCCGTCGGGCGCGGCGCTCGGTCAGACGGTCATCATCAAAGGTGTGCCGTTCTTGGTCGTCGGCGTGCTCGAATCAAAGGGCCAGAGCGGCTTCGGCCGCGATCAGGACGATCAGATCATCGTGCCGATCACCGCCATGCAGCTTCGTCTCAACGGCCAAAACTGGCTGTCTTCGATCCTCATCTCCGCCTCGAGCCCCGATGCGGTCGATGGCGCGGTCTCATCCATCGAAGCGCTGCTGCGCTTGCGACATCGTCTCACACCGCGTCAGCCCGACGATTTCTCGGTGCGCAATATCGCAAGCGTCCAGCAGGCGGCCACAGCCACGGCGAACGTCCAGTCACAGCTGCTCGCGGGCATCGCCGCGGTTTCGCTCATCGTGGGCGGAATCGGGATCATGAATATCATGCTCGTTTCGGTGACCGAGCGCACGCGCGAAATCGGCATCCGCATGGCCGTCGGCGCGCGCGAGCGCGACATCCTGCTGCAGTTCTTGGTTGAAGCAGTCGCGCTGTCATGTATCGGAGGTGCGATCGGGGTTATGGCCGGGATCGGGGCCGCAATCGCTACGGCGAACGGCGCCGGCTGGCCGATCGTGATCGTGCCCACCTCAGTGATGATCTCGTTTGGATTTGCCGCCCTAGTCGGTGTCCTGTTCGGTTTCTATCCAGCGCGCCGCGCCTCGCTCTTGAATCCGATCGAAGCACTGCGCCACGAATAGTGGCGTAGACGCCGTCCCACCGCAGCCGGTGTCGGCCGGACCTGTCGGACCAGAACGCCAATCGCGAGCTCGGTGCATCCGCGCGCTCGTCCGGCGCGTATACGGCTCGGAGGGTCCATGCAGAAGAACCGGATGACGCATCTCATCCTGCGCCACCCGCTCGTCGTGCGCATCACGCATTGGGTCATAGCGCTAACGCTCTTCGTCTTGGCGATGAGCGGTATGCAGATCTTCAACGCGCACCCCGCGCTGTACGCATCGGATGCGTCGAATTTCAATAGCCCGATCCTCTCCATCTCAGGCGAGACCGACGGTCAGGGCAATCCACATGGCTGGGTTCAGATCGGCAGCGTACGCATTCCGACCACGCACGTACTCGGCTGGGGCGATAACGGCCTGGGCAGCGAGGGCGCGCGTGCATTTCCGAGCTGGGCGACGATTCCATCCGAACAAGATCTCGCAGACGGACGCCGGTGGCACATATTCTTCGCATGGATTTTCGTGCTGTGCGCGCTTGTCTATGCGCGCTTCGCCGTAAAGCTCATCCCGACAAAGGCCGACTTCAAGGCGCTGCCTCACACGCTAAAAGAGCATCTCAAGCCGTGGAAGATCCCGCCGACTGCCGAACTCAATCCGATGCAGAAGCTCGCGTACTTCGGAGTCGTGTGGATCGTCGCACCGCTCGTCATCGTCTCGGGGCTCGCGCTTTCGCCGAGCGTCGATGCGTGGGCGCCGTGGCTGCCGGCGATCCTCGGTGGACGGCAGTTCGCGCGCGTCTGGCATTTCGCGGCGTGGATCGCTTTGACGGGCTTCTTCGTCGGGCACATCGCGATGGTCGTGTTGACGGGCTTTATCAATAATATGCGCTCGATGATCACCGGGCGTTTCGCCGTGAAAGGAGCGAAGTGAGATGCGCCGCGACCGATTCATCGCACTAACCGGCGCGACTGCGTTGGCCGGCTGTTCCGGAATCGCAGACAAGCTTGGGCAGACCGGCATCGTCCGCGGTGCGCTCGCGCTCCCCGAGCACGTGAACTTCGCGATCTTGGGCGCGGGCCAGCCGCTCGCGCGCGAGTATCGCGAGCGCGATATCTCGCCCGTCTTCCGGCCGAACGGTTTCATGCCGCCGGCGAGCCCGCAATACGCGCACTGGGCACAAGATGGCTGGCGTGGATACCGACTGACCGTCGGAGGGCTCGTGGACAAGCCGGCGTCGTACACGCTCGCCGAATTACGCGGGCGGTTCAACCGCGTTGCGCAGATCACGCGCCACGATTGCGTCGAAGGCTGGAGCGTGATCGGCAAGTGGACGGGAGTCCGGCTCGGCGATCTACTAGCAGTCGCGCAGCCAAGATCGGCGGCTCGCTACGTCGTGTTCCACTGCATGGACGACGACGGCTCCGGCACGATGTACTACGAATCGCTGACGTTGAAGCAGGCGGCGCACCCCCAAGCGCTGCTGGCCTACGAGCTCAACGACAAACCTGTGCCCGTCGAAAACGGCGCGCCGATCCGACTGAAAGTGCCGACCCAGCTCGGGTACAAGAGCGCGAAGTACGTGCAAGGCATCGAAGCGGTCGCGATGCTTCCCGGCTCCGGCGGATACTGGGAAGATCAGGGCTACGAATGGTTTGCGGGGATCTAGCTCGACGGCTGCGATCGAGCTACTGTGCGCTGATCAATGATGTGATGAGCGAGTCCAGTTCGCTGTCGTAGCCTTCGCCCACAAATGTCTGCCGGAGCACGCCCTTGCGATCGAAGACCATTTGCGTGGGCCACGCCGTCACGCCGCATGCATTCCAAACCTTGAAATCGTTATCCACGACGACCGGCCATGCGATGCCCTGATCGGAAAGCGAGGCGACGAGGTTCTTTAGGTCGCGTTCGAAGCTTGTCTCCGGACTGTGCACGCCGATGATGACGAGATCCTTGCGCGGCGTGTTCGCATACAGGGAGCGTAGATTCGGCTCTGTGTGCTTGCAATTGATGCAGCCGAACGTATAGAAGTCCACCAAAACAACTTTGCCCTGAAGTTGAGCGGCGGTGAATTTACCATGGATCCAATCGGCCGCGCCGGTGACGAAGTTGAGCGAGGGGCTAGCGACGGCGACCATGACAGCGGTGAGCAATGCGGCGATAGGAGGCATGCGGAATCTCCAACAAAGACGGATAGTCTATAGTTGGAAGTACGCAAGCGGGTCAGATCCGGATGAACGGCTGCATCTTCGCGAACTTGCTGGGACCGATACCGGAGACGTTTTGCAGATCGTCAGGTGTCTGGAAAGGGCCGTTTGACTGGCGATATTCGACGATGCGACCGGCTAAGCTTGGCCCCACGCCCGGCAATTGCGTGAGTTCCGATTCTGTCGCCGTATTGATATCGACCGTCTGCCCCTCGCGCAGCTTATGGGAGCCGCCTCGCGACGCACGATGGCGATCACCGCGGCGCGTCGCCGCGCCGGTCGAGACGGGTTCCAGCGTGGCGTTATTCGAGTCGCTGCTCCCCTGTGCGATGATCTGCCCCTTCACGGGGACGTCGATTTTCATGCCATCGCTGAGCGGTTGTGCGAGATTGAGTTGTTCGAGGTCGGCGTTCGCGGCCGCGCCGCCGGCTTTGGTTATCGCGTCCACCTCGCGCGTGCCGCTGTCGAGCATGTAGACGCCGGCCTTGCGGACCGCTCCGCACACGTAAACCGCGACGGACGTTGACGTGGATGCGGCGGGCAACGGCGTTCCGCCGTCGAGAGCCGGTGCGGCTGTGAGTTGCGGCGGCACGGTCGCCTGATCGGTTGCGGAGACTTGCGGCGCTTGCGATTGCAGGCGCGGCACGAACATGCCGGCGGAGAACAACGCGGCGGCCGCCGCCGATCCAAAAAGCAGCTTGACGATTGCAGAACGATCCATGGCGCGTCTTCACCGCCGCGCAAACGACGGTCAAGGTTCCAGGCGACCGCGCATGGTACAATAGCGCGTATGCCGCACGCCGACATTCCGAGCTACGATCCGCAGGCCGTCGAGACGAAATGGCAGCGCCTTTGGGCGGAGCGTCACCAGAACGAGGTCGTCGAAGATCCCGCCAAGCCGAAATATTATCTGCTCGAGATGCTTCCTTATCCGAGCGGCGATCTTCACGTCGGGCACGCGCGCAACTATACTTTGGGCGACGTCGTCGCTCGCTACGAGCGTATGCGCGGCCTCAACGTCATGCACCCCATGGGATGGGATGCCTTCGGGTTGCCCGCCGAAAATGCGGCGATCGCTCGCGGCGTCCATCCGCGCATCTGGACATCCGAGAACATCGCCAACATGCGGCGGCAGCTGCAGCGGCTCGGCGTCGCGTACGACTGGACGCGCGAGATAGACACCTCGTCTCCCGAATATTACCGCTGGACGCAGTGGCTCTTCTTATTGATGTTCCGGCGCGGCCTCGCGTACAAGAAGGAGGCGCCCGTCAATTGGTGTCCTCGCGATAAGACCGTGCTCGCCAACGAGCAAGTGGAAAACGGCGTCTGCTGGCGCTGCGGTACCAAAGTGGAGCGGCGTCTCCTCAACCAGTGGTTCTTGAAGATCACCGCTTACGCCGATGCGCTCTTGACGGGTCTTGATTCGCTCGGATGGCCCGAACGGATCAAGACCGTTCAACGCAATTGGATCGGCCGCAGCGAAGGATTTTCGTTTTCGTTCCAGATCGAAAACGCTCCGGACGCGCGAATAGAAGTGTTCACCACGCGCCTCGACACGCTTTTCGGCGCGACGTTCCTCGCGCTTGCGCCGGAACATCCGGCGGTCGAGACGCTGTCGGCGAATACGCCTCAGAACGGCGCGGTCAAAGCCTTCGCTGCCGAGATGCGCGATATATCCGAATTGGACCGCGCGCAGCTCTTGGAGAAGCGCGGTGTGTTCTCGGGCGGCTACGTCATCCATCCGCTCGCGAACGTGCGGATTCCGGTGTGGGTCACGAATTACGTGCTCGCGACGTACGGAAGCGGCGCTGTGATGGGCGTGCCTGCTCACGACGAGCGCGACTTGGAATTCGCGCGGCAGTACGGAATCGAGATCAAGCCGGTGGTGGTGCCGCAAGCCGGCGCAGAAGCACGTGTGGGCGATTGCGCCGTTGTGGACGACGGCGTGCTCGTGAACAGCGACGGTTTCGACGGTCTGACGAGCGCTCGCGCCCGCGAGAGAATTGGCGAAGCGCTCTCTGCCGCCGGCAATGGAAGCAGCGCGGTCCTCTACAAGCTTCGCGATTGGCTCATCTCGCGACAGCGCTATTGGGGCGCGCCGATTCCATTCGTCGATTGTGCGAAAGACGGTCTCGTGCCGGTCCCCGAGGACCGACTGCCGGTGCTCTTGCCCGACGACGTGCCGTTCGCACCCGAATCGGGCAGCCCGCTCGAGAACGCGAAGGGATGGCGTGAAGTGCAGTGCCCGCGCTGCGGCGGTCCGGCGTTGCGCGAGGCGGAGACCATGGACACGTTCATGTGTTCGTCATGGTATTACATGCGCTACCTGAGTCCGCACGACGCGAACGCGCCGTGGTCGGTCGAGGCGGCAAAGTACTGGGCTCCGGTGGACCGCTACATCGGCGGCGCGGAACACGCAGTGCTCCACCTCATGTACGCGCGTTTCTTCTATAAAGTGCTGCAAGAGGAAGGGCTCGTGCCCGGCGACGAGCCGTTCTTGCGTCTGTTCAACCAAGGCCTCGTGCTCGGCGCGAACAACGAGCGGATGAGCAAGTCGCGCGGCAACGTCGTGGGCATCGACGAGACGGTCGAACGATATGGCGCCGATGCGCTGAGGATCTTCGAGATGTTCGCCGGGCCGCCCGAGAGCGACTTCCCGTGGTCCACCGCGGGCATCTCGGGTGCGACGCGCACTCTTGTGCGGATATGGCGGCTCGTGCTCGCCCAACCCGGCTGCTGCGCCGGCAAACCGAGCGATGCTCTCCGCAACGGTGCGGAGGATCGCGATCTTCGTTACTCCATTCATTCGAAGATCAAGCAGATCTCAGAAGAACTCGGCGACCGCATGCATCTCAACACATGCGTAGCGGCGTTGATGACCCTGCTCAACGATCTCGAGGCGGCCGCCGGCAAGCCGAATGATGTCGCCGCGCTTCGCGAGGGTTGTCGCGCGCTGGTTCTCATGCTCGCGCCCTTTGCTCCGCACATCACAGAAGAGCTCTGGGAACGTTCGGGCGGTGCGGGCAGCGTGCACCTGCAGCCTTGGCCTACGTTTGACACGGCGGCCCTGCGACGCGACGTCATCCCGATCGTCGTGCAAGTCAACGGCAAGCGCAGGGCGGCGATTTCCGTCGAGCCCGGCTGCACTGAGGACGCCGCGATGGCGCTTGCGCTCCGCGAGTCGACCGTCAGTGCCCAGCTCGATGGGAAAGAGATCGTGAAGCGCATCTTCGTGCCGGATCGGCTGTTGAATATCGTCGCACGCTAAGGGGGTGGGAACTCCGCCTCGTCCGAACGGTTCAGCGCACCATGATCGGTCGACCAGTACGGTGCCGCACCTTCGTCGGGCGGCGTGCCGAGTTGGCGACGCTCAACCAAGCGCGGAAATCGCTAGTCAAGAGCGCCGGCTCATTCGTATTGGTCTCAGGCGAAGCGGGTATCGGCAAGACGCGGCTTCTAGCAGAGTTCCTCGACCACGCACGCAATCGCCGAGAGATCGCCATCGTCAAAACGGAGTGCCTGCAAGGCGCTCAAGCAACGCTGGGGCCTGTGCGCGCGTTGCTGCGCGAACTCCTCGGTGTCGTCGCGATCGCCGAACTGCCGCGCAAGATCTGGCACGCGCTCGCACAAGTCATACCCGATAGTCTGTCTCGCGACAGCAACGCCGCTACGTCAGATGTCGTCCTCGAAAAAGATCAGCTCTTTGCGACGCTGCTCGCTTTCCTGCGCATTGTCTGTTCCAAACGCGCGACCGTGCTCTCCGTGGAAGACGTGCATTGGTCGGATGAATCGACGCTGCAGTTCCTCGGCTACGTCGCCCTGCGCCAAGAACAACTGCGCCTGCTCGTCATCGCGACGTATCGCAACGATGAAATGGAGAGCAACCCGTCGCTGCTTGCTTCGATGGCGCCGCTGCTTCGCGCTCCGGCCTCAGTCCGGATCTCGCTCGAACCGTTCGGCCCGGGCGACGTTCGCGCGGTGATCGACGGCACGCTCGATGGCCATCGCACTATTCCGGATGCCGTCGCACGCGACATCGAACGAAGAAGTGAGGGCAACCCGTTCTTTGTCGAGGAGTTGGTGAAGGACTTCATAGAGCGGGATGTCGCTGGAAGATCTTCGACGCGGCTGCCGGCATCCATCCGGTCGATGATCGCTCACCGCCTCGCCGAACTCACGCCGGCGACCCGAGATGTGCTCAATCGCGCTGCGGTGCTCGGTCAGCGCTTCGACCCCGCGGTTCTCGCGCTCGTCATGGAATGCGACGCGGCCGCGATCGTACCCGCGCTGCGCGAGGCTCGCGACCACAATCTCTTGGTCGATTCGGGACCGGGCCGATTGAGCTGCCGCTTTCGCCACGCGCTCACACGTCAGACGATCTACGACGGCGTGCCGGCGTTCGAAACGCGCAGCCTGCACGAACGCATAGTGCAAACGCTCGAAGAGACCGATTCGAACGCACACATCGAAGAACTCGCGTATCACGCGTGGGAGGCGGGGGACGCTCGGCGGATCGTTCGCTACAACGAGCGCGCCGGCGACACCGCGTTCTCGATGCGCGCGCTGCCGGAGGCGCTTATGTATTTCGAGCGTGCGCTCGAAAAGGCCGCGTCGCCCGGCGACCGGGCTGCGCTCTTCGAGCGCATCGGCGCGCTCGAACGCCTGCAGGGCCACTATCACCGCGCTCGCGACAGCTTCGAATCGGCCGTCGCTATCCGGCTCGATCTGCACCAGTACGATGCGGCAGCGATGCTTGCCGCCAGCGTCGCCGGTCAGCGCTACAACGTCGGCGACCAGAACGCGCGGGAATATGCGGAGCAATTTCTTACGATGCATGGCGCGAAGATGGGCTCGGCCGCCCGCGACTTCTTGCGCGTGGTCATGGCCCGCCTCGCAAGCGCATTTTGCGATTTTCAATCCGCGGAGCGTCTTGTCGATGCGGTCTCAGACCCCGAAGCGCTTGCGCCCGCGGCGCGCCAGAACTACCTCATCGTCCGGCTTATGCGGGCGACCTATGCCGACGATGTGAAGGCGTGGAAACGGAGCGCCGAGCAGGTCGATCAGCTGTTGCCGCACCTCGCACCCGAAGCGGTGGTGAGCATCGAAGGCGCGCTCGCGCTCACCGGCATTTTCTTAGGCGCCAACGAGCACATCGAGCGCGCGCTCGCACGCGCCGACAGCGTCGAACGCGAATGGGGATTTCGAGCTCATCGGCTCTACGCGACCGCGACCCGAGCTTCGTATGCATTTCAGCGCGGCCGGCTTGCCGAAGCCAGCGCGTGCGTGGAAGAGGTCGCCGCGAATCTGGACGTGTACCCGCCGCGCCGCATCGCCGGCGCGGTCGCGGCACATCTCGCCATCGCGTTCGGCGATGACGCGCTTTGGAAACGGTTCGATACGAAGATCCTCCATGATGCGCGTGAACGCCTCGAAGATCCCGACTGCGTCTACATCCTCGGCGCGCACGCCGCAATCGCGGCTAACGACGGCGCCCCCGAGCAGGCGCAGGCCGATCTTCGAGCCGCACTGGGAACGCTCGCGTACGCATCGCCCGAGGCGACGCACGTGCTGCTGAACGCCGCGCGGTATCTCCCGCTGGATGAACTCGCGGCTGTCGAGTCGATCGCGCTCGCCTCAGCGCGATCGGAGGGTGAGACATCGCGTGCGAA
>Ga0070735_10000836_pt1 | contig 31104 bp, 25 predicted proteins | sample Coa_R1_FD_66443 | JGI IMG/M metagenome (GOLD analysis project Ga0070735, IMG submission 66443) | Surface soil microbial communities from Centralia Pennsylvania, which are recovering from an underground coalmine fire - Coalmine... | ecosystem: Environmental > Terrestrial > Soil > Unclassified ...
CGCGCTCGGGCGCGGTGCCGCCCGCGGAGCGCTTGTTCGCGACGGCGCCGGCGGGTGTGGTCAGCTCGGCGCCGTCTTCAAGGAGGGCGCTGAACCGCCGGTATTCGTCCGGCGACAGCTCCCACAGCTCGCGGCCCTGATCCTGCGCGTACAGCACAATGCGGCCCACGAGCTCGTGCGCCTCCCGAAACCGCATGCCCCGGGTCGCGAGCGCGTCGGCGAGCTCCGTTGCGCCCATTAACCCGCCGCGCAGCTGTGCCGCGATCCGATCGGCGTTGAATCGGATGCCGTGCAGCACGAGCCCCATCGCCTGCAGGCTCGCGTGGGCCGTGTCCACCGCGTCAAACACCGCCTCCTTGTCCTCCTGCATGTCGCTGTTGTACGCGAGCGGCAGGCCCCGCAGCATCGCCAGCAACGTCACGAGGTCCCCGACCACGCGCGCCGCTTTGCCGCGCACGAGTTCGGCGGCGTCGGGATTCTTCTTCTGCGGCATGATCGAACTGCCGGTGCTGATGGTGTCCGACAGCTCCACGAACCCGAACTCAGATGTTGCCCACAACACGATCTCGCCAGCCAGCCGCGACAGGTGGGTCATCAGCAGCGTGACGGCGGCGGTAAACTCGACGGCGAAGTCTCGGTCGGCCGTGGCATCGAGGCTGTTCTCGGCGACGCGCGAGAACCCGAGCAGCGACGCCACGAGCGTGCGGTCGATCGGGTACGACGTGCCGGCCAGCGCCGCGGCCCCGAGCGGGAGCACGTCGGTCCGGCCGAACGCGTCTCGCAGCCGCCCCACGTCCCGCTGCAGCATCCACAGGTAGGCAAGGAGGTGATGCGCGAGCAGCACCGGTTGCGCGCGCTGGAGATGCGTGTACCCCGGCATGATCACCGACGGGTGGGCCTCCGCGAGCGCCAACAACACCTGCTGCAGCGCCACGGTGCGGCCGACGAGCTTCACGGTTTCGGCCTTGAGATAGTAGCGCAGGTCGGTCGCGACCTGATCGTTGCGAGACCGGGCGGTGTGCAACCGGCCCGCAGGGTCGCCGATGCGCGCGCGCAGGGTCGCCTCGACAAACGTGTGGATGTCCTCGGCGCCCCCGATCGAGAGCACGCCGGCGTCGATCTCCGAGAGGATCTCACGCAGACCGCGGACGATCGCGTCCGCATCCGCGCGCGGCACGATCCCGCACCGGCCCAGCATCGTCGCGTGGGCGATACTGCCAAGGATGTCCGCCCGGTACATCCGCCGGTCGAACGGCAGCGACGTCGTGAACGCGGCGATCTTCGGGTCGAGGTCGCCCCGAAAGCGGCCGCCCCACAGGCGCGCTGCCGCCGGGTCGTCCGCCCGCGGGCGCTTCGGCTCCGCCACGGCCCCTTACCGGCGAGGCGCGGCGGGCCCGTGCCGGCCCGCGGGCGCTTCGATCGGTAGCGGGGCGCTGTCGCGCGTGAGGTCCGGGTTCACGGCGGCGAACACCTTGGTCGGCAGACCGAACAACCGGATGAAGCCGACGGCGTCCTTCTGGTCGTACCCTTCGCCGCGGCCGAACGTCGCCAGGGCGTTGCTGTACAGGGACGCCGCCGCCTTCCGCCCCACGACGGCACACGCGCCCTTGAACAACTTCACCCGCACCGTCCCGGTCACCGTTTCCTGCGTTACCGCCGCAAACGCGTCGAACGCCCGACGCAGCGGCGAATACCACACGCCGTTGTACACGAGCTCCGCGTAGCGCGGCGCGATCAACCCCTTGTAATGCTGCGTGTCCCGATCGAGCGTGATCGTCTGGAGATGGTGGTGCGCCTCCATCAGCACGGTGCCCCCCGGCGTCTCGTAGACGCCGCGGCTCTTCATCCCGACGAGGCGGTTCTCGACGATGTCGACCCGCCCGACGCCGTGCGCGCCGGCGCGGCGGTTCAGCGTCTCGATGAGCGTCACCGGATCGAGCACCTTCCCGTCAACGGACACCGGGAGGCCCCGCTCGAAGCCGAGCTCGACGTATTCGGGCGTGTCCGGCGCCGCGCTCGGGTCCACGGTCAGCCGAAACATGTCGGCCGGCGGCTCCGCCCATGGATCCTCCAGGATGCCGCTCTCGAAGCTCAGGTGCCAGAGGTTCTGATCCATACTGTACGGCTTTTCGCGCGTCACCGGCACCGGCACGCCGTGGGCTTTTGCGTAGTCGATTTCCTCCTCGCGCGATCCGAGCGTCCACTCGCGCCACGGAGCGATCACGCCGAGGTGCGGGGCGAGCGCCTGGTACGCGAGCTCGAAGCGCACCTGGTCGTTGCCCTTCCCCGTACAGCCGTGCGCGAGCGCGTCACATCCCTCGGCGAGCGCCACCTCAACCTGCACCCGCGCGATCAACGGCCGCGCGAGCGAGGTGCCGAGGAGGTAGCGACCCTCGTAGATCGCATCCGCGCGCAGCGCCGGGTAGATGTAGTCGGTCACGAACAGCCGACGCACATCCACTACGTGCACCGCGTCGGCGCCGCTCTTCCGTGCCTTGTCACGCACCTCGTCGAAGTCGTCCCCCTGGCCGACATCCGCGACGACGGCCACCACCCGACAGCCGCTGTAGCGCTCCTTCAGCCACGGGATGACGACCGACGTGTCGAGCCCCCCGCTGTACGCGAGGGCCACGCTCTTGGGCTTCCCCACCATGCTCACCTCACCGTCCCGCCGGCTTCGCAGCCGGGGCGCCCGCGGCCGTCGCCGTCTGCTCCGCGAGCACGCCGCCGAAGATGCCGACGGCTTCGTCGATGTCCTGCCGGGTCACGATCAATGGCGGCACGAACCGGACCGCCGTCGGGCGCACCGCGTTCACGAGCAGGCCGCGCGCCAGGCACGCCGCGACCACGGGCCCCGACGGCACCCCGAGTTCCGCCGCGACCATGAGCCCACGGCCGCGGACCTCCTTGAGCACGGGCGTCGCCTTGGCCAGGTCGCGCAGCCGGCTCATGAGATAGTCGCCCATCGTCGCCGCGTTCGCCACCAGGTGTTCCTCGTTGATCGTCCGGATGACCGCGGTGGCCGCGGCGCACGCCAGCGGCGCGCCTCCGAACGTGGTCCCGTGCGTCCCGGGCTGCAGGACGTCTGCGAGCGTCTTGCGGGCGACGATCGCCCCGATCGGGAACCCGCCCCCGAGAGCCTTGGCAAGCGTGACGATGTCCGGGGTGACGCCGGCGTGCTGATACGTGAACCACTTCCCGGTGCGCCCGAAGCCGCATTGAATCTCGTCGAACACGAGCACCAGCCTGCGGTCGTCGCACAGGCGGCGCAGCCCGCGCAGGTACTCGTCGCTCCCCACGTGGATACCGCCTTCCCCCTGCACCGGCTCGATCATGATCGCCGCGGTCCGCGCGGTCACCGCCCGCTCGGTGGCGGCGATGTCGTTGAACGGCACCTCGACGAACCCGGGCACCAGCGGCTCGAACCCCTTGTGATAGGCGGGGGTCATCGTCGCGGACAGGGCGCCCATCGTGCGTCCGTGGAACCCGTGGCTGGCGACGATGATCTCGTAGACATCCTCGCCGCGCAGCGTGCGCGCGCCCTTGCGCGCGAGCTTGATCGCCGTTTCGCACGCCTCCGCCCCGCTGTTGCAGAGGAACGCGCGCCCGTCCGGAATACCGGTCACCTCGACGAGCAGGCGCCCCAGCTCGGCCTGCTGCGGAATCTGGAACAGGTTCGAGACGTGGATCAGCGACGCCGCCTGCTGCTGGATCGCCGCGACGTGTTTCGGGTGGCAGTGACCGAGCACGTCCACGGCGATCCCGGCCAGAAAGTCCAGGTACGCCTTGCCCTCCAGATCCCACAGGCGCATGCCGCGACCCTCGCGGAACGCGACCGGCGCCCGCGGATAGTTCGGCGTGAGCACCCGCCCGCTCAGCTCGATCACGTCATTCGTCGTCATCGCCCACCTCCACCCTGGTCTCGATCCGCTGCGCCACCATTTCCACCAGTCACGCGACGGCCCACGCCGCGATGGCCCGAGGCCCTCACGGCATGAGCATCGTGCCGATCCCGCGCTCCGTGAACAGTTCGACGAGCAGGGCGTGCGGGACGGTACCGTCGATGATGTGCGCGCTCGGCACCCCCCCGTGCAACGCGCCGAGACACGCCTCAACCTTGGGGATCATCCCGCGGCTGATCGCACCGTCCCGGATCATCGCCCGGGCGTCCTCGGCGCGCAACTCCGAGATCAGCCGCCGGTCGCCGTGATAGTCCTGGTAGACCCCGGCGACGTCGGTCAGGATGATGAACTTGCTCGCGCCGACGGCGACGGCCAAGGCGCCCGCGGCGGTGTCCGCGTTGAGATTGTAACTCGCCCCGTCCTCGCCGATGCCGAGCGAGGCCACCACGGGAATGTAGCCGTCCCCGCTCAACTTCATCGCCAACTCCGGGTTCACGGTCTCGACCTCTCCCACCTGCCCCAGGTCCAGGTCGCCCCGGTACTTGCGCGCGACCAGCATGCGTCCGTCCTTCCCGCTGATCCCGACCGCCTGCCCACCCGCTTGAATGATGGCGCCGACGAGGGCCTTGTTCGCCCGGCCGCCGAGCACCATCTCGACCACCTCCATCGTCTCCGCGTCGGTCACGCGGAGCCCCTGGACGAACGTCGAGGTCTTGCCCATGCGTTCGAGCACACGCGTGATCTCTGGGCCGCCCCCGTGCACGAGCATCGGGTGTACTCCGGCGCCCTTGAGCAGCACCAGGTCCTCTGCCAGCGTGCTCTCGTGACTCATCTCGAGCACACTGCCGCCGAACTTCACGACCGCGGTCTTGCCGGTCCACGCGCCGACGTACCGCAGCCCTTGGGCGATCACCTCGCCCTGTCCAGCGGCCGCCGCCGTTGCGCTAGGAGATGTATCCGGCATTTTCCTTCACGTACCCCTCCGTCAGATCGCACGTCCAGACCGTCACTTCCCCCTTGCCGAGCCCGAGATCGACGACCACCTGGACGTCCTCCCCCTCCAGGTACCGCACGACCTCGTCGAGCGTCTCGCGGCTGCCCACCGCACCGCCGCGCTCCGCGACCAACACCGGCCCGATGCGCACCGACGTCCGCTCCGGCTGCATCTCCGCGCCGGAATAGCCCACCGCGGCGAGGATCCGTCCCCAGTTGGGCGAGCGGCCGTAGAGCGCCGTCTTCACGAGCGGCGACACCGCGACCGCCATCGCCGCCCGGTGGGCGTCCTCCTCGCTCTCCGCGCCGCGCACCACCACCTCGATCAGCTTGGTGGCGCCCTCGCCATCGCGCGCTACCATCTTCGCCAGCGTGACCGACAGCGCGGTCAGCCCGGCCTGGAAGGCGTCGAGCGCCTCGCCCGGACCGGTGATCTCCGGCACGCCGGCCTCCCCGTTGGCGAGGAGGAGCATCGTGTCGTTCGTGCTCCGGTCGCCGTCGATCGTGATGCGATGATACGATAGGTCGGCGGCGCGCCGCAGCGCGGCCTGCAGCACCGCGGGCGCCACCGCGGCATCGGTGGTCAGCACCGCGAGCGTCGTCGCCATCTGTGGATGGATCATGCCGGCGCCCTTGGTCATGCCGCCGATCGTGACGATCTGGCCCCCCACCTCGATCTGCACCGCGGCCGTCTTCGGCACGGTATCGGTCGTCATAATCGCCTCGGCCGCCGCGGCGCCGTCGGGGCCCAGGGCCCGCGCCGCTTCAGGAATCCCCCGGCGCAGCGCGTCCATCGGCATCGGGTGCCCGATCACCCCGGTGCTGCAGACGTATACGAGATCTTCGGAGATTTCCAGGCTCTCGGCCACGAGTTGCCCCATCTCGCGGGCGTCTCGCATCCCCTGCTCCCCGGTGCAGGCGTTGGCGTTGCCGGCGTTCAGCACCACGGCCTGTCCGCGCCCCGAACGTATGCGCTCCATGTCGAGGAGCACGGGCGCCGCCTTCACCTTGTTCGTGGTGAACACACCCGCCGCAGCCGCCGGGCCTCGTGAGAATACCAACGCGACATCCTTCTTCTGCGGCTTCACGCCGCAGTGGACGCCCGCAGCCAGGAATCCCTGTGCCGAGGTGACCCCTCCCTGGATCAACCTCGTGACCCGCTCGCTCATCCCAGGCCCTCCTTTGATGCGGCCGTCCCTGGTGCCGCGCGCGTCGGGATCCCGCGGGTGCACCGCGGGGTGTCCGCCCGCGCGCCTACGGGTACAGCCCGGGCGTCCGGAGCCCCAACGTTTCCGGCAGACCGAACATCACATTCAGGTTCTGGACCGCCTGCCCCGCCGCACCCTTCCCCAGGTTGTCGAGCGCGGCGACCGCGATCGCGGTCCGCGTGCGCGCGTTCACCCGCACGGCCAGATCACAGTAGTTGCTGCCCGTCGTCGCTTTCGTCTGCGGCAGGATACCGTCCGGCAGCACGCGGACGAACGGGGCGCCGGCGTAGGCGTCCCGGTACAGGGCGGCGATCTCGCTCCCGTCCAGCTGCCGGACGAGCGGGACGTACGCGGTGACCAGGATCCCGCGCGTCATCGGGACGAGGTGCGGCACAAACGTCACTCGCACATCGCCGCCGGCCTGGGCGCTCAGTTCCTGCTCGATCTCCGCGGTGTGATTGTGGTTCGGCACGCCGTACGCGCGGATGTCCTCGTTCGTCTCCGCGTACGGATACCCCCCGCCCGCTCCTCCCCGGCCGGCGCCCGACACGCCCGACTTCGCGTCAATCACGATCCCGTCGCGGGCCGCCACGCCGGCGCGGAGCATCGGCGCGAGCGCGAGGAGCGCGGCCGCCGGGTAGCAGCCCGGGTCGGCCACGAGCTTGGCCCCCCGGATCTCATCGCGGTGCAACTCCGTGAGTCCGTACGCCGCCTCCGCGAGGTACTGGGGCGCGGCGTGCTCGAAGTTGTACCACATCGGATACAGGGACGCGTTCCGCAACCGGAAGTCTGCCCCGACATCGATGACGCGCGCGCCCCGCTCGAGCAGCTCCGGAACGAACGTCGCAGACTTTCCGCTCGGCAGCGAGACGACGACGAGATCGGACTCCTCGCCGAGCACCGCCGCGTCGGCGGGTTCGGTCACCAACTCCACGAACCCGCGCAGGTTCGGGTAGAGGTCGGCGATCGACTGTCCCACGCGGCTCTCGGCGGTGACGTGGACCAGGCGCGTCTCGGGGTGCGTGGCCAGCAGTCGAACTGCCTCCGCGCCCCCGTACCCCGAGGCCCCGATCACGCTCACTCGAACCGACATCGCCGCCCCCTCTCGCGCCGTCCGCGAGGCTGCGAATAATTATACTGACAAATGAATAAAGTTGCAACCGATCGCGCTACGGACAGCCGTGCGCAGCGAGCGACAGCGGCGCGCGGGGCGCCTGGGTGAAGTCGACGCCGTCGAGCAGGGCGTTGGCGCGCGCGTCGCGCGCCGTGAGCGCGGGCAGGCCGAACAGCACCTCCACCGTCTTCGGCACCGATGCGTGCTCGGTCAGTTGGTGGGACACGTACCCGCGCCGCGCGTACGGCGAAATCACGAGCGCCGGCACGCGGAAGCCGAGCCCGAAGGTGTCGACCTGCGGCGGCGGGACGTGGTCGTACCAGCCACCCCAATCGTCCCACGTCAGGACGATCAGCGACGACGCCCAGTCCGGTCCCGCCATCACGGCGTTGATCTGATCGACGGTCCAGCGCATGCCGTCGCAGACGCTGCGCGGCGGATGCTCGTCCCGGAAGCCGAACACCCACGACACCGCCGGCAGTCGGCCGGCGCGCGCGTCGCCGACGAACTCGCCGGGACCGCGCAGGTTCTCGCGCAGGGCGGGGTCGGCGTAGATGCGGGCCAGGAGATCCATGACCCAGAAGCCGTACCCCCGCCAAGAGATCGACCGCGCCGCAAGCAGCGTCGGGAGCGTCGGGATGTCGAAGCACGGCCTGGCGGTCACGGGCGTTCCGTCGCGATCGAGGACGGTGATCGCACCGAACGGCATCGCGCACGGCGCGAGGTCGCGGGGAACGCCGCGGGCGTTGCTGATGGCGCCCCCCGAGCTCGCGGCGACCAGGAACAGATGATTGGGCGTGCTCGGCCCCATCACCGAGGTGAAGTAGCGATCGTGGAGCACAAACTCGCGCGCGTACGTCCAGTAGTCGGCGATCTGAGCCTCGCGGTACTGGGCGAACCCGAGCGGCGCTCCGTGTTGGATCGCGCCCGGCACGAGATCGAACCGGTCCATGCGCCCGTGGTCGTAGGCGGTGTGGGCGGCCTCAAAGGAGTTGTCGGGAGCGGGCGCACGGTCCGCCGCAACCGGTGGCGACTGCCTGCGCCCGCCGGGGGACACCGTCCTCGCCCCCTCGGCCCCGGGAAACTGCCCGAAGTAGTTGTCGAACGTGTGGTTTTCCTTGACGATGACGATGACGTGCCGGATGGGTGACCGCGGCGAGATCTGCGCCGATGACGGTGCCTGTGCGCCGGCGAACCAGGCCGCGAGCGCGCAGGCGGTCGCGACGAACCGAGTCGCGCGCCCGCCGGCGTGCGCACCCGACCGGCGACGGTCACCGACGGAATTCGACACCTCATCCGCTCCCCGCGCGCACGAACGTACGCCTACGCCCCCGGCGCAGCCGCCCGCGCCGATCACCGCAGCGCGCGATGCCCCCGCCCCCTGACCGCCTCATCAGCGGCCGCAGCCCGAACTTGACGAGCAACCGGGCACCTCTCAATGGATAGTACACCGCGCGCATCGACTGGGGAAGATGGACGAGCGTCGTGTCATGTGGAGACCAGGTGAGCGCAGACTTCGCGAAGGCCAAGCTCCAGTCCGGAAATCGCTCGAGCACCTCGTGGGCGTGGTACGGGGGGTGAATTCGCGCTGTCCGAGAGTCAGCCGTGGTTCCTCCGTGAGAAGCTCGCGGGAAACCGCACCGGCCAGGCGAGTCGCGCGCGCGTCGTTTCGCAGGGCGTCCGCCATCTCGCCCGGCAGGGGTGCGTCGAGGTGGTCGAGGGCCAGTCGCAAGCCCAACGCGACCATACGCCGGCACCCCAGCCGCGGCGCACCCGCCGCCAGTCCATTTTCGGGGGTGGCCGGACGAGCTCGGCCACGTCGCAGATCCATTTCAACCCGCCCCAGTAGTGCTGGTTGGCATGGACGCACAGCAGCAGCAACGTGTCCGCGGGGGTCAGCGTTGGGACGATCGTGCCGTCGACCGTGACCGATCGATGCCGCCCCTGCTCCCCATGCCGCCCGACGTGTGGTTGGTGCGCCGCGAGGATGCAGGGGCAGACGATCTTTGGTACGTCGTCGTCGACAACCACGTGCAATACTCGTTGTCGGAGCACGACGCGGGAGGGTGGCTGCGGGTGCTCCGGCAATTCGACGGCCGACGCACGTTGCGGGAGGCGCTCGACGCCGCGGCCGCCCCCGAAGCCGAAATCCGGAAATACTAGGAGGAGGCGATCGGCTTCGGGGTGGCTCCTCCGCGCCGACGTCGCCGGCTGATGCGCCGGGGCCTCGTTGCGCCCCCCGCCTACTCGTACCGCAGCGCCACGATCGGGTCGAGCGCCGCCGCCCGCTGCGCCGGATAGAATCCGAAGACCACGCCGACGACCAGCGACGACACGAACCCCAGCACGATCGAGAACCCGGAGACGAGCACGGGCCAGTGCCCAAGAACCGACGTGCCCTGGGCCGTGAGGAGCCCCATCCCGATACCGATCAGCCCGCCGACGCACGCGAGCGTCAGCGCCTCGACCAGGAACTGCAGGAGAATGTCTCGCCCGCGGGCGCCCACGGCCATGCGAAGGCCGATCTCGCGTGTCCGCTCGGTGACGGAGACCAGCATGATGTTCATGATGCCGATCCCACCGACGACCAGCGACACGACCGCGATGCCGGCCAGCAGCAGCGCCTGCGTCTGCGAGGTGGCAATGCGGACCTGCTGGATGTCCGCGATGTTGCGGACCGAGAAGTCGTCGGGCTGCGAGACGGTCAGGTGGTGCCGGAGGCGGAGCAACCGCTCGGTCGCGTCCACGACCAGGGGGACGGCTTCCGGCGTCGTCGCGGAGACAAAGATGTTGTTCACCCACGTCTGCCCGGTCAGCCGGGCCTGCAATGTCGTCATCGGGACCATCACCACGTCGTCCTGATCGCGGCCGAACCCCGACTGCCCCTTGGCCGCGAGCACGCCGACGACCTTGAACGGGACGTTCTTGACGACCACGGTCGCGCCGACCGCCCCGCCCGAGGGGAACAGATTCTGCGCGACGGTGGCGCCGAGCACGGCCACCTTGGTGGCCTGGTCCACGTCCGCCTGCGCGAAGAATCGGCCTTGCGCCACCGCCCAACTCCGCACGGTCGTATAGGACGGCGTCGTCCCGCCAACCACCGTGTACCAATTGGTCCCGCCCGCGACCACCTGCGCGCTCGTCTGCGAGTACGGCGCGGCGCCGGCGACCTCCGGCACGGTCTGGGCGATCGCGGTGACGTCGGGCAGCGTGAGGGTCGTGCGGCTGCCGCTGCCGAGGTTCACCCCGCCCGTGGTGATCGCCCCGGGGATGACGACGAGCAGGTTCGCTCCAAGGCTCTCGATCTGCGCGAGGACCGCCGCCTGCGCGCCCGCCCCGATCGCCATCGACGTGATCACCGCGCCGACACCGATGATGATACCGAGCATCGTCAGGATGGAGCGGGTAATGTTCCGCCGGAGCGCCTGCCAGGCAATGCGGAGCAGGTTGGAAAGACTCACGCGCGCACCTCCGGTGTCAACGCCCCGCGGGTCGCTGCCTCGCGGACGGCCGAGGGAACCGCTTCTGCGGACGGCCGGTCGTCGACGATCAACCCGTCCTTGAACGTGGCCACGCGCTCCGACCACGCCGCGATGTCCATGTCGTGAGTCACCAGAACTACGGTGATGCCCTGGACGCGGTTGAGGTGTTGGAACAGCGTCATGATCTCGGCGCTGCTCGCGCTGTCGAGGTTGCCGGTCGGCTCGTCCGCCATCAGCAGCGGCGCGCCGTTCGCGAGTCCGCGCGCGATCGCGACCCGCTGCTGCTGCCCACCCGACAGCTCGCTCGGGCGGTGCCCGAGACGGTCGCCGAGTCCGACTTGCTGCAGCAGTTCCCGGGCGCGCGCCACGCGGGTGTCGCGGGGAACGCCGGCGTACAGCAGCGGCAACTCCACGTTCTCCTGCGCCGTCGTCCGGGCGAGCAGATTGAAGCTCTGGAACACGAAGCCGATCTGGCGGTTGCGCACGAGCGCCAGTTCGTCGCGCGACAGTCGGGAAACCTCCCGACCGGCGAGCCGGTACGATCCCGACGTCGGACGATCCAGGCAGCCGAGCAGGTGCATGAACGTGGACTTGCCCGACCCGGACGGCCCCATGATCGCCACAAACTCACCGCGGCGCACCACGAGGCTAACGCCCCGCAGCGCGCGGATCGCGGTCGCCCCCTCGCCGTACACTTTGGTCAGATCGCGGACGTCGATCAAGGGATCGGCGCCCGCGGCGCCCGCCCGGTCCACAGTGCCGACCGGCGCGGGCGCAATCGTGGTGGCGTCCCCGGTCATTGGCCGCCCCCTGAGCTTCCGCCGCCCGACCGAGCACCGCCTCCGCCGCCGCGCCGCTCGGTCACGATCACAGCATCGCCGTTTCGAAGACTGCCGCTTCGTACCTCAATGTTCTGGTTGTCGGACAGACCGATCACGATGCGCACCGGGGCGGGGTGCCCGCTGCGGAGCATCCACACGGTCACTGTAGACCCCGGCGCGCCGGCGACAGGAGGCCCCTGCTGGCTGGACCCGCTCTGCACCAGCGATCCACCGCCCCCGGCGGCGCCCGCGCCGCCGCTCCGCGACGTGAGGGGGCGGTACAGCACCGCGGCCGTGGGCACGGCCAGCACGTGGGTCCGCGTACCGGTGTTGATCGCGACCTGGGCCGTCATGCCCGGCAGGAGGCGTCCCGAGCTATCGTGGACAACGACGACCGCGTCGTACGTGACGACGTTGTTGGTTACGGTCGGGTTGACGCGCACCTGCTGGACGGTGCCGTTGAACGTGACGTTGGGGAACGCCGTCACGGTGATCTGCGCGCTCTCCCCCATCTTGACGTTGCCGACGTCCGCCTCGTCCACCGACGTGTCCACCTGCATGTCCGTGAGGTTCGTCGCGAGCGTGAACAGCGTCGGCGTCGAAAACGACGCGGCCACAGTCTGTCCGACGCTCACGTTGCGTGCCATCACGATCCCGTCCACGGGACTCTTGATGAGCGTCTGTGACAGATTGTACTGGGCCTGCCGCACCTGCGCGGCCGAGGCCGTCGCCTGTGCCTGCGTGGCCGCCGCCTGCGACTGCGCGGTCGTCACCTGGTCGTGGGTGCTCTGCAGCTGAGACGACGCGGCCTGCACCTGCGCTTGGGCAACCTGGACCGCCGCCTGTGCGGCGCCCACGTCCGCGGCGTCCGCCGCTTGAGCCGTTTGATCCGTATCCATCTGGCTCTGCGGAATGTACCCTTGCTTCAGCAACTCGGCGTCCCGCTGCACCGTCGTCTTCGCGAGCGCCAGCGTGGCGGCGGCCTTCGCCGCGTTGGCCTGCGCGCTCCGGAGCGATGCCTGCTGCTGCGCCAGGGTCGCCGTCGCCGCCTGCACGGCGGACAGATCCTGCTCGATCGCGCTGGCGCTGGCGCGGGCGGTGGCCTGCGCCGCGGAGAGATTGGCGGTGCCCTGTGCGACGGTTGCCTGGAAGGTCGTTGGATCCAGAACCGCGAGGATCTGGCCCTTGGTCACCTTGGAGTTGTAGTCCACGTTCAGCGCCGCGATCGTCCCGGACACCTGCGTACCTACTTGCACCACGTCCACGGGGTTCACGGTGCCGGTCTCGCTCACGGTCGACGTGATGTCCGTGTACGCGACAGGCCGCGTCACATACTGCACCCCGTTGCGCCTCGTGGTCAGGCGCTGGTATCCCACGACGCCGGCGCCGACGATCAAGATGGCGATCAGCACGATCGCGGCGATGCGGCCTGCGCGGCCGAATGTCCCTGTCATTGTGTCCCTCCCAGCGCGCTGCTCTGAATCGGCAGCCCTTCGGCATGCAGCAACGTCGCCAACGCCGTCTGGTAGCTGTACACCGCGCTCACCGCGTTGACGTCGGCCTGCGCGGCGTTCGCTTCTGCGGTCGTCACGTTCAGAATCGTACCCACGCCCGCGCGGTACTGCCCTTGGGCGACCTGCAGCGCCGCGTCCGCCGCCGCGGCCGCCGTCGCGGTCGCGGTCAGGTTCGCAGCCGCCTGCACCGCGTTGAGGTACGCCTGGTAGGCGTCCTGTCGGACCGACAGCTGCGCTGCGCTGAGCGAGGCCTGGGCGCTCTGGAGCGTCGCCTGCGCCTGCTGGACCTCGGCCCGCCCCTTGCCGGAGTCATAGAGAGGAAGGCTGACGGTGCCGCCGAGCCCGTACCCCACGTTGTTGGTGAGGTTGGAGTTCGTGCTCGCCGGAGTGTAGGTGGTATTGATCGACAGGCTCATCTGCGGGCCGGCATTGACGCGGGCGAGGTCCAACCCGGACTGCGCCGACTGGACCTGGGCCTGCGCCTGCGCCACCTCCGGCCGGTTCGCCAGCGCCTGCTGTACGGCCGTGGCGCCACTGCCCGCCACCGCCGCCGGCGGCGCGGCGGGGGCCTGGACCTCGACCGCCCCGGCAACGTCCGCGGCGAGCAGCGCCTGCAGCGCCGCCTTGCTCGTGGCGATCTGAGCCTGGGCGCTCAAGAGGTTCACCTGCGCCTGCGCGACCTGGGATTGGACCTGGATGACGTCCGACTGCGCCGCCACCCCCGCCTTGACCTGCGCCTGGGTCTGCGCCAATTGGTCCTGGTTCTGCTTGAGCTGCGCCTGCCGAACGTCGGTCAGTTTCTCCGCGCTCAGCACGTTGAAGAAGGCGGTCGCGGTCTGGAGCGCAATGCTCTGCTGCGTCAACCGCAGCGCCGCCTCGGCGATCGCCACGCCGGCGGTCGCCGAGCCCACCTCGGCGCTCGTCCGTCCGCCGTCGAACAGCGGCACGCTGCCGACGAACGACACGGAGCCGGTTCCCTGCACGCTCGGGAGCACCTGGGCGACGCCGGTGGACGTCACCGTCGTGCCGGACGTCGTGCCGTAGTTTCCGCTTCCGTTCAGGGACACCGTCGGCTCCAGCCCCGTGCGGGCGATCGTGATGCCCTGCTGGGCAGCCGCCAGCGCTTGCTGCGCCGCCGTCACCTGTGGATTCTGCGCGAGCGCCTGCTGAATCGCTTGATCGAGCGTCAACGCCGGGCCCGCGGGCGCCGACGGCGCCTGTCCCTGCGCGGACGTCGGGCCGGCCGGCGCGGACGCCGCCAACGCGATGCCACCGGGCATGCCGGACCCCGCGGCCAGCAGCGCCGCGGTGAGAATGGAAACGAGCATTAGCCAGTTCATGCTCCCTCCTGTAGGCGCATCGGAAGCACGACCGTAAACGTGCTTCCGGCGCCCGGGGTGCTCTCCACGGTCACGCGACCGTGGTGCGCCTCGACGAGTGATTTCACGATCGCAAGCCCGAGGCCCATCCCGCCGCTGCTCCGGGTCCGCGACTGGTCCGTCCGATAGAAATGCTCGAAGATGTGCGGCAGGTCCCCCGCGCCGATGCCCTGCCCGGTATCCGCGACGGCCAGCCGGACGCCATCGTTCTCCCAGCGCAGGGTGATCCGCACGGTCCCCCCCCTCGGCGTGTACCGGAGCGCGTTGTCCACCAAGTTTTGCACGATCTGCCGGAGCCGGTCCGGGTCCGCCGTGACCGACAGCGTCTTCGGGGCGGCGAGCTCCACCGAGATTCCTCGATCATGGAACGACGGCGCGAACGCCTCGACCGCCTCCGAGACGAGCTCGGCCACGTCGACCGTCTCCGGGTGGAGCCGCAGCTGGCCCGCTTGCGCCAGCGAAAGGTCGCGGAGGTCCGTGATCAGCCGGCGCAACAGCAGGGTCTGACCGTGCAGGCCGGCGATGCGATCCGGCGTCGGCTCGATGACGCGGTCGAGCATCCCTTCCAACTGTCCTTGGATGACCGCGAGCGGCGTCCGCAGTTCGTGCGTGATCCCGGCAAACAACTGCCGGCGCTGTTCTGCGTCCTGAGCCAGTTGCACCGCCATCCGGTTGAACGCGCGCCCGAGATCCGCGACCTCGTCCCGGCCGGACACCGGAACCGTCGGCGCATCGTTTCCTGCGGCGATCGCCCGCGCCGCCCGGGTCAGATCGGTGACCGGCCGGGCGATCCGGCGCGCCAGCCACAGCGCCACGAGCACGCCGACACCGGCCGCGACGAGCGTGCCGCCCCAGATCGCTTCGCGGATCCGCGACTGAAACAGCCGTTCGCGGGAGCCGAATCGACCATGCCGCTCCGGCTCGGCCGTCTGCTGCGACGGCCCGGCCGGCCGCGTGCCGACGCTCGGGATATTCGCGGCCTGGTCGGGCCGTTGCTCGACGTACTGCCGAAACATCGTGCGCGACGTAACCGTCACGAACGTGGTGTTCAGCGCCGTGGTGAGCACGGCGATCACGACGAACGCGACGCTGAGCCTCGCGCGCAGGCTACGCACGATGGTCCTCTCCACCGGAGAACTTGTACCCCACTCCGTAGACCGTCAGCACATACCGCGGCGTACGAGGATCGGGCTCCACCTTACCGCGGAGGTTCTTGATGTGCGCGTCCACGGTGCGCTCGTACCCCTCGAACGCGTGTCCCTGCACGCGGTCGATCAGCTGCATGCGCGTGAACACCTGGTTGGGGTGACTGGCGAGCGTCTCGAGCAGTCGGAACTCCGTCGGCGTCAGCTCCAGGCGCCGCGCGCCGAGCGTGACCTCGTGCGCGCGCAGGTCGATCGTGAGATCCCCGGCATGAATCACGCTCGCGCCCTCCCGCACGCCGCGGCGCAGCACCGCCCGGACACGCGCCACCACTTCGCGAGGACTGAAGGGCTTCGTAATGTAATCGTCAGCGCCGAGCTCGAGCCCGAGCAACTTGTCCGTCTCTTCGTCGCGCGCCGTGAGCATGATGATCGGCGTCGTCCCCTCGGCACGAATTCGACGACACACTTCCCGACCGTCCACACGCGGCAGCATGAGGTCCAGTACCACCAGGTCGGGGTGCCCGCGCGCCACGGCCGACAGGGCGGCCTCGCCGTCGGCCGCTTGCTCCACGGTGAACCCGTCCCGCTGGAGGTACGACCGCAGCAGTTCTACGATCTGCGGCTCGTCGTCGACGACCAGGATGGTAGGCATCGCCCCGTCAACCGAGCGTGGCCAGTCGCTTGTGGTACTCGTCATCGGTGATCTCCCCGCGCGCGTACCGCTCCCGCAGCACCTGCGTGGCGGCGTCCGGGCGCGCCCACAACGTCCGCGCACCAATCGCCTTCCAGATCAGCACAAGGACGCTGACGATCAGCGCGACCCGCAGCAGCGCGAACAGCCCGGCGATCCAGAAGAACCGGAACCCGCCGCCCCCGGGGTACGTGAACCCGGGGCCGCCGGGGTGGATGGGCATCCGCACCTGCGCCAGCCCAGGCGCGGCCGCCGCGGCCAGCGCCGCGAGCACGATCCCAACCGCCAGGAGCCCGTAGAATGCGTATCCAGAGCCTCTCCGCATCGCCAATCCCTCCCGCTTTGATGCTACATTGATTCTACGCTTTTCAGTGTACGGACGGCGTACGAAGAAGTTGTGAATGGCGCATGAAAAGGTCGTGAAACGCGGCTGGAGCGCCTGCGGGGCCGCGCCGCGACCGCTAGCGGGGCGCGGCGGGATGCTTCCGGCGCGGCCGGCGCACGAGCTCGCCGCCGCAGTTGGGGCACACGTCCCCCATCGCGCCCGCGCAGACTGCGCAGAAAGTGCACTCGAAACTGCAGATGTACGCGTCCGCGTCGGGGGGCAGCGCGCGGCCGCACCGTTCGCACTTCCGCCGCATCTCCAGCGGCATCTAGAGCGGCGAGACCTCCATCGCGGCGTGCGGCGACGGAATGTGCCCCTGCTCGATCGCGATCAACACGTCGAGGAACGCGGTGGCGGTGTCGAGCGAGGTGAAACACGGCAGATGACGCTCGAACGCCGCGCGGCGCATCGCGAACCCGACGCGGCCCGGCGTGCGTCCCTGCGTCGGCGTGTTGATCACGAGCGCCACCGCGTGCTCGCGGATCAGCCGGAGCGCCGTGTGCGTCCCGCCGTTCTTGCTGACGTGGATCGCCCGGACGCCGTGTTGTTCTAGGAACTGCGCGGTGTCGTCCGTCGCGTACACGGCGAAGCCGAGGTCGACAAACCGCTGGATCAGCGGCAGCGCGGGCCCCTTGTCGCGATCGGCGATGCTCGCCAGCATCGCCCGCTCCTGCGGTATCACGACACCCGCGGCCACGAGCGCGCGATAGAGCGCGCCGGGCAGCGTGGTGTCCTGCCCCATCACCTCGCCGGTGGATGTCATCTCCGGACCGAGGAGCACATCGAGCTGGCCCAGCTTTTCGCTGCTGAACACCGGCGCCTTGACCGACACGCGGGACGGCGGCGGCAACACGGTGACCCCGGGGTACCCAAGGTCGGCGAGCGACGCGCCCAGCATCACGCGCACCGCGAGCGGCACCAGCGGCGCCCCGGCGGCTTTGCTCACAAACGGAATCGTCCGGCTGCTGCGGAGGTTCGCTTCCAGCACGTACGCGGTGCCGTCCTTGACGACGAACTGGATGTTGAGAAACCCCCGCACCCCGAGCGCGCGCGCGATCGCCACGGTGTGCGCGACGATCTGATCGGATATCTCCGGCGTGAGGCCGGGCGCGGGGAACACCGCGACGCTGTCCCCGGAGTGCACCCCAGCGCGTTCGATGTGCTGCATGATGCCCGGCAGGTACACGCCGTCGCCGTCGCTGATCGCGTCCACCTCGACCTCCATCCCCTCGAGGTACACGTCGATCAGCACCGGATGGTCGGTGTCCGCGTCGAACGCGTATTCCAGATATCGGACCAGCTCGTCCCGCGTCGCCACGATCTCCATCCCGCGCCCGCCGAGCACGTACGACGGCCGGACGAGCAGCGGATAACCGAGCCGGTCCGCCAACTCGACGCCGGCCTCCACGGACCGCACGGCATCCCCGGTGGGATGCGGGATCCCGAGCCGGCGCAGGAGCGCGCCGAACCTCCCGCGGTCCTCGGAGACGTCCAAACTGTCCACGGACGTCCCCAGCACCCGCACCCCCGCCTCCGCAAGCGGCGCGGCGAGATTGAGGCCGGTCTGACCGCCGACCTGGACGATCACGCCGTCGGCCCGCTCGGCCTCGACCACGTGGAGCACGTCCTCGAGCGTGAGCGGCTCCATGTACAATCGGCTCGCGACGTCGAAGTCGGTGCTCACCGTCTCCGGATTGTTGTTGATCAGCACGGCGTCCAGCCCCTCGGCGCGCAGCGCCTTCACCGCGTGCACGCTCGAATAGTCAAACTCGATGCCCTGTCCGATGCGAATCGGCCCGGATCCCAGTACGACGACGCGGGCGCGAGGACTCGGGGGGACCTCGCTCTCCTCCGCGTACGTGGAATAGAAGTACGGAGTTTGGGCGGGGAACTCCCCCGCGCACGTATCGACGACCTTGAACACCGGTCGCATCCCCGCGGCGTGGCGCGCGGCCCGCACGGCCGCGGCGTCCACCTCCCACACGCGCGCAATCGTCGGATCGGCGAGGCCGCACCGCTTCGCCGCCCGCAGCGTCCCGACATCGCGGTGCCTGCGCAGCCGCTCCTCCATCGCCACGATGTTGGCGATCTTCTGGATGAAGAACAGGTCGATACGCGACAGGTCGGCGATCTCCTGGGGCATCATCCCGCGCCGGAGCCCTTCGGCGACCGCAAACAGCCGCTCGTCGCACGGCTCGGCGATCCGCCGCCGGACGCCGTCGCGCGTCCAGGCCGCGGCCGCCGGGTAGGACAGCCCGTCCGCTTTCGCGTCGAGCGACCGCACCGCCTTGAGAAGCGCCTCCTCGACCGACCTTCCGATCGCCATCGCCTCACCGGTCGCCTGCATCTGGGTCCCGAGGCGGCGGTCCGCCTGCGGGAACTTGTCGAACGGCCATCGCGGTATCTTAACAACACAGTAGTCGAGGGCCGGCTCAAACGCGGCGGACGTCTGCCCAGTCACGGCGTTCCGGATCTCGTCGAGGCGACGCCCAAGCGCGATCTTCGCCGCGACCCGCGCGATCGGGTAACCGGTCGCCTTGCTCGCGAGCGCGCTGGACCGGCTGACGCGGGGGTTGACCTCGATCACGTAGTACTGCTCGCTGTCGGGGTCCTGCGCGAACTGGATGTTGCACCCGCCCTCGATCCCCAACCCGCGGATGATGCGGAGACTCGCGCTGCGGAGCCGCTGGTACTCGCGGTCGGTCAGCGTCTGGCTGGGCGCGATCACGACGCTGTCCCCCGTGTGGACGCCCATCGGATCGAGGTTCTCCATGTTACAGACCGTGATGCAGGTGTCTGCGCGGTCCCGCATCACCTCGTACTCGATCTCCTTCCAGCCCGCGACGGACCGCTCGATCAGCACCTGACCGATCCGGCTCACGGAGAGGCCGAGCGAAGCGATCTCGTCGAGCGCCCGCTGGTCGTGGGCGATCCCGCCGCCGGTTCCGCCAAGAGTGTACGCGGGGCGGACGACGACCGGGTATCCGATGTCCGCGGCGAACGCGCGGGCCTCTTCGACCGAGGTCGCGATCGTACTCGCGGGCACCGGCTCCCCGAACGCCAGCATCGCGTCCTTGAACTGCTGCCGATCCTCCGCCTGCTGGATCGCGCGCAGCGACGTCCCGAGCAGGCGAACCTGGTACCGCTCCAGCACACCGGCTTCGGCGAGCGCGACCGCGAGATTGAGACCGGTCTGCCCCCCGAGCGTGGCCAGGAGGCCCTGCGGGCGCTCCTTCGCGATCACGCGCTCCAGAAACTCCACCGTGAGCGGCTCGATGTACACGCGGTCCGCGGTCTCGACGTCGGTCATGATCGTGGCGGGGTTGCTGTTGACGAGCACCACTTCGACGCCCTCTTCCGAGAGCGACCGGCACGCCTGGCTGCCCGAGTAGTCGAACTCGGCGGCCTGCCCGATGACGATCGGGCCCGAGCCGATCACCAAGACCTTGCGGAGGTCTTCCCGCGACACCGGCGCTACCCGCCTCCGACCGCCGGCATCGTCGCGGGCGTCACGTGCTGGGACCGACCGGCGCCGACCATCTCCATCCACTGATCGAACAGGTAGGACGAGTCCAGCGGGCCGGGGCGCCCCTCCGGGTGGTATTGGATCGACACGATCGGCAGCCGCCGGTGGCGCAGCCCTTCGACCGTGCCGTCGTTCAGGTTGCGGTGGGTCACGACCATCTCCGCGGCGTCGAGCGACGCCTCGTCCACCGCGTAGCCGTGGTTCTGAGTCGTGACGTAGACGCGCCCGTTGTCGAGGTCCTTGACGGGGTGGTTGCCGCCGCGGTGGCCGTACGGCAGCTTGAACGTCTCGGCGCCGGCGGCGCGCCCGACGATCTGATGGCCGAGGCAGATCCCGAACAACGGAAGCCGCTCCCACAAGGCCCGGACCTGGGCGACCTGATGCGACAACCGGCGCGGGTCGCCCGGCCCCGGTGAGAGCACGACCCCCGCGGGTTCGTGCGAGAGCACCTCGTCCGCGGCGGCCCGATGCGGAAGCACCCACACGTCGCACCGCCGTTGCCGCAGGGCGTCGACGATCCCTCGCTTGACCCCGCAGTCGATCACCGCGATCCGCGGGCCCGGTCCTGGATAATGGATCGGCGTCTCCGCGGATACTTGGGCGACCAGATCGAGCGTGCCGATCTCGGGCACCGCCCGGGCCTGTTCGACCAGCGCCTCGTCGGAGACGCTCTCGGTTGAGATGACGCCGCGTTTGAGCCCGTCCGCGCGTAGGTGACGCACCAGACGGCGGGTATCGACGTCTGCGATGCCCACGACGCCCCACTGCGCCAGCGACGCGGCCAGCGTCCGCTCCGCCTGCCAGTGATGCGGCAGGTCCGCGCACTCGCCGACGACAAAGCCGTCGACGTGCGGCCGACCGGACTCCCATGCCTCGCCGCTGACCCCGTAGTTGCCGATGAGCGGATAGGTCATCGTCACGATCTGTCCCCGGTACGATGGATCGGACAGCACCTCCTCGTACCCGGTCATCACCGTCGTGAACACGACCTCGCCCCCGGCCGATCCCTGCACGCCGATCCCCCGGCCGGCGAACACCGTTCCGTCTTCAAGCGCCAACCGCGCCCGCATCGCGTCCCTCCTGAGCCCTCAGCCCGGCATGCATAATTATACATGAAGCGGTCATAAAAATGCAACGCTCCTCCTCCCTCAGGACGCCCCCGCCGGCAGCGCCGGGCGGGGCGGATCTCGGATCGTCGAGGACGGGACCGCGCGGACAAGAAAAACGGGAGCCCGAGAGGACTCCCACACATGCGTTCACCAGCAACCGGCGCACCATCGATCCCTCCCGGAGATCGTTAATGGTCCGCGTTCTCCGTCCGATTATACATGGACCGGTCGGCAAGTTGCAAGGACGCGCGGGGCACGCCTGCCGGAGGCGGCGCGGGATCGTTACGCGGTCGGCCGCCGGGCCCGCACGGGCGTCGCTTCCAGCACCACGGCACGCCACTCGCCCTCGGCGAGCGTCCGGCGGTGCAGGAACCCCGCCGCGCTGGCGGCGCGCAGCACGTCCCGCACACGGTCGGCGATGATGCCCGATCCGATGCATACACCGCCCGCGACCAGGCGGCGCCTTGCGGCGGCCAGCATCGGGATGATGACGTCGGCGACGATGTTCGCCGCGATGACGTCGGCCACACCCGGGGCGCCGTCGAGTCCGTCCCCCCGGACGACGCGCACGCGACCGGCGACACCGTTCCGGCGCACGTTCTCGCGGGCGACCGCGACGGCGACCGGATCGCTGTCCACCGCCCATACGCGCCGGGCTCCGAGCCGGGCGGCGGCGATCGCGAGAATTCCGGACCCGGTCCCGACGTCGAACACGATCGATGCCCCGCCACCCCGAGGCGGCGCGACCGCCTTGGGCAGCGCGCGCAGGCACAACCGTGTCGACGGGTGGAGGCCGGTTCCGAACGCCATCCCGGGATCGATCTCGATCGCGACGCAGCCGGCGGGCGCCGGCGTGCGCACCCACGAGGGACGCACGAACAGACGGCCGACGCGAACCGGCTGGATGTGCCGCCTCCACGCCGTAGCCCATCGGCGCGCGCCCACCCGTCGGTGGGTGATCCGGACGGGCCCGGGATCGAGTCCGAACGCCTGCACCCCAATGAGACGAGCGCGGAGCCCACGGAGCGTCACGGGCAGCAGCCGGGACGGCGGCAGATAGCAGCGGAAACGGCGGCGGGCCTGCGGGCGCGGTTCCTCGACCAGCCCGCCGGGCCGTAACTCCTCGAGGATGGCAATCGCCGCCTCCGAGGCCTCGACGGAAACGTCGACCGTGATCTCAACCCAGGTTCGCCCGGCGGCGCGGGGCGTGCGACGAGCGACGGCACGGGCCGGTGCGCGCCGGGGGGCGACCGTCACACGAGGTAGGCGCGCATCTTCTCGAGAAGACTCTTTCGGGCGGGCTTGATCTGTTCGCCGCGCAGCTTCGCAAACTGCGCGAGGAGCTTGACCTGCTCTTTCGTCAGTTCCTCCGGAATCGACACGGCGACGTGCACGACCAGGTCGCCGTGCCCGCCGTGCAGCCCCGGCATCCCTTTCCCCTTGAGCACCAGCGTGGCGCCCGGTTGCACGCCCGGCGTCACGGTGAGCGGGGCCGCTCCGTCCAGCGTCCGCACCTCGATCTCCGCTCCGAGCGCCGCCTGGATCATGGAGATCCCAATGTGGCAGTGCAGGTCGTGTCCCTCGCGGGAGAACACCGGGTGCGCGGTGATCGTCAGATCCGCGTACAGATCGCCGCGGGCGCCGCCGCGCATCCCCGCCTCACCTTCGCCCTGAAGGCGAAGCCGCGTCCCGTCGTCCACGCCGGCCGGGACCTCCACGGTGATCTCGCGTTGGACCATGGCCCGCCCGGTGCCCCGGCAGTCCCGGCAGGGACGTCGAACAATGCGTCCCGCGCCGTGGCACTGAGGACAGGTCGCGATCTGCGCAAACTGCCCGAACGGGGTCCGCCGGCTGTACCGCACCTGCCCCGCCCCCTTGCATCCGGGACACGGTTCCGCCGCGCTGCCTTTCTCCGCGCCGGTGCCGAAGCACGCCGCGCACGTTTCCTCGCGGGTGATCGTGATCCGTTTCTCGGCGCCCCGCGCGGCTTCTTCCAGCGAGATCTTCAACGTCACGCGCAGGTCGCTGCCGCGCTCGGGTCCCTGTCCGCCGCCCTCCTTCGCGCGCTGCTGCCCGAAGAACATGTCGAAGATATCGTCGAACGGCGTACCCCCAAACGGGGCGAATGCGCCCCCGTTCACCCCGCCGCGGTCGTACTGCGCCCGGCGTTCCGCGTCGCCCAGCACTTGATAGGCTTCGTTGATCAGCTTGAAGCGCTCGTCCGCTTGGGGGTCGCGGTTCACGTCGGGATGGTGCTCGCGGGCGAGTTGCCGGAACGCCCGCTTGATCTCGTCCTGAGTCGCGGTACGGGGAACGCCGAGGATCTCGTAGTAGTCGTTGCGTGCCATCGCGCGGCTAGAACTGCTCCAAGGTATCGCCCAGACTGTCAGCGAGGAAGCGGACGAGGCTGATCACCCGGCCATACCGCATCCGGGTCGGCCCGACGATGCCGAGCACCCCGGCCGGCCGATCGGCGACGTAGTAGGTCGCCGCGACGACGGCGCAATCCTTCATCTCGTCCCTCCGGTTTTCTGCGCCGATCGTGACGCGCACCCCCCGCTCCCCGGCGTCGTCGCCGAGCAACTCCGCCGCGGCCTCGCCCTGTTCGAGCACGGAGAGCACGGGCTGGGCGCGTCGGGCATCCTGAAACTCCGGTTGCTTGAGAATGTTGGCCTGCCCCTCAGTGTGCACACGCGCCGGGGAACGCTCGATGCGCTCGCGGAGGAGACGGCCGATCTGGTCGAGCACGCGCTGGTAGTGCGCCGCCTCGCCGATCACGGTCGCGAGCACCCGGTCCGTCAGGTCGCTCAACGGCCGGCCGGCGATCCGCCGGCTGATCTCCTGCGACAACCGGTCGCACTCCTCGGCGCTGACGGACTGCTCGAACTCGACCGTCTTGCCCTCGAACACCTCGGCGTCAGTCATGATCACCGCCATCGCGCGCCGCGGCGTCAGCGGGATCAGATGCAGGTGGCGTACCACCTGCTGGGGGAGCTTCGGGGAGGACACCACGGACGCGCACTCGGTGATGACCGCCAGCGCGCGCGCAGCCTGTTCGACGGCCTGGTCGAACTCCGTCGCCGCCAGGGTTCGCCGGATCCTCAGGCGCTCGGAGGCAGACACCTGTTCCTCGGCGATCATCGAATCGACGTACACGCGGTAGCCTTGGTCGGTCGGTACCCGCCCGGCGGAGTGATGCGGTTGGTGGAGATACCCCAGTTCCTCGAGCGCCGCCATCTCGTTGCGCACGGTGGCCGAGCTGATCTCCAGCCCATGCCGCTGCCGCGCCGCCTCACTGCCCACCGGCTCGGCCGTGACGATGTAGTCGTCGATGACCACCCTCAGGATCTGGCGCCGTCGCCCCTCAAGCTGCCCCATCGGCGGGACTCTCCCGATTAGCACTCCCCTCGGCCGAGTGCTAAGCCCTGTCTCAAAGCAGACTACCACCTGTTCGGTATGATGACAAGTCCCGGTGTCAGGCACGGCCTCCCCGGCCGAACGCCCGCAGCAATTCGAGCTCCTCGACGCCCAGGACGGCGCACACCGCCAGGTAGACGGCCCCGCCGGCCAGCAGCGCCGCGCCCAACTGCACGAGGGCCCCCGAAAGGTGCTGGGTGCTCACCGCGCCTCCCACGACGCGCAGCGTGACCACCATTACCGCGGCGAGCGCCGCCGCCGCGATCGTGGTCCGGACCGCCGTGACAAGGATCTCTCGGCCGCCGAGCCCGCCGAGACGCCCGCGCAGCAGCCACAGCAGCACGGCGACGTTCGCGGCCGCGACGCCCGAGGTGCAGAGCGAGATCCCGACAAACCCGAACCGCCGCATCAGCACGAAGTTGCCGATCGCGTTCAGCGCAATCATAAACAGGCCGACCCGCACCGGCGTCCGCATGTCGTGCAGCGCGTAGTAAGTGCGCGTCACGATGTAGTAGGCGGCGTACGGTACCGTGCCCACGGCGAAGGCCACGAGCGCGGCGGCGACGGCCTGCGTCGCGGCGGGTTGAAACACCCCGCGCTCGAAGATCACGCGCACCATCAAGTGACTCGCGGTAAAGATCGCCGCCATCACCGGCATCATCGTGAAGAACACGCCGCGCAGGCCGAGCGACGTCGTCTCTCGGAGCGCGGTGTGTCCGCTGCCCGCGGCGTGCCGCGCCATTGTCGGGAATAACGCGGTGGCGAGCGAGAGCGCGAAGATCGCGACCGGCGCCTGGATGAGCTGGAACGCGTAGTCGAGCACCGCGACGTAGTCGACCCCGGGGGTGCCGCGCAGGAACGACGCGAAGAAGCGGTTCACATTGGCGTTGATCTCGATCACGGCCAACCCCAGCATCGCCGGCAGCGCGAGACGTCCCATCTCACGGATCACGGGATGCGCCAGGTCGATCTTGGGGCTCCATCGAAGCCCCGCGGCCCGGGCCGCGGGCAGCTGCACCACAAACTGCGCGATCCAGCCCGCGAGGAAACTGAAGGCGATCCCGAGGACCCCGATTCGCGGAGCGAGCACGAGCACGCCGCCAATGATGACGAGGTTGAACACCGTGGGCGCGAGCGCGGGCACGCCGAACTGCCGATGGACGTTGAGGTATCCGGTCGCGAAGGCGGACAGCGCCAGGAACACCATGGACACGAACATCACGCGGGTCAGCCCGATCGCCTGCGTGAGCACCGAGGGGTTCGTGGTCAAATATCCCGGCGCCGCGATGGGCACGAGCACGGGCGCGGCCAGCACCCCGACGACGACCATGAGCAACCCGATCACGATCACCAAGTTGAACGTGCTCGTGACGACGCGGTCGGTCTCCTCCGCGTCCCCCCGCATCAACACCCGGGTGATCGTGGGAATAAACACGATGCTGAGGGTCCCGCCGAGAAATAGCCGCTGGACGAAGAACGGTAACGAATACGCGATCACGAACGCGGATTTCACTGACGTGGCGCCGAACATCGCCGCGATCACGACGTCACGAACGAGGCCGAGCACCCGGCTCGCGATCGTGCCGGCAGCGATCAGACTGGCCGCCCGAGCCAACCCGCCCGACGCCGCCGGGCGGCGGGCGGCGGTCAGGTCGACTTCTCCGCTAGCCATGTCGCCGTTCATTATAGCACAGGCGCGCCGGGCGCCCGGCGAGACGGCGGAGGTCCGCGATCGGTTGAACCGCCCGAGCGGCGTATGCTACAATGAGCGTCGTTTGCTCCAGCCGCTCCGCGTGGCGAGCGCGGTCCGCCGCACCGGATCACGCGCGGCCCGGGCTGACGCGGCGGCGCGAGCAAGACCGACGGAGGTGTCAGGGTGGCAAAACGGACGAAGTCCGGCCTGAAGCGGAAGCGGCAGGCCGCCGTGCGCACGGCGCGGAACCAGGCCGTGCGCTCTCAGCTCAAGACGCTGGTGAAAAAGGCCCGCGAGGTTGGGGCCACGAGCACCGACGACCTTCGCGCGGCGCTTCGCGCGCTCGACGCAGCCGCACGCAAGGGCGTCGTCCACCGAAACGCCGCCGCGCGCAAGAAGTCTCGATTGATGAAGCGGGTCGCCCGCGCCGGCGCGCCGGCATAGGTCCTCGCCGCCACACCCGCGCGGGGATCGCTCACCGACGCCCCGCCCCCTGCTCGAGCGGCCCAGGCGCGCAGAGGCGGACGATGAGGGTCTCGAGCGCAAGCCGCGGCGCCACCGCGCCGGTCTTGATCATCCCGTCGACCTCGAGCAAGGTGCTCAGCATCTCTCCCGCGTCCAGCCGTCCGAACGCCGAGACCTGCTCCCGGTAACGTTCGTATAACCAGGCCCGGTTGCCGAGGACGTCACGCCGCTCAATGGGCGTCGCGCGCCGCTCCATGAGCGTCTTGGTGCGGAGGAGCATCCGGAGCTGATCCTCCAGCATGTACAGGATGCGCACCGGTGGCTCCCCCATCGTGATCACCGTCTGCAGCAGGTCCAGCGCGCGGCCCGCCCTTCGGCGCCCGACCGCGTCCATCAGTTCAAACACGGTGGCTTCGGCCACGTGGCTCGCGACCGCCCGCACGTCTTCGAGCGTGATCTCTTTGCGCTCGCCCACATATGCGGCGAGCTTCGCGACCTCGAGACCGAGTTCGCGAAGACCGCTGCCGACGAACAGCACGAGCGCGCGCGCCGCATCCGGCGCGATCGTCTTTCCCTCGCGCTGCGCTCGAGCGCGAACCCACGGCGGAAGCGCCTCGGGATCGAGCCGGCCGCACGGGATCACCCTGCCAACCCGCTGGACGACACCGTAGAGCCGGCGCCGCCGGTCGAGAGCATCCGCGACCAGCACCAACGACGACGACGGCGGCGCGGGCTCGAGGTACGAGGCGAGCGCGTCCTGATCCGCAGGGCGCAGGACGCCCGCCTGTCGGACGACGACGACGCGCCTGGGGCCGAAGAACGGCAGCGTTTCGCACCGGGTGATGATCGCTTGAACCGGCGTCTCGCCCGCGTCGAGGACGTCCACGTTGAGCGCGCGCTGGTCGGCCGGCACCCACTCGTCGAGTAGCGTCCGGAGCGCTTCCTCGGCGCGCACGTCCTCGTCGCCCAGCAGCAGCACAACGTGTGGCGTCCGACCCGCGGGGCCGCTCGTCGCCGCCGGGGAGGCGACGCGCGCAGCGCCGCGGCCGCGGACCCCGGCGGCTCGCGGTGGCCGCGACGCGCTCATAGGGGCGCGCCCGCTCCCCGACGCCGTCCGTGACCCCCACGATACGAAGCCGACCTAGGATCGCGGTAGATGCGGTTCGCGAGGAGGCGCCCGTGCGCGTTGCGCTGATCGCCGTCACACTGGCCGCCGCGCTGCTCGCGCCGGCGGTCGCGGCCCCGCTGCCGAGTCTGCTGCCCACGGGGACGTTCGAGATCGTTCCCGGCGACTCGTCGGCCGCGTTCTTCGTCCCGGACAACCGCGGGGGGTTTTCGGGGAAGACCACCCGGGTCTCGGGGCGTGTAGTCGTCATGCAGGCGGGCGACGCCTACGTCGCGCAAGTGGCCGCGACGATCGATGCCGGCGACCTGACCACGCGCGTCGGGCTCCGCGACGCCGCGATGCGCTCGACCTATCTGCGCACCGACCGGTTTCCCGTGATTGCGTTCGCGGGCACCGCATCGGCCCGCCCCGGGCTGGCCCTCAGACCGTTCCCCGCCGCCGTCCGAGGGCGGCTCACGCTCCGCGACGTAACCCGCGAGGAACAGTTCTCGGCAACCGTGTCCGCGCTGTCCCATCAATACCTCGCCGACGTCACGACCTCGATCAACATGGCCGATTACGGCATCCCCTACCCGCGCGCGTTCATCTTCGTCGCGCGCGATCCCGTCACCATTACGCTGCACATCGTCGCGCGACAACCCTGACCGTCGTCTTGTCGAGCGTCGGCTGGGGCTCGCGACGCACACGGCGCGCGCTACGGCGCCGCCGGCGCGTCGTCGTGTCGGCGCGACGCGATCTCGTCGACGACGCGGGCCACGAACGCCGTCAGCGCGTGGCTGCCCTCGTCGCCCCGGGCGCGGCTGCGCACCGACACGGCCGCGTCGCGCTCCTCACGGTCGCCGACGATCAGCATGTATGGCACCTTCATGAGCTGGGCCTCCCGGATCTTGTGGCCGGTACGCTCGCTGCTGGCGTCGACCTCGACGCGGACGTCGTGCGCGCCGAGCGCCTCCCGCACGCGTTCGGCGTAGGCGCGATGGCGGTCGGCGATCGGCAGGACGCGCACCTGTTCCGGCGCGAGCCACAGCGGGAACGCGCCCGCGTACTGTTCGATCAAGAACGCCATCATCCGCTCAAGCGTGCTGATCACCCCGCGGTGGATCATCACGGGCCGGTGCGGTTGGCTGTCCTCCCCGATGTACTCCAGGCCGAAACGTTCCGGCAGGTAGAAATCGATCTGCACGGTGGAGATCGTCTCGTCCTTGCCGAGCACGTTCGGGACCTGCACGTCCAGTTTGGGGCCGTAGAACGACGCCTCGCCGGGCGCCTCCTGATACTCGAGCTCGAGACGCCGCATGGCCTCGCGCAGCTGCGCTTCGGCCAGCGTCCACATCTCGTCGTTCTGCACGAACTTCGTCCGGTCCCGGGGGTCGCGCAGCGAGAGCCGATACCAGAATCCCCGGAGCGAGAGGTCCCGATACGCCTGCTGGATCAACCGGACGACCGCCACGAACTCGTCGGTCAGCTGGTCCGGCCGGCAGAAGATGTGCGCGTCGTTGAGGGTCATCGCGCGCACCCGGGCCAGCCCGGACAACACCCCCGACCGCTCGTATCGGTACATGGTGCCGAGCTCGGCGATCCGCACGGGCAGTTCGCGGTAGCTGTGCTGCCCGTGCTTGTAGATCATGATGTGGTGCGGACAGTTCATCGGGCGCAGCACGAGCTGCTCGTCGTCCACCTTCATCGGCGGGTACATGTTCTCCCGATAGTGGTCCCAGTGCCCGCTCATCTTGTAGAGCTCGATGCTCGCGAGATCGGGCGTGTGGACGTGCTGGTACCCGAGGCGCATCTCCAGATCGGTGATGTACCGATCCAGGAGCCGCCGCACCGTCGCCCCGCGCGGCAGCCACAGCGGCAAGCCCTGCCCGACTTCCTCGACGGCGGCAAAGAGCCCGAGCTCGCGCCCGAGCTTGCGGTGGTCGCGGCGCTTCGCCTCCTCGAGCCGCTCCAAGTAGGCGTCGAGCTCGGCCTGCGCCGGAAACGAGATGCCGTAGATCCGCTGGAGCATCTCCCGGTGCTCGTCGCCGCGCCAGTAGGCGCCGGACGTGCTGAGCAGCTTCACCGCCTTGATGCGCCCCGTCGACAGCAGGTGCGGGCCCCGGCACATATCCTGAAACCCGTCCTGACGATAGAAGCTCACGGGGTCGTCAGGGATGCCCTCGAGCAGCTCGACCTTGTATCGCTCGCCGGCGTCGGTGAACAGCCGCAGCGCCTCGGCGCGCGGCACGGACAGCCGCTCGATCCGTTCGTCGCGCGCAGCGAGCTCGCGCATGCGCGCCTCGATGCGCGCGAGATCGTCCGGCGTAAACGGCCGGCCGATGTCGAAGTCGTAGTAGAACCCGTCCTCGATCGCCGGCCCAATCGCCAGCTTCGCCTGCGGGAACAGCTCCCGCACCGCCTGCGCCAGCAGGTGCGCCGTGCTGTGCCAGTAGATGGTTCTCCCGGCCGGGTCGGCGAACGTGAGCCACTCCACTGCGGCGTCGGCGTCGACGAGCGACGCAAGGTCGCGCTCGACGCCGTTGACCCGGGCCGCCAGCGCGTCCCGAGCCCCCTGGTCGCGCGCCACAGTCGCGAGGGGCGTGCCGCGCGGATACGCCTTCGCGCTACCGCCAGGGAACCGTATCGTGACCTGCGGGTCCATCCTCGTCCCTCCTCGGAATAAAGAGAAATCACCCCCGTCCGTTGGGACGGAGGCGATCCGCGGTTCCACCCACACTTCTCCCGCGGGTCGGCCGCAATGGTCGCCGGCCCTTCCCACGAGAACTCTCAGCGCGCGCTCACGGGCACACCCGGCGGGCTTCGCGTTGTGACCTCGCCCGCGGCTCAGGGGGGGTGTTCCGCCGCCGGCCGGGCGGGACTCTCAGCCTGGATCCCGCCTCTCTTCCGGCCGTCGACCGGCGTACTCGTCCCCGTCATTACCTTGTCGCCACCGGTGCCGGCGAGCGGCCCCGATGGCGAATGCCATGCGACGATTATAGCACGTCCGGCGGGCGCCGGAACGGCCCCGTGACGGGGGGTAGTGTCAAGTCTTTTGTGTAAATTCCCGTGAGGGAGAGCGTCTCGCCTGGCGTCTGTTCGTAGCCTGGAAGATCGCATAAACAATGCGCTCGCAACTGGCGACGTTGGTGAAGCAC
>Ga0070735_10000838_pt1 | contig 31059 bp, 21 predicted proteins | sample Coa_R1_FD_66443 | JGI IMG/M metagenome (GOLD analysis project Ga0070735, IMG submission 66443) | Surface soil microbial communities from Centralia Pennsylvania, which are recovering from an underground coalmine fire - Coalmine... | ecosystem: Environmental > Terrestrial > Soil > Unclassified ...
ATTCACCGTATTTTCGATCCCTTCTTCACCACGAAAGCCAACGGCCGCGGCACCGGACTGGGTCTTTCCGTCAGCTACGGCATCATCAAGGAACACTCCGGGAAGATCGACGTCCGCTCGACGCCGGGCAAGGGCACTTCCTTTCACGTAGAGTTCCCCGCGGTCAGGAAGTCGGTTCATGCCTAAAGGTTCGATCCTGGTTGTTGACGACGAATCAGAAATCCGCGAGGGCCTCGAGCTCCTGCTTACGAGCGAAGGCTATGGCGTCTCTAGCGCTGAGACCGGCGAATCCGGTCTTGCCAAGCTCGAAGAGCATCCGTTCGATTTGCTGCTGCTCGACGTCAGTCTGCCGGACCGCAATGGCCTCGAGCTGCTCCGCGAAATTCGCAAGCGCGATCCGCAACTTTCCGTCGTTTTAATCACCGCCTACGGCTCTATTGAAATGGCGCGGGCGGCATTTAAGGGAGGCGCGCTGGACTACATCACCAAGCCCTGGTCCAACGACGAACTGCTGGCGCAGGTAGCGCAAGCTGTTGAGTCCCGTCATCTGCGCGAAGAAAACGTTCAGCTCAAGCGCGCGCTCAAACAGCGTTTCAATTTTCCAAACATCATCGGCAAAAGCGAAAAGATGTTGACGCTTTTCGACTTAATCACCCAGGTGGCTCCTTCGCGCTCCACCGTGCTGATCAGCGGCGAAAGCGGCACGGGCAAGGAACTCATCGCCAAAGCTATCCACTCCGCTTCGACGCGCGCGGATAAAGCCTTCGTTCCAGTGAACACGGGCTCTATTCCCGTCGATTTGCTCGAATCGCAGCTCTTCGGTCACGTGAAAGGCGCTTTCACCAGCGCCGTCGCTTCCAAAAAAGGGCTCTTCGAAGTCGCCGACCAAGGCACGATTTTCTTCGATGAAATTGCCACCATCAGCCCGGAAACGCAGGCCAAGCTGCTACGCGTCATTCAAGAGCGCGAGTTCATGCGGCTTGGTGGAACAGAGCAGCTCAAGGTGGATGTCCGCATCGTGGCCGCTTCCAACGTTGAGCTCCTGACACTTGTTCGCGAAGGCCGCTTTCGCGAGGATTTGTACCACCGCTTGAACGTAATTCATCTCGTGCTTCCCCCGCTGCGTGATCGCCGCGAAGACGTGCCTGCGCTGCTCGCCCATTTTCTCGAGCGCTACTGCCTCGAGAACGGCAAGCCCATGCGCCAGTTTACAGCCGGCGCGATGAAGCTCCTGATGGACTACGATTGGCCTGGTAACGTTCGCGAACTGGAAAATGTCGTCGAGCGAGCCGTTGTGCTTTCTACGCAGGAGCGCGTCGACGTGGATTTGCTTCCTGAAAGCATTCGCAGCAAGGAAATCGTCCGCGGCGTCCGGTTGCAGCTCTCGGAATTTCTTCCACCGCTGCCTGGAGAGCCTGGTTCTCGTTCAGGCGCCGATCATCCGCAGCCTTCGCTATTTCAAATCATGGACGAGATCGAGCGCCGCATCATTATCGATATGCTGGAACGTACCGCCTGGAATCAGACCGAAGCAGCCGAGCGTTTTATGATTCCTCTTTCGACGCTGAATCAAAAAATCAAACGGTTGGGGATTGACGTCCGGCGCCGTGGCCGCGGCGATGACATTCTCTCCGCTACGATTGGCAAGTAGCGTTCTCTTTCAAAAATCGTCTGCGTTCTCCTGCTTTCCAGACTTTCAACTTGCATCTGAGAGTTTGTCTATGCACAGTATCGCGGGATGATTCTTCGCCTCTCCAGTCCCGCGGCACGCGGGCTTCTCGTCCTGTTCGCGTTGGTAATTGCCGCTGGTTTCTCCTACTCCAGTCTCCGCAACGCCTTTGCGGTGCACGACGCAGAACAGAACACGCCGCAAGGCTATGCCCGCGCTACCCAGCTTGAGCCCGACGACGCTCGCCACTGGTATCTCCTCGGACGCTACTGGCAATACAATCTGGAAGATCCCGATGTCCAGCGCGCGATTCGCGCGTATCAAACGGCTCTGTCGTTTGATTCGTATTCGGCGGACACCTGGTTGGATCTGGGCACCGCTTACGAATCAGAGGGCGATATCGCCGCGGCTCGAAACGCATTTCTTCAGGCCAAGCGCGTCTACCCTCTTTCGCCCGAAGTCTCCTGGCGCTACGGAAATTTCCTGCTGCGACGAGGTGAATTGGATGCTGCATTCGTGGAAATCAAGCATGCGGTTGAGGCTGACCCGAAGCGCGCGGCCGCAGCATTTGCGCTCTGCCTGCGCTTTGAACCGAACGTCGGCTCTGTGCTAGAGCGTGTCTTGCCGCATTTACCTGATGCCTACCTGAACGTAATCTCCGCCCAGGTTGAGCAGGACCAAACCGATCGGGCGCTGATCGTCTGGTCCAAGCTGGCCGAACTTCATCCACGAGTGCAAATGGGGGAATCCTATCCCTTGCTCGAAGCCCTCATTCACAAACGGCAAATCGCCGAGGCCCAACAGGTCTGGAATGACGCTCTCATTTTTTCGGGGATCTCGCGCCCTCCGGATCCTCCGGGCTCGTTGGTCTTTGACGGAGGGTTCGAATCGAATGTGATCGGTGGCGGATTCGCTTGGCGCTTTCCCCCCTTCACTGGCGGCGTCGTGATCACTCTCGATACAAAAGAAAAACATTCCGGAAATCGTTCGCTGCGGCTTACTTTTAACGGCCTCAGCAACGTCAGTTTTAGTGACGTCTGTCAATACGTTCCGGTCCAGCCTTCCACTTCCTATCGTTTTTCCGCGTGGGTCCTAACGCACTCGTTGTCCACCGATCAAGGCGTGCGCTTCGGACTCCACCCCATCGGTGACTCGGCCAATTCCGCAACCTGGACGGACGACATTCGCGGCACTCAGCCGTGGACCCAAGTCCAACTTCCTTGGACTTCCGGAAGTGGCGTCCGCGATTTGCAGCTCTGTGTGAGCCGTCTTCCCAGCGCGAAGTTTGACAGCAAAATTGGAGGTTCGGCGTGGATTGACGACGTTGTCTTGGTCCACCAGTCCGCCGAGAACGCCAAGCAATGAAATTCATTCGAATTGGCATTTGCGCGCTGGTGGTCTTCGCCGTGGCCTCCCATGGCGCGGTCGAGGATTGGGCGTTCGCTGTTCTGGAGATCGGCGCAGCTTTGCTCTTTCTCGTCTGGGCGGTGCGCGCCTATCTTGTACAGGAGACTCAGCTCGTTATTTCTCCTCTGCTCTTGCCCCTCGTTGCGCTTCTTCTGATTGTCCTTGCCCAGTGGCTTTTTCATCGCACTGCCTCGTCCTACGCCACGCGCATCGAGCTTCAGCTTCTCCTCGCCGATATCCTGCTCCTTTTCTTGGCTTCGCAAGCATTCCGGACCATCGAGGAATGGCGCATTTTCGTCTGGTTTGTGATGAGTTTTGGCTTTTTTGTAGCGCTCTTCGGCATTCTCCAGCACTTAACCTTCAACGGAAAACTCTATTGGTTTCGCGAGATGCGCTTCGGTGGCATCCCATTCGGCCCCTACGTGAATCGCAACCACTTCGCCGGTTTTGCGGAATTAGTGATTCCTGTTTCTCTGGTCCCGTTGGTACTCGGCAAGGTGCGCCGGGAGCGCTGGTTTCTCGTGAGCCTCTTTGCCGTCGTGCCGATAGGCGCTCTGGTCCTTTCTGCCTCGCGCGGAGGCATCATTAGCTTTGGCGTCGAAGTCGGGGTCTTGATACTCTGGCTGGTTCTCCGCAGAACTGCTGGCAAACACCTGCTTTCCGGCGGCGCGGTTCTGCTGCTTGCATTTCTAATGGTCTCCTGGCTAGGCGTCCAGCAACTTGTCGAACGATTTTCTTCCCTCCAATCCCTCGAGGTCACCAGCGGAAAACGGGCCTCGATGCGCGCCGACACTTGGCGCATTTTTCTCGACCACCCCTGGACCGGAACCGGTCTCGGCACGCTTCAACTCGTGTTCCCCGCTTACGAAACTCTCTACGACAGTAGAGTCGTAAATCACACCCACAACGACTACCTGGAGGGCCTCGCTGAAACCGGAATTGCCGGCGGCTTGTGTTGTGTTTGGTTCCTCGGCTCGCTGCTTTTCGAGTCGTTGCGCCGTCTGTCCCAGCCTATTGGAGCGTTCGCGTCAACGGTCCAACTCGCGGGTCTTGTCAGTTGTCTGGGTTTTCTGACTCACAGCCTTGTCGATTTTAATCTGCATATTCCGGCGAATGCTCTGCTCTTTTTCCTATTGGCAAATCTCGCGACCACCCAGATTCGGCCACCCAGTATGCACATTCCTAATTCGGGAAACGTTGGTCACAGGCGTCGAATTCACTGATGGACTTGGTCCTTCTGACTGTATAATCATCCTGGGGGTCATCTATTCGTATGCAGCCAGCGAGACTGGGTGCGGGGACGTTGTGTCTCGTCTTCACCACTCTGCTCGGATTACTGGTTCTGGCGCCGTCCAGCCGCGCGCAGGCCGTTCTCGAGACTCCGCAGCAAACGAACGATCGCATTCGCGAGCTCTCCGCCGCCGCGCGGATGGCGCCGCACGACTACGTCATTGGCAATGGCGACATGCTCGCCATCGAAGTGTTCGACGTAAAAGAGCTAAGCCGCGACGTGCGCGTTAGCCAAACCGGCTCCATTGGCATTCCGCTCGTGCCCGTGCGATTGCACGTCTCCGGACTCACCGAAACCCAGGCCGAACAGAAGATTGCAGAAGTGCTGGAAGCAAATGGCTTAGTATCTCACCCCGAAGTCAGCGTTACCGTCAAAGAGAGAAAGAGCAAGCCTATTACGGTTGTCGGGGCTGTTAGCCATCCTGTGGTTTATCAAGCTGACCGCCAAGTTACGCTTCTCGAAGTCCTTGCCGAAGCCGGCGGGCTCGCCAACGATGCGGGAGCCGAAGTCATCATAACCCGCGCTGTGCCGCAGATGACTTTCGGTGATCCCGAGGCGTCACAGCTAGACCCTGCCGACACTGCTCCTGCGAAGTCTTCTCAACCCATCAGACCCGAGCCAAAACCCGCTGCGCGACCTGCTTCTCCGTCCGTATCTTCCGCAGTTTCGGCTGTGGCGGATCCCTCGGAATTGCCGGCTCTAAGCAATTCCTCGGAGAAGCCCATAAACGGAGCGAACGCTCCCTCGACTTCTTCCAATGCGGATCTCATCACCGTGAATCTGTATCAATTGATGGAATCCGGAAATACCTCGAATAATATTCTTTTGCAGGCCGGCGACGTCGTAACGGTGCCGCACGCCGGCATCGTCTATGTCATGGGCGCGGTTGGCCGGCCCGGCGGCTTTGTGCTCACCAACGACCGCGAGCAATTGAGCACTCTGAAGATCCTGGCGCTGGCCGGCGGATTCACGCGCACCGCAAAAACGGACCATGCTGTCGTCATCCGCAAAGACGCGCAGGGGCAGCAACACGAAGTGTCGCTCGATCTAAAGAAAATTTTGAATCGCAAAGCCGAAGATCTGCAGCTTCAGCCCAGCGACATCCTCTACGTTCCGGATAGCGGAGCCAAGCAGGCGCTCCTGCGATCTCTCGAATTTGGCGTCGCTCTTGGATCCGGCGTCGCTCTTTATCGGCTTGCGTATCACTAGAACATGGCTGACGACAGCAAACTCGTTCCCCGTGAAAGCGGCTCCAACGGCGTGGTTGAGCTGATTCCCCCCTCCACTCGTCTCCCCGCGTGGGATCTCTCGCCGCGCGAACCGCACCTTTACGACTACCTGTTGATTCTTCGCAAGCATCAGTGGTTGATCGTGTCGTTCCTGCTTGCCGTCGTTACCATCGTCACCATCGCTACGTTCCGCATGCAAGCCGTTTATGTGGCCACCGCGCGCATCGAAATCGACCGCGAGAATGGCAGCATTCTGCCATTCCAGGGCATGGAGACTTACGACTACATGATGGATCTCGAGAACTATATCGAGACGCAGTCGAAGATCTTGACCAGCGAAACCCTCGCCTTGCGAACCATCCGCAGCAGCGGTCTCGGCGCCCGGCCAGAGTACGCTTCTCCGAACGGGCCCTCCGAAGCCCTGGCTACCGGCAGCCTCGAAAACCAGAAGCGCCCGCCGGAACTCGGTGCTTTTCTTGGCAGCCTCGGCATCAAGCGTGTTCCTAACAGCCGTCTCTTGGATGTCAGCTTCGAGTCCACCGATCCACAGTTCGCCGCGCGCATCGTCAACGAACACATTAAGAATTTTCAAGAGCAAAATATTCGCAGCCGCTACGATGAAACCACGCGCGCCACTACTTGGCTCCGCAACGAGTTGGACGAGCTGAAGATTACGGTTCAGGAATCGGAAGACAGGCGCATCGCTTACGAGAGAAAAAATCAGATCTGGACGCTCGACGACAAGTCCAACATCACCACCCAGCGCCTCGCCGACCTCAACAAAGAACTAACCGATGCTCAATCCGAACGCATGCGCAAGGAAGCTCTCTTCCAATTTGCCAAAGCCGGAGACATCGCCGATGTGCCACAACTTCGCGACAATCCCGTGCTGCAAGGCCTTACGCAAAAGCGGCAGACCGCCACAGCCGACTACAATGACGCTTTGAGCCAGTACGGCCCCAATTTTCCCAAGGTCCAGCGTCTTCAGGCCCAATTGAAAGACATGGACCAGCTCATCCAAAAAGAAACAGTCAACACTCTTGGTCGCATCGAAACCGATTACCGCGAAGCTCGGGAACGCGAGAACCTCCTCTCGAAGGCCCTTGATCAGCAAAAGGTAGCTACCAATGAAATGGCCGAGAAGATGGTCGAATACAATATTCTCAAGCGCGAAGCGGAAGCCTCCAAGACTCTTTATGACGGCCTGATGACTAAACTCAAGGAAGTCGGGATTTCCGCCGCTTTGCAGTCTTCCAATATCCGCATCGTGGACCCCGCTATGATCCCCACGTACCCTTCGCGTCCCGCCAAAGCTAGAAACATTGCGTTGTCCTTTCTCGTCGGTCTCGTCGGGGGCATCGGGCTCGCTCTGATGCGCGAATATCTGGACAACACCGTCAAGACACCCGACGACATCGAGACTCTCGCTCGCCTGCCGTCCTTGGCCGTGGTGCCGCAGTTTGGCGCTTCTAACGGAAACGGAAGGCGCAAGCTTCTGCCTGGGATTAGCTCCAATGGCCACGAGAAACGCGTTGAGCTCGTTGCCCAGCATCTGCCTAAGTCCCAAATGTCCGAGGCCTTCCGCGCGCTACGCACTTCACTGCTGCTTTCACAGCCCGGTCGCCCCCCGCAAGTCATCCTCGTAACCAGCGCTCTCCCGCGCGAAGGTAAGACTACCGCCGCGGCCAACCTCGCCGTCACTCTCGCGCAGCTGGGCGATCGTACTGTGCTCGTCGATGCGGACTTAAGGAAGCCCGGAGTCGGTCGTCTTCTCAACCTCGGTGGCGCCAAATATGCTGGCTTTAGTTCCTATCTGGCTGGGGTTTCGAGTCTCGATCTAGTGACTGTGCCGCATCCTGATATTCCCAATCTCGCCGCGATTCCTACCGGCCCGCTGCCTCCCAATCCAGCTGATTTACTGTCCTCCCACAAATTGACAGAGGCCATCGCCGAATTGCGCACCAAATTCAAGTTCGTCGTCATCGACTCGCCGCCGATCATGGCCGCCACCGACGCCGTCATCCTCTCGGTTCAAACGGATGGTGTTCTTCTCGTGGTGCGTAGTGGCGAAACTCCCAAAGAAGCCTTCACCCGCACACGTGACTTGCTTATGAGCGTGAAGTGTCACATTCTGGGAGTGGTTTTAAATGCTGTGGATTCTGGCGCTCCCGACTATTACTACTCGTATCGGTACTATCCTTATTCCTATGGCTATGGGCCTCAGGAAGCGGCAGAATCTCCCACTGAGCATGACGATCTTGAACAATCCGTCTCCGAACGCTCCCCGCGCCATCGCGACGACGATCAAACATTATAAGGAGGCACTTTGCGTTATTTGATCACCGGCGGCGCCGGTTTCATCGGTTCTCATTTGGCTGAACGCCTTCTCGCTCGTGGGGATCGTGTCGTATTGCTGGACAATCTCTCCACTGGATGCATGGACAATATTCGCCACCTCAAGGCCTCCGACCAGATGGAATATCACCTGGACAACATCGAAAACCTCCAGTTGGTCGCCGAACTCGTCGATGATGCCGATGTGATCGTCCACCTGGCTGCCGCCGTCGGCGTCAAACTCATCGTGGAAAGCCCCGTGCGCACCATCGAAACCAATGTCAATGGCACGCAACGCATCCTCGAAGCTGCCTGCAAGAAACGCAAACTCGTGCTCACGGCCTCCACGTCCGAGGTCTACGGCAAGAACACCAACGTCCCCTTCCATGAAGACGCCGACCTCGTTCTCGGCCCCACCACTAAAGGCCGCTGGAGTTATGCCGCTTCCAAAGCTCTCGATGAATTTCTCGCTCTCTCTTACTGGAAAGAAAAAAAGCTCCCCGTGATCGTCGTCCGCCTGTTCAACACCGTGGGTCCGCGCCAGACCGGCCGGTACGGCATGGTCCTCCCCAATTTCGTCAAGCAGGCGCTCGACAATGAGCCCATCCAGGTCTACGGCAATGGCCAACAATCCCGCTGTTTCTGCGACGTCCGCGACACCGTCGAAGGCCTCATCCGCTTGATGGACACCGAGCGCTCCATTGGCGAGGTCGTCAACGTTGGCAACACCGAAGAGATCACCATCGAAGCCCTCGCTAAATTGGTGAAGGCGCGCACGCGTAGCTCGTCGTCCATCGAATTCGTGCCCTATGATCAAGCCTACGAGCCCGGTTTTGAGGACATGATGCGCCGCGTCCCGTGCGTCGATAAGCTGCACGCGCTCACCGGTTTCCGCCCTCGCACCTCGCTCAACGAGATCATTGACCGTGTCACCGCCTACTTCCAGCAGAAGGAAGAAGCCGCCGCTCCGCGCGCAGCCGCCAGCAGCAGCGTCTAGGCTGTTTCGACACTTTCTTCCACAAGCCGTTCAAATACCCAGCGCCTAGTTCCGCCTTCGAGTCTTGGTGGTTTCCCGCCTCATTCTCATACTCATTCTCAGGTCCATCTTTTTCGAGAATCCTTGTAACGAATTTAATGCCTCATTCACTACCAAATACGAGCCATTAGCCTCGCAGTACTAGAACTAAATTGATGTGTCATGATTTCAGTTCGGGAATATACTTTCCGCAACCGCCAGCCCTCCCTGGCATATGAAACACCGCTATGCCCACAGAGATTGAACTCGAGCAACTTCGAACCCAATGCGGGTTTGTGGTCGACGCCCTCTTGAGTGGCCGCGTGGTCCCCTTTTTAGGAGCTGGCGTCAACCTCTGTGACCGCGCCAAAGGTTCTCCCCGCTGGCAGAAACCCGGCGAGGGTGTAGGCTTACCCAGCGGCCGCGAGCTGGCGGAATATTTAACCGAGAAGTTTCACTATCCCGCTTTACAAAAGTGCGCAAAATGCGGCAACCAGGCTCTTCAACCCGATCTGGATTTGGCCCGCGTCTCCCAGTACGGCGTAATGCAGCTCGACGAAGGGCCTCTCTACGAGTGGCTTCGGCCCATTTTCGTTGCTCCCTACTCCCCCACCAGCGTCCACAACTTCCTGGCTCATCTTCCCACTCCGAATGCGGACCATGCTGAGGATAAATTCCCGCTCTATGTCACGACGAATTACGACGATCTCATCGAGCGGGCCATCGGTGACGGCCAGTACGATCTCGTCTTCTACAACTCCAGCGACGATCCACCTCGGTTTTGGCACAAAGAACCAGGGAAGCCCCCTCAGCGCATCGAAGGCGCCGCCAACGAGTATCCCTATCATTTTTTCGAGACGCGCCCGGTCGTCTTGAAAATTCACGGCACTATCGATCGTTCCGATGAAGAGCGCGAAGGATTTGTCATCACCGAAGATCACTACATCCAGTATCTCGCCGAAGAGCCGCTCGAGAATTTCCTTCCGAGTGCGCTCTTGACGAAGATGCGCGAAAAGCATCACCTGCTATTTCTCGGTTATAGTCTGCGTGATTGGAATTTCCGCGTCTTTCTCCGCCGTCTGAAAAGGAATCCCAAGGAGCGTTACAAAGCGTGGGCGGTTCTCCGCACCGATGACGAAACGGAAGAACAATTCTGGGGAAAAAACGGCATTCACATACTCAATGTTGAGCTAAAGCTTTTCGTCGATGAACTTCAGCGACAATTGGTCGAGCGCGCTTCGAAGTTATCGGCCTCGGCAGGATAAATCCATGGAGCTTTGCCCTTACAAAGGATTGCTCCCCTACCGCGAACAAGATGCCAAATACTTTTTTGGCCGCGATACGGAACGAAGGCTGATTCGCGACAACCTTCGGGCCTCGCGTCTAACTCTTCTCTATGGAGCAAGCGGCACTGGCAAGAGTTCCGTCCTCGGCGCCGGAGTTGCGCACGACCTCAAAGATGATCCCGACTACCTCGTCGTTTACTTCGGTACTCCCGGCACATGGCGAAATGATCCGGTGTCCACCCTTAACGCCGCCATAGAAGCCAAACTATCTGGCCTGCCGGGATACCAGCCAAACGGAGGCAACGGTTCGAAGCAGGGTCTATTTCACGGTCTCGAGTCACGGCTTGCCACCGTCGATCGCACATTGCTCGTGATTCTCGACCAGTTCGAAGAATATTTTCAGTATCATCCAAACGAAGATGGCGAAAACACATTTGCTGTGGAATTTCCCCGCCTTTTGCGCCGGGAAGAAATTCCGGTTCATTTCCTCGTCTCTGTTCGCGAGGACATGATCGCGACTCTCGATCGCTTCAAAAAACGCATTCCAGCCCTCTTCAACAATCGTTTGCGCATCGAGTTCCTGTCTCGCCAGGCGGCCCTCGAAGCGGTCTTGAAGCCACTCGAGGTTTTTAATCAGGAAGCACACTCTTTCGGTCCTGTAGCCATGCGCGAGGAAGTAGCGGAACACGTTGTCGACAAAATTATCTGCGCCCAGAAAGGTGAGAAGCGCTCCGTTCAGACCCCCTATCTTCAGTTAGTGCTCGAGCGCTGGTGGAACCGCGAGATCGACAATTCCTCCCACGAACTGCGCGAGCAAACTCTTCAGGACCTCGGCGGTGTTGAGACCATTGTTGACCGCCACTTGGAGTTCACTCTCAGCCAGCTTTCTCCGGAAGCCACCGAAGCTGCCGCGGAAATCTTTCGTTTCATGGTCACCCCGGGCGGCAGAAAGATTGCTCTCACCGTCTCGGAACTGGCAGGAAACATTTCCACGCAGATCAGCGAATCCATTGACGTAAAGGGACTTCTTGAAAAACTCCGCGACGCCCGCGTTCTCACGACCGTGCCTCCACCCCAAGGCAGCGCGCCCGGCGAACAATGCTACGAATTTGCGCATGACGTCGTCGCCAGGGCCGCCCTCGAATGGCGCAGACATTTTCGAGACGCCAAGAAGATCGCCGAAGCCAACGAAAGAGAAAAGAACGCCAGGCTTCGCGCGGAATCGCAACAAAGGCTTGCCGAAGAACGTAAGCGGCAAACGATAAAACTTCGGAAATGGGCCTTCGGTCTCGGGGCCGTCTTGGCCCTTGCCCTCGGCTCTATTGCCATCGCTGGCTTTGAATATTTTCAGCGCATGAAGACGGAGCAAGCCACTCGAGTTCGCAGTCTGGTCCTTAATTCCATCAGCGCCTCGTCACGCGACCCGGAGCTCAGCGTTCTCCTCGCCATGCATGCCGTGGCGCAAGCGTGGTCTGAGAAGGACCGCAAGGATCTCCCCGAAGCCAGAAAACAGCTTCGCCAATCCATTCTCAATTCCCACGTGCAAAGCACCCTCTCCGGCCATAAGGGCCCGGTCAACGCAGCAAAGTGGAGCCCCAACGGACTGCTTTTCGCAACCGCTAGCGACGACGGTACGGTCAAAATCTGGGACCCAGAAACCCACAAGGAACTCCGGGCGCTCGCAGGTCCGGGCGGTGAGCTTAACGCGCTCGCCTGGAGCATGGACTCCAGTCGGCTAGCTGTCGGCTCCAACGACGGAACTCTGACCGTTTGGAACACCGCTTCCTGGACGCAGTTGTGGAGTTCCGCAGGTCACGGAATTTCGATCAACGATCTTTCCTGGAGTCCTGGCAGCGGAAAGCTGTTGGTCACCGCGAATGGCGACGGCACTCTTGATCTTTTGAACGGCGAAACAGGCGCCGATGCCAATACGCTTCGTGCGAATCAGAGCCAGCTTCGAGGCGTCGCTTGGAGCCCGGACGGCACGAAACTCGTCACCGGTGCCCAAGATCCGTCGTTCAATGTAAAAGTGTGGGATGCAGCCACGGGCCACGAGTTGTGGCGAGGCAAGGGCGATAGCGCCGTCATCAATGGCGTCGCCTGGAGCCCCGACGGAAAACGACTGGTAACCGGCGGTGAAGAAGGAGTGGCCACGATCTGGGATGCGGACAATGGCAAAGTCCTCTCCCGTCTCGAGGGACACCACAGCGACATCGGCGGCGTGGCTTGGAGTTCGGATAGCCGGCGCGTGGCAACCGCAAGCGCGGACGGCACAGCCAAGGTCTGGGATCTGCAAACCGGTAGAGACGTAATGACTCTCTCCGGGCATCACGATTGGGTCAACGATGTTTCCTGGAACGCCGACGGCAAGCATCTGGCAACCGCCAGCAGGGACGGTACCGCAAAGATCTGGGATACCGAATGGAACGAACCAATGGCCCTGACCGGACATCTCGACAAAGTTTGGAGCGTCGCATGGAGTCCCGATGGCAAGCGGCTGGCTACCTCGGGCGCTGACATGACTGCAAAGGTCTGGGATTCGGCTACCGGAAAGCAACTGCTCTCATTCTCCGAACACACCAACTGGGTCAATGACGTGTCTTGGAACCCGGACGGAGAACGCTTGGCCACGGCCAGTGGCGACAAAACCGTCAAGATATGGGATTCATCGACGGGCAAAGTGTTGCATTCACTGTCCGCCTCGGATGCCATCTGGATGCGCGCTGCCTGGAACCCGGACGGGCGCCAACTCGCCGCTGGCTCCGCGGATGGATCCGTCTTCATCTGGTACACGGACAGCAAGAGCCCGCCTCGCCGGATCACGGATGCCAAACACAAGTACCCCATTCAAGCCATGGCTTGGAGCCCCGATGGGAAGCAGCTACTCACCGCCAGCGGCGGCAGAACCGTCATTTGGAATGTCGCGTCGGTAACGAAAGCCGCCACTCTCACGCAAGACGACGCTTCCGAAGCCATCCTCGATGCCCAGTGGAGCAAGGATGGCAAACGCATAGCTACAGGAAGCTCAGTCGGAAAAGTGATGGTCTGGGACGCGGAAACGTACAAGCAATTGGCGAGTGTTCCCGGACTACTTGGCCGCGCCACCAGCGTCGCCTGGAGCCCCGGCGGCGGTCAACTCGCCATCGGGAGTAACGACTGGATCGCCATGCTCTGGGATCCTCAGGTAAAAACGGAACTCCTCACTTTGCCGGGCCACACTGGTGGCGTCACGCGCCTCGCTTGGAGCCCTGACGGAAAGCACCTGGCCACCGCGGGAGAAGACGGAACGGTCTTGATCCACACCGTAGGCGCCCGAGAACTGATGGTCCTCGCCGCCAAACGCGTCACGCCCACACGCACTCTCACGCCTGACGACTGCTGGAATTACCTGAAACAAAAAAAGTGCCCGCCGTTTCCCGCCATCCCGCCCCAGTGAAAACCACGGCCGTCGCGGCGCCGTTCCGATAGCGGCGCCAACTGTAGTATCCTCCCTTTCCACAAGTCACGAATCAGTCGCCAATATGAAACTCATCCTCGCTTCCACTTCGCCGCGCCGCGCCCAGCTTCTTCACGACGCTGGCTTCTCGTTCACTGTCGTCTCCTCCGCCGTTGACGAAACCCCGTTCCCTGGCGAATCGCCCGCAGATCACGTCCAGCGCCTCGCCGACGCCAAAGCGGAACTAGCCGCCGCCCGCGCCGTCGGCCCCGCCATCGTCCTTGCCGCCGATACCGTCGTCGCTCTCGACGGCCGCATCTTCGGCAAGCCTCGCTCCAGCGACGACGCCCGCCACATGCTTGAAACTCTTTCCGGCCGAACCCACGCCGTCCTCACCGGCGTCACGCTCATCCGCCTCCCCGACGCAGAACGCCGCACCTTCGTCGAGTCCACTCTGGTCCACTTCTCCCAGCTCTCCTCCGAAGAAATCGCCCGTTACCTCGCCACCGAAGAGCCCCACGACAAAGCCGGCGCCTACGCCATCCAAGGCCGCGCCGCCCGCTACATCCCCCGCATCGAAGGCGACTACTTCAACGTAGTCGGCCTCCCCCTGGCCCGCGTCACCCAAACCCTAACCGACCTAGCTTGGTCCGAAGACTAATCCCTTTCCGTCATTTCGACCGCACGAATTGGAATCCCCGTTTGGAGCGCACTATCGATCACCGGTCATTCTTCTTCGGGCGAGTCTGGTTCGGGGAGCTCGGGGAGGTCCTCGGGAAAGGAGCTCGAATCGATGAGAGAGGAAGGAGGGAGAGTGGGGCGGCGTTGTCCAGGGCCGCATTCCACTGGTCGAATTTGTAGTGGAACTTGAACTCCTGCTTCACGTGGGGGAGGCCGTCGGAAAAATTAAACTGGCAGCGCGTGCCGACACCCGTGCTGAAATTCGTATTCGTCATAAAAACCTCGTAGAAGTGGATTTGAGTTATGCCAAAGGGGAACCGCGTCGGCTCGTAGAGCCGAGGGAGAGATCAGCCCCGGCCCTCGTTCGTTAAGGTCCGAAAGGGCGTGCGCTGCGGGTCGAGCAGCCAAAAAAATAGCCGCCCGCAAAGGCGGCGGCAAATCGATTGGGTCTAATTCTCCGGAAAAAAGATACCATGACAGGCATACCTTTGTTAAGAGGTGCGCTTAATAATGTGCGGATTACTTCGCTTCGGCCAGGGCGACGTAGGCTCCGAGGCCAATCATGCCGAGGCCGGAGGCGACGCGCTGACGCCGGCGGAAGGTGGCGCTGTTTTTTAGTTTGCGCTCGATGGGGATGGCGAGCGTCACCACGACCAGGTCCGCGGCGGTGTTCAAGGATACGGAAAGAATGCCGAGAACGATGAATTGGAAAAAGACGTGGCCGCGCTCTGGCGCGATGAATTGCGGAATGAAGGACAAGAAGAAGAGGGCGGTTTTGGGATTGAGAATTTCGGTGAAGATGCCCTGGCGAAATGCGCCTTGGGACGGAGTCGAAGGGGCAGCGGTCATTTCGACGTTGCGGCTGCGAATCATGCGGATGCCGAGCCAGACGAGGTAGGCGGCGCCTGCATATTTCACGGCGTGGAAAGCGACCGCAGAAGCCGCGAGAATCGCCGAGACTCCAAGGGCCGCAGCGAAGACGTGAAAGAGACCGCCTACGAAAGTTCCTACCGAAGAATGAATGCCTTCGCGGCGTCCGCCGGCCAAGCTGCGAGCCAGCACATAAAATATCCCAGGGCCCGGAGTTACGGCTAGAAGAACTGCGGCCGCGAGGAACACAAAAAAACGGTGAGAGTCAAACATAAGTTGTTCAATTGTATGAATTCGCACAAACAGCGTCAACGATGGCAGAGGGGCAATCTCCGAAAGGGCCTGTTAGGCGTTAGTTCCATGGCCGAAAAGGGCCAAGGAACCCCGCCGATTCATTCATAGCGGAGAGCGACCATGGGGTCGACTTTGGTGGCGCGGCGCGCGGGGATGTAGCTGGCCAGTAGGGTAACCAGCGCTAGAAGCAAGGGCATAGTAACGAAGGTGAAAGGATCGGTGGGGCGGATGCCATAGAGCAAACTGTCGAGCACGCGCGTGAGAGCAAAAGCTCCGAGCAAACCACAGGCAAGCCCGACGAGCGTGAGGCGCAGGCCGTGACCGACGACGAGCTTGAGGAGGTCGCGGTCGTCGGCGCCAAGCGCCATGCGGACGCCCATTTCGCGAGTGCGCTGCGAGACGGCGTAGGACATGACCCCGTAGAGTCCGGCGATGGCCAACGCTAAGGCGAGCAGGCCGAAAGCGCCGAGCAACAGCGCCGTGGAACGAGCCGGGAACATGGGCAGAGCCATATATTCCTGAATCGTTTCGAGGTCGAAAGGAACCACATTGGGATCGAGGGCTTGCAGCTCGTGCCGTAACGCCGGTAGAAGACTGCGCGGATCGCCCGCCGTGCGGACTACGAGTGTTGAACGGGAACGGTAGCCGATGGGCAGATACATAAACGGCTGAGCGTCTTCTCCGAGGGTTCGATATTTCCCGGTCTTCGCGACGCCGATGATTTCGACGTCCTGTTCGATCACCTTGAAGTGTCGACCGATAGGGTCCTGACCGGGCCAAAATTGGGCCGCCATGGAGGCGTTGATAATGACAGAGGCTACGGTGTCGTGCTCCGTGAATTCGCGGCCGCGCTCGAGGGGTATGTCCATCGTCGCAAAGAATTTGGGACCAACCGTCATAAGAGGCATGAAGAGCTCTGACCCGGGAGAAGATTTGTGGCCTTCGATGGTGATCTCTTGCGTCCAGTTCCCGGTGGTGAGAGGGAGATGGCTGGCAAGGCTGGCCGAGGCTACGCCAGGCAGGGCTTCAGCGCGGCTGAGCAATTGTTGATAGTAGATTTTTCCTTTGGCTTCGGAATAACCGAGACTGCCGGGATCCAAAACAGCCAACGCGACGTGTCGGGTGTCGAAGCCGGGGTCAAGCGACTTTGCATTGATCAAGCTGCGTAGACACAGGCAAGCACTGATCAAGAGCACGAGGCAAACGGCAATTTGCGCCGCGACCAGTGCGCCGCGCAGGCGAGAGCTGCGCAAGCCGCCGATTAGGCCTTCTTCTTTAAGCGCTAGGGAGGCATCTGTTCTGGAGGTCCGCAGCGCGGGCGCGATGCCGAAGAGAATGGCGGTGGCGATGGAAGTGGCAAACGTGAAACTGAGGACTCGCCAATCCAGATGGATTTCCACGCGGATAGGCAAGCTCGGCGGCTTGAGGGCAAGCAGGGCGGGAGTGGCCCACTTGGCCAAGAGTACGGCGACAGAACCACCCAAGACAGCGACGATGGAGCTCTCGATCAGCATTTGGCGCAGCAAGCGGGCGCGCCCAGCTCCTAGAGCGGCACGGATGGCCATTTCGCGGCGGCGCCCGGTCGCCTGAGCCAGGAGGAGATTCGCGGCATTCGCACAGGCGATGAGTAAAACAAGGCCGACGACGGCCATCAACAAACCAGTGAAAGCCGCGACGTAACCGCGAAAGGGTTCGGGAACCAGACTGACTCGAAAGGTGGCAGCTTCGAGGTCTTTGTGATTTTGAGGATAGCTTTGCTGGATGGAGCTGGAGAGTATTTTGAGATTCGCTTGTGCTTGCAAGGGACTGACGCCCGGCTTGAGACGACCGATACCAAAGAGCCAAAACGAGCCTTCGCTGGTAAGGAAGGAATTGTCGCGAGTGAGTTGGGTGGTGGTGGAGAGCGGAGCCCAAAAATCAGGTTCGTTGCCGATTACGATTCCACTGAAGCTGGCGGGAGCAACGCCCACGACGACGAAACTAGTGCCGTTCAGGACGAGACTCTTGCCAAGAACAGCGCGGTCATCAGCAAATTGCTTCTTCCAGAAGGTACGGCTGAGCACAACGACCGGCTGTCCCGGCAGCTGATCCTCCTCGGGAAGGAAAAACCGTCCAAAGGCAGGAGTCAGTCCTAGGACCGAGAAAAAATTTCCGGAGACGAGTTGGCCTTGGGCCATTTGGCCTTCAGCGGCACGACTCCAACTGACGGGACGCATTTCGCCGTCAAACGCAAGCAATCCGGCGAAGACCTGATTGTGGTCACGGTAATAGACATAGTCCGGATAAGCGAGCGGCACGTATTCTTCGAGGCCGGGTGCTTTGGGATTGCGTTGCCAGAGCTCCAGGAGATGGCTGGGAGCCTGCACTGCCGGGGGACGGAACAGCAGAGCATTGACGAAGGAAAAGATGACGCTGTTGACGCCAATACCGAGGCCTAGCGTGAACACGATCAGCAGCGTGAAGGCGGGGTTCTTTGCTAGCAAGCGCAGGCCATAACGAAGATCCTGTAAAAGCGTCGCCATCGTGTACCTCCCGGCAAACTTCATGTGAACCCAGTTCCGTAAAATACGAAGGAGTTCCGCTGTTAGTTGCAACAGAAGACGAAATTTTCAGGCCTGCTCACCGGGAATGATGGTGGCGGGGGCCGATAGTTCAAGGAAGTTGATCAGCAAGGCCACGGCGAAAAGGTGAAAGAGCCTTCCCAGGAAGTTCTCCACGGGGTTATGGGAGCTTTAGTACCAGTATCCATCGATGCTCCAACAGAAACTCTGTGGCGTGGTTGTCCGAGATATACGGAAATCAATATTTTCCTCTCTGCCACTCCACTTGTCTTCGTGCACGTGGTTGAGGAAAACCAGAAGAAGCGATTTTATTGGCTTTTTCATGTAGTTATTCTTGCATTCACATAAACCGGAGTGTATTGTCCCGTAGCTTCCCAGCTTCGAATGTCCTAGGAGAACTCAATGCGAAACTCGCTACGATTTACGGCCCTTTTTTTGGGATTGGTTTTGTTAACTTGCTCTGCTGTGCGCACTGCAGGGCAGACTGCTTCGAGTGAACCCTCTCCATTCTCCATGCAAGCGACTCCAGGCTACGCAAAAGCGGCGCCTATCGCGCTAGGCTCCGCGTCGGCGTCAAGTTCGGCGGCTTCAGGACTCCTCCTGATGTTCCCGCCGAACGCAACAAGTTCCAGAGAAGTCTTCATGACCGGCAATGGTGCTGCCAGCGCAGCGGCGGGTCCAAATGGAGCGGCGGGAAACAACGCCAACCGCGGCGGACTTCCCCACAACCCCGGAGGGAACATTCCCGGTCTCCTGACAGTGCCCACCTTTGCGGGTGCATTTGCCGCTCAGGGAGGTCCTTCCGCCGGCGGGGTCTTCCCGTACATTATGATCGGGAATAATCCTCTTCTGGGTGGGAGGACGGAGATTCCCGCGAAGATCACCGCGGTTTCGCTCAATCTTCTTAATGTACCTTCTTGCTGTACCGCGAGCGTGCCCTTCAGCTTCGAGGATCTCTTTACCGATTCTCCGAACTTTGAGGAAGCAGACTACACTTCGGGCCACCACATTCAATTCGGCGACGCAGTTCAACGCGCGGAGTTCTTCAACACGATGGGAGAGAACTGGCACACCATACTGGAGCCGAAGGTCGTCAATCGCGTGACCATCGACATACCGCGACATGTCCAAGTGCAGTTGCCGGACGGAAGCGTCATTACGGTCCAGTCATACTTTGTTGGCCATGCCCCTGACGGCACGGAGTTCATTGAGTTGCTGGACTTGCTGTTCAACGCGCTCTTTTTCAACCAAGCCGTGAACGACATTGTCGCGAACAACTACACGACGGATGCCTTCAATATGCAGGCCTGGCCCAACACGTATCTGTTTTCGATCGACAACACCGGGAAAATGCTTCCCGGCCTTGTGCTCGGTTTCCACAACTACATTTTCGATTCCTCCCAGACGCCTGAACCGCGCTGGATTTTCGCCTTCTCGAGCTGGATCTCTCCGGGATTGTTTGGGGCCGGACTCCAGGATGTCACCGCGCTGTCGCATGAAACTTCGGAAGCGCTCAACGACCCGTTTGGGAACACGGCTGTGCCACGTTGGCAGTTCCCAGGACAGCCGCCCACTTCAAAGGTTTGCCAAGGGAACCTGGAAACCGGCGATCCTGTCGAGGTATTGCCAAACTCGACCGTGAACATAACGCTTAAGGAGGGGCACGAGGTCTTTACCTATCATCCGCAGACCGAAGCCTTGTTGCAATGGTTTGAGATGGGGGCGACCTCGGATGCGATCGGCGGGGCGTTTAGTTATCCGAACACGACCGCACTTACGCAGTCTGCAGTGCCCTGTCCAAAATAGCCCTTTGCAAGACACGTTACGGAGAGAAGGCATCGGATTTCCGGTGCCTTCTCTTTTACCGCCACAAACTGACTGAATGATGTGTGAGCAGAGCCGGATTTGCGCGGACCTTTAGAAGTCGCGTCGCGACAAGGCTTTGCTTTCCGTAGAACGCGGACCGCTGGGAGCGAATTCCTCTTGCGATGAGATCGGCGATGGCGGAAGACCTATCCAAATATCACAAACCGGTGGGGAAGCTGTTCGCGCACGCAGCTGCGGCGGGAGATTGGGAGAAGTACCGGTTGAGCGACGAGCAGGTCGAATTCTTCCGCGAGAATGGGTATTTGGCGGGTGTGCGGATTTTGACGGATGAGCAAGTGGAAGCTTTGCGCGCAGAATTGGAACACTTGATGGATCCGGGGCATGCGGGGCGGGAACTCTTCCACGAGTATCATTCGAATGAGTCGACCGATCCGAACCGCGTGGTGTTTCATGCGCTGGGGGCCTGGCGGGTGATGCCGGGGTTTCATGACTTGCTGTGGAATCCGGCCTTTTTGGTGCCGGCATCGCAACTATTGGGCGGAGCGGTGCGCTTTTGGCACGACCAGCTTTTTTGCAAGCCGGCGCGGCATGGAGGAGTGGTGGCGTGGCATCAGGATTATTCTTACTGGACGCGCACGACGCCGCTGGCTCATTTGACTTGCTGGATCGGACTGGACGATTCGACGCGCGAGAATGGCTGCTTGAATTATGTGCCGGGAAGCCATAAGTGGCCAGATTTGCCGAAGCCGGTGCTGACCGGGGAGATGGACGGAATTCGCAGCAGCTTGCCCGACGAGTTGAAGGACAAGTTTGCGCCGGTCGCGGTGGAACTGAAAAAGGGTGAGAGCGCGTTTCATCATGCGCGGACGATGCACGGCTCAGGCGCAAACGATACGCCGCGGCCGCGCAGGGCGACGGTGATCAATGTGTTTCGCGACGGGGTGATGTCGAATGCGGATGAGCCCTTGCTTACCGGCGTCCCAGTGATTCCTCGCGGCAACAAGATGGATGGGCAGTTCTTTCCGCTGCTGTTTGAGCCGCGTGCCGGGAGCGCGACTTCGAGGTAGCCGGGGAACTGGCGGCGAGCCATGTGTCGCACCAGCGGCAAAGGAAAAAAGCAGATCCATCGCTACCCTCGGGATTGATACTTGGTGAAGATAACCAGTGGCGGAGACGCGCGGTAGCGAAGTGAGCGCTCTCGGCTGTTGACTCTTTCTGCGTCCTCAACGACTATAAACCCCAATTTGACCTATCATTGGCGCTCGCGGGAGAGCGCTTCTCTATGGAAGAACAACTTAGCCTGGAGTTTTTGCGCGTGGTGGAGAATGGCGCGGTTGCCGCTGCGCGAACGATGGGATTCGGCGATCGTCACAAAGCCGACGAAGTTGCGGTAGAAGCGATGCGCAAGACGATGGATGCCGTGCAGATGGACGGCACAATCGTGATTGGCGAGGGCGAACGCGATGAAGCGCCAATGTTGTACATCGGGGAAAAAGTGGGGCTCGCGACGCACGCGCCGAAGGCGCTTTTTCCGGAGGTGGATATCGCCGTCGATCCGCTGGAAGGGACGAACCTGTGCGCGACGGGGGCCGGCAATTCCATCGCCGTGCTGGCCGCCAGCGAACGCGGCGGATTGTTGCACGCGCCGGATTTGTACATGGAAAAAATTGTTGTGGGGCCGTCGTGCAAGGGCGCAGTGGATCTCGATGCTCCCGTTACGGATAATTTGAAATCGATCGCCAAACGGCTGGATCGTGACGTGGAAGACCTTGTGGTGATCGTGTTGGACCGGCCGCGGCACGAAAAACTTATCGAAGAAATTCGCCAGGCGGGGGCGCGCATCCGTTTGATTGGTGACGGCGACTTGTCGGCGGGTATTTCGGCGGCAGTGGTCGGGACGGGAGTGCACGCGGTAATGGGTATCGGCGGCGCTCCGGAAGGCGTGCTGACTGCGGCGGCGCTGAGATGCCTGAACGGGCAGATTCTGGCAAGGTTGGTAATTGGGAAACCGGAAGATCAGATACGACTGGAAAAAATGGGCGTGAAAGATCCCAAGAGGATTTACGACACGGAGGATTTGGCGCCAGGCAAGAAAATGATATTTGCTTGTACTGGCGTTACGGACGGCAACCTGTTGAAGGGCGTGCGATTTTTTGGCGAGGGTGTGCGCACCTCGTCGATGATTCTTACTTTGGATGACCGGCAGGTTCGGTTTGTCGATTCGGTGCATTTGGACAAGAGGCCGGATGTGAAGGTGCGCTTCAACTAGCGTGCCTGGCGAGCCTCGCGAATGGACCTAGGGCGGGGCAAGCCCGGGCCCGACAAAACCTAATGCGGCCATTTTTTCTTGGCGCGGACTCTGCCTGTTCGCGTAGAACGTGGCCTGAACCGAAGAACAGGAACGCTTAGAACACACCTTGGCGGCTTTCCCCCGTCCGTTTGTGGCACATCTGCCAAACTAAAACTTGGGCGAATTGTGCCCGCTTGGGAGAGATAGGCTATGGCAGAAGGATCTTCATCGGGTAATTCGTCGTCGTCCAAGTCCCTCCTGTGGATGATGATCGGGCTGTTTACAGGCCTCGCGATCCTGTTGGCGGGCGGCTTGTTCCTCGCCAGCCGTGTGATCCGCTCGATGGGTCTGAGCGCCGCAAGTGCGCAGGACACGGTGCGAACCCCCGGTGGAAGCTTCCGGCTCGAAAAAGAGGCCGAGGTTGGTCCGGGTTTGCCGGTCTATCCGCGATCGTCGCTGGTCGTGCCGGATGATGACGCGGCCGCAGCGGCGATCAAACAAGCGCACAACGGCATCGAGACGTCCACCTATCACACGACCGATGTGCGGGATTTTGTGGACGAGTGGTACAGCAAACATTTGAGTCCGGAGTTTACGCGCCGCGAGGCAGGTGCAAAACCGGTGCCTGCGATATCCAGTGATTCGCGTGTTTCCGATAACGATATCGCGTTTGTGGCGGAGCGAGATCAGATGGTTCGTATCGTGGCGCTGTCGCTCGATTCCGGTGGCACGAAGATTTCGCTCATCCGATTTAAGAAGTCATCCGCCGCTTCCGAGTCATCGCCGGCCTCTATACAATAGATACGCAATTCAGAAGAACCCAACAGAGATAGTCCCACTAACTGCCCGAGTCAGAAGCACATCGAAGGAATCCCTCATAGGCGGTACTGGAAAAGGCCATGCGATCACGTTTCTCCAATTTTTTGCTTGGAGCTTTTTTCGTCCTGCATAGCGCGCCTGGCAAGATCGGGCCGCCGGCCTTTGGGGTGCGCGCGTGATGTTATTGAAGTTATTGCTGATTCTTCGTGAGGGCCAGAAAGACGCCGTCGTCGACTGCGACGGAGCGCGTGAAAAGCGTTGCCGCACTGCCACCTGCGAGCGCCACATGATTTGCGCCGCCGCTGATCGCCGGGCCTGCTGGTTTGGTTGTCCCGGTTTCCGAACCGTCTCCGGGTTGCAGAGAGATGCGCGTCGTCTTCGGCGTGCAATTCGCGGCGCCGAGACATGTGTCACGAACGAAAATCTGGCGATAGGTGCTGGTTGAGGCACTTCCGGCCGACCTATCCGCCGAACCAGCAGCGGAATGATTCGGCGTCACCGCCAAAAAGGCGACGAACCTCCCCGACGCACTCACGGACGGCAAGATGGTTTCCGTTCCCACCAAGGTCCCATTCGGATCGGTGGAGACGAGTTGAGTTGTCGGATTGCAGGCAGCGCCTACGCCAAAGCAGGTGTCGCGCAGATAGATCTGCCGGCCTGTGCTCGGCTCCGCAACGAGATTTGACGCCGCAGAGCTGAACGCCACATAGCGTCCATCCGAACTCATGGAAGGGGAATGGCTATCGTCACTGGCTGCGGTGCCATCCAACGCGGCAGAAATGAGAAGAGTACGCGGCAGGCAAGAGGAGTCTGCTCCTTGGCAGGTATCCCGCGCGAAAATCTGCGCATGTCCATTCTGCAAAGCTGTGTACGCGACATATCGGCCATCGAGGCTGACTGCGGGCGTTTCTTCCGCAGCCATCGCGGCGCCCACGCTGGCGGCGGCGCCGGCCTTGGTAATCGTGAACGTTGCACCGTTGCTTGTTCCCCCTCCGCCGTTGCCGGTGCAGTTGATTGTGCAGCCGCTGGGCGGCGGCGCCGGCGGATTAGAAACAGTTACCGTCGCAGACCCTGCATTGGCAAGCTGCGCTGCCGGAACCGTCACTTGGATCTGCGTTGCGGTGATGTTCGTGGGCGTAAGATTTGTCTGCGTGGTGGTGTTCCAATGTACCTGTGAGGACTGGGTAGGGTCCGAATTGGCAAGAAAATTCGTGCCGATAATGGTCAGTGGGAGATCCGCGCTTCCTGCCGCAACGGTGTTGGGACTGATGCTGGTAACCGTAGGAACGGGATTGGGAGGAGGAAAAATTTCGAAAGCCACCGGATTGGAAAGCCCATTCGTGCCCGAGCCAGAATGAGGCTGCACGGTCTGGATGAAGTGCGTGCCGGCCTTGGCTAGCAGTGCGGCGGGGACCACCGCAGTCACCGAAACAACGCTTCCCGTATCATTCGCCGGGGCGCAAACGTTCGCCGCGGTAGTCGTCACGACGCATGTTTTGAGATTCTTTTGGTCCCACGTAACGACGGTTTGCACGACGAAGCCGCTGCCGGTAAGCGTGATCGTCAAGTCCGCTCCGCCGGCGGTTGCATTAGAAGGCGAAATAAACTGCAGGAATGCCCCGGTATTGCCTTGAAACGTGTTGCCGTAATCGTTGCAACCTGTTGCGGCAAAAAACGCCGTAAACGCGACAGCTAAGGCTGTCCAAGACCGCATCATCGAGACTCCTTCAACGTTCCTGGTTAACCCGACGCGGTCGGGTTCAACCGGACTGGTCAATCGGCGGGGAACCCCCGGGTGCCAGTATGCTTTTCGTGTGAGATGCGCAATTCGCGCGGCGCGTTTACCCCGGCTCGAGCCGAAGATACGCAAACCTTGCACGCAAACTTTGTCCAGCCTGTACGGCGCCCTTGCGCAGCCGCCTGCCCTGTCGTAACAGGTCCGGTCAACCCTACATGCTTACCATTGTCCCTGAAGCACGGTCAATGCGCAATTCTTGGCGAGCCCGGTACAAGGCGGCGGGCGTCTCGTTTTCAGCGAGTCTCGGGCGCATCGACGATGCCCTGGGCTGCCAAAGATACCGCAACAAGATCCTGGATACGGGCGCGGCACTCGGGATCTTGAATCGGAAGCGCAGCGGCGGCGCGGTAACAAGCGAGCGCCTGCGCTTTTCGACCCAGCTTGCCGTACAGATCACCTCGGGCGAGTTGAAAGAGGGGATTGGAGGGATACTTCTCGACCAACAAACCGATGACTTGCAACGCTTTCTCATACTGTTGATCGTAGCGGTGGAGGTCCAGCGCGAGATAGAAGCGCGCGGCGTCGGAGGTGAGAACCCCTTCGGCGATGTCGCGTTCCAGTTGCCGTATGCCCTCGTGCTTGTTGCCGCCGGGCACGCCCATGAAAAAGCCGAGGAACTTGACGATTCCGCTGAGGGTATCGACGTAGTAATTGTAGAGGCCGAGTCCAAAGTCGGCGTCCACGAGCTCCGGGTCTAGCTCGATGGCGTGAAGAAAATGCTCGCGAGCGTGAACGCCGGCGCGAGCCGTGGCGCGATTCTCGCCGCGCAGCCCATAGAGCCGCGCTGCGAAAGCGTCTCCCATTCCCGCGTAGAAATGCATTTCGGCGGTTTCGTGCTCCTTGAGGTGAGCCAGTGCAATTGAAGAGGCTTTTGCGGCTAGCTCCTGGTAGTGCCGGTCCGCTGCAAGTTTGGGTCGGTGCCGCGCGTCGGTCATGCCGTACTTGAATTCCGACGATGCACACCAGATCTGCCACCACAAGGCTTCCGCTTCGAGCAGATACCCCAACGGGTGGTCAGGTTCCTCCCTTTGGAGGTGCTGTGCGTCCGCGATCGCGCTATCCAAATCGAACGAGTAGATTTTTTGGATCGCAGCGGATGTTCGGGGCGGCAACTTCAGTTTTTCGGCATGCGCCCCCTTCGTGACAAAGGGCGCGAGCAATGCCATTCCGCATGTAAAGACAGCCAGCCGTAAAAGGCCCAGAAATACGTTCAGGCAGGCATGCGGTGACTGGTGAAGAACGAGGCGATCCTTCATAGACGCGCAGGCAGGTCCCGCGCTGGACGAGTTTAAGCCGTTCAACGGCAGTTGCAAGCCGAAATGGGTGCGCCCTCTAATGGAGAGTCTGGAACCTTGTAGAAAATTGCCAGTTAGCCGCAGCGCGGCGCATTTGTTATTCTCGGCGGCGTGCCGATAACTCCTGAAGATGTTCCCCCCGGCAAGACTGCGGGCCTTTCGGTAGAGCAGCCTTCCGGCCTCGAGCGTGGCTTGGGCTTGAAAGAGGCTGTCGCGCTCAACATGATTGAGATTGTGGGTATTGGCCCGTTCGTGGTCACGTCGCTGGTGATCAAAGCGATGGGCGGGCCGCAGGCTCTAGTTGCCTGGATAGCAGGAGCAGCGCTGGCCACGCTCGATGCCTTCGTATGGTCGGAGCTAGGCGCGGCTATGCCACGCGCCGGCGGAACCTACGTTTTCCTGCGCGAAGCGTACGGGCCAGGACGCTGGGGCCGCCTCATGTCGTTCTTGTTTGTATGGCAGACATTTGTTCAGGCCCCGCTTTCGATCGCATCCGCTTCCATTGGATTTGCGCGGTACGCCGGATATCTGCATCCACTTTCATCCGTGCAAGGCAAAGCCGTTTCAGGCGGGCTGGTCCTCTTCCTCGTGGTGCTCCTCTACCGGCGCATCACCACCATCGGGAAAATCTCCATGCTGCTGTGGGCCGGCGTCATTGGCACTCTTCTCTGGCTGATCTGGGGAGGAGCCAGCCACTTCGACTCGAAAATGGCGTTCGATTTTCCTCCGGGCGCGTTTTCGCTTTCCTGGGTATGGTTCGCGGGACTCGGGGCCGCGATGGTGAACACGATTTACAGTTATTGGGGCTACTACAACATTTGCCACCTGGGCGGAGAAATTCGCGATCCGGAGCGCAATATTCCGCGTGGAATTTTTCTTTCCATTCTTGGAATCACGGTGCTGTACCTGGCGATGCAGGTCAGCATTCTGGGTGTGGTTCCATGGCGGGAAGCGCAGAATTCAAAGTTTATAGTCAGCACGTTTGTCGAGAGATTGTACGGCGCTCACGCGGCGCAAGCGGCCACCTGGATGGTTCTGTGGGTCGCGCTCGCCTCGGTGTTCTCGGTTTTGTTGGGATACTCGCGCGTGCCGTATTCCGCCGCGCTCGACGGGAATTTTTTTCCAGTCTTCGGACGCCTGCACCCCACGAAGCATTTCCCCTACGTCTCCCTGCTGGCGCTCGGCGGCCTTGCGTTCCTGTTCAGTGTGACGCTGAAACTCGAAACGGCCATCAAAGGCATTCTCGCCATGCGGCTGCTTGTTCAGTTCATCGGCCAGGCTGTCGGAGTGATACTGTTGCGGCGGCGCTGGGGATCACAGCGATTGCCGTTCAAGATGTGGCTTTACCCGTTGCCCGCGGTGCTCACGATATTCGGGTGGGCCTGGCTCTTCTGGCAGACCGGTACCGCAAGAAAATGGGGACTTGCCGAAATCGCGCTAGGCGCGCTCGCATTTCTTATCTGGACCCGAAAAATGCGACAATGGCCGTTTGCAAAAGCGCCCGCTTTGAAGAATGAATGAACCGGAGGCTGCGTGAATCGTCTCTTCAAGAGAGCCGTTGCATCAATCCCGTTCGCCGTTTTACTCGCGTCTCTTTTCGGACAGCCGGTAGCTCCGCAATTTCCTCCCGCTCCGGGAACCGGCCCCGGACTGCCGGAAACCATCGAGGCCATCGACAGCGCTCGCGTTACCACTCGCATCCTCTACATTACGGCGCATCCCGACGACGAATCCGCCACACTGCTGACCTATCTCGCGCGCGGACTGCATGCCCACGTTGCCTTGCTCACGCTTACCCGCGGCGAAGGCGGACAAAACGACCTCGGCCCGGAGCAAGCGCCGCAACTTGGATTAATCCGCACGCAAGAATTGCTTGCCGCCACGCGCGGCTACGGAATACAGCTCTTTTTTGGAAGCGCGCCGGACTTTGGCTTTTCGAAAACTCCCGAAGAAACAGAAAAAGTGTGGGGTGATGCGGTCCTGGAAGAAATGGTTCGCGTGATTCGCACTTTTCGGCCGAACATTGTGATCAACGGCTGGGGCGGCGTGCATGGCGGCCATGGACATCACCAGACATCGGGGTTGTGGACTCCGCGCGCCGTCGAGCTGGCCGCTGATGCCAAAGCGTTTCCGGATCTGCTTCGCGAAGGGCTTCAGCCCTGGGGCGGCTCGTCGAACCCCGTGCAACTCCTCGATACGGAACGCGGCGGGGCCACCGCGGGTTCAAATGGAGCTTCGCTTCCCGTGGATGAAATATCGCCGCTTTGGGGAAAGAGCTGGCGAGAAATCGGACTGGATGCCTTCGCCAACCACCGCTCACAAGGTATTACTGGTTTTCTTGGCTCACCCTTTCTACGGCGGCCGCTGGTTCTGATTCTCGAGAACGGCGGCAAGTTTGACGCCACGAGCCTCACCGTGAATCTGCAGCAGTGGTCCAACGACACCGCGCGCGCAATGTGCGGATCGGCGCCGAAAGGCAACTGCAAAGTGCTGGCGTTGGCCGATGTGGACAAGAAGATTGCCGCCGCACGGACCGCTGCTCTCACCCTTGCCTGGAAAGACGCCATGCGCCAATTGGCGGAGGCCGGGACTCTTCTTGCGGGCATTTCTCCTCCCGATTCTTCCGACTCGTTCTTGGGCTACACGCGTGACCAAGTGCTTGATCTCAGGGAAACGAAGGAGCGCCTCGAGCGTGCTCTCGCGCTAGTCGCGGGGCTTGAAGTTAAGGCCGAGGCAGACCGCAGCGCTCTCGTCGTGGGTGAATCCTTTGGTCTGCACGCAGACGCACATTGCCGCAAAGACGATGGCTGCGAACTCGGCAGTCTAAAGTTAAATCTTACCGACGGTTTCAAGGAGACCAAGCGCGAGGGAGATGCTGAGAAAGGTTTTCAATTTACGGTTGCCGTGACCCAATCTGCGCCTCCGCTGAGCGCGTGGGATAAGCTCCAGCCCGAACCGCCGCCGCTTCTATTCGCCGAGCAAGAAGTGAGCATCGCCGGCTACAAATTTAAGGTGGAAGTTTCGGTGACGCACATCGAGGCGAACTCCACGCGTCTGGACCGTGTGCCCCTCCGGATTGTGCCCGCCTACACGCTCGCGGTGGACCCCAAGCAAGCCATCGCCATCCTCGGTAAGCGCCAAAAGCCGTTCGACGTGCTGCTGCGCGTGCACTCCTACGCGACGCAAGCCGCCAAGCTCACTGTCGGTCTGGACTTACCAAAAGGTTTCTCGGCCAGCGCTTCGCAGGAAATTTCTTTCGATGGCACCGGCGATCGCTATGCGAAGCTCACCGTGACCGCACCCAATGATCTGGCTCCCGGAAACTATCCCATCACTGCCTATGCACAACGCGGCGCCGAGAAATTTTCCACTTCGCTCGAGCCGCTGCCCACCTTGCCGACGCAGCTCTGGAGCGAGCCAGCGCAGTGCCTCGTGCACGCCCTCGCGATCAATGTTCCCGCAAATCTGCGTGTCGGGTACATCACCGCGGAGAGCGAGCCCATCCCGCAAGCGTTGCGCATGTTGGGAATCCAAGTGGAAGCGCTGGATGCGCAGGCGTTAGCCTTTGGCGACCTCTCAAAATTCAACGCCATCGTGGTAGGCGTGCGCGCGTACGAACTGCGTCCGGAGCTGCCCGGCGCGAACCAGCGGCTTCTGCAGTACGTTGCAAATGGCGGCACGCTAGTCGTGCAATACAATCGGGACTTCGCATGGAACAAGGAACAATACGCGCCTTATCCGGCAAAAATCGTGACCGCGCAAGGTGGTCCACTGCCGCGCATCACCGACGAGAATTCTCCCGTAAAATTTCTTAAGCCTGACGACCCTCTCTTGAACCGTCCAAACAAGATCACGCAGGACGACTTCAAAGGCTGGGTGCAGGAGCGCGGCCTCTATTACTGGACGCAGTTCGATGCAAAGTACACGCCTCTTCTGGCCATGAACGATCCCGGCGAGCCGGACCTCAACGGCGCGTTGGTCTATGCGCGTTACGGCAAAGGCATGTACATTTACACCGGCATCGCTTTTTTTCGCCAAATTCCCGAAGGCGTCCCTGGCGCGTACCGGCTCTTCGTAAATTTGATCAGCGCCACCCAGTCAAACTAAGCGAAGCGCAACTTTTTCGCCCCCCGTGGTCTCTCACGGCCAGGCAACTCCAGGTAAATCAACTGGACACATCTCCGCCACGCGCAAATCTGCGTGCTATCCTCTTTCACCGGGGGTCGAAGACGCATGAAAAATTGTTTTTCCAGCTATTTCGCGGGCCGCACGCTCAAAACGGCTGCCGCGTTTCTTCTCGGAGCGGCTCTTTTCATGGCCTGCGCACCGCCGGCCAGCGCCCAGAAAAAAAAGAAAAATGACCAGCCGGGGTCCGTGGATGCCAAGCCCATGATTCCCATGGGCGATGAGCAGCAAATCGACTACCTGATTTCCGAAATGCTGGGCGCCTGGCAGCTTGGCGACATCGAGAAGCTCCACAAGGACTACGCCGACGACGTTTCCGTGGTCAACGGCATGTGGGCCCCGCCCATATTCGGCTGGACGAATTATCTCGCCATCTATCAACAACAGCGCATGCGCATGCAACAGGTGCGTATGGACAGGTCCAATACCTACATTAAAGTCAGCGGCAATGTTGGGTGGGCCTGCTATCAATGGGAGTTTTCAGGCACCGTCGATGGACAGCCATCCTCAGCCTACGGCCACACGACGCTTGTTTTGGAGAGAAAAGGCGACCACTGGGTGATTGCGCATAACCATACTTCACCCGCGCAACCCCCGCAAAGCGGCACTCCAGCAAGCGCGCCGCAAACGCCGCCCCATCCGAATAGTCCATCGGGGCGCTAGAAGTTCACGCGCCCGCGCGGCGCCTGCATCTGTTCTTCAACGCGCCAAACTCGAGCGGGCTAAAAGTTCTTCAACCCGTTGTACAGCCACAGGCCGGCAAGAACCAGCA
>Ga0070735_10000839_pt1 | contig 31051 bp, 29 predicted proteins | sample Coa_R1_FD_66443 | JGI IMG/M metagenome (GOLD analysis project Ga0070735, IMG submission 66443) | Surface soil microbial communities from Centralia Pennsylvania, which are recovering from an underground coalmine fire - Coalmine... | ecosystem: Environmental > Terrestrial > Soil > Unclassified ...
AGCTGTTGAATCGCGGTTTCCGCTTCGTGCTGGTCGGTCATTTCGACAAACGCGAACCCCCGCGGCTGGCCTGTGTCACGATCCGTCACAATATTCACACGGTCCACGTTCCCGTACTGCGCGAACGCGGCGTGCAGCTCATCCTGGGTGGTTTGGAAACTTAGATTCCCGACAAAGATATTCATCTCAAGTAAAGCTCCTTTAGCGATTCAAACCGTCTTTGGCGGACTGCGGTGGACGCCCGTTAAAGACAACCGACAGTTTACCATTAGCGGCACAAGGCGTAAGAACTGCCTCTTTGCTACACTCAAACATTCCAATGGCATTCGGCAAAATCGGCCAAACGCTCACGGCCATCGAGATTTTCGACCTCGTGCGCAAGGATCTCGATCAGGTAGAGCGGGAGGTCGGCCTCGAGTCCATCGCTTCGGTGGAAGCGCTCACCTCGATCGGGCAGTACCTGCAATCCGGTGGTGGCAAGCGGCTGCGTCCCATCCTGGTTTTGCTGTGCGGCAAGATGTTCGGACCAGCTACTCCAGGACTCACGCGCATCGCGGCCGTGATGGAGATGATTCATACCGCCACACTGGTCCACGACGACGTCATCGACATGGCCAAGACCCGCCGGGGCCGGCCTTCCATCAACGTGGTCTGGGGCAATCATACCTCGGTCCTGGCGGGCGACTGGCTGTACATGCAGGCCTTCCACGTAGCCCTGCGCGAGCGGAATTTCGCCATCCTCGATGTGCTGATCACCCTCACGCAAATGATGGTCGAGGGCGAACTGCTTCAGCTTGAGCGCATCGGCAAAATCGGCGTGACGGAAGCCGATTACATGGAGCTGATCGACCGTAAAACCGCGAGCCTGTTCTCGGCCTGCGCGCGCCTCGGCGCGGTGTGCGCGAGCGCCGGGGAAGAGATGGAGAACCGCCTGGGCGAATACGCCTGGAACCTGGGCATCGCGTTCCAACTTGTTGACGACATTTTGGATTTTACATCCAGAGAAAAGATCCTCGGCAAGCCCGTCGGCAATGACCTGCGCGAGGGCAAAGTAACGCTGCCGTTGATCTACGCACTGGAAACAGCCGCGCCCGAGGAGCGCAAACTGGTGGAAACCGTGCTAACCGACGGCAACTACGATCAGGTTCCGTGCGCGAAGATCCTACACATTCTGAACCGCCATGGATCGATCGAACGTGCCCAGGAACGCGCCCTCAGCTTCACCCGCAAGGCCCGCGAGATCATTGCCGGGTTCCCGGAATCGCCATACCAGAAGGCGCTGACGGCGGTCACCGATCTGGTCACCGACCGCGATCACTAGATTGCTATTCGCTTCCTGTTAACCCTTCCGCTGGGAATCCGTCTATAACCCCGAATGGAACCGGCCGCGACTGTAACCGCGATCATGGAGCACTCCGCCACGGAGACTCGGGACTTCGACGCGGTCGTTCAACTGTATTGGCCACGAGTATTTCGCTTCGCCCTGGCGTCCCTCCGCGACCGCGACGCCGCGGAGGCCCTGACCCAGGACTGTTTCCTGCACGCTTATAAAGCCTGGGCGCGGTTCCGCGGCGAAGCGAGCATTCAGACCTGGCTGATGCGGATCGCCGTCAACCTGGTGCGCGACGCCAGCCGCAACCGGCGTCTTCAATTCTGGAAGCGGCTGCAGGCAGGAGATTCGGAGCGGATCGGTGGACATGTCAGCGATGGGCGTTTGTCGCCCGAGGCGGAGACGCTGCTGCGGGAACAAATCGCCGCAATATGGAAGGCCACAGCGGGCCTGCCGGAGCGGCAAAAAACCGTCTTTCTGCTGCGCTTCGCGGACGAGATGACTCTGCTTGAAGTTGCCGCCGCAACAGGCCTGTCGGAAAACGCCGTGAAAGTTCATCTGTATCGGGCGCTACGCGCGGTTCGAACGCAGATGGGGAGATCGGAATGAATTCGCACTTGTCTTTAGAAGAGATCTATCAGTGGCTCGCTGGAGAGGGCCGGGAGGAAGCAGAAGAGCATTTTCGCGAATGCCCGGCTTGCAAGGCAGAAATGCAGGAGCTTCACGACGCTCTCGCGGGATTTCGAAGCTCGCTGGAACAGGCGCAAGTACCGGCAGTCAGTTACCCGCGTGTGCGCCCGACTCTGCCCCGCTGGATTCTAGCGACAGCAGCACTAGCACTCCTGGTGGCGACGCCCCTGTACTGGAACGCGCACCAGCAGCGAGCAGCGGAACAGGCCCGAGCGGACGAGCTGCTTCTGGAACGAATCGATGCGAGTTTATCGCGCTCGGTCCCCGCGTCCATGGAGCCGCTCATGCAGTTAATAACCAAGGAGAACCAATGACTTTGCAATTTCGTGGATTGTTACTGATGGCGCTCGGCGCCGCTTCCGTGGTGGCGCAGCCAGTGCCCAAAGCGCTCGAACAGAGCAGCACGCTGAATAGCATCATCACAAAAGATGGAACGAACTCGATTAGGTTCTTCGCAGGCGTGAACTCCGGAAAATGGTGGACCCGGCCAGAGGAAATCGAGCGGCTAGGGCTTTCCGTGGACCAGCGCAAAAACCTGAATGACATCCTCCAACAACACCGACTGAAGCTCATCGACCTGGATGCAGCACTGCAGAGGGAAGAGGTGATTCTGGAACCACTGGTGAATGCCGACCAGCCGGACGACGCCAAGGTCTTTGCTCAGGTCGACCGCGTCGCGCAGGCCCGGGCGGAACTCGAAAAAGCCAACTCCCGAATGCTGTGGCAGGTCCGGCGCGTCCTCACACCGGATCAGTGGAAGCTGCTGCAGTCGCCACGGCCGGCGCTAAGGCTTCAGGGGACACCTGGAATCAAGTAGGGTGCGATCCATTCGTCGGACTATAGTCGGTGAACATGCTGGGCAACTACCCCGCAGTACTCGCCTCGTTGGCGCTGTTCTGTCCGCTTCCGATGCTCCCTGCGGATCTCTCAGGGCAGTGGTCGGGGGCATACGAATTTCATAATACCGATAGCGAAGTCCGCTACGTCGATCTCTTCGCGATTCTGAAATCGCACGGGAAGGGAGTCACGGGGAGTGTTGGCCCCCACGAATATGAACAAGTCAAACTCAGGAACGGATACGTTGACAAAAGCGCCATCGCCTTCGAAGTGGACCGCGGACGGCCAGGCATCACCTACTTCCAGTTGACCCTTAGCGGTAATCGGATGACGGGCCGGGCCAGGTTCGGGCAAGGGTCAGAGGCCCAGACCGCAAATGTGATTCTCGATCGCGTTCCCGCGCTAACCCGGCCATCGGAGGCCGAACACCTTAACGTAAGCGTCATGGAACAGATCAAATCCGAGAGCTTTCAGAACTCGAAGGTTATGGATCACGCATTCTACCTGACCGATTTGTATGGACCGCGCCTCACAGGCTCGCCCAATTTCAAGCTGGCCGGAGATTGGGTTGTGAAGAAGTTGCGCGACTTTGGACTTCAGAATGTGGCCGAAGAGGCGATTCCGAATCCGTATCCGGGCTGGCAATGCGAGCGTTTCACCATCCGACAGCTGGATCCTGTTTTCGCGCCGCTCACCGGTGTTCCTCTTACGTGGTCCACCGCAACACCCGGACCAGTCACTGGCGAGGCAGTGGCGGTTCTCCCGACCGAGGCGGATGCTCGCGATCCGAAGCAATTCTTCGATCGATTTCGGGGAAGGCTTAGAGGTAAGTTTTTATTCATCGATGTTCCACAACACTTGAGTTTGCCCGTAGCGCCGATGGTCGTGCGGTTCACCGACCGGGACCTGGCTGGATTGACGAAAGCTCCGGTTCCAGTTACGCCCACAGGATCCGGAATTTCGACTCAACGGCCATCACAGCCGGAGTCAGCGGCTCCGATTGAGTTGTCCACGTCCTGGCTGAATCGACCACAAGGGTTTGCCGCGCAGTTCTTTCAATTCATACAGGAGGAGGGCGCGGCAGCCCTGGTTCAGGAGGGCCGCAGGCTAAACGACGCGGGAGTCATCAGGGCCATGGGCGTCAGACAGGGATTGCCGCCCTCTTTTGTGATGGCAGCGGAGCATTACAACCGCATTATCAGGCTGCTTGATCATAGTATTCCCGTCCGGCTGGAATTGGACCTCTCGGCGGAATTCAACGATAGCGCTGCCGGTAGTTTCAACGTCGTAGGAGAAATCCTGGGGACGAGTAAGAAAGATGAAATCGTAATGCTCGGAGCACATCTGGATTCCTGGACCTCTGGGACTGGCGCCACCGACAATGCCGCTGGGTGCGCGATCGTGATCGAAGCTCTGCGAATTCTCAGAACGTTGAATCTCCCGATGAGCCGCACTGTGCGAGCAGCGTTTTGGGGAGCCGAAGAGACCGGTCCAATTGGTGGATCGAGCGCTTACGTGGAATCACATCTTGCCGACCTCGGCGCGCACGCGATGAAACCTGAATATTCGAAGTTGTCCGTATACTTCAACTTGGACAGTGGTACAGGCAAGGTGCGAGGCGCTTACTTGGAAGGTTTCGAGGGCGCGCGGCCAGTGGTCGAGAGCTGGCTGGGGCCTTTAAGGGACATGGGAGTCAGTCTGATTGGGCGCAGGATAAGCTTCGGGTCGGATCAAGCTCCGTTCGTTCGCGCCGGATTGCCCGTGATTTACCTGGAACAAGATCCCCTCGACTTTGAGAAGCGGACGAACCATACAAATATGGACGTCTATGACCGCCTGCAAAGTGAGGAACTGAAACAGGCGTCGGCTGTCTTGGCGATACTCGTCTACGATGCGGCGATGCGCGAAGAACGTATTCCACGCAAGCCGTTGCTTCCATTCCAGCTCAGGCGCTAGAGTAGGCTCGTGTACAACCCGTTCGCCCAAATATATTCCAGTACAACCTGAGGCAGCTCCGCCGGTGTCTCACCACGCGCCAGCGCCGCCCGAATCTCCGACGACGATACCGGCAGCGCGACCGTATCCAAGCGATGAACCCGCGCCCCCGGCGGGCTCAAGTATTGGTGCCCCGGCCGCGTGACCACGATGAACTCGACTTCGCGAACCACGTCCTGCCAGCGGAACCAGCTCTGGATTTCGGCGAAGGCGTCGGCGCCAATCACGAACAATACGTCTCCACCCATGGCCGTCACGAGCTCGATGGTGTAGATCGAATAGCTCTTGCGGGCTTCTTCTTCCAGGCGCGACGGTGAAAACCTCGGATCTTCCTTGCACGCGAGCTCAACCATCTTGTAGCGATGCTCGTACGGCGTACCAGTTTCCTTGTGAGGCGGATTCGCGGCCGGGACAAACAGGACCTGATCCAGCGAGAAAGCATCCGCCGCCTCGCGCGCTACCACTAGATGTGCGCGATGGATGGGGTCGAAAGTCCCGCCGAAAATGGCTCGTCTCATAAGAGGTGCCGCAACAGCTCCGCTTCGTTCTCGATCTCGATCCCGATGCGCAAGCAATAAATATTTAGCGGCAACTCTGCTCCGGCAGGAAGATTCATCATATCTTTTTCGGTGGTCACCAGCGCCCGTGCGCCCGCAGCCGTGGCTTGGCGGCTGATTTCTTCGAGATCGGCAGACGTATAGCGATGGTGATCGCGGAACACCAAACGTGGCGCGGCCTTGATCCCGAGGGATTCGAGCGTTCGCCAGAAAGTCCGTGGCTGGCCAAGCGCGCAAAAGGCTGCAACGGGGCCGGTCGGCAAATCGCCCTGAGGAACAATACGAGAACGGAAGATCGGTGCGTGCGGATTGTAGCGCTTGATCATCCGCTCAATCCCCGTATGGCGACCCTCGGCGCGGGTAATTACGACCGCCGTGGCCCGGGCCAGCGCCGCAAACGACTCACGCAGCCGTCCAAGCGGGAACACGCCGCCAGCCAGAGGATCCAGCGCGTCGATCAATACAATATTCCGATCGCGCTGCAAACGAAAATGCTGGAATCCGTCGTCGAGCAAAAAACAGTCCGGCTTGAGCTCCCGCTCCATCCTACGGCCGACTTCATAGCGATCGGCGCCGATCCCCACGTGCGCAAAGGCCTGCCGGACGTACGTCTGCGCCTCGTCTCCGGTCTGCTCGACGGGCGCATTTGCCCCGCGCGGAACGATCACGTCCAGGCGCGACTTGCGGCCATATCCTCGCGTGAGTATCGCCGGGTTCCGTCCCGCTTCGGCCAGCTTCTGCGCCAAATGCGCGACGAAGGGCGACTTCCCTGCCCCGCCCATCGTGAGAGCGCCGACGCTGATCACGGGAGACTTGAGCTTGCGAGAGCTTGCATGAGACATATTCAGGGAGTGCCCTGCGGTCCACATCGCGGCCAGCGGTCCGCATGTGATGCGCGCCTCTAGAGTATGTGGCGGATCGGGGACGGCTTCGTCGGCCGCCGCCAGGATTTGCGCTACGATAGCGTCGGCAGTTCCGCGCTTCGATATAGCAAGCGTACGTGCACGCCCGCCGATCTCCGCCGCGTGCATGGGATTTTCGAGCAACGCCTTTACCGCGCCCGCGAGCGTACCAGGACCATCGATCTTGACCACCGCATCCTTGGCCGAAAACTCCTGCATGATTTCCGCGAAATTTTCCATGTGCGGTCCTACGATCACGGGCTTGCCGAAGTACGCCGGCTCCAGGATGTTGTGACCGCCCCGTCGCGGCAGCGTTCCGCCCATGAATACTACCGTGGCGCGTTCAAAGAGTCCCGCCAGTTCGCCGATCGAATCGAGCAGCAAAACGCCCGGCGGCACGTTCGAAAAGCCGGACCGCGATCGGATAACGTATGGAACGCCCGCTTGTGCGAGCTTTGCGGCAACCACCGGAAATCGCTCCGGCCGGCGCGGGGCGATTATTAATAACAGCCCGGGATAATGGGAGCTTACCTTTTTGTACGCCTCGATCACCACATCGTCTTCGTCGGGATCGCCAGGTTCAACTGGCGCAGTGGTGCTCGCCGCTATCCATATGTGTTCGGCGCCTAACTCGGCGCCAAAAGACGAAGCGGTTGCGGGCGGGGTGAAATCGTACTTGAGGTTTCCGGCCACGCGCACGTGATTCTCTGACGCGCCCGCCATCACATACCGCTCGCGATCCTGCTCGCTCTGGGCCAGAATCGCGTCCGGCCATCGAAGGACATGCTTGAAGAACCCACGCCAGCGCTCGTATTGAGGCAAGGCTCGATCGGAAATCCGGCCGTTGACCACCATCAGGCTGGCCCCTGCGCGCTTCGATTCGCGGTACAGGTTCGGCCAGATTTCGGTCTCGAGTATGACCACCACCGCCGGTCGGATCCGCCGCAGGACACGTCTGATCACTGACCGGAAGTCGAGCGGGGCGTAGAATATGCCATTCGCGAGACCTGTCAGGCGCCGGTCGGCAACCTCGCGGCCGGCCAGGGTGCTGACCGACACGAAAATCTCAGCGTGCGGCTGGATACTTCGCGCGCGCCGGATCAGCTCCACGGCCGAGAGCACCTCACCCACAGAAACAGCGTGAAACCAGAAGGAGCCGGGACCCGTCGGCTTAAAGGACGGGCGCAGGAACCCGAAGCGCTCGTCCAGACCTGCGAAATACCTCGGGTCGCGCAAACCTCGATAGAGTAGATACAGGATCAGCGCCGGACTGAGGGCGATCTGGAGAACCTGGTAGAGGAAATAAATGAAACGAGTCGCGTTAATCGTTCTTTTGAGTATACCGGCGGCGATGGCGGCGGACAAGGACAAAGGCCATTTCGTCCCGGGACCAGCGTCGTCGTATCCCGCGCACCAGACTCAGGAAGGCATCACCATCGCGGCAGTTCCTTACATCACCGAAGAGCAAGCTAAATCGGCGTTCGGCAAGGTGAACCCATACGAACACGGCATTCTGCCGGTACTGGTAATCATTGAAAACGGCTCCGGCAGCGCCCTACGCCTGAATCTTAAGGTTCAGTTCGTCGATACCGAGAATCACCACCTGGACGACTATCCGGCCGACGACTTGATTTACTACCAGGGCGTCAGGAAACCGCCACACCTCGGGCCGCCGAGCGCCCTGCCGATTCCTCTGCCGCGTTCCCACAAAAAAGGACCGCTGAATACCCCCGAGATCATCAACCGGGCGCTCTCCGTGAAGCTGATTCCGAACGGCGAAAAGGCGTACGGTTTTTTCTACTTCGAGGCGGATTACGACCCGGGTTCGAAGCTCTATCTGAACGGCCTGAGCAACGCTTCCAACGGCAAAGAGTATTTCTACTTCGATCTGCCGCTCGACACGAAATAGGACGTCCGGAGCGCAAGGGGCGCGGCACGCGCTCCGTTTTGCGCGATCAGAAATTGACGATGGCCGCGAACGACGCTGGATCCAGGCTGGCGCCGCCTACCAGAGCCCCGTCTAAATCCTCCTGCGCCATCAGATTCTTGATGTTATCGGGCTTCACGCTGCCGCCGTAAAGAATACGGCACGCCTGCGCCGCTTCATCGCCGAAGCGAATGCCCATCTGCTCCCGCAGGAAATGGTGGGCCTGCGACGCGATTTCGGGAGTGGCCGTGCGTCCGGTGCCGATGGCCCAGACTGGCTCGTAAGCGATCACGATCCGCGCGAACTGCTCGGGAGTCAGCCCGTAAACGCCCCCGGTGCACTGGGCCGCAAGTACGTGCTCGGTTCTCCCCGCTTCACGCTCTTCCAGACGCTCGCCAACGCAGACGATCGGAGCGAGTCCGGCCTCCAGCGCAGCGACGGTCTTCTTCAGAACCGACTCGTCGGTTTCGCCGAAATACTGGCGTCGTTCGCTGTGCCCGATGATCACCCAACGGCATCCGGCCGCGACCAGCATGGGCGCCGAAATTTCGCCCGTATAGGCGCCTTCCTTGAGCCAGAACAGGTCCTGCGCGCCAATAGCGATATTCGTCCCGCGCGCCGCGTCGACCGCCGTGGCGATATCTACGAACGGAGGACAGACCACGATTTCCGCATGACTGGAGGCCGCAACCAAAGGAGCGAGATCGTGCAGAAAACCAGCCCCCTCGGAGGGTGTTTTGTACATCTTCCAGTTACCGGCAATCACCGGTTTGCGCATGCATCCAGAATAGCGAGGTTCGGGGTGTTTACGACAACCGGAGACCGCGGAACGATTCGATCAGTGCGAAATTCGTCCGGAGCTCGCTGATCTTCTCGCCGCGCTGCTCGATGTGGGACTCTTCGACGTTGCCCAGGTTGCCCTCGGACGCCATGCGAAGGTATTCGACCTTGGCCGGGTCGATACCCATGATGCGGCAGCAAGTGGCGTCCACAGCCGCCAGATCGCTGCCCATAACCAGCACATTCGCTGGCTTGGGAGTACCTTGAATCGGGCCATTGCCTTCCATTCCCACGATGCCGTCGACGATAGCGAAGCTGCGGCGAAAAATGCGATTCAGCTCCACTATCGACTCGGGGATTCCAATGTGGTGCAGCTCGTTTTTGGGCCAGCCGTAGACCGATCCCGGAACCAGGCCAAAGAAATTCTTCATGGAGAGCGTGGCGCCGGCCCAATGATGCGTCTTCATCTTGGCGAGCGAAACCACCAGGTCGGCCCGCAGCGCGGTGTTTGGGAAATACATTTCGGCGCGGTCGGCGAATTTCATCACCGGGCTCACGTCGTCGCGGTTCAGATCGACGAACAGATCGTCAAACTTCGAAATCTCCCGGTAGCGCGCCATCTCCACGATCGAATACGTATCACGGCGATGACCGGGGCCTTCGCCGATGATCACTTCGGCCGCGCCCAGCGCCCGGAAGACTTCATAGGCAGCCGCAACCACGGCGACATCCGTGTTGATGCAGGTGTTGGGGTCGAACTCCACCAGATTCGGCTTGAGTAGAACTTTTTGATCGCGAACGTCCAGACCGCACTCGCGTACGCCTCTTAGAATGCGCTGCGCCAGGTCGTCGGAATAGGACGAGGCTTTGACCACCACCACCGGCGAGGGACCGGCGGGCGCATTGCGTCGCGAGCGCACTCCTTCCCACCCGGCATAGCCGGCCAGTAGCCCGGCGCCTGCCAGCGGGAAGAAGTCTCTCCGTCGAATCTTCATGCCTTCTCCGTCTTCAGGAACCGATAGTTTCCGCCGGCCGAGCCCAAAGCTTCCAGCGCCACAACCATCAGATCCGGCGAACCGGGTCCTTTCAATGGATTCAAAGTGTCCGGGACCTCAACCCCGTGCAGCCGCAGCGCGATGGTGATCCAGGCCCGCGCGAGCGATGACGGAGTGTCGGGCAACCAGGTCTTCGCCAGCTCGATCGAGCTTCCGGCTTCGGCGCGTCGTTGCAGACCCAGCAAAGCCAACGCCGTAGTTTCCGGATACGACCGTTGATCCTCGCCCAGCGTCCAGGGGCTGCCATAGTTCCAGCCTCCATCCTTGCACCGGACGTCGAGCAGCAGGGCTTCGCCCGAATGAATGCGCTCAGTCAACTCAGGTGCGGGCAAAATCGCATAAGCCTTCTTAAGGGCAATCAGTGTGTGCGCGGTCGGTTCCACCCAGGAGGAGGTGCCGTCCTTCCAGGGCCAGCCTTTAAGGCTCAGGTCGCGGCCAGGGTTGACCAAGCCGATCTTGGCTAGCGCTCGCCGCCACAGTTCCGATTCCGTGCCGACCGTCTTAAGGAGGTAGGCCACGCCCTTCATATAAGTTCCATCGATGTCGCCACGGAGGTGCGCCAGGGTCAGGCATAGAGCCGTGCCCCAGCCCGAAATGGCCGCGTCGGCGGTGGGAGGCCAGCTTCCGTCGGGCTGCTGCCAGGATTTGATCAGGGACCAGGCACGGTCGGCGGCTGGCTCGCCATGGAGCACCAGGGCTCCGTAGAAGGTCGGCTCCAGCCACGACTGCTTGCCGGTGTAATAGCTCCAGCCGCCATCGGGATTTTGCGCGCGCCGGAGGATGTCCAGGCGCACTCCCAGGTAGGAATCAACCACGAGAATAGATCGGTCAAATCGGCCCTAAACGTTAGATCCAAGGAGGGTTCCGGTACTATTCCAAATATTCAGATGCACAGTACTAGACTTTAGAAGGTTTCATTTACCGGGCTCAGTGGTTTATCCTAGATTCGGCTCAGGAAACAGCGAGGGATCACTTGGTGAATCAACTGCTTCTTCAATTTGCGTACCTACAGGTGTTAGACCTGCTGACGACGCTGGCGTTCATGCTGCACGGCGTCCACGAAGGTAACCCGTTGGTGCGCTTGATGATGCACTCGACGGCCAATCCTATAAACGGCCTGCTGCTGGTCAAGCTGCTGGCCGTGGGATTAGGACTGTATTGCTGGAAGCTAGGGCGGGGCCGTCTACTTGCCCGGATCAATATCGTGTTCGCCGTGATCGTGGCCTGGAACCTGGGCGCGCTGATCCTGGCGGCGGTCTGACGTTTTCACTGGCGCGCTAACGCGTATTCAAGCGACTGTAGCAGCCACTCGCGATTGGTTTTCACGTCCTCTGTGAGCCGCCGCACCAGTTCTTCCCGATTTTCATACAAGCGATAGCCTTGGCGCGGCCGGAGATAGCCCCTGGCCTTAGACTCCCTACGGAACGCCTCTTCTTCGCCCAACTCGGTCGCCAGCTTCTCATACTGGCGGCGATTATCGAGCAGGGCCTTGACCAGAAACGGCATCACCGTCGAATAGTCGGCCTGCATGCTCTCCGTGCCGCTCTGGTAGGTATCCTTGTCCACCTTCCCCCAGGTGACCGCCTCGGCCGGGGGACATGACGAAAGCGATCCGTCGGTCACCGGCGCAGTGACGATCTGGACGTCGAAGTTGTAGCCGCGGACATTCGGCAGGCCGAGCACCTGGCCGAGAGCGGGCTCGGGCTGCAAATTGTAGTTCTTGGGCACGCCGCCGCCAAGAATCAGCGTCCCCAGCGCGTTGGGCGGATTATCGAACAACCCCCAGCGATGATACGCGCAGGCCTCGTAGACTTCGGCGTGCAGATCCAGCTCGAACTTGTAGGAATCCATCAGGCCGGCTTGGCTCATGGCCCACAGCTTCATCGAATTCAGAAAAATGCTGCCATCGGCGGCCGCGCCCACGAAGATCGGGATCGCCAGACGATGGCAGGTTGAGAGCAGCCCGCCCGGAACGCGATTCAGGCGTTCCTGCTCGGCATAAAAGGCCCCCAGGCGATAGCGCAGTTCGGTTCCAGTCATGCGTCGCTGGAATTCGGGCCGCCGCAGGACCGCCGACAGAAACTTATCCTGATCGAGGAGCACATCCTCGCTGAACGCCATGTCGGTGACGCGAATGGTGTGCTCGTCGCGCAGGGCGCCGTCATCTCCCCATATGGGAACTTCGAACACGGGGTCGCGATGCGCGTCGAGACTGCGATGGCCATCGTGGTAGCAGGCCGCATCGGTGGTAGAGATGTAGGCGATCCAGCCCGCTTCAAGCAGCGGGATCAACCAGGCCTGATGTTGGCCGCTGACCGTGACGGGCCCGGAAACGGCGAGCGTCAGCGGGCAGCCGGTCCCGATGGCCCGGTCGAGGATCATATAAATGCGGCGAAGGAACGCTCCTCCGAATGCGGGGAAGCAATGAGTAAACAGCTCATCTAGCGTTTCTACTTCATCGACTCTGCGGACGCGAACTTTCTCGTTCATGTAGATTTGATCTTACTCAAATTGCCGGCGAAAACTCTCGAGCTGGCGCTTGAGCTCGTCGATTTCATGTTCCAGTGCGGAAACGCGGCCTTCTAAGCTCGGACGTATTGCGGCGAACTCTGGTTCATCTTCAACTTCATGGCTCCAGAGATGTCGCCAACGGCCGCGGGAGGCGGGAGCGACCAAGGGATCAGGCTGTCTCTCCGAAAGTGCTTTGAGAAGATGCTCGACCTCTTCCATGTCGGCAAAAGGATGCATTCGCTCCGTACGCCCGCGCAGCTCTCCTCCGGTTTGCGGGCCGCGCAACATCAGCACAGCCAAGAGAGCCAGCTCGCGCCGCCCCAGGTTCAGAGATTCACCCAGGCGATGCGCAAATTTCTCGACCCGATGGCCTGCACCGCTGACTTTCATCACGAGTTGCTTTTGCCGTAGTAGCTCCAAACCCTGTGCCACGGTAGTTTCGTCATAGTTGACGATGGGTTCACGGCTGGATTTTTGATTGCAGGCGTTCTGAAGCGCATTGAGCGTGAGAGGGTAATATTCGGGTGTCGTCAGGTCCTTTTCGAGCAATGCCCCGAGCACACGCACTTCGATGGGGTGCAGAAGTTCCACTTTGCTATGATCGCGCAACACATTGGGCAGCGGCTTGCAGCAGCGTAGTCTTCCCCCTTTTTCGCTTCAAAAATCGGCAGGGGTATATTTGAATTAGATGGCCCTGGTTCCTCCTTATATCGCCGCACTGAAGCCCTACAAGCCGGGGCGAAACGCCGCCGAGGTCGCGAGAACCTACGGCCTCAAACGCGTTGCCGGGCTGGCATCGAACGAAAACCCCCTGGGACCCTCGCCACGGGCGCTGGAGGCGATCCGTGCGCATTTGAGCGATCTGCACCACTATCCCAACAGTGGCCTCGATCTGCGCGAGAAGCTGGCGGAGGAATATGGCACGAAGGTCGCCAACGTTATCGCCGGTAGCGGCTCGGATAGCATTGTGTCGGATATTATCCGGACATTTCTGGGCGACCAGGATGAGATTCTCACCACAGAGTCGGCATTCGGAGGATTCCAGGTGCTGGCTCATTCCCGCGGAGTGGCCTATCGAACCGTCCCGTACAACAACTGGCACTACGATCTCAGGCAACTGGCCGCGGCAATCACCGAGAACACCAAGATCATTTATCTGGCGAATCCCAACAATCCGACTGGGACGATCTTCACGCGCCAGGAATTCGACGCTTTCTATCATCACGTGCCGCAACGCGTTCTGATACTTCTGGACGAAGCCTATTTCGACTATGCGCGCGACAATCCGCGTTACCCGGACTCGCTCCATTATCGTTATGACAACGTCATTACGCTGCGCACGTTTTCCAAGGTGTATGGACTGGCGGGACTGCGCATCGGGTACGGCTTCGCGCACGAGGATCTGATCGCCGAGTTGCTCAAGGTGAAGCTGCCGTTTGAGCCGAGCACGCTAGCGCAAGCCGGGGCGATCGCCGCGCTGGACGACAAGGAATGGCTGCACCGGTCGTTGGAACTGAACGCGCGCGGCTTACGCCGCCTGACGGAGACGTTCGGCGAACTGGGATTGCCGGTGGTGCCCTCGGAGGCGAACTTCGTACTGCTGCCGCTGGAATCCCGGGACGCGGCGGCTACACTGGTCGACCAGCTCTTGCGGCGCGGCGTGATTATTCGGCCGATGGAGTCGTGGGGGCTGCCGCAATGCGTGCGGATTTCGACGGGCACGGACCAGGATCTCGAGATGCTGTTCGAAGCGGTCCGCGAGGTAGGACAGGCGTTGTACTTGCCTGTCAAATAGCCCGATCTACTTGTGTTCTTCCTGGACTGCCGGAGCGGCGGGTGCTGGGTCCAAGGGCCTCGGAGGCGCAGTCCTCAGCGGATTCATCGTATCCGGCGCCGGCGTGGCATTCTGCATCTGCGGCATGTTGTTGGGCAGATAATTCACGCGCGAAGTGACGTCCAGGAAGTCAAACATCAGGAAGATTCCCAGAAATAGAAACCCGGCGATGGCGATGATCGCGTTGACCGGCTTATCCCACACCAGGTGCATGAAGAACAGCGCCACCAGCGTGGCTTTCACACTGGCGATGGCCAGCGCGATGACTACGTTGGCGGAGCCGAAGTTGAAAGAGGCAGCCGCTATCGTCACGATGGTCAGAAACAACAGCGCGAACAGATTAGCGGTGTAGATCTTAGGCCCACCATGGTGGGCATGGGGTTCGGTATGAGTGCTCATGAGATCAGATAGTAAAGCGGGAACAGATAGATCCAGATCATATCGACGACGTGCCAGTAGAGGCCCACCAGATCGATTGGAGTGTAGTAATCGCTATTAAAATCACCGCGCTTGGCGCGGATCGCCAACCAGCTCAACAGCACGATGCCGACGATAACGTGGATTCCATGCAGCCCGGTCATCATGAAGTAAAACGCGAAGAAGGTGGCGTATCCGTGAGTGCCCTTGATCAGATCCTCGGATTGATGGGCGTAAAAGATTCCGGGCAGCAGGCCATCGTGAAACTTGTGGGAATACTCGACGTACTTGATGACCAGAAACACGCACGCCAGTATGATCGTCAGCACCAGAAAGCGCACCGTCTTCTTCTGCTGATTGGTCTGGGCCGCGTTGACGCCCATAACCATGGTCCAGCTGGAGATCAGCAGCACGATGGTGTTCACCGATCCGTAGAGCGGCATAAGATGGCCGCCGATCACCTGCTTCAGGTGCTCATGGGCTTCGATGAATTCCCGCGGGTATTGGTGCTGCATCAGGCCGAAGCCTACGAACAGCCCGCCGAACAGCAGGATTTCGGTCACGATGAACAGCCACATACCCAGCTTGCTGGTATCGAACTGCTGCTCCATCGTGGTGAAATGATGCTGATGATAGGGGTTGTGCTCGTGATCCCCGTGCCCGCCGTGCGATTGAACGTCCGTAGTCGTGGTACTCATCTAGTGCGTCACCGCCTTGGGCCGGTAATCGTACGGCTCGTGCTCGAGCACCGGCTGCTCTTCAAAGTTGTGGGTAATGGGAGGCGAAGAAGTCTGCCACTCCAGGGTTGTGCCGCCCCAGGGGTTGTCGGGCGCGTCAGCGGGCTTGCGAAGCGAGGCAAGAAGCACGGCGGCCGTCATAAACAGGCTCAGCCCGATGATCCAGGATCCAACCGTTGAAAAGACATGCAACGGTTGGAATTGATCCAGGTAATTGTAATAGCGGCGCGGCATGCCCCGGCTGCCCAGGATGAACTGCGGCAGGAAGGTCGCGTTGAACCCGATGAACCAGATCACCGCAGTCACCTGGCCCCACCTCTCGTTGTACATCCGTCCGGTCATTTTGGGCCACCAGTAGTATAGTCCGCCGATGAAGGCGGTGACCGTGGATCCCATCATCACGTAGTGGAAATGCGCCACCACGAAATAGGTATCGGTCAGGTGGACGTCGGTCGAAAGGGTCCCGAGGAAGATGCCGGTCAAGCCGCCGATGGCGAACAGCATCAGGAAGGAGATGGCGTAAAGCATGGGCGTTTCCAGGCTGATGTTCCCCTGGTACATGGTGGTGAGCCAGTTAAACACCTTGACGCCGGAGGGGATGGCCACCAGGAACGTCAGCGCCGAGAAAACTACTGTCGCCAGTTCGGACTGGCCCGCGACAAACATATGATGGCCCCACACGATGAAGCTCACCAGCGCGAGCGATACGCTGGCGTACGCGATGGCGCGGTAACCGAAGATGGTCTTGCGCGAAAACGTGGGGATCAGTTCGCTGATGATCGCCATGCCGGGCAGAATCATGATGTACACGGCCGGGTGCGAGTAGAACCAGAAGAAGTGCTGGAACAACACAGGATCGCCGCCGATACGGGAATCGAAAATGCCGATCTGGAAAACACGCTCCAGCATCAGCAGCACTAGCGTAATTCCCAGTACCGGAGTGGCCAGGATCTGGATGAGGGCAGTGGAATACATGCCCCACACGAATAGTGGCATATCGAACCAGCCCATGCCCGGCGCTCGCAGCTTATGAACCGTGGCGATAAAGTTGAGTCCGGTGAAGATCGACGAAAAACCCAGAACGAAGACCGCGGCGGTCATCAAAGTGACCGTGCCGGAGGTAGTGGTGCTGTAAGGCGTATAGAACGTCCAGCCGGTATCGACGGCGCCGATGATCATGGAGGAAATGGCCATGACCGCGCCGACGATCCACAGATAGAAGCTCGCCAGGTTCAGCCGCGGAAACGCGACGTCCTTGGCGCCGAGCATAAGAGGAAGCACGAAGTTGGTGAGCGAGCCGGGAATCGAAGGAATAATAAACAGAAACACCATGACGGCGCCGTGCAGAGTGAAGAAGCGATTGTAAGTCTCCGCGGTGACCTGCATGCCGAAAATCTTGTGTGCGGGTGTCAGCAAGGTGAGGCGGACCAGAAGCGCGAAAATCCCGCCCAGCAGAAATGCGGTGAGCGTGCCAATCAGGTACATGATCCCGATGCGCTTGTGGTCGACCGTCAGCGCCCAGCTCTTGAAACCCTTGGTCTCGTTAAGATAGTTTTTTTTGGGGCGCGGGCGGTCCCCGATTCGAGCACCGCTTGTTACTGCCGGTTCCATAATTGCCTTTACCTCATTCTCCTACTTCGCTCGCTCTTTTACTTCAATGACTCGATGTAGGCCACCAGCCCGTTCTGCTGATTCGGCTTCAACAGACCCTGGAATGTTGGCATAATCGGGTCGAATCCCTTTACGATTTTCGCCTGCGGGCTCAACATCGATTCCCGGATGTAAGCCTCATCGGCCAGGACCGACGTACCGTTGTTCAGCTCCACCATGGAGCCATAAACGCCTTTCCAGCTTGGACCCTTGCTCTTGGTCCCATCCGTGGTGTGGCAGGAATTGCAGCCTACGCGCTCATAGGTGATCTTGCCCCAGTCCGCCGGCGTCTTGGTGGGATCTTTGCCGTTGAAATAGTCTTCCCACTCAGTGCCGCCCGTTTCCATCCACTTGGCGAAATCGGCGTCGTTATCGACGGTCAGGAATCCCTTCATGCCGGAGTGATCCTTGCCGCAGTACTCGGCGCAAGTGAAATTGTGCTTCCCTAGCACCGTGGGCGTGAACCAGATCTGGGTGTACCTTCCGGGAATGATGTCGTGTTTCACCCGCATGTCGGGAACGTAGAAATCGTGCAGCACGTCCTCGCTGGTCATGGTGAACTTCACCGGCTTATTGACCGGAACGTGAATATCGTTGATGGTGCGCGACCCGTCCGGATATTCGAACTGCCACAGCCACTGCTTCGCCGTGACCGATATTTCCATGGCCTCGCCCGGAGCCACCGCGTATTTCATCCAGCCGTTCAGGCCCCAGAAAAAGATCCCGACGCACAGGACCAGCGGACCCACTGTCCACAGCACTTCAAGGGTGGTGTTATGGGTCTGGTGCGGCGTCACGCGCCCGCGCTTAAAGCGGTAGCGCCACGGGAAATAAACCGAGGGGACCGCAATCATAAAGAACAGGACGACGCTCAGCCAGAACAGCGCCATGTAGACGAAGTCGATTTCTTTGGCGAATTCCGAGCCCTGCGGGGGCATCATCCATACGCGCAGCCAATCCATTAATTACTTCCCCTCCCCTGATCCGTTCACGCAAAACGCCGTCTTCATGCGAGATGCAACCTCCGGCGCTCGGCGCGGAACATGCGGAACAAAAAGAACCCCAAAACCAGCACGGTCAGGACGCCGCCTGCCTGCATGAAGTTGGTGGCGAACAGCACGTATTTGTTCTGAACAGGATCGTAGTGATAGCAGAACAGCAGAACTTTTTCGATGGTGATCGTGCTGCGGTTTTCGGCCGCTTCGGCCAGTCCGAAACGCAGGTCCAGCGCGCGGTAGTTAATGCCATACAGGTATCGCGCCATCTTCCCTTCCGGGGTCAGGATCATGATCCCCGCCAGGTGCGCGTACTGCTGGATGCGCGGGTCCCAGCGATAGTGGTAGCCGATCAACTCGGCCAGCCGCTTGGCGTTACCGTCGCGATCGGTGAGGAAATGCCAGCCGTCCGCTGGCTTTCCGTAGCTCGCCAGGTACGACGCTTTTTTCTTGCGGGCGATTTCCGGCGTTTCGCGGGGGTCGATACTGATCGTGACGACTTCGTACTGATTGCCCGGCGTCCAGGGCATCTGCTTCATGATCTCGACTTGCCGATTGAGAATCAGCGTGCACAATTGCGGACAGTTGTAATACACCAGATCCAGCAGCACCGGTCGGCCCTTGTTGAAAAAATCCCGCAGCTGGACGACCTTGCCGTCTTCGTCGTTGAAGGTCAGATCCAAATCGATAGTCCGGCCGAGGTGTTCCTCGATGCCCACGCCCACTAATTGGGCGGGCAGGCGATCCTTGGGATCGGTGGCGGGGATGTCACCCGAGGGACGGTTGATATACTGCGCGAACGCACCGGCCGAGCCCAGCGCCAACAGCGCAACTGGATACGCGAATGTGCGCAACAACTTCATCCTATTTCTTTACTGCCTCCGGTTGCTTTGCTGCTTCAGGCGGGTTTCCTGTTTCCGGTTCAGGGTGACCAGTTACAGCCGGCTCTTCCGGCTTCGGCTCGGTGGGCTTGGCCGGATAGAACGTCTTGCCCGAAGCCTGCTCCGCCAGGAACAATTCCTTGGCGCGCTCAAACGGAATTCGCACGCTGGTTTTGGACGGATCGGTGTATTCGTAGTGATTCAGGCGCCAGTTCGACAGGCTGCGCAGATCGCCTACTTCCTCGCCGGGCACCGAGAGCACCTTGTCGTAGACCGCTTCGTTCCAGACCTTCTCGAAGTAGGACTGCAGAGCCATGATGGTCACCACCAGCGTGACCACGCTAACGATCACAAACATGAAGATCTTGCGGGTCGCCGGCTCGCTATGGTCGAACCCCTCGCGTGGATTGTGAGGCGAAACTTCGTGGTCGTATTTGGTAGTCATGACTTATGCATTCTCAAAGTGCAGACTCTGCTCCAAGCGCAGATCGCCCTCCGGCACCAACGCGTGCCTGCGGAACCGGCTCCAGAACACGAGTCCACTGATACTCACGGTTGCTCCGAGGGTGGCACAATCCAGCCAGTGAAGTTGCGGACCGTTGGGATAGAACACCGGCATGACGACCCAGTAGAGATCCAGGTAGACCACTACCAAGCTATACGCCGCCATCACCCCCAGCAGTTTCAGGTTTCGCTTGGCTGGGCGGCTTATCAGGACAAAGAACGGGATGAAGAACCGCAGGAATGGCAGCGACAGGCTGATATATAGCCACGTGCCCGGCATGCGATGCCGGAAGAACTGGGTTTCATCGGGAATGTTGGCGTACCAGATCAGCAGGTACTGGGAAAAAGCCATGTAGGTGTAAAAGCACGTCATTGCAAACAGCCACTTGCCAAGATCGTGATAGTGCTCGATGTTGATCTCTTTGTCCAGGACGCCGGCCTTGCGAAATCCCAGGCAGATCAGAATCATGAGTGCGAAGAAGAGCACGCAGCCGTCAGCCAGATAGTACAGCCCGAAAATCGTCGAATACCAACTGGGCTCGACGGTCATGAGCCAGTCATAGGCAGCCAGTGTTCCCACCGCGATCACCAGGAACAATCCGGGCGCGCTCCAGCGGGATGCGATCCGCATCTGCCAGATGGAACGCCTGGTATCGGCCTTGACCGACTGCCGGTAGATGGCGAAAATCCAGATGGACCACAGCACGAAATACCCGTAAGTTCGGAGGATGAAAAAGTTATTCGTCAGATAACCGGATTTGGCGCGAAGGCTCTCGGTGGCCTTGGCGATAACGGGGTTTGTCCAGGGATAGATGTGATTCAGGCCGAACGCAACCGGCACGAACAGCAGCGCGCCCACCGGCAGCGTGATCATGATGTTTTCCATGATGCGGCGCATGGTCACGCTCCAAGCCGAACCGCTCAGGAACTGGACCATGACGAAGAAGAAGGCGGCGAGGCCGAGAGCGCAGGTATAAGTGAACGCCACCAGATAGGATCGGAAGAAACGGTCGGGATCCTGGATGTAGCCGGCGATGCAGGCCACGATGGAGATCAACGCAGCCAGCACCAGCGCGTTGCGGCCCTTCGACCAGCGGGCCGACTCCAACTGGTAATGGCCGGCGTGAGCGCCTGGACTTGTCACGGAGTGGTTCATTGGGTATCCGATCCCTTGTATTGAACGCTTGATTGCAGTTCGGGCGGCACGTCGCTCATGGTGCCATGGGCGGCGCGTTGCAGCACCCGCACGTAGGCGATAATCGCCCAGCGATCCTCAGGATGATTCTGGTTGCCGTAGGGCGGCATTGTGCGCCGGCCGTAGGTGATCACGTTGAAGATATCGCCGTCGGCCATCTCGACGATGCGATCCTCCATCAGGTTCTGGGGCTGCCAGGCGGGCCAGCGTTTGGGCACCATGCCCTTCCCCAGGCCGGTTTCATCGTGGCATGGCGAGCAGTACGTGTTGAAGCGCCAGTGGCCTTCCGTCAGCAACGCCTCGGTGACTTTCACCGGGCTCTTGCCAACGTAGAGTTTCCCATCCATGCCGGTGTTGAACGGAGTGTCCTCGAGCATGTGCCCGCGCGCGATCGTGCCGTCCGGCGGACGCCGGCTCTCCCGCGTATCGGAGAACAAATCGGTCGAACGCTGGGGCTTGAACTTCTTCTGGAACTTCATGTCCGGCCACACCTGGAGCGGCGGATCGCGCTGGATGCCGGAACATCCGGCGAGGCCGAGCATCGCGGCGATGGCCCCGATCAAACTCAATTGGTAACGTGTGGCGGTCATCCTTCCACTACCTCCACATCGTTTGCGCCCACGCTGCGCATATCCTGCGCGGTCTTCTGCGCGTCAAATTTCGGATCGTCGGCCTCAACCACCAGCAGGAACCGGTCATCGGAGGCGCGATGCGCGTTGCGGTAATTCATCGAAGGATGGTACAGGCGCGGCAAACCGCTCAATCCCCAGGTGCACAGAAACGTAGTGATCGCGGTAAACAGAACCGCCAATTCGAAGGTCGGCGGAATCGAGTACGTAAAGTCGAACAGCGGCTTGCCTCCAATGATCAGTGGATAATCGATGGCGCCGACATAGTAAATCAGGACCTGGGCGGTGGTAATGCCGGCAAGGGCGCCGCAGATGGCGATCCAGCCGATTTTCGAATAAGGAACGCCGATGGCCTCATCAATGCCGTGAACCGGGAAAGGCGTCATCGCGTCGATCTTGGTGTAGCCCATATCGCGGATGGCGCGCCCTGCCTTGACGAGGTCCTCGGGCTCGGCAAATTCGCCCATGACAGCGTAAACTTTGTCGTCGCCGATGCCCAGTTTGTCTTTGATCTGAGCGATCAGGATAGCGGGATCAAAAGTCTGGCTCATCTGTGGGAAGGACTCCCTTCTACCTGTCCGGCAAATGAATGTTTTTCGATGGACGCCACGCCTTTTACTTCGGACATCGCGATCATCGGCAGGAAGCGCGCGAAGAGCAGGAACAAGGTGAGAAACAAACCGATGGTGCCGATAAAGGTGCAGATGTCCACCCAGGTGGGACTGAAGTAGCCCCACGAGCTGGGCAGGAAGTCGCGCGTCAGGCTGGTGGCGATAATCACGAACCGCTCGAACCACATGCCGATATTGGTGGTGATGCTGATGATAAACATCACCCACAGGTTGGTGCGCATCTTCCGGAACCAGTACAGTTGCGGGATGAAAACGTTGCAGGTATACATCGACCAAGCCGCCCACCAATACGGCCCGAACGCGCGATTCAAGAAAGTGAACCGCTCGTAAATGTCCCCGCTGTACCAGGCGATGAAGAACTCGGTGCAGTATGCGTAACCGACCACCGAACCCGTCACCAGGATGATCTTGTTCATGTTGTCCAGGTGCTTGATTGTGATCAGATTCTGCAGATTGAGCGTCCAGCGCGCGATCAGCAGCAGGGTCATGACGCAGGCGAATCCCGAAAAGATCGCGCCAGCGACGAAGTAGGGCGGAAAAATCGTGGTATGCCAGCCCGGTATCACCGACGTCGCGAAGTCGAAGCTGACGACCGAGTGTACCGAGAGCACCAGGGGCGTCGAGATTCCAGCAAGAATTAGGTAAGCCTGCTCATAATGCCGCCAGTGGCGGGCGGATCCGCGCCAGCCCAGGCTCAAAATCCCGAAGACGACTTGACGAATCTTACTGGTGGCGCGATCGCGCAGCGTGGCCAGATCCGGCACCAGACCGGTAAACCAGAACAGCAGCGATACTGTGAAATACGTCGAAACCGCGAACACGTCCCAGATCAGCGGGCTGCGGAAGTTCTGCCAGATGTTCAGATCGGTGTTGGGAATCGGAAACAGCCAGTAGAAAGCGCGCCAGGGACGACCGGTGTGGAACAGCGGAAAGATGCCTGCGCACATCACGGCGAATAGCGTCATGGCTTCCGCGGAACGGTTGATCGAAGTCCGCCACTTTTGCCGGAAGAGGAACAAAATGGCCGAGATCAGCGTTCCGGCGTGGCCGATACCGATCCAGAACACGAAGTTGGTAATGTCCCACGCCCATCCTATGGGGCGATTATTACCCCACACGCCGATGCCGGTGTTCACCAGATACGTGAGCATCGCGCCCAGCAGAAGCACGATCGATCCGGTAAAGGCCAGCGTGATCCAGTATTTGAGCGGGGTCTCATAGACCTTCGCTTCGACGACGGAACTGATCTGGTCAGTGAGATCGTGGAGATCCGTGGCGCCCTGGACTAGCGGCGGGTTCACCACCATCAACTGCGGATCTTGAACGACTGCGCTCATGATGCTTCCAGCTCCGGATTGGGATTTCGCAACCGCCCCAGATATGTGGTGCGGGGCCGCACGTCGAGTTCCGCCAGCATGGCGTAATTGCGCTCCTGCTTCTTCAATTTGGCGACCCTGCTATTCGGATCGTTTATATTGCCAAACGCGATGGCATCGGCCGGACAAGTCTGCTGGCACGCCGTCACCACGCCTTCGCCGGTGAACTCGCGCCGGTTGTCAGTCTTGGTGGCGATGCGCGCTTCTTGGATACGCTGCACGCAGTAGGTGCACTTTTCCATGATTCCGCGCATCCGGACCGTGACGTCGGGATTGTAGACCATGGACATCAATTCCGGCTCGATGCGCCGCCGCTCCAGGAAATTCTTGTGCCAGTCAAGGAAGTTGAAGTGCCGAACTTTGAACGGACAGTTGTTGGCGCAGTACCGCGTGCCGACGCAGCGGTTGTACGCCATGTCGTTTAAACCCTCTGGGCTGTGGGTGGTGGCTTGTACCGGGCAAACGTTCTCGCACGGCGCATTCTCGCACTGCATGCACGGGATCGGCTGCGCGACCGCGCGCGGCTCCTCCACTGGCCCGACATAGTAACGATCCATCCGGATCCAGTGCATTTCACGGCCGCGGAGCACTTGATCTTTGCCGACGGAAGGAACATTGTTCTCGGCTTGGCAAGCGACTACGCAGGCATTACAGCCGGTGCAAGCGCCCAAGTCGATCGCCATACCCCACTGCAAGCCTTCCCATTTGAGCTGTGGATAGACGGAATCGAGCTCGGGAACCTCGTTCAACTCCTCGATCGCCTTGGAGTTCTTCTTGTATTCCTCGATGGTCGCCTCGCGAACGAGAGGGCGATAACTCGGCTTGATGCTCGCGACCATCTGAGGCTCTTCCATCGAGCCGTGCTCCTGGGTGTTGGCCAGCACGAACTTTTCGCCCGTGGCGGCGATGGCGAAGCCCTGGCTGAACCAGAACGCATCGGACGTGCGGATTAAGCCGGCGTTGAAGCCGACGTTGGTGCCGACGGTACCGGCGCGCGGCCGGCCGTAGCCCAGCGCGATCGTGACCGCGTTATCGGCATGACCCGGCTGGACCATCACCGCCGCTTCAAGTTTCAGGTTGCCGCGGGTGAGGGCGACCATGTCGCCGTCTTTCCAACCCTTTTCCCGGCCCATCGCCGGGCTGATCAGCGCGACGTTGCCCCACACCAGTTTGGTGATCGGATCGGGAGCTTCCTGCATCCAGGCGTTGTTTGCGAATCGTCCGTCCCAAGTCGTGGCGCTGGGAACAAATCCGACTTCGATTCCGCTCCCAGCAGAGACGGGCGCCGCTTGGATCTTTTTGGCGTCTACAGTGGGCTTAACTTCCACCGCTTGCGTCCCGGCGAGCACGCCGTCATTGAGAGCCTTTTTCCAGGTGGTGTCTTTCGTTGCCGCCGGCCACTGCGAGGCCCAGTAATTCTTGACCAGATCGTAGCCTTTTCGATCCTTCGAATCGAGCAGCAAGGCCATTACTTCGATGGAGCTCTTGCCGCCGAAAATCGGCTCGATCATAGGCTGCTGGATCGCCACGACGCCGCCTGTCGATCGAGCATCTCCCCACGTTTCGAGATAATGCGCCTCGGGCAAATGCCATTTCGCGGCGGCTGCGGTTTCGTCGTCGTACGCGCCCAGATGAATCGAGTTCGCGACTTTGGCCAATGCCGCGCCAAATTGCAGGTCGGCCGGCGCTGTGTAGGCAGGATTTCCGCCCAGGATAATGAGTGTCGAAACCTGTCCGCCGGTCATTTCGCCGGTCAGGGTCTTGAGCGCATCAATGCCCGAGTCAACCCGATCGGCTGCGGCGGCTTTGGTGTAAGTAACGGTCGCCGCGCCCAGCGTCTGATTCATTTGGTGAGCCAGTGCATGCACGATCGCAGGCTGTCGCGGCCCAGCAACGACCAGAGCATCTTTGCCAGCGCCCTTTAGATCCTTTGCTACCGCGGCGAGGAACTTGGCCCGTTTATCGCCACCAGCGGGAGGTGCGCTGAGCGCGGCAGCCAGATCCATCGCGAACTTCTGTACTTCTCCGCCCTGCATGCGCAAGCGATGCTCGGCGTTCGCGCCAGTTAATGAGAACTGGCTCTCGACCACGTACAGGCGGCTGATCTTATCAAAATCCGCCTCGGAATCGACATGCCGGTTCTTCGAAAACAGCTTGGTCGCGAGCGGCGTGGGATAATCCGCACCCAGGAAATCGTAATCCAGCGAAAGGATGACTTTGGCCTTGTCGAACTGCGGATGAACGTCGACCGCTTGCCCGAAGGCCAGCACTGCCCCGTTTCGCTCGTTCTCCCGGGATAGAGACTCGTATTCTACCCACTTCGCCTTGGGCCATTTCTTCAATGCGTCCGCGCGAAGACTCTCAAGAGTGGGAGAAGCCACGCTCTCGCTCAAGAACCGCAATCCTGAGCCATCGCCGAGCGGCAATCCCTTGACGGCCGCTTCAAACTTGTCCCAGCTCGAATCTTTGCCTCCGTCCAAAACCGTCTTCGAACGATCAGGATCGTAGACTCCCAACAAGCTCGCCTGGGCCATCGCCGTCGCCGCACCGAGGCTCGTCGGATGATCCGGATTCCCTTCGATCTTGCTCGGACGGCCTTCGTAAGTCTGGACCACCAAACCCGATGCGTGCCCACCCAGCGAAAAAACGCTGGTGTAGTTGTAGGGAGCCCCGGGAATGTAATCCTCACGCCCGCGGGCTTGCGGAGCCAGGCGATATTCCGGGCGGCTGCATGCGGCTAACCCGGCCAGTCCGAAGGACGCCGCCATGATCTTGAGCATGGTGCGGCGAGAATTGCCATCCAGCACCGCGGAAGCGTCTTCTGGAAACTCGCGCTCCACCCATTGGCGGAATTCCGGCGTCTCGGCAAGCTGGTCAAGACTGCGCCAGTATGCGGGCGCGTTCACCGGTGCGGGCGTGCCGTGGCTCGCCCCTACGGCGTTTTTCGTCGTGATTTGGACCAAACTCATCGGTGACACCCCGAGCAATTAGTAGGCGGATGAAGATGCTTTTGCGTGATGATCTCGTTGCCGATTTCGCGCGGGTCCCGATCGGGCACCCAGTCGAGCTGCGTTACCAGCTCGGCCGGCCGAACATTGGGCGCCGGGTCGCGATGGCACGCCAGGCACATGGCCATGTTGAGCGGCTTCTCCTGGTGGACCTCCACCATCTGATCGATGCGGCCGTGGCAGCTCACACAACTTACACCGGCCGAGACATGGGCGCGATGGTTAAAATAGACGTAGTCGGGCATTACGTGGATTTTTTTCCAAGGAATAGGCTCGCCGGTCTCGTAGGATTGCCGCACCAGTTCCAGGCGCGGGCTCTTGTCCTTGACCTTTTGATGGCAGCCCATGCATACTTCGGTTCCGGGGATGGCCGCGTAGGCTCCGCGATAGACCGTATAGTGGCAATAGAAACAGTTCATGCCGAGTTGTCCGGCATGTAGCTTGTGGCTGTAGGGAACGGGCTGTTCCGGCTGGTAGCCGGTGTCGATCACGGTCGGATAACTGTAGTAGGTGTATGCTCCGATGGTGGCCACCGCGCCGAGGCCGATCACGGCGCCAAGTACTTTGAGAATGATGTCAGACGCCTTAGGGAAAATAGCAGCCATCTTCTGTAGTGGTCCTCAACCCGAACCCGCTCGCGCAGACGCAGCGTGGTTCCCCGTACTTCCAAAACCTAAATTGAATTTGGGCTTCTATCGTTTCTACCACGACCGGAGACCTTCCGCAACTGGAGCAACTATTCTTGTCTAGCAGGAGAAGCTACAGTTTAGCAAGAATTTTCGGGAACCTCAAGGTTCGCCCGAAACTGATGGTACTGCACAACTTGTTCTTTCTGGTGCTGGCATCTGCCGCTTATTTCTCCCTGATTCCATTGTTCGAAAAGCAAGTGGCCGATAGCGATGCCATTTCTCGGGCCAAAATCGCCCTATTCGTGGTGTTAGGGAGCATCTATATCGCCGCCGTGGTCTTGCTCGAAACGGTCATCATGCCACTGTACGTCTATCGGCCATTACGGCGAATGCTTGAAGCCGACACGGCCACGCGGGCCGGCGACCGCCAGAGCGAGCTGATTCCCCAAGCTGAGATCCTGGGCGACGAGATCGGCCAGATCATGAAGTCGCGCAACGATACCGTGGCCGAACTGCGCCGGCACGAGGACGAGTTGGCCGCTGCCCTCAGGAGATTAGAAGAACAAGACCGCTTGGTCAGCCTCGGCCTGCTATCCGCCAGCGTCGCGCACGAATTGAACACGCCCCTGGCGGTCCTGCACGGATCCATCGAGAAACTCATTGAAACGACTAATGACGCCCAGGCGCTGGAACGCCTCGCACGCATGCAACGCGTAACGCAGCGCCTGAGGACCATCAGCGAAAGCCTGGTGGACTTCGCCAAAGCCCGTAAGCAGCACACCGAGCCGGTGGCGGCCCGCGGTCTGATCGACGATGCCTGGGCGCTGGTGGCCATCGACCCACGCGCCTTGGGGATCACCTTCACCAACTTGGTTGACCCGGAAGATCGCGTGGTCGGCAATCCCGACCGCTTAGTCCAGGTGTTCGTGAACGTCCTGCGCAACGCCGTGAACGCAGTGGAGCTTCCAGGTGGCCGCGTCGACGTTCGCACGCGGCACGTCGCCCGTGCTGGAGAGCCTGGGGTCGCGATCGCAGTGGAAGACAACGGTCCGGGCATTCCGGCGGATGTGCTGCCGGAGATTTTCGACGCTTTCGTGACCACACGGCTGGACGCGCGCGGGACGGGACTCGGCTTGACCGTGGCGGAGGGGATCGTCACGCAGCACGGAGGCGAGATTACTGCCGCGAATCGCCGCGAGGGCGGGGCGTGTCTGGAAGTGTGGCTGCCCGCGCCGAGCTAGCACCTACTGCCGAACGAGACTCGCCCGAAGCGATGGCGCCTTCGAGCAGCACTTCGAGAGATGGAAGGGGTTTCGCGACCAAAAAGATCTGGTAGGAAAAAAGCGACCGCGAAATCTTGATGAGGAACCCGTTAACTCCTACCAGGAATCGCGCGAAAGCCGTGTCACCCAAAGCCAGTGGGAACGGCGTCGGGATGCCCCGTATTTCCTCGACCCGGTAATTAGCTTGCTCGAACAGCTTCTGGATGGTCGCAAATGTGAACAGCCGCGTGTGCGTCAGATCCAGAATCCCTCGCGCGCCGTAGTGGAAGAAGCCTGACAGCAGCATCAGACGGGTGATGACGAACGCAACGTTGCCCGTGCTCACGATGAACTTGACATCTCTATCCTGCCGCCGCGCGTTGCGCAACGACTCCACGAATGTCTCGGGCGAGCGCAGGTGCTCGATCACGTCGAGCAAAAGCACGTAGTCGAACTGACCCACATCTACGGGAATCTCACTGCTATCCAAATTGGCCTGAATGAAATTCGAGACATGCGCGTCTGCGGGCGGGCGATACTGATCCACGCCCGTAACATCGCATCCCTTTTCGAACAAAGCGCGAGCCACGTAGCCGGATGCGCACCCCAGATCCGCGACTTTCGATCCGGGCGGCACCCTCTGTACGGCGAGTTCGTGCGGACTCTCATATCCCCACTTGGGCAGGTATTGCTGGCCCGGAGGCGCGAGATCGAACTTGCGCTCATACAGAATACCGAGATCCTGCGCTCTGGAAAGCAGGGTAACCCGCACCACGTCCAGCGCGTATTTCAGGCCGTTCACGTGGCAGATCTCGTCGCCGTAGTAGGTGGGAATCGGGAGTTCCTTGATCCGAAGACCGGCGCGAATGAGCTGAATAATGATTTCCGTGTCGAAGTGAAAATCGTTGGTGTTCTTGTCGAAAGGAATGCCCGCGAGCGCTCTCACGGAATAGATCCGGTACCCGGAATGGAACTCGGAAAAGTTAGTTTTGAGCAGGCGATTCTGGATGCCGGTCAGGATCCTGTTGCCCATCCATTTATAGAGCGGCATGCCTCCTCGACGCGCGCCGCCCGCCGCCATCATTCGCGATCCAAACACGGCATCGGCTTCGCCCGCCAGCAAAGGCTGGAGTAGATCGGGCAGGCGTTCCGGGGCGTACTGGCCGTCTCCGTGGACCAGCGCAACGTAATCGAACTTTTCGCGGATCGCGTAATGGAAACCGATCTTCTGATTTCCGCCATAGCCCTGGTTCACTGGGTTGAACAGAACGGTGATGGGGAAGGGTGCTTCTTCGATCTCGCGCGCCCGCTCGAACGTAGAGTCCGACGAGGAATCGTCAATGATCAGGACCCTGGTGTCGTGTTGGGACAGCTCGGAAGGGATGCGCCGGAGAACGGATTGGATGGTCCGTTCGGCGTTATACGCCACGATGAAGATGAGGACTCGCGCACGCACCTGTCGCAATTGTACATACTTAGAGCCTCGCGGACTATAAGCCGGTTTCTGTACCCGCGGCTTGCGCCACGGGCGGCAACCATTCCTCTGGGCCGCAGATTGCTCCGCAGCTCTAGCGACCTACCCGGAAGTCGTAACGGAGCGAGCCGCTCCTCCTCCCCTATTTGGTCTTGCTCCACATGGGGTTTGCCCTGCCGGCGTGCGTTACCGCAGCCGCGGTGCGCTCTTACCGCACCTTTTCACCCTTACCGGCTCCCTTGCGGGAACCGGCGGTACATTTTCTGTGGCACTTTCCGTAAAACCCGCTTTGAGCGAGTCCCCCCGGCCGTTAGCCGGCATGCTGCCCTATGGAGACCGGACTTTCCTCCCCTGCCCATCGTGAAGATGAATCGGAGCGGTTACCCGACCGCGAGGCCCACTTCATTATAGTTCCCTAAAAGGTGTCAGACGACACTTCTCGAGCGCTTGGAGCGATAGAACTGATGAAATGCGGGAAGAACGGCGGCAACAACACTTGCCGTGATAAAGCCATATTCAAAGTCGGGGTCAAGGTGCCAGAATCCCTGCCAGGTCACCACCACCCAGCTACCCCAAGGAGCACATCGATAAATAGCGCAGAAACTCGAAGGCGCCGCTCTAAGACAAGGGAAGCCACAGCACCCGAGACCACCCCAATAACGACACACTTCAGGTACGCAACGTTTGAAAAACCACCACCGCAAACATGCTATTTATCCTCATTGAACAGGGTTACAGGTCGTCTGACTCCTTTTCGGAAACGACTATGCCCTCAGACGAATCCACTCTGTAGCGAAAACTACTCATTAGACGGTAGCGAAATTAGTCACCATCGATACTAGAATATATGTAGATTGTCTGGCCAATTCCCTCTAGGCCAGTTCCGTGCAGGGCAGTCTGCGTTACAAATATCTTTACTTCAGGAGGCTCGGTACATATGGTACGGAGATGCATCGCATTGGTTTCGGCCGCTTTGCTGGTTGGAACGGGACTATGGGCCCAGGGATTGGACACGCAGGCCAGCAAGGATGACTGGGAAGAGATCAATTTCGATTTCAACTCTTCGGTCCTCGTCGACGGGTTTCCCAGCCTCCTCCGGCTAGCCGAGCTCCTGCAAGCCAACGCCGGCTACCATGTGCGCGTCGAAGGCCACACCGACGGAATCGGCTCGGATAGCTTTAACCAGAAGTTGGGCCTGGAGCGCGCCAACACGGTGCGCGATTTCCTGGTGAAATACGGCGCCC
>Ga0070735_10000841_pt1 | contig 31047 bp, 32 predicted proteins | sample Coa_R1_FD_66443 | JGI IMG/M metagenome (GOLD analysis project Ga0070735, IMG submission 66443) | Surface soil microbial communities from Centralia Pennsylvania, which are recovering from an underground coalmine fire - Coalmine... | ecosystem: Environmental > Terrestrial > Soil > Unclassified ...
CGAGGCAACCGCACCGAAACGCTCGCCAGCCTCGCAACCCTGCGCAAGATTCTCAATCGCTTTGTGGCCCACCGGGTCTTCTACGAAGTATCCAGCCGCAACAAGCGCGGGCACGAGTTTTTCTCGGCCAAGAACGTGTTCATCGTCGGAACCATCGAGATCGTCAATCGCGACTATTTGACGATCACCATTTTTGATGCCAATAACCAAAGCCATTCGATCGAAATTCTGAATCCGACGACGATGCGCATCTACGACGAAATGCCGGGCAAGGGCTTCGCCGTGTCGTTCATCAGCGACACGGAAGCGGGCGTCGAGTCGCGCTGCTATCTGCGCGACGAAGGTGAAGACGGAGAAGGCATCAAGCAGCAAACCGCGCTCGAAAAAATTACGCTGCCGCAACTTTTCGAATATCTCGAAGAGATTACGTCCGCCGATTTGGTCAAGTAGTTACAACTTGTAAATCGCGTCGGCTAAGACTCCGGGTTCTACGCGAATAGCTGCGAGAACGCCGGGGGCGTGAATTGCTTCCGACGCAATTCCGAGCGCCAACTGCTTGGGATAGTAGCGTTCGTCCACGCGGCGCGCGCCCTCGATGAACATGTTGTACGCGTCCTTGTTGAGCCAGACGCTCGTGCGGCCGTCCGGCGTTTTGAACGCGAGCGTGTCGTAGCGCGCCATTGCGGGCTGTTCGCCTTCGGGCATCGGATCTTCGAGCAGACGCGTGCGGCCATCGTTCTCGCCAACCTGCACGGCGAGAACTTTGTCGCGATTGACGACGCCCGCGAGGGCGGGGCCGATGCCCGGATCCTCGAGCAGCGAGAGCAGAATGGCTCGCGGCGTGATGAATTGCTCTTTCAAATCGAGCGCGTTACGCGCGGCGCGACGCATGACGCCGAGCAACTCCGGCGTCAAAGGCACCTGCTCCAGTTCGGCCATGACTACTTCCTTTGCTTCCGCGCGATGCGCCCCTCTAACCGATGCGCGCGGCGCAGCTCGCGCACGGAGTCGTCCGTGCGTCCCAGCCGCTTATACGCGACGCCCAAGTTGTGATGCGCGAGCGCATATTCGTCATCGCTGCGTATCGCCGACTCGTAATAGCGAATCGCCTCATCCATCTCGCCCGCTTCCAAATGAAGATTTCCGATGTTGACGAGCGCGGGCGCGAAGTGCGGCGCGATCTCGAGTGCCTGTTCGAACGCCGCGCGAGCTTCGTCGACGCGCTGCAGTTCGCGAAGCGCAACGCCGCGCTTGTTTGCCGCCGCGACGCGCTCTGCCGGCGGCACGTTCTCGTCAGCCAGCATTGCGTCCAGCCGCGTAACGGCCTGCTCGTACCGGTGGTGCGCGACGTCGCGAAGCGCCAGATCGAACGGCGTATGGAGATCGGGACGAAAAAGAGCGAGGAACTTGCGGAGGTTGAACACTGGCGCCTATGTTCACGATCGACGTGCTCACGCTTTTTCCCGAGGTTTTCGCGCCGTTCGTCGGGCTGTCGATTGTCGGCCGCGCGGTGGAAGCGGGCATCGTCGACGTTCGCTATCACCACGTGCTCGACGCCTTACAAGGAAACGAACGAGCCGACGACGTGCCGTTCGGCGGCGGCCCGGGGATGGTCATGCGCATCGAACCGCTGGCACGGATTTTGGACGTCATCATCACTGCGGCGCCCCCTGAAGAACGACGGCTCATCGCCGTCCCGACGCCTGCCGGCGAGCCGTTCACGCAAGCGCATGCCCGGCGGTTCGCAGGGACGGTGGACCGGCTGATCTTCATCTGCGGTCACTATGAGGGCATCGACGACCGCCTCGGTGCGCTCTATCCGATCGAAGAATTTTCGCTTGGCGATTTCGTCCTCACGGGCGGCGAACTGCCCGCGCTTGCCATGATGGACGCGACGGTGCGCTTGCTCGAAGGCGCCGTGCGACCGGAATCGCTGGTCGACGAATCCTTCAGCGCCGACGCTCTGGACTACCCGAGTTTCACTCGGCCCGCCGACTTCCGCGGCGTGAAGGTTCCGGACGTGCTCCTCTCCGGGAATCACGCGGCCATCGCCGCCTGGCGGCGCGAGCAGTCGCGCGCCCGGACGCGCGCCCGCCGGCCGGACTTGGGCCGCTCCTAACCCCATTGCGCCTGGGGGTCACCCAATGCTAGAATCCGAAGGTTGCCGTGGGGCCACCCCCAAGGCCTTTTTAGATTCACGTCCGAGCCAAAAGAGCTGAAAATGAACGTCATCGATGTCCTAAATCAAGAGCAGCGCAAGGAGAACGTCCCGGATTTTCGTCCGGGCGACACGGTCAAGGTGTATTCCAAAGTCGTCGAAGGCGGCAAGGAACGCGTGCAGATGTTCGAGGGCGTCGTGACGGTTCGCAAGGGCGGCGGCGCGCAGGAGTCGGTCACGGTTCGTCGCGTTGCGCACGGCGTCGGCGTCGAGAAGACGTTCCTCGTGCACAGCCCGCGCGTCGATCGCATCGAGGTCAGCAAACGCGGCATCGTGCGGCGCAGCCGTCTGTACTACCTGTCCGAGAAGATCGGTAAGGCGGCGCGAATCAAAGAGAAGAAAGCCGGCCGATAAACTCCGCTGTCGCCGCTACAATTGCTCGGGCTGATCGGTGTTTTCGCCGTCGCCCGAATCACCCTGAGTCTGAAACCTGTGGCTGCCGGCCACTCCGGCCACTCGACGGCGGCCGTTTGCGAATACCTGGATGCGCTCATCGTCGCGGGTTTGCTCGCGCTCTTCCTGATCACGTTCGTTCTGCGCACGTTCTACATTCCGTCGGGCTCGATGGTTCCGACGCTGCAGCAGCGCGACGTGCTCCTCGTCAACGAGTTCGCGTACCGCTTCGGCAAGCCGCATCGCGGCGACATCGTCGTCTTTCGGCCGCCCATCGCATCGAGCGACAACTTCATCAAGCGCGTGATCGCCGTGCCTGGTGACACACTTCGCATCTCCGGCGGTACGGTCTACGTGAACGGCAAGGCGGTCAGCGAACCATATATCGCCCAACAGCCGCAGTACGACTTGGTGATCAAGAACTACGACATCTACGTGGACGACGGTGACGGCTACGAGCCGCTAAGCTGCACGAGCGCAAATATTCCGCCGCGATCTCTCTGGCAAGCGCCGGATCGCGTGCCGAACGGGTTTTATTTCGTAATGGGCGACAATCGTAATGATTCCGACGACTCGCACATCTGGGGATTCGCGCAAATGCACGGACGCTTCGCCGCGGGTCCGCTTGCCAAAACTGCCACGACGGCGCAATTCACCGGCCGTGCATTCTTGCTGCTCTGGCCGTTTAACCGCTTAAGGATTTTGGACTAGTGGGGGCGTTTGCATTGACTCCGGGCATGCTGCTTGGTCTCGTAGGGGTCTTCATCGTCGCCCGGGTTTTCCTCACGGTGCGCGCGGTGCGCACCAACGTGCAAGGGAAAGCGACCAGCTTTGCACGCGAGTATCTGGATCCGTTCATCTACGCGGGCATCGCGGCGTTTTTACTGATCACGTTCGTCGCGCGCACGTACTACATTCCCTCCGGATCGATGATTCCTACGCTGCAAGTCGGCGATGTGCTGCTGGTCAACAAGTTTGAATACCGTTTTCACGCGCCCAATGAAGGTGACGTCGTCGTCTTTCCGCCGCCCCTTCCGAGCCCCGACGATTTCATCAAACGGGTGATCGGGCGCCCGGGCGACACGCTGGAGATCAAGAACGGCGTGGTAATTCTCAACGGAAAACCGCTGACGGAACCGTACATCGCGCAGCCGCCCGACTACAACTTGGTCGTTAAGAACTACGGCATTTACGTTCAGGATCCGGGCGGCACGTATCAGGCGCTCGACCCATCGCAGGCGAACATTCCGCCGCGCAAAGACTGGAGCGCGCCCAATCGGATTCCGGCAAACTGCTACTTCATGATGGGCGACAACCGCAACGATTCCGAAGATTCGCACATCTGGGGTTTCGCGCAGGTGCGCGGCACGTTCGAAAGCGGACCGCGTGAAGGTCAGCAGGCGCACTTCACCGGACACGCATTCTTGATTTTCTGGCCGCTGAACCGCGCGCGGATTTTGTGGCGCTAGCCTAGAAAAAGAGCGCGTGCTCCGGCAGTTGCAATGGCGTTCCGTCGCAAGCGCTAGCGCGCAGCTCACCCTTCTGGCCATACTTGCGCTGGCTTTTTTCATGCGCACGCCGCAAGTGTCGGGGCTTTCGATGGCGCCGCACATCGCTTCCGGCGAAGTCGTGCTCATCAACACCATCATCTATCACCTGCATCCGCCCGCGCGCGGCGATATCATCGCGTTCCACCATGACGGGGCGACGCCGGAAACGTACATCAAACGCGTCATCGGTTTGCCCGGCGATCGCATTCGCATCGACCACGGTACGGTCTACGTCAACGGTTCCGCGCTGACCGAACCGTACGTGCGTTATCCCGATGGCCGCAGCTTTCCGGAAGTCACGGTACCGCCGCGTTCGCTGTACGTACTGGGCGACAACCGCGCCGACAGCGACGATTCGCGATTCTGGGGCTTTGTGCGCGAACATGACGTGCTGGGCAGAGCGATAGCGGGAATTTGGCCGCTCGGCCATGCAGGTGCGCTATGACCGCGAACGCCGGCGCGGAGTTCGAGCAGGTCGTCCAGTGGTACCCCGGCCACATGGCCGCGGCCATGCGGCGTATCGACGACTACATGAAGTTGATCGACATCGTCGTCGAAGTCGTCGACGCTCGCGTGCCGCAAAGCGGCGCCAATCCACATCTGGCAGCGCTGGCCGGCAAGCGCCCGCGTTTACTGCTGCTCAATCGTGAAGACCTTGCCGAGCCTGCGCAAACCGCGCGCTGGGTCAGTTATTTCGAGAAAAACCGCCGCAAGGTCGTTGCAGTGAACGGCCGGGAGCAGTCGAGCGTCGCAAAGGCCAATTATTTCTTGGGGCAATTCGCCACCGGTACGCGCCGCACGCAGCGAATCATGGTCGTGGGTCTACCCAATTCGGGGAAGTCTTCGGTCATCAACGGTCTGCTGCGTCGCGCGGCGGCACGGACCGAGGACCGCGCCGGCGTCACGCGTCAGCTGCAGTGGTTTCGCGTCGGACCGAATCTCGAACTGATGGACACGCCGGGCATCCTGGTGCCGAAGATCGCTACCCCCGAAGCGCAATGGAAGCTGGCTCTCGTCGGCGCGGTTCCTCGCGAGCGCTACGATCCCGAAGACATCTCGATTCGCTTTCACCGCTGGCTCGCCGAGGCGACGAAGGGGCGAACGAAGGTTCCCGACCTGGAGGCGTTTGCCCGCACGCGCGGCTTCATGCGCAAAGGCGGCGAGGTGGATTACCACAACGCGGCGCAGTCGTACATCAAAGATTTCAACGACGGGAAATTCGGTCGCATCAGTCTGGAGCACGCACCGCACGATGACGCCCAAACAACGTAAAGCGAAGACCACGTACGAACGGGAGCGACGCCGCCTGCATCGCATTCACGCGTTCGAAAACGCCGCGCGCGAAAAAGGCTTCATCTACATCGGCGGCGTCGACGAAGTCGGACGCGGGCCGCTCGCAGGGCCTGTCGTCGCAGCCTGCGTGGTGGCGGCAGAGCCGCTGATGATTCGCGGCTTGAACGATTCCAAGCAAGTGCTGCCGCACCATCGCTTCGAGATTGCGGAAAAAATCAGAAGCGCGTGCACGGCGTGGGGCATCGGCGTGTGCAGCGTCGAGGAAATCGACAAGCTCAACATCTATTGGGCGAGCGTGCTTGCGATGGAGCGCGCCATCAGCACGCTGAGCACCGCCCCGCAGTACCTGATTACGGACGCCGTGCGCATCAAGTCATTTGCCGGTCCGCAAGAGCCGCTCATCAAAGGCGATGCCCGCAGCGCGACCGTCGCCGCGGCGTCGATCCTCGCGAAGGTGTACCGCGACACGCTGCTCGTCGAACTGCACGAACTGGACCCGCGATACGGATTTGCCGATCACAAGGGCTACGCAACGCCCGAGCATCTGCGGGCACTCAAGGAGTTCGGTCCATCCCCGCATCATCGCTCCGGATGGTGGCGCGTGCGCGAGGCGCAACTGCAGTTCGGATCCGATGTCGCGGACTAACGGACGAAAAGGCCGCGCGGGCGAGGACCGCGCCGCGGCGTTTCTGGAAGCGTCGGGCTACCGCATCGTCCGGCGGAACGTGCGGCTGCCGGGCGGCGAAATCGACCTGGTTTGCCGAGATCGCGAGACGATCGTCTTCGTCGAGGTCAAATTGCGCACCGGCAGCCGTTTCGGTAGCGCGCTTTCGGCCGTCGATGCCGCAAAACGGCAGACGCTTCGCAGGCTCGCGGAGGATTTCGTGCAAATCGTCGCTCCAAACGCCCATTTTCGCTTCGACGTGGTGGCCGTAGACGGAGAGCGCATGACGCTGCATAGGAACGCCTTTTAGGATGAAGACTTGGTTACGCGCGCCCTCGGGGAGAGCTGACGCGAGCAGAATGTGTATGCGCGCGATGACTTGGGGGACCCAACGCAGTTGGGGGGCGCGGAGCCTCGGGCGGAGTGCCGCTTAAAATGAAGACTTGGTTACGCGCGCCCTCGGGGAGAGCTGACGCGAGCAGAATGTGTATGCGCGCGATGACTTGGGGGACCCAACGCAGTTGGGGGGCGCCCTTCGACGTTGCTCAGGACAGGCTCCGCCTGAGCGTGAGTGCCTTTTAAAATGGACACCTTCATCGGCCGCACGCTGAGCGGGCGTTACGAAGTGCTGGAACTCATCGGGCGGGGCGGCACCGCAGACACCTATCGAGCCTTCGACAAAGTGCTCGAGCGCGAGGTGGCGATCAAGGTGCTCATCGATCGCTCCGACGACGTCAACAAGCGTTTTCTCCGCGAAGCGCAGGCCATGGCCAAGCTGAACCATCCGTGCATCGTCTCGGTGTTCGACGTCGGCGAGGAATCCGGCATCTCGTACATCGTGATGGAACTGGTGCGCGGCAAGACGCTGCGCGATTTGGAAGGGGGGTCGATTTCGTACCGCCAGGCGCTCACGTACCTCATCGACATTCTGGAAGCGCTCGATTACGCGCACACGCAGGGGACGATTCACCGCGACATCAAGCCATCGAACATCATGACCGTCGAAGACGGGAAGCACGTCAAGGTCATGGACTTCGGTTTGGCGCGGCGCACGAGCGATATGACGCAGACTACGCGCACCGGACAAATCGTCGGCACGATCGGGTATCTTGCGCCGGAACGTTTCTTGAGCAAACCTGCCGACGTGCGCAGCGATCTCTATTCCGTCGGCATCGTGATGTACGAAATTTTCACCGGCACAGTGCCGTTCCGCAACGACAAGGACGACCTTGTGGCGACGATATTCTCACACGTGCACGATGCGCCGACGCCGCCGCACGAAATCAACCGCAATATTCCCGAGCCGCTCGAACGCGTCATCATGCGAGCCATCGACAAAGATCCCGGCAAGCGTTACCAGAGCGCGCACGATTTCATCGCCGATCTGCACACGCTGCTCTCGCCGACGCCCGCGAAAAAATCCGCGCCGGCGGATAGGCGGCCGAGTTCGCGCACCGACATAACGGATCCCGGACTGCGCCAGCAGCTGGATCGCGCGCTCGCGCCATCGCGCAACCGCAACGACGCGTACGAAGCGGTGCTCAAAGGCATGCTCGCAACGCGCCGCCGCCGCTACGACGAGGCGAAGAACAACTTTCTCGCCGCGCTGCACGAGTTGGCGGCAATCGACAATCGGCTCGAATACGCAAAGACCGCGCTCAAATACGGTACGATGATTTTGCAAAAAGCGTCGGACGGCTTGCGGGAGCGCGAAGAACTGCGCGACGGCGTCAACAAGCTGAACGAAGCGCTGGAAGTTTTTCGCGATTACGACCTCGCCGAGCAGATGAGCGAGACGGAATATCTCATCAACGCGTTGGAGCGCACCGCCATCGGCTACTAGCACGATGCAGATGCAGAAAAAAGAACCGCAGCTGCGTCGCGCGGTTAGACCCTGGGGCTCATTCGCCTGGGGCTACTCCGACGTCGGCGCCGACATCTTCGTCGGCCTGGGATTGGTGCTCGCGTACGCGGCAGGCGCCTCGAACGTGGCATTCCTGTTTGCCGGCGCCGTTTACGTGTGCATCGGCCTGGCCTATACGGAACTTGCCGCCGCATACCCGGTGGCGGGCGGCGGACAGTACTTCGTCATGCGCGGCCTCGGTGACGTGTTCGGTTTCATCGCCGGCTGGGCGGTGCTGCTGGATTTCACGATAGACGTGACACTCTTCGCGTGGTCGTGCGTCGACTATCTCTCGCAGCTCCTTCCCGTGCTTGTCCCGTCAATGCATCCATGGGTGCATTTTGCCGTGGTGCTCGGGCTCATCGGCGCGCTTTGCCTGCTCAACGTCGTCGGGGTGCGCGAGAGCACGGCGTTTCAAGGTTCGGTCAGCGCCATCGACGTGCTGAGCGAAACGCTGATTCTGTGCTTCGGATTTCTGTTCGCCTTCGATCCGCAGCTGCTCGTGCACACGATGACGACTGCTTGGCCGTCGACATTCGCGCTCATGCAGGGCGTATCGCTCGCGATCATTTCTTTCGTCGGCCTCGAGTCGATTTCGCAGGCGGCTCAAGAGACACAGCGGCCGGCATCGGTCATCCCGCGAACCTCGATTGCCCTCATCTTGACGATTCTGATCTTCGCGCTGGGTTATTCGAACCTCGCGCTGGGCATGCATCCGTGGCATCCTATCACCGATGCTCACGGACACGCGTTGGCGTTTTGGCAGATCTTCCCGAACAACGGCGACAACCAGGGCAAGGGCGTAGCACTTCTTTCGGCGCAGGTGCCGTATTGGGGGCTGCTCGCGCAGTATTACGTTCCGCTCCTCGGCGCAATTCTGCTGCTGATTTCGAGCAACTCCGGCGTCTTCGGCAGCTCGCGAATCGCGTATGCCATGAGCAGAGCGCGTTTGCTGCCCTCGATCTTTCAGCACGTGCACCGCCGATTCCGCACGCCGGTCATCTCAATCGTCACGTTTTGCGCGCTCGCCGCGGTCGAGCTGGTATTTGCAGCGCTTCCGGGATTGGATCCGTCGGCGCGCGCGGTGTACGCACGGCTGTTTCACGGCGAAGACGGCATCACGTTCCTTGGCGATCTCTACGCGTTCGGCGCTGCGACGAGCTATTCGTTAGTCTTTGTCGCGCTCATTGCGCTGCGCTTCACGGATCCGCTCAGCCCGCGCAAGTTCAAGATGCCGGTTAATATCCCGCTGCGCTTCCAAGGCCGGCGCGTCGAATTTCCGGTCATCGGACTCTTAGGTTTTATCGGCATCACGGCGATTCTCGCTTTCACGATCATCACGCACGATATCGGGCGCATAGCGGGACCGCTGTGGCTCGTGTCGGGTTTTGTGCTGTATCTGCTGTACCGGGCACGCAAGCGGCTGCCGGTATTCCGGTCCGAGGATCACGATTTCCGGAACGGGCAGATCGACATTCTGCGCAACGCCGGTGAGCTCGAACTGATGGACGAATACATCGAGAACCTACGCTCGAGTCCAGCAATGCGTGAAGAGGCAGGTTCATGACGCGTTTGCGCCTGCTCTTCTACGTGCTGTACGTCGTTCTGGGCATCATGCTGCTCGTGCGTCTGCTCGCGCTGGGTTTCCATTGGCAAATCTTCACCGGTGTGGTGCTGGCGCTCGCGCTTATCGTTTTAGGCGTGTACCGGTTGATGCTCTACGCGCGCATGCGCGGAGCACCGCGGCGGTGAACGCTGTTGCGGTCTCGACCGCCGGCGCAATCATCGCCTTCTTGCTCGCCGCATCGGTCGGCGCAACGCTCTGGTGGATGCTGCATCCGCCGGCCTCTTTCGTGCAGAAACTTGCAAAACGCGCCGAGACCGAATTGGTGCGGCTTGTCGGGAGCATCGTCATCGTGTTCTCGGCCGAGATCGAATCCGGGCACATGATGGCGCTGGTAACCAAATTGAGCCGCGGCCAGAAATCCGATGTGCTGGCTATTTACGTTATCGAGGTACCGTTCACACTGCCGCCCGATGCCTCGATGCCTACGGAAGAACGCGCGGCGCTCGATGCGCTGGGTGCGGCTGAAGCGCTCGCGATGCAGCACGGCATGAGCATTCGAACGGAAACGGTGAAAGCGCGCGAAACTGCGCAAGCGGTACTTGCGATAGGAAAACGCGAGCGCGCCAATCTCATCGTCTTGGGCTCGTACCGCGAAGGCAAGTACACCGGCGCGCCGCTGGGACGTGACATCGAGCGCATTGCCGCCGAGGCCAAGTGCGACGTGCTCATCGGTGTCGAAGGCAAGCACGGGACGCTCTTGGTCGACGCGACGGCTCAGGCGAGCGGAACCGGCGGGGCTGAAGAGAACAATTGGCCTTGACCTACGGCATCACGGAGGCATAATGGACGCTCGTAGATTGCTTTTCAGCATTCCCATATTGGCATTGACGCTCTTTCCACTTTCCGCGCCTGCCGCAACGACGCCGGCAATTACCGCGTTCGACGAAGCGTTTGCGAAAGTCAACGACTACACGGTTACGGTGACCGCGCACGAGGTCGACGGCGATCGCGTCCAAGACCGCACGTACCATTATTGGTTCAAACGGCCGAGCCTCGCCAAGACCCTGATCGTTTCGGGCGACGGGAGCGGCAGCGGCGGCGTCTGGAACGGCGGCGACCAAGTCTCCGGGCATCAAGGCGGCATCCTGGCGTTCATTCATCTCAAAGTCGGGCTGCACGATTCGCGCGCGACGTCGCTTCGCGGATACACGATTCCGCAGGGACTGCTGCAAAACGAAGTCGACAAATATAAGGACACGAAGGGCGATCTTTCGCAGCGTCCAGGCCCTGAAATCAATGGCGTCGCTACCGACGAAATCGATTTGAAAGTCGCCGATCCGTCAGCCGGCGACGGAGTGACGAGCGCGAAGCTGTTCCTCGAGAAGCAGACCCACTGGCCCGTTCGACAGGTGCGCTATATCGGTGAGAAGATCGTCGCGGATGAGTCATTCAGCGATCTGAAAACGAACGTCGGTCTGTCCGACAGCGACTTTCCGTTCTAAATGCTCGGCGCGCTTGCAGCGATAGTGCTGCCCTTGGCCGGCGCGACGCAGATCACCATGCAAATCGAAAGCGGCGGCGTTCACTTGATCGCCGCCGCCGGCATTCACACCGTAACGATTCGAACGACGGCACAGAACGCGCCGGCACCGCGCATCGAAATTTCACGCAGCGGCAAGGCGATGGCCATAACGATCACGGGCCACGCCGCGTTGACCATTCCGTTCGCTCAAGCCCCGAACGCTCCGCTCGGTTACGAAATCGTATACCCGGCGAACGCGCGCATCGAAGCAACGGAACTCTCCGGCAACATCACGCTGGACGGCGAACGCGCACGCGCCGCAATCGAAACGAATTCCGGCTCGATCGCCGTCAACGACGCGCACGGCGAACTCGATCTCGCCGCCGACGACGGCGACGTCACAGTCACCCTTGCGCGCGACTGGACTGCGCCGTCCCTGCGCATGCAAAGCGCGAACGGTACGCTCCGTTTAACCGTTCCATCGACCTTCCACGCAAACATCGACGCCGAAACCGACTCAGGCACCGTACACAATACTTTGTCACGCAGCAACGCACGGCGCCCCTTCGTCTGGCTCTACACCGAGCGCGGCGACATCTTCATTCAAAAGATTTAGCCTTCCCGTTGGGCTCGGTGTGTGGGACATGTTGGCCGGCAATCTCTGACTTTTTTGCGCAAAACAGGATGTTTTCTTCAAAACTTCGTTTTCGCAAAAAAGCAGAGAAGCAGAAAAATCGCCTGGATGGCGATTTTTCTAGCGGTTGCCGGACGACATGTCCCACACACCGAGCCCAACGGAAGGCTAAATCTTTACCTCCACCCCAAATTCAATCACATTGTTCGGCGGCAACCCAAGCGAATCGGTAAGCGGACGCGCGTTACGGGTCATCCACTGAAAGAGATTGCGCTGCCAGCTCGGCAGCGCGCCGTGGTCCGACGCCTCGCGAATCTTCGGGCTCGCAAGATAGTACGTGGGATGGCTGAAGTCGGTACCGGGACGTGCCTTTCGCAAGTGATGCAGGATGTCGTGAATTCGCGCTTCCTGCATGAAGCCGTACCACGCTTTGACGCGCAGCAAGCGCGGCGTTATCTCTTCAATTTCGAGGCGCTTTTCCGGGTGCACGAACGGTTGTGACGCGTGCATGACCGTGAGCAAGATGATCGTATCGAAAATGATGTGGCTGCGCATCCATTGGTGATGGAGCACGAATGGAATACCGTGCGGATCCGGACTCAGGAAGAATGCTGTTCCGCTGACCACGGTCGGCGCTTTGACTTCGCGCAGGAATTGATCCACGGGCATCGCGTGCTTGGTGAGCGCGGTCATCATGCGCCGGCGCCCGCGATTCCACGTCGTAAAAAGCGTAAAAAGGGCAAGCGCCATAGCAAACGGGACCCATCCGCCCGATATGAACTTGGACGCGTTTCCGATGAGGAACGAAATTTCCCACGCCAGGAAAAGCGCAATGAGCGGTACCCATTGCCACGCCGGCCACTTCCAGCGCTTGCGCAGCAGCTGTGAAAATGCAATGGTGGTCGTAAGCATCGTGATGGTAACGGCGAGCCCGTAAGCGCCGCCCAGGCGCTCCGACGACCGGAACGTTACGATCAAGATGATGCACACCACGCCCAACATCGCGTTGATCGTCGGCATGTAAATCTGTCCGGCGAAATGGCGCGACGTATGAATGATTGGAAAGCGCGGCGTATAGCCCAGCTGCATCGCCTGCTGGGTGAGGGAGAAAACGCCGGAGATGAGCGCCTGTGATGCGATTACGGTCGCCACCGTTGCGAGGAACACCATCGGAATGAGTCCCCATCGCGGAACGAGCGTGAAGAATGGCGAGGCCGCAATAACGTGGGGATTCGCCAGCGTGAGCGCACCTTGTCCAAAGTAGTTCAGCAGCAATGCGGGGAACACGGCGGCGAACCATGCGAGCGTAATGGGCTTTCGGCCAAAGTGCGCGAGGTCGGCGTACAACGCCTCCGCTCCCGTCAAACAAAGGACGACCGCGCCGAAGATGAGCAGGCTGAGCAGTCCGTTGCGAATGATGAACTCGACGGCGTAGAGCGGATTGAGCGCAGCGAGCACCTGCGGATGTCTCGCAATGCTAAAACCGCCCAGGACGCCGATAGCGCTAAACCAGAGCAGCATAATCGGGCCGAAGAGATTGCCGATGCGCCCCGTACCGCGCTTCTGCATTGCAAAAAGCCCAGCCAGGACGATGACGGAAAGCGGCACGATGAACGGACGCGCCGCTTTCGTCCACACGTCCAAACCTTCAATCGCCGAGATGACGGAGATCGCCGGCGTGATCGCGCCGTCACCGTAGAGCATCGACGAACCAAAGAGCACGAGCAGCGCGAGCGCTCCTAGTCCCATCGGCATCGCTGCGCGCTTCGGCGGAATGAGCTGCGCGAGCAGCGCAAGTGTGCCGCCTTGGCCGTCGTAATCGGCGCGCAGCAAAAAGCCGACGTACTTGACGCACACGATGACGACCAGCGCCCAAAAGATCAGCGAAAGAATGCCCAGCACGTTTTGCGGCGTAACGGCGGCAGGGAAATCACCGGTGAAGCATTGCTGAAACGCGTACAGCGGGCTCGTGCCGATGTCGCCGAAGACCACGCCGAGCGCGGCGAGGGAGAGCGCGCTCAGCGGCTCCGTGCGATGACGTCGGGCGCGAACCTGTTCGTGCGCCGGTGCGTCGCCGACCTGTATCGCCATCAGCGCTTATGCCTTGCGCAGATACCGTTTACGCAGCTCGTCGACTACGACGGCGAGCAAGATCACGGCGCCGAGCACGATCTTCTGCGTATACGACTCGATGCCGATGAGATTCATCACGTTGTAGAGCATGCCGATGAGCAGTGCTCCGAAGAATGTACCCACGATCGTTCCGCGGCCGCCCATCAGGCTGGTGCCGCCCACGACGACGGCTGCGATGGCCTCGAGCATCTCGTCGCCCGTTCCCGTCTGCGGCGAGCCGGACGAAAACAGCGCCATCAGCAAGAAACCGGCTACCGCCGCGCACATACCGCTGATCACGTACACCATGGTCTTTACGCGTCCGACGTTGACGCCGGCAAGGCGCGCCGCCTCTTCGTTGCCGCCCAGTGCGAAGACGTAGCGTCCGAATTTCGTGCGCATCAGCAGAATCGAGCAACCGACGACGATGACGAGCATCCAAATAACCGGATTGGGAATGCCGGGCAGATGCAGACTCGAAAACAAGGGCCCCAGGAAAAAACCGATCCCGGTGCTCTGAAAATCCGGACTGTTCAGCGGTATCGGACTTCCGTGCGAGAGCTTGAATGAAAGGCCCTCTGCGATGAGCATCATGGCGAGCGTCGTGATGAACGGCGGCAGGTTCAGTTTGACGACCGGAACCGCGTTCACGAACCCCGCTGCCGCGCCTAATGCAAGTCCGACGCACAACGTCGCAATGATGAGTGGTACGCCGCCGAAGCCCATGGCATTTGCAAACGTCGCCATGACGACGCCGCTGAGCGACACGAGTGAGCCGATTGAAAGATCGATGCCTGCCGTAATGATGACGAATGTTTGGCCGACGGCGAGAATGCAGCCGTACGTTATCTGCCGCAGAACGTTGATGATGTTGCGCGCCTCGAGGAACGACCCTTTCGAGGCGACGTTGATGAGCACCGCGATAATCACGAGCAGCGCGATGGCGCCGGCCACGCGGATCCAATACGCTCGCGTCTGCTTCGCTTTGTCTTCCTTGAGGTTTTGCGTTAATTCCGCTTGAACGTGCGCTTCTTGCATGTACTCCGTTCCTAAGCCGCCGCTCCGGCCGCTGCCGCAATCACGGCATCGGGCGTCGCCTCCGAGCGCGAGAATTCGCGCACGATGCGTCCGCCGCGAATCACCAAGATGCGATGCGACATTCCGAGCACTTCCGGCAATTCGCTGCTCACCATGACGATTGCGGCGCCGCCGCGCGCCAAGTTGACCATGAGATTGTAAATTTCGGCCTTCGCGCCGACGTCGATTCCGCGCGTCGGCTCATCGAAAAGAAAGACTTTCGCCTTGCCGAGCAGCCACTTCGCGAGCACGACCTTCTGTTGGTTGCCGCCCGACAGATTGTTCACGATTTGCTCGGGGCTCGGCGTACGGATGCGCAGCTCCTCGATGTATTTCTCGGTTACGTCTTCTTCTTTCGCGCGATTGATGAGCAGATCGCGGTCGACGAACTGCCCCAGATGCGCGAGCGTGACGTTCTCGCGTACGCTCATCCCGAGAACCAAGCCTTGCGCTTTCCGGTCCTCGGTGATGAATGCGATGCCGGCGGAAATGCCGTCCCGCGGGTTGCGCGCGTGCAAGATCGTTCCTTCGATATCCACCTCGCCCGAGTTCGGCACATCCGCGCCGGCGATTGCGCGGACGATTTCGGTGCGTCCGGCACCGATGAGACCCGCAAGACCGACGATCTCCCCTCGGCGCACCTGAAAAGACACGCCGTCGACCATCGGCGGTCGCGCGAGATCGCGAATCGCGAGCATGACAGGAGCGTCTGCTGCGACGTCCGGCAGATCCGGGAAGTGCGAATCCAGCCGCCGTCCGACCATCGCCCGGACGATCTCGTCCGGCGGAAACTGCGACATCGGCCGCGTCTCGATGACGCGTCCGTCGCGCATCACGGTGATGCGGTCGGCGATGCGCGGCAGCTCTTCCAAGCGATGCGAAATGTAGATGATGCCGGTGCCTTTGGCTTTGAGCGTCTTGATGATTTCGAAAAGCCTGTCAATCTCGCGATCGGTGAGCGCGGCGCTGGGCTCGTCCATCACGACGATGCGCGCGTGGCGCGAGAGCACTTTGGCGATCTCGACCATCTGCTGCTGCGCGACCGAAAGGCGCGAGGCCTCGACGTTGAGCGGAAGCGTAATGCCCAGTTCCGCAAAAACGCTCGTTGCGCGTTCGCGAGCGGCGCGCTCGTCGATGAAGATCCCGCGTTCCGGCTCGTAACCGAGCACGATGTTGTCGATCGCGTTCAGCGAGCGCACCAGATTGAATTCTTGATAAATCATGCCCACGCCGGCTTGCTCGGCGGTGCGCGGCGAGGTAATCCCAGCCGGCTTGCCATCGATGAGAATATCGCCGCTGTCCGCAGGCTGCGCACCCGCGAGGATCTTCATCAGCGTCGATTTGCCCGCGCCGTTCTCACCGACGAGCGCGAGCACTTCACCCGAGTAAAGGTCGAGTGTCACGCCGTCAAGCGCGCGAACACCGGGAAACGATTTCCCGATGCCGCGCATCTCGAGCAGTGGCGTGCGAGGAGCGTCCAATTACTTCGTTGCGTTTGCTTTGGTGTAGGTGCCGACCGGGACCTGAACGCGTGCGGGCACCTTCTTGCCGTTGAAATAGTTATGGATCGCGTCGATCGTCAGCGCACCGATCTTATCCGGATACTGAATGGCGTCGCCGTACATTTGTCCGTTGGCGATTGCCGTGCGTGCTTCGGGCGTCGCGTCGTAGCCGACCACCGCGACATTCGATGCTCCGGCTGCCCGGATTGCCGTCACCGCGCCCAGCGCCGAGTCGTCGTTGACGCCGAAGACGCCTTTCAAATCGTTATGCGCTTGAAGAATATCGCTCATGTCTGAATTTGCTTTATCTCGCGTGCCGCCGGAGTCGACGTCCGCGACGACCTTCACCTTCGGGCAATTCTGAGCGATACCCATTTTGAAGCCTTTGACGCGTTCCTGAACGCTCGTCACTTCGGGCTCGTCGAGGATCGCGATGCTTCCGGAGCTGCCGACCGCTTTGCACATCAAACTTGCCGCCGTCTCGCCGCCCTGCACGTTGTTCGAAGCTATGTGCGCGATGACTTTTCCACGATTGCTCGCGTTGGCAATGTCGGCGGTGAAGACGGGAATGTTCGCATTGTTCGCCTCGACGATCGCGCTGCCGATTGCCTGCGAATCGTACGGCGTGAGGACCATGGCGTCCACACGTTTCGAAATGAAGTCCTCCACCTGCGACTGCTGCTTTGCGCTGTCTCGATTCGCGTCGACGAAAATCAGCCGGTAATTATATTTTTTTGCCTCGGCCTGCATGCCGGCTTCCATTTGCTGATAGAACTGTGCTTCGAGATCCTGAATCGACACGCCAATGGTCTTGGCCGCGGGGCCGGCCGGCGCCGCGCCGGGAGCCGATGATTGCGCCGATTTCGAGCCGCCCCCCGACGAGCAGGCAGCAAGCAGCGCCGCGCTCGCGGCGGCGATGAGCAGGGCAGATTTCTTCAACGTATACGCTCCTCAAAAGGCATTCGAACGTGGTTTACCTCGGCTCGTCCGGGCGCCTTCGAGCAGCGCCGCGGACATTCTATCCACAGGGGCATGCCGCCCCCTGTGAGGGATGTGGACAAGTACCAAGTGTGAACAGGAAAATGGCGGAGACCTAGGTCACAGCGCCTCGCGCGAGGCGGCCGAAAACTCCGCCGCCCCCGACCGCTCGAAGTGTTCCTCTATCTCCTCGAGCGTCTTGCCTTTGGTCTCCGGCAAGAAGAATGCGGCAGTGACGAAGTAGACCACCGTGAACCCTGCGAATGCGAAGAACATGCTGGCGTAACCGTACCGCCCCACTGTCGGCAAAAAAACTGCCGCGATGGCCGTCTGGGTTACCGAGTTGAGGAAGAGCGCAAAACTCATACCATTCGAACGAATCCGCGTCGGCAGCAACTCCGACATCGCCAGCCAGACGCAAACACCCGGGCCGACGGCGTAAAACGCCATGAACAAATACAGCGTCGCCGCAACCAGCCACCCGTTGCCCGAACTCGGCACGGGTGTGACGAATGCTTCGTCGATCTTCAGCGGTGCGTTTTGCGCAGCCGACAAGCTCGATGTATTGAAACTCGTGAGCACGGCCTGAACCTTGCTCGTCGGCAGGAACGAACGATCGATCTTCACCGGCGCCGCTCCGGCGTTGTCTGATCGCACGGTGTTCGTTGCCGCGGTGAACCCGCCGTACGAATAGATGATCGTCAGCGATTCCGCTCCGCGCGCCGCTCGTCCGGCGCTCGCAAGCAGTTTTTGCGCAGTCGATGCGTCAAAGTTCAGCGTCAGGGTTTGGTCGCTCTGCACCATGCCCTGAACCGCCGCAGCGACGTTGACGTGTTTTACCTCGGTGCGATGGAAAAGCAGACCGGTCGCGACCAGCGAGAGAATGATCCCCGCCGTTCCGACCGAGAGCAGCACTTTGCGTCCCACGCGATCGACGAGGATCACGGCAAGCAGCGTTATCAGAAAGTTGATGACGAAGAATACGAAGGATCCCGCATGCGCTTGATAATCGGTCAGACCCGCTTGCAGCAGAATGGTCGTGTTGAAACCGATGATCGAGTTGATGCCGGTGAGTTGATTGAACGCGAGCACGATGCACGCGATGATGAACGGCACGACGTACTTGCGGCGAAGCAACGACTCTTTGATGCGATTGCCGGCTTTGGTCCGCTCTGCCGCAGCCGTATCTTCCATTTCGACGAGTTCCGCTGCCGCTTGCTCCGGATCGCGCGAACGACGCAATGCCGCAAGGGCTGCGTCCTTCTTCCCGCGCCGAAACAGCCAACGCGGCGATTCGGCAAGCGCAAATCCGCCGAGCGCGAAAATGATGCCTGCCGGAAGTGAGAGCCAAAAGGTTCCGCGCCATGCGTGATCTTTGAATGCGAAGATTTGCGAGGGCGTCCCGTGTTTGAGCAGTTCCGCAAGCCCGTGGCTGAAATACAGCGTTATAAGCGCGGAGACGATAAAACCGATGGTCAGCAGCCACTGGAACATGCCCGTGCCCTTGCCGCGATGTTTCGCGCTCAGGCATTCCGCCAAATAGAGCGGCACGACGACGCCGATGAGCCCGCCGCTGATGCCTTGCAGCAAACGGCCGAATACCAGTGCGCCGAAGCCGTGTGATAGCGCGATGAGCGGAATACTGATGCAGAACATCACCGCCGTGAGGATCATCAGCCACTTGCGCCCGATCCAGTCAGCGATCGCGCCGGCGAAGAGCGTCGAGATAATGCCGCCCATCATCACCGCAGCGACGACAAACGACAACTGCGCCGCCGTGAATCCGGACGTATCGCTCAGGTACGGCAGAGCTCCCGAGATAATTCCGACGTCGATGCCGTAAAGAAGGCCGCCTAAGCCTGCAACGAACAGCAGCAGCCTGTTGTAAGCAACGGTGCTGCCGGTACGGACCTGCAACTGCATCACTGCTCATTCGGGCGCCCGAGCGCCCCGGCCTTGTGCGCGCCCCCTTGCCAAGCATGCAACTCGGCGCGATTGAAACACGTGCTCTCACTTGCATTTTCCGCTGCCATGCTCGGCATCGACGGCTACGTGGTTCGCGTCGAAGCGGACAGCTCTCCGGGAACGCCAAGTCTTGCAATCATCGGCCTGCCGGATCGCGCGCTCGGCGAAGCGCGAGAGCGCGTGCGCGCGGCGATCTTCAACTCCGGCTTTGCGTACCCCGCGGGACGTCTGCTCGTCAATCTTTCACCTGCGGACGTCCGCAAAGAAGGGCCGTCGTTCGATCTGCCGATTGCGCTTGCGCTGCTCGGCATTGACGAGCAGGTCGATCGATTGGCATTGCAAGGATTTGCCGCGCTCGGAGAACTTGCGCTCGACGGCACGCTTCGCCCGGTCAGCGGTATCTTGCCGATGGTTCTGGGCGCACGCAATGCCGGATTCGTGAAACTCATCGTGCCGCAAAGCAATGCGGATGAAGCGGCGCTCGTTGAAGGCATCGAACTCTACGCGGTCGATTCGCTGCAATCCGCAGTTGCGGTTCTTCTCGGCAACGGCGCGAAATGGCGTACGCGCACGAACGTTCCCGACGTCGCCGCGCGCGAAGACTTTCTTCATGGCGATTTTGCAGACGTCCGAGGACAAGCCGGTGCAAAACGCGCGTTGGAAATCGCCGCTGCGGGCGGACATAACGTGCTCTTCGTCGGTCCGCCCGGGTGCGGTAAAACGATGCTCGCGCGCCGCTTACCGTCGATACTGCCGCCGATGACGCCGAACGAGGCGCTTGAAGTTACGAAGATTTACAGCGTGGCCGGTTTGCTGAGCAGCGCGCCGGGCATCGTGCGAGCGCGCCCATTTCGTTTTCCGCATCACACAATCAGCCAAACCGCTTTGGTCGGCGGCGGATCTACGGTGAAGCCGGGAGAAATATCGCTCGCGCATCATGGCGTTCTGTTTTTGGACGAATTGCCGGAGTTCACGCGTTCGGCGATCGAAGTGATGCGTCAGCCGCTCGAGGAAGGCATCGTCACAATCGCGCGCGCCGCCGGCACGTTCACGTATCCGGCGAGATTCATGCTGGTGGCGTCGATGAATCCGTGTCCGTGCGGCTATCGCGGCACCAGAAGCGCGGAATGCCGCTGCGATGACGCCGCCGTTGCGCGCTACGTCGCGAAACTCTCGGGACCGCTGCTCGACCGCATCGATTTGCAGATCGAGATCAGCCGCGTCGCGTTCGACGACATGGTGCGGCCCGAGTGCGCGGAACGCTCGAGCGAGATCCGCGAACGGGTCATTGCGGCACGTGAAGTTCAACGGGCGCGGTTCAGCGGAACGCCGATCGCTTGCAACGCAGAAATTCCGGGCAGTGCGGTGCGTTCGTATTGCCGCTTGGACGAAGACGCCATGCAGCTGCTGGCGCAGGCCAGCGCACGCAGGCAATTTTCAGCCCGCGCGCTCGATCGCATCGCGCGTGCGGCGCGCACCATTGCGGACTTAGCGTCCGCCGAAGACATTACGAGCGAGCACGTCGCGGAAGCAATCCATTACCGCAGCTTGGAGCGGCTCGACACCCGCGCCGCGTAAGCTATTTCACTCGCTCAACGTCCCAGTTGCCTGTGTGCGCAGCGCACAAGCTCCCGCGTGCATACCTGCCGGCGAGCGTCGGCTGCGGGATCGACTTGTCGTATGTCGCAGTCCACTTTTCCATCGCAGCCCTTGCCCGTGAGCGTCATTTTCGTTACGCCGCCCGAGGTCGTTACCGTGCCGTTGATGTGGGCTTGATACATCGCCACCTTCCATTTTGCGGCGATAAAGGTCTGCACTTTAGACCCGCTCTGATCGCCATGGCACACCTTGGACACCCGGCCCTCCAGCATGACCGCAAGCAACCAGAACGAGCGCAGTCGCGGCAAATACCCAGAGGCGGCAACTCTCTTGCGCACACGGTTAGCGAGCAGGAGGCATCGTCTTCGGTGCAAGCGCGTCTGCCAGCGCGCGAAACACGACGGTGGCGCCAAGTCCCGCGTTGCCTTTATCGTCGTATGCGCCGGGACCGTTCGTTGCTTCGACCGCAATCGATAACGTTCGCGCCGGCAGATAGCCGACGGCGCCGGACGCGCCCGCGAATCCGAGCGTTTGCGTGATCCAGGGTCCGGTGATGATCACACCGAGCCCGTAATTGAAGGTAGTCGTGTTCTTATTGCAAGCCGGACAATTGGACTGCGTATGACCGAAACCGATGAGGCTCGGTTTGATCTGCGCGGCCGACGAAGACCTCGACAACAACTTTCCGGTTGCGACTGCCTCCAGGGACGTGTTCAGGTCGGAGATGTCGGTTATTTGCACGGCGCCTCCGTTCGTCGTCCACGAAGGATTCCAATACGTCGACTCTTCGAAGAACGGCACGCGCGGTTTGATTCCGAGAACTTCGCGGCGTTCGGACGTGAACGAATGCAGCACGGGACGCGGAATATACGGCGTCGTAAGCCCGACGGTCTGCCGGAGTCCCATCGGCTGCAAAACGTAGCGGCGCAACGCGTCGGCAAGCGGCATGTGCGCGATCTTGGCGAGCACTTCGCCGAGAATGACGTAGTTCGTGTGCGAGTACCCCCAATTCGTACCCGGCGCAAACTGCATCGGCTTGGACGTTCCGATTCGTATGAGTTCGACGTTCGTCCATTGCCGGAACGGATCGCGATACAAGCCTTCCGTCAACTCGGGCTGATACACGTAATCGGCATAACCGGACGTCATCTGCGAGAGGTCTTTCAGTGTGACGCGATTTGCGTCCGGAAGATTCGGAAAGTAGTTGGAGAGTTTCGTTTGCAGCGTCACCTTTTTTTGGTCGACGAACTCGAGCAGCAAGGTCGACATGTACGTGAACGCAAGCGCGCCGTTACGAAAATGCATGTCGGTCGTAGCCGGTACGCCCGCCATCGACTCCCCGAAAGCGGCGGTGTATACATTCCGACCGTTCGAACGTACTTGCACGATGACCGCCTTCAGGTGATTCTGAGCCATCGCGTTCCGAACGATTTTTGCGATCGATGAAGCGGAAAATGCATTGGCGGCCGATGCGGGGGAAGCTGTTCCCAAGGCCAATACGGCGATGCAGCCGGCCAAATATCGTGAGACGCACATGGCGGTGACCTCCGGCAGTCCGGCGTTCGAAACTGGGCGGCGGCAGCCTGCACGATACGTTCGTCCGCTCCAAGTTCTGATAGGGCGGTTTTCCGACATGCTCCGGCCGCACGCGAGTTGCTAGGGTGGGGCCAAGACACCAGCTCTTAGGAGGGCGCCATGACCTCTCGATTCGCGTTCATTTCCCCCGCCCTGTTTGCATTCGTGCTCGCCGCGGCCGTAACCGGATGTTCCGGCGGCTCGGCACAAAACGGAGCCGGCGTGATCCCCACGTCCAGCGGAGTCCCGAACTCCCAGCAGCAGTCCTCACAGGCGCAGTCGGCGCCCGTCGCGATGCCGCTCACCGCTGAAGATTTGTTGGACGCTTCTGCAACGCCGAATCCGAACTGGACGGAATTCGGAAAGACGTCCGCGCACGCGGGATTCAATTCGGCCGAAACGACCCTCAGTAGGACAAACGTCGGCGGCCTTACGCAGCTATGGGGATATGCGACAGGGGGGCAGATAGAGTCTTCAGTTCTTGTCAACAATGGTGTCGCGTACGTCGACTCCTCGAGCGGATATCTGTACGCGCTCAATGCATCTACGGGTTCGCTCATCTGGGAGTACCAAACGTACGAAGGCGGCAGTCCGCAAGACATGCCGGCAATCGACGGGCCGCGGATCATCGTCCCGTGCCTCATCGGCGGAAATTCGCAAGAAAACGCGATGTGCGCGATCAATACCTCAACCGGCAAACGCGTGTGGGCCTATTATGTCGACTGCAACTGCTTACCGCCCGCGGGCGTCGGCAGCGCGCCGGTCGCGTCCGGAAACTATGTGGCGTTCATTTATGCGAACGGGAGCACGTCTTCGGACTATCTGCTCGTCGCGAACAGCATGAACGGCACGGCATTTGGGATGCGGGACTTGCGCACGGCCCGAACTATTCGACGGCCGCCATCTCCGGCACAAACATCTACTACGATCCCGACGGCAAGAGCGTCTGTTCTGCCGTTCTTGCGAGCGGCACGGAAAATTGGTGTCTGTCCACGGGATCGGATTCGGTGCCGGCGGTCAGCGGCGGCGTCGTCTACGCGAACACCACGAGTAATGGGCTGTACGCAATCAACGCCTCGACGGGCGCGGAATTGTGGCAGTATACGCCGACCGCCGGCAATGGCGGCGGCTACTACAATCCGGCGGCGATCGCCGACGGGCGCGTGTACATCTCCGGAATCGGATCCGGCGGAAACCTCTACGCGCTGAACGCGAAGACCGGAGCGGTTGATTTTATCACCGCGACCGCAAGCTCGGTGAATACCGATTCGTCACCTTCCATTGCGAACGGCGTCGTTTACGTTTCGTGCCAAAGCGACCTCTGCGCCTTCAATTCTTTCACGGGTAAGCAACTTTACGCGGGCACCAGCGGCGCCGGCACGAGCTACGTAAGCCCCTCCATCGTGAACGGCGTAGTCTACACCGCGTGCGGCGCAAACAATCTCTGCGTGTTCAGTCTCCCGTCCAGTTCCACACGCGCAAAGTAGCCCTCTAAAAATCGACGTATGCGGCCGCACCGCTCTGAAGAGCCCGCTCGTACACGAGGCGCACGGCCGCAACGTCCTCTATCGCCATACCGACCGACTTGAACAGCGTAGTCTCATCGGCGCTCGTGCGCAATTCGCACGCGCCGCGCACCATTTGTGAGAGTTCGCCCGCGATGTCGCTTTCCGTAATCGCACCCTCGCGGATCGGTTCGAGGAGATCGTCGCTCTCGCGGAGCGCACAGTCACGCATGTCGACAAAAATGCGCGAACGCGTCACGGCCTCGGTGTCGAGTTCTCGAAACGGAGGTACCGATGAACCGACCGCGTTCACATGCGCTCCCGGCTTGAGCCATGCTCCGCGCAGAACTGGGTCGGTAGCGGCAGTGACGGTGCAAATCAGGTCGGCACCGCGCACGGCCGCTTCCGCGCTTTCGCATGCGGCTATCGGAAGCGCTGGAGTCGAATGACGCGCGGCGAACTCCTGCGCATTCGCAAACGTTCGGCTCCAGATGCGCACCCGCTGCAGGCTGCGAACGCACGAGATTGCGCGCAGATGCTCCAGTGCTTGGACACCCGAACCGAGCAACGCGAGATCGTTTGCGTCTTCGCGGGCAAGGAGCCTGGTGGCCAGTCCGCTCACGGCAGCGGTGCGAATCGCCGTAACCGCGCCGGCATGGGCGATCGCGAGCAAGTTGCCGGTCTGCGTTTCAAACAGCGCGACAAGCCCCTGATGCGATTCCAACCCGTGCGCACGGTTTTGCGGAAATACCGTAATGAGCTTTGCGCCGACGTCTCCGCCGGCGTACGCCGGCATCGCAGCGACGGCGCCCCGCTTGTCGGGTTGCCACGCAATGACGCGCAGCGGCTGCACGATGTCGCCGCGGCTCGCGGCGTAGAAGACCTTTTCCATTGCGCCGATGCAACCGGGCATCGGCAGCAGGTGCCGCACTGCGCTCTCGCCCAGCATCATCACGCGCACGCTACGTGCCCTGTTGCCCGCCCGCGCGGAAAAGATACTTCACGATAAGCCGGTTCAACGTATACGGAGCGGCGGGCGTGCCGTAGTTGACGAACAGATCGCCGTTGGAAAAGCGCCGATGATACGCGAATGCCAAGTTATTTCCGGGCTCGGCAAATCCGCCCGTGCCGCTGATTCCGCGCAAAGAAACAGTCAGATTTTCATCCGGACCGAGTTGCGTACCGAGCGAGATGCGGCGCAGCCACTGTGAATCGCTCTCGCCGCTCGCGATGCCGTTTTCAACCGTGCCGTCGTATTCCAAGCCGAGTGAGAAAATGCGCCACAGCGGTCGCGACGTCGAAAGCGTGTAGAGGTGCACGTAATCTTGTCCGTCGCGTCCGCCGAGCAGACCATACCCGAAGCGTCCGAACGCCGCCTGCGCGTCGATCGGCGTTGGCGTTCCGTCGCGATATCCGACCGGCACGAACATCATGTTGTACGTGTCGGTCCGCCCGCAGAAATATCCTGGGTATCCCGTAAAGTACGAGCGGGTCAACGCCGGGTCGTCGCAAGATGTTCCGCTCCCCACCGGATCTTCGAGCGCATAGCTCCGCAACTCGCTCGTCGTGGGGCCGACGCCGTTCAGCGAGAAGCCGTTGCTGAGCGTCGCATTCAGCGACAACCCGAAATCTGCTTGATGTACCGCCCCGGAGTGGTCGATGAAGCGGTCGGCATTCAGAAACACCTGGTAGTTTTTTACGCCGTCGAACGCGCCGCCGCCCCACGTAAAGAGCGAAGGTCCGCGCACGTCGGAGTTGGCGGTGAAGCCGTCGATCGGATTGTAATTGGGCGAGATGTCGAGATACTCGACGTTCCATTCGTAGTTCTGCTTGTGAACGTCGACGAAGCCTTCGGTGTTGTGTCCGATGCCGAGCGGGTTCCACGATCCTCGCTCGACGGCATCGTCGAACAGCCACACGAATCCCGTGCGCGGATTGCGGCCTTCGGAACCAATCTCCACGGTGTCGTCATTGCCGAAGACGCTGTGGTTCGCGAGCACACCATCGGCCCAGTACTGAAAGCTGCGATCCGTCAGCGCGTGTTTATAACCGAACGCCGTGTCGTCGAACGTATTTCCCGTTAGTTCGTCGAATCCGCGAAAGTTCAAAACGCCGAACGACTGCAAACCGTATGTGCCTTCCACTTTTTCGCCGCGGTCGAACGGGCCCACGCTCGGCGAGTAAAAGACGTCATCTCCTTGGTATTGGGGACCGGCCGCGTCTATGAAGCTCGCGCCCTGCGAGAAAAACGGCCGGTACTCTTGCAGAATACGCTGAAATTCTTGCGGCGCAATCGTCTGCTGGTCGATTTCGACGTTTGAAAAGTCGGGGTTGAGCGTTCCCACGAAGTTGATGGTCGGCGTGAGCGGATAGCTGAGGTCGAGACCTTCGTTGCGCGCTTTTTGCTGAGCGAAGGCTCCGTTGGTCTGCTCGAACAGGTCACGGTCGCGGCCGCTGCTGTCGAGCGCGTACAGTTCCAGCCGCGGCTGCGGGCGCGCCGCATGCAGCATCGCTGCAGTAACTTGCACGCCGGTCCACGCGGGCCAATAGCGTGTGTCGGTGAAATTCGGCCAGCCGTTTCCGATCGGCGCATCCGACATTTGACCGTTGTACGCCCACGTGTAATGCTCGGCCGAGCCGGCAACGTTCCGAATGAAGTTGATGCGCCACGTTTGCGAAGAGCCGCCGTGAATGCGCAGCACGTTGAGCGGAATGATGAGAACCGCGCGCCACGAGCCGTCGTGAATCGCGCCCGAAGATTGCCAAACCGGCGCAAAGCGCGCGTTTTCGTTGGACTGCTCGTACCGTACGCCGCGCGGCGTCGTCTCGAAGTAGTACGCGTCGGTGCCGGCACCGCTCGTGTCGATACCCACGCCGACAAAATCGTCGACGCCGAAGCCGACGTCGTTCGTAGTTTGCGTGGCGATGATCGGCACACCTGATTGCTCGCACTCGAACGCGACGTACAGATTCCGCTCGTCGTACAGCATCCACACGCGGGTGGCGTGCGGCGCTCCACGGCGAGACGTCAGATCGTAGAAGCCGTTCGGCACGGGAACGGCGCCGGGTTGCCATTCGACATCGGCAATCGCCGCATCGAGCGGCAGCGGATGCGCAGCGTGGACCGCCGGAAACGCGAATGTCATCGGCACCGCAGCGGACACCGGTGTAACGAGTAATAGGATCAGTCCGGCAAGAACCGATGCAATAGATCGCGCGCGCATCGCGCTTACCCTAGCAGCTTGCCCGGCGCCTGTCTACGGTGACGCGTTTGCGTCACTCGCGGCGTTAGATTGGCATGGCGGCTGCGCTATCGCATTGAAATGCCGCAGCGTGCTTGGGTTGTTGCGCCGCAACGGGCAACTCCGCGCGCTCGCGATTGGATTTGCCGTTACGCAGTTGGGCGCGCAGATCGGTTGGATTGCGCTCATTTGGTGGGTGCTCAATGCGTGGCATTCACCTCAGCTGTTGGGCGCGCTCATCGTCGCCTACCAATTGCCGTCACTGCTCAGCGCTCCGGTTCTGGGAACGCTTTCGGATCGATCCGACGCCAAGATTATCGCGGTAGCGGCACTCTTCGCGCAGTGCATCGTGAGCGCAGCGCTTGCATTGCTGGCACTCCGTCAAACGCTGACGCTGGCGGCACTGCTCTCGCTTGTGGTGATTTTCGCGTTGGGTCTGCCTGCAACGCTGGCATACAGGCGCAAACTCATCGGACAGCTCGTCGAAGCAGCCGACCTCCCTGCCGCATACGCGGCGTTCTCATTGGGTTCGGAAGCCTCGATTCTCATCGGACCTGCGGCCGGCGGACTCATCGTCGGAAAATGGTCGGTGGGCGCGGCATTGTGCGCGCTTGCAATCGGCATGCTGGTCTATCTGGCAGTCCTGGCCGCGTCGCGCTATTCACACCACACGCAATCCGACGCGCGTAAATTCGACGTGCTGGAAGGCGTTCGCGAATCACCGCGCGCCCGCTCGTACTTGCCGTATCCCTGCTCACGTTTTTCTTTTTCTTTGCGTACGGTCCGTTGGAAGTTGCGCTGCCCGTCGCAGCGCGCGTGACGTTTCATACGAATTCCGCAGGCTATGGCGCGATGTGGTCGGCGTATGCCGTCGGTTCCGTTGCCGGCCTTCTCGTGTTGAGAGCGCAGTATCAGCGCTTTCAGACGACGACGATTTTATGTGCCATCGCAGTGATGTGGGGCGTCCTTTCAATGGCGCTGGCGTTTACGCACGTCCTCGCAGCGGCCATGATTGTGCTGCTCATCGCGGGCTTTCTCTGGTCGCCGTACAATGCGCTCGAATCCGCTTTCATGCAAGTGCAGGTGCCGGAACACGTGCAAGGCGCGGTATTCAGTATGCAGTCGTCGTTCTTATATATGCTTGCCGTTCCGCTCGGAGCGATGGCCGGCGGCTGGGTTCTCGCGCACACGACCCCGCAGAACGTGATGCTGCTTTCCGGAGGCGCATGCGTCGTCGCTGGAGCGATTGGATACGCCTCTACCGCTCGCGCTCGCGACGCTAAAGAGGTTTCCCGAATTCCTCCGTGACGAGCGAGGCATGGAGCATTTCACCGATGACGGCGTCGAGCGATTCAAACGTGTAGAGGCCCGAGAATACCGCGAGGTCGCCGCTCGTGTTCCGCATCACGAATGACGGGCGCTGCGGGAGTGCGAGATCGTTGAACTCGCGCGTCGTCTGTGCGATACGGTCTTTGACTTGCGCCGATTCCATCAACGACGCAATGCGTTCCGGCGCGAAGCCGCTGATCCGTGCGGCTTCTTCCATCGCTAGGTCACGCCGGCCGAGCGGCTTCCCCTCGATGAGCGCCGCACGGGCAAGTTCGCGACGCACGCGTGAATCAGCTGCACCCAGTTCGCGCGCAGCTTCCGCCGCCGCATTGGCGTGCTTGGTCGTCGTTTCAGCCGAATCGTGCCACGCTTCGTTGAGCTGCATGCCCGTCATCTTCGCGGTTCGTGCATAGTACCAACGCAAATCGTCGCGGCTATACGGCAACGGGCCGAAGTCGTTGAGTTGCGCGATCCGCCAATCAAGCCGCACGCTATCGCCGTATTTTTCCTCGATTCGCTCGAGTGCGCGGTCGGCAACATAGCACCATGACGAGAGCACGTCCACGTAATAGATGACGTCGACGTGTGCCACTTATACCTGCACTGTTTCGCGCGCGCGAAGGGCCGGAAGCGCGTCGCCGCGCAAGAACGTCGCCAGATCCTCAACGGAGAACTGTACGCCGGTAAAGAACGGGCCGAACGCCGCGTAGCGCGCACTGGCCTCGTCGAAGCGCATTTCATAGATGAGCTTCTTGAACACCAGCGGATCGTCGGCGTACAGATCGACGCCCCACTCGTAGTCGTCGTAACCGACCGAACCGGAGATCACCTGCGTGACGAGCCGGTGAAACAATCGTCCGATTTTTCCGTGCTCGTGCATCAGCTTCGCACGCTGCTCGAAGGGCAGCATGTACCAGTTGTCCGCACCTTCGCGTTTTTTGTCCATCGGATAGAAGCACACGTGGCGCCGCTGCGGAATGCGAGCCCACAGGCGACCGGCGTTGCGCGGCTGATTCGTCTGCTCCGACAGCATCTCGTCGAACGCGTCGTTCCACTCATCCGAGTACGGCTTGAGCGCGCGTTCTTTCAGCGCAGCGTGAATCTTCGCCGTGGCATCGTAGAGGCCGAGTTCAAGCACCGAAACGTACGAATCGCGCGGCTCGAAATAGTCGCTGAGCTCGCAGCGGTCGAGCACCGTTTGCGCTACCGCCAGTCCTTCGAAGGTGCGAGCGTAGTGCGTGAACATCACGTCCGCTTTGTGGCCGAGCATTTGCGCGACACCCAGGTCGCTTTCATCGGCGTTCGAGAGCGGCACGAGCGCATCCGCCGCCTCGCGGGCGATGCGTGTTTGCTCGGCAGCGGGCACGGCGGCCCAGCGGCGACGGTCGAAAGCAAACATGCGGTGGAGAATCCACCAGCCTTCCAACGTTTCGTTGACATCCGGATGACGCACGTACCGCTCCTATGTTCTGGCCAGCGCCTTGACTCGCACGACTTCGGCCTCGACCTCCGCCGCCAGCGTATCAGGACGCTCGCGATATTTCGCCCACAATTGCGGCATGTGCGCAATGTCTTCGAGCACTCGCGAGTACACCGCGTTGACCGGCGTCGGCACGCCGTGATCGCGCCCGGCGCAGGCCACCGCGCCGTTCAGATAGTCGACTTCCGTCTGCGCCTTGCCGGCGCGCAGGTCCATCAACAGCGACGGCGCCTTGGTGCCGCGGGCGCCGGCAACGCGCCCGGCGAGCAGCCGTTTCGCAATTGGACTCGGCAGTGTGGCAATGCCTTGCAGCGCGCGAACCGGATATCGCGGCAAATCGATCGGCGTGATGTTCATCGCCTGCATCACGTTGCGCACTTCGCGGATTGCGCGAATCTCCAACGTGAAGATTTCCTCGAAATGCACGAGGCGGTTCGGCAGGACGTTGAGGATCGCGCACGTTGCGTTTGCGACGATGTTGAGCGCAAGCTTCGACCACTTGAGCGAGCGCCAGTCGTCCACCACTTGCACCTTGATGCCGGCGCTGCCGAACGTTGCGACGAGCCAGTTGTAGGCGCTGCCGCCCATCGGCGAGAGCGCGAGGCCGCCTTCCTTCGTGGTCGTGGCGCGGCCGTGACCGTTCTCGCGCGCACGATCGACCGGCGTCGTGAGTGCTGCCGCGACGACGTTGTCCTGGCCGAAGGCGGCTGCGAGCTTCTCTTCGTTTCCCACGCCGTTTTGCGGGCTCACGAAGACGCACTTTTCCGGATACGCGAGCGCCTTACGCAGGGTCTCCACCGCACTATCCGTGTCGTAGGCCTTGACGGCGACGATCGCGACGTCCGCATCAACGGGCGTTACTCGTTCAATCTCGCGCGGTGCGTACGTAACCTCGACGTTGATCGACTGCAGCAGATCGCCCAAATACGTGCCGACCGC
>Ga0070735_10000842_pt1 | contig 31030 bp, 20 predicted proteins | sample Coa_R1_FD_66443 | JGI IMG/M metagenome (GOLD analysis project Ga0070735, IMG submission 66443) | Surface soil microbial communities from Centralia Pennsylvania, which are recovering from an underground coalmine fire - Coalmine... | ecosystem: Environmental > Terrestrial > Soil > Unclassified ...
TTGCGTAAATGGGTCACAGGAGTCTCCTTTCTCCGTGACCCAAACTACGTCAGCAGCGCCCGAAATCTCTCGGCTCGCCTCGCGGTAGCGTCCGCCGCGCCAGCGGCTTAGTCCTCGTCGCCAATCCGGAAGCTACCCACATCTCTGGGAAATTCGCCCGACTCTTCAAGTCCAAATCCTGAAGTTAGGGCTCCTGAAGTTAGCGCTAACGATGGGCCGCCTCCAAAACGCCAGACTGATGGAACCAGTGCGGCTTCGTTAACGTATTGACGAAAAGCCGAGGAGTCGCATGACTGCGTCCTTCTCTTGCGATATGATTCAAGGCCTAAGTTCAGCGAGGTAAGGAATTTAATGAAGATTCGCTGGAAGTTCGTCGCTCTCGTTGCCCTGCTTGCCTTCGGTATCGCCGCTCTCGTGAACCACAAGACCGTAACGGCTGCTCCCCAAGGAGCCGCGCCTGCAAAAACAGAGAGCTCATCACATGCCGCCCCTAGTGGCGCGCTGTCGATCCCGGATACCACGCTCGCGATCAACTCTCCCACGCCGATGTCGCAGCGGATCGTGCATTATGAGATTGACGCGAAATATGACGCTGCCAAGCACACCATCGACGCCAATGAGGTTCTTACCTATCACAACCTCACTGGCCAGGCCCTCGACCACTTCCCTTTTCATCTTTACCAGAACGCCTTTCAGCCCAACGCTACATGGGTGCGCGAGGCTAAGACCGAGGGAAGCCGCGACACAGGCTACGATAAGTGGGATCCCAAAGAGTACGGCTCGGAAGAGATCAAGAGCATCGAAGTTGTCGGCCAGGGCGATCTTACCAAGGACTTGCAATACATCGCTCCTGATGATGGCAACAAAGACGACAAAACCGTCGTCGACCTCAAACTCGCCAAGCCCATACCGCCAAATTCCTTCGTGCAGTTCAAAATCGCATTTCACGATCAGATGCCCGAGACGCAGGCCCGCTCCGGATGGAAGCGTGATTTCCTGCTCGGTGGCCAGTGGTTCCCCAAGGTCGGCGTTTGGTGGCACGGAGCCTGGAATTGCCACCAGTATCACGCGACCACGGAATTCTTCGCCGATTTCGGCGTCTACGATGTCAAGCTCACAGTGCCGCAGAACGAGGTCATCGGGGCCAGCGGAGTGCAAGTCAGCGATGTCAACAATCCGGATGGCACAAAAACCGTCGCCTACCACGGAGATGATATCCACGATTTCGCCTGGACGGTCAGCCCTCGCTACAAGGTCAAAGAGAGCACATATCAGTCGCAGATGGGACCGATCCAGCTCCGCTTTCTGATGCAGCCGGCCCACTGGGCCCAGGTCGATCGCCACGAGCGCATAACCCGTGAAACCCTCGATCATTTCGAACAATGGTACGGCCCCTATCCTTATAAGACGCTGACAGTCGTCGATCCCGAGCCGGGCTCCGCCGCTGGAGGCATGGAGTATCCCACTTTCATCACCGGTGACACGACCTGGTGGGCGCCCAACGGGCTCCACATCGTTGAACTTGTGGTCGAACACGAGTTTGGCCACCAATACTGGTACGGCATGGTCGCCACCAATGAATTCGAAGATGCGTGGATGGACGAAGGCATCAACAGCTACACCGAAGTTAAGGTCCTCGACTCGATTTTAGGCAAGAAGACATCCATCCTCGGCCTCGCCGGAGCAACGGGCGGCGAGCGGGAGGAACAACGCGACGGCTATATCAGCGTTGCCGATCGCGATCCCATGGCCCAGAATGCGTACGCCTACTACAACTTCAATTCCTACGGCGGTATCACCTACGGAAAGACCGCCAGCGTTCTGCTCACGCTCGAAGGCATCATCGGTGAAGACACGATGGCCAAAGCGATGCACACCTACTTCATGAAGTACCGCTTCACCCATCCCACGAAGGAAGATTTCCTGAAGACCGTTGAAGAAGTCTCCGGTAAAGACCTGCGCTGGTACTTCAATCAGGCTGTCTACGGATCGCAGGTGATGGACTATGAAGTCCTGAGCGCCGACTCCTATCCGCTGAATTGGTACGAAGAAAAGAAAAAAGACGAGAAGAAGTCCAAGGACAAGGACAAAGACAAAGGCAAAGACGACACGATGTATCAGTCGTATGTCGCCGTGCACCGCAAGGGCGACTTCGTCATGCCCATCGACGTTGAGGTTAAGTTCGACAACGGAGAAAAAGTCCGCGAACACTGGGATGGCCAGAGTCGCTGGACCCGCTTCGGTTATCAGAAAAAAGCCAAAGTCGTCTCCGCCGAGATTGATCCCGATCACACGATCCAGATCGATCGCGACAATTTCAACAATAGTTTCGTCGTCGAGTCCAACACCAAGCCGACCAACAAACTTTCCACTTACTGGCTGTTCGTCACGCAGTGGGTGAGTCAGGCGCTGGCCTGGTGGGCCGTCTAGAAATTCGCGTCGCCCGCAAAGCCGGAGAATTGCAGATAGGCGGGCGCCGTCGCGACAATCGTTTGCTCTGTCATAGTTCGACTTTTAGGGAGAGTACAGGTTTTGGGAAGGGCAAGAGTTCCGCTCGTGCCGTAAAGACGTAAATGCGTCGCGCTTTAGCGCCTGAGGTTAGCTTTTGCAGTCCCAGACAGATCGAGGAAAAAGCATGAACCAGAATCAAGGATTACTCAGCAGCGGTCTTGGCATGGTCTTGCGCAACAAGCGCTACATTTTTTGGTTCTGGCTGCTGAACCTCACGCTGGCCGAATTCGGCACCGCCGCCTTTCGCCGCGGCACCCACGCCATCATGGATCACAGCCTCTATGCCGGCCGAATCCTCCCAAACCTTGATATAGGAGTAGTTATTGATCTGTTGATGAAGCCCAATTTCGGCAGCATGAACGCGATGACCACCCCCGCTTTGTACTTCTCTATCCTCTTCTTCGTGTTCGTCGCCCTGCTTCTGCCTGGCGTCTTCGCGGGATACTCCTCCACTTACCGTCTTCCCCGCGAAGACTTCTTCCGCGCCTGCGGCAAAAATCTCTGGCGCTTCATCCGTATCCTGATCATCGCCGGCATCGTCATGGGGATCATTGCCGGTCTTCTGTTCGCCGCCAACAGCGCGATTGTCAAAAAAGCTGACGACAGCACCAACGAGTTGCTGCCCTTCGAATTGCAGATGACCGGCCTCGCTGTGATCTTCCTGATCATGACGATCCTCCGCATCTGGTTCGACCTCGCTGAGGCAGACACCGTCCTAAGCGACCAGCGTGCGGTTCGCAAGTCCATCCGATCCGCATTCAGAAATACGTTTCGTAGTCTGGGCCGACTTCTTGGCAGCTACATAATTTCTACGGCAATCGCGGCAATCTTCCTGATCGTGGGCCTATGGATCTGGCTCAGACTGGTCGGCCCGGAAAATCACTGGGCAGCCTTCGTGATCGCACAGATCATCCTCTTTTTACTGCTGATCCCGCGTTTCTGGCAGCGCGGCATCGCCGTGTCCTATTGGCAGCAGCACATGCTGGTCCCGGTCGTCGCCGTGCAACCGATCGAACCCGCTCCGGTCATCGTCGCTCCCGCTCCCGTGGTACCTGAGCCATCTGCCGACGTCGTCAACCCCGCAATTCCGCCATTAGGTTCACCGCAATAGGGCGCAAAGTTTTAGCCGCGAAGCGGCGTAAGAATACCGCCCACGGCGCAAGCCGTGGGAAAACTGGAAACAAGCGGAAGCCGCGGGAGCGGCGAAAGAAAAGCTCTCGCACTTGTGCCCTTTACAACACCACAATCGTGATCCCTTGATTTCTTTTTCCCAAGTCTGGGTCACCCTTCAACTCCGCTTTCAATTTCAATAACTCCCAGACTTCTGCGCAACTCTTCGACCAGTCTTCCCCAAAAATACAGCCCCGAATCAGGCCATTCTCTTGCATTTCTCTCAGGCGTGCCTGCACAGCAATCCGGATGTCCCCTCCCGCGCCGGTCGATCCATATCCATGAATCAACTTCAGGAGCAGCATCCCCTCCCGGCGCGCGACAGTGATCTCCCCCTCCAGCCGCTGCAGAGCTTCGTGGACTGAAGGCCGATCCGACTTTAGATTGACAGTCTTGATATTTTGCCCTCGGGCCACTCCCGCAAGGTCATAAACGGCCTAGCCAGAACGGAAAACCGCATACGACTCCCATCGAGCCATTGCATTTGCGAAAGCTGTGAGGCCAGTTCGTGGATTTCTCTGTGTCTCTGTGCCTCTGTGGTGGAATCGCTTATGCCTTACGGCCCCGGCTGATCGCTTCCCGCGCCTCTTTATCTGCCGTGCGCCGACGCTCCGTCTCGCGTTTATCCCAGAGCTGCTTGCCTTTAGCCAGCGCGAGTTCAACTTTCACTCGACCATTCTTGAAGTACATTCGGGTCGGGATCAGCGTCAACCCCTTCTGCTGCGTCTTTCCCACGAGTTTTTCGATCTCGCCCCGGTGCATCAGCAGCTTCCGGGTGCGCAGAGGAGCATGGTTATGAATGTTGCCGTGCTCGTAGGGACCGATGTGGGCGTTCAACAGCCAGACTTCGTTGTCCTTGACAAGCCCGTACGAATCCTTCAAGTTAGCCAGCCCGCCCCGGATCGATTTCACCTCGGTCCCGGTCAACGCCACCCCGGCCTCAAATTTTTCCAGCAAGAAGTAGTTATGAGAAGCGATCCTATTGACAGCGGCATCCCTCTGCCCGCTCGCGGTGGGGTCGCGGCGGGGCGATTTCTCGGGATTCGGCTTGGTTTGGTGTGTGGATTGGCGCGCCATAGTCGGACTGCGTTTTATCTTAGCAGCCGGGCCGCATCGGGGTCAGTTGTCTGACCTCAGACCAGAAAGCAAGAGCTGAGGTCTAAGGTCTAAGGCCCGGCGCCAATGTTCGTTCCCCATTGGTCCTACGACCAAAGAGTGTAACTCCCGACCCTGCAATCACTTCGGGGTCGTAAAATGGCGATGCTATAATCGCGGCATCGCAAGTTTTTTCGTCTACCGAGCGGATTTTTTCCGGCCAAAAGTGAAATGGCCAAGGGAAAAACGAGATGCAGCCGCTTTGCCCGGCGAAGACCGTATTTCTGAGGATCATCGCGTGAGGATTATCGAATGAGACGCCTATTGCGACCAGCTTCATTCTTGTTGCTGGTTGCTCTCACTCTTCCTGCCTTCGCCGACAAAGCGAAAGATCTCTACGCCAAAGGCCAGGATGCCGAGGCTCGCCAGCAGTATGAAGCTGCTTACGATCTTTACAAGCAAGCCTACGACCTCAAACCCAAAGATTTGCGTTATCGCGCCGCCTTCGAGCATTCACGATTCGAAGCTGCCGCCAGCATCGTGCATCGAGGTCAGGGCTTGCGCGAAGAGGGCAAACTGGACGAAGCCGTTGCCGAGTTCCAGAAGGCTTTGACCATCGACCCGTCCTTGTTTATCGCCAAGCAGGAACTGAATCGCACTCTGAAGATGATCAACGACCAGCGGAACCCGGCGCCCCAGGCCGCGGGTCCTCCATCGGCGTTGGAAAAAAAAATTCATGAAGCTGCTGGCCCGGTCGAACTTACCCCGATCTCGAACACTCCAATCGCGGTCAAGTTCGCCAGTGAAAAAAGCGACACCGTCTATCGCACCATCGGCCAGCTCGCCGGGATCAACGTACTGTTCGATCCCGACTACACGCCGCGTCCCATTCGTGTGGAACTGAATGGCGTCACGCTCGAGGATGCTCTCGAAATCATTGCTTTGGAATCGAAAACCTTCTGGCGCCCGGTGACCTCGAACACCATTTTCGTCGCCGCCGACAATCCGGCGAAGCGCAAAGAACTCGAACAAAGCGTCCTCAAAACTTTTTATCTCACCAATCTTTCCCAGCCGACCGAGTTGCAGGATGTCGTCAATGCCATTCGCGCCGTGCTCGATGTCCAGCGCGTCCAGCAGTTGCTCTCACAGAACGCCCTCGTCGTTCGCGGCACCCCCGATCAGATCGCGCTTGCTGAGAAATTGGTCGAAGACCTCGACAAGGCGCGTCCCGAGGTCATCGTTGACATCGCGGTCATGCAGGTCAGCAAAGACAAGTCGCGTACCTTGGGCCTCAATCCGCCCACCAGTGCCACGGTTCAGTTGCAAGACAACATCAACACGACGACCACCACTACTACCACCAACGGCACGACAACGACTCCGACGAGTTCCTCAGGAAGTAACAACGGCATCAACCTGAACACGCTGGGCAACATTAACGCCACCAATTTCCAGGTCACGATTCCGGCGGCGAATTTGTCGGCTGTCATGAGCGCCAGCGACACGAAACTGATTCAGAATCCGCAGATTCGTGCTCTCGACGGGCAAAAAGCTTCTCTCAAGATCGGTGACCGCGTCCCCGTTGCCACCGGATCGTTCCAGCCCGGCATCGGCGGCGTCGGCATCAACCCGCTGGTGAACACGCAGTTCCAGTACCTCGACGTCGGCGTGAATATCGATATCACCCCGCGTGTGCACGCCAATGGCGAAGTCACTCTGAAGATTTCCATGGACGTCTCCGCCGTGACCGGTCAGCAAAACATCGGTGGCATCAGCCAGCCCATCATCGGCCAACGCAAGATCGAGCATGAAATCCGATTGAAAGATGGCGAAGCTAACCTGCTCGGCGGCATCATGGAAGATCAGCAGACGAAGCAACTGAGCGGCATCCCCGGTCTCGCCCAGATTCCCATCCTGAGATACCTGTTCGGACAGACCACACAGGACCACTCGGAAAACGAAATCGTCTTTGCCATCGTGCCTCACATCATCCGCGGCACTGACGTCAACGAAATGAACCAGCGTGCCATCGACATCGGTACGGCGACAAGCATCCAGCTCCGTCAGGTAAGCAAGCCGTTGGCGCCTCCGGGGAACGCTGCTCCCGCAGGCCAATCGCCCTCGATCACGCCGATCAATCCTGGGGCAAACAACTCCGGAGCCGCCAATCAGCCTCCGGCGAATCACTCGCCGAATGCGGCACAGCCTGCTCAGAGTCCAGCAGGCCCGGCAAGTTTCTTGTTTGATCCGCCCACGCTCCAGGCGGTCAAAGGAAACACTTTCGCCGTGAACCTCCTGATCTCCGGTGCCCAGAACGTGTATTCCGTGCCGGTGCAAGTAAACTACGACCCCAAGATGCTGCAGTTGGTGAATGTCTCAAACGGTGGCTTTCTTTCTCAGGATGGACAAGTTGTAACCATTGTTCATCGCGAGGATGAAATGATTGGGCAGTCGCAGATCACCGCTTCACGACCGAGCGGCGCAGGCGGAGTTTCGGGCCAGGGATGTGTCGTTACATTGACCTTCCAGGCAAAGGCCAGCGGACAGACACCGCTGACCATTACTCGCGGCGGGGCTCGTGATCCCGGTCTGCAGGCAATTACCGTCAACGGTGCGCAAGCCTCGGTGACCGTGCAGTAAGCAGCAAGAGGCGAGCATCTATGAAAGAAGGAGCTCAGGCCGCGTAACCAGCTCAACCGGCTCTTCTCTTAACTTATTTTGATGAATTCTGTTGATTTCAAATTCGATCGACGCGTCCCTCGGCGCACCGCTGGCTTCACGCTCCTGGAACTGATCGTCGCCTCGACCATCCTTACGATTCTCACGCTCATGGCGCTCCCATTGGCGCGCGTCACGATTCAGCGCGAGAAAGAAAAGGAACTTCGCCAGGGCCTCTGGGAACTGCGCGATGCTATCGACCGCTATAAAGACGCGGCCGACCGCCAGATGTTCCAGACCAAAGTGGACAGTCAGGGATACCCCCCAGATCTCGAAACTCTCGTGAAAGGCATCGAGGGCCAGGGAGGCAAGAAGTATCGTTTCCTCCGTTCTATCCCTACAGACCCCATGACCAAGAGCAAAGAATGGGGATTGCGATCCATGCAGGATGACCCGGACTCCGACTCCTGGGGTGGGCAAAACGTTTTCGATGTTTACACCAAGTCCCAGGGCGAAGCGCTCGACGGCACGAAATATAAAGACTGGTAAACGTAAGTCGGGGCGAACAAATCGAGAGAGTGGCGAATACATCACTCGTAGAGACGTTGCTTGCAACGTCTCCTGCAGCGGCGGAACGACCGTGGAGGGGCGGCCCTGGAGGTCCGCGCAGACTGCTGATAAAACATGCTTCGTATCAGGGCGTCGCTTCAGCGGTGCCGCACTAATGCAGAACCAATGGCGCCTTTTAGGTTCTGCTGTTATCAGCAGGAATTTGGGAATAATCTGGGTGGCCCTTGAGGGCCGCGTTGAATGATCATAAAAAAGGGGCTTTAGCCCCTGTGGTCACTAGCACATCGAAATGGGGCTAAACGCAAACAATTCGCTGATCGCAAGGGCGCATCGGACCTCTCGCGCATTCGTCGCCCGGCGCCACCGCTCCCGCGGCTTCACCCTGCTCGAGTTGATGATCGTGATCAGCATCATCATGATCCTGATGGCCGTTGCGGTCCCTGTATATAACCAATCCATCGTGCAGGCCCGCGAATCGGTTCTCCGCTCCAACCTGGCCACGCTTCGCTCCGTGATCTCTCAATACACGCTCGACAAACAGAAAGCGCCTCAATCGCTCGACGATCTCGTGACCGCAGGCTACCTGCGCCAGATCCCAGTTGACCCCATGACCCGCCAGACCAACTGGGAGGTCGTCCAGGAAGACGTTCTGATGGCCGTCGACCAGCAGGAGCCCGGCATCACCGACGTCCACTCCGCCTCGAACCTGACCGCCAGCGACGGCACCGCCTACAGCACCTGGTGATTCAAGCGTCTCCTGAAAACATTCAACGATTCTCTGCGCTCGGCTCTGACCCTCGACGAATTCCCGCTGAGCTACGCTGTTCGTTCTGGCCTAACTCTTGACTCTGTCATGCTGAGCGAAGCCGAAGCATCCCTACCCGTAGCAATCTTTGTCCCTCGAAAAACGACAGGGCCCGCACACGCTGCGCCGACGCAAATCTACCTCAGCCAGCCGCGAAGCGGCGGAAGAAGGTCCAAACCGGCGCAAACCCCGAAAGGGCGAAAGAAAACCAATGACGCAAAGTCTGTTAAAGCCTGAGCCATGCCGAACCATTCCCGCCCGGCGACCGTGGAAGAGCGGCCCTTTAGGGCCGCGTCGAGAATCCCCAAAGAGGGGCTTTAGCCCCGGGACTTTTCCACATCCTCATGTGACATCTGACCTTGCGCATAAAAATCAAAAGGCAGATCATCGTCAAGGCGATAGCGGCACACGAACGGACTGCAGCAAAACCCGCAACTTCTTTGTTTCAAAGATCTTGCCCGTAACTGCATGAGCCCCATAGATTACTTTGCAATTTTCCCCTAACCCGATGATTCCAAAGATCCGAGGGGGAGGGGGATACCCACCAAAAGCCGCGATTCCCAAAATTGAACAGCTATTCTGAAGTCTCGTCCTGCAAGAATCTAGATTTTTTTCGGCTTATGTTTCCAAAACGTGACGTCCCTGTGAAAACCTGTGTTCCCTGTTGTGAAAGCCTTTGCAAACCAACCACGAATTGCACGCCTCAATCGGAACTACTAACATTCTCATATGCCCGTCGAAACAGAACTTCAGGCTCCCACCTCCATTCGTGCGCCCCGCGGCAACCAGATCACCTGCAAAGGATGGCAGCAGGAAGCTGCCATGCGCATGCTCATGAACAACCTCGACGAGGAAGTCGCCGAGCGACCGAAAGACCTCGTCGTCTATGGAGGCACTGGCCGCGCCGCGCGCAGTTGGGAAGCGTATCGCGCCATCGTCGCAACGCTGAAGAATCTCGCGAATGACGAAACTCTTCTCGTGCAATCTGGCAAGCCCGTTGGAGTCTTCAAGACCCACGATCACGCCCCGCGCGTGCTCATCGCCAACTCCAATCTCGTTGGACATTGGTCGAACTGGGACAGGTTCAACGAACTCGAACGCGCCGGTCTGATGATGTACGGACAAATGACCGCCGGTTCCTGGATCTACATCGGCTCGCAAGGCATCGTGCAAGGCACATTTGAAACTTTCTCGGCGGCAGGCGAAAAGCATTTCGGCGGAGATCTCGCCGGCAAACTGATCGTCTCCGGCGGAATGGGCGGAATGGGCGGAGCTCAGCCCCTCGCCGCAACCATGACTGGCGCGGCTTTCCTCGGCATCGACGTCGATCCCGAGCGCATCAAGAAGCGCCTCAAGACCGGATACTGCGACTTCATGGTCACCACGCTCGACGAAGCGTTGCGCATCCTGAAGAACGCGGTTCGTAAGAAAGAAAACGTCTCGGTGGGGCTCGTCGGCAACTGCGCCGACATCATCCCCGAACTCGCCGAACGCGGCGTCGTTCCCGACATTCTCACCGATCAGACTTCCGCCCACGATCCGCTGAATGGATACGTCCCGAACGGCATCACGTTTGCCGAGGCGCTCGAACTGCGCCAGCGCGATCCGAAGGCCTATCAGGAAAAGTCTCTCGACGCGATGGCTCGACACGTCGAAGGCATGCTGCGCCTGCAGAAGATGGGATCGGTCACCTTCGATTACGGAAACAACATCCGCACCTTCGCCTTCCAACGCGGCGTGAAAAACGCCTACGACTTCCCCGGATTCGTGCCCGCATATATCCGTCCACTCTTCTGCGAAGGACGCGGCCCATTCCGCTGGGTCGCGCTGTCCGGCGAACCGTCAGACATTCACGTCACGGACGATCTCGTTCTCGAACTCTTTCCCGACAACCGCATCCTGCGCCGCTGGATTGATCTCGCGCGCAAGCGCATCAAGTTCCAGGGACTGCCAGCCCGCATTTGCTGGCTAGGCTACGGCGAGCGCGCACAATTCGGCCTCGCGATGAATGACTTGGTGAAGAAGGGAAAGATCAAAGCGCCCATCGTCATTGGACGCGATCACCTAGACTGCGGATCAGTAGCGTCACCCTTCCGCGAGACAGAAAGCATGAAAGACGGAACCGACGCAGTCGCCGACTGGCCGCTGCTCAATGCGCTGGTAAACACGGCAGCAGGCGCATCGTGGGTGTCAATCCACAACGGTGGAGGCGTTGGCATCGGCTACTCGCTGCATGCGGGCCAAGTAACGGTTGCAGATGGTAGTGACATGATGGCAAAGCGCATCGAGCGCGTGCTGACAACCGATCCAGGCATGGGAATCATCCGCCACGCGGACGCTGGCTATGACGAGGCCAAGAAGTTCGCCAAAGCTACAGGCGTAAAGATACCGATGGAACCCCGATGAACATCCACCACGGAGTCACAGAGGCACGGAGTTCTGAGGGGCTGTTGTCCGAATCTCTGACAGAGCTGACTAACTCAATGTAACCATTCTCCCTCGAGGAATTCTGAGGCGAGTTCTGTGAGCCCAAAGAATCTCAGTGCCTCAGAGTCTCCATGGTAGATTTTCCTTTGGGTTTCTTTTATGCCGATAAACGTCCACCACGGAGTCACAGAGGCACGGAGTTCTGACAGATTGTTGTCCGAGTCTCTGACCGAACAGATTATTGGCGCGGCAATCGAAGTTCATCGCGAGTTGGGACCAGGCCTCCTCGAATCCGTTTATGAGGAATGTGTGTGCGAAGAACTGCGGTTGCGAGGCATTCCTTTTCGCTGCCAAATCGCACTCCCGGTCACTTACAAAGGCATCGAGACCGGAGGAAAATACCGAATCGACCTCATCGTGGCAGACGAAGGTCTTGTCGAGCTGAAATCAGTCGAGCGCATCTTGGGAGTCCACGAAGCACAGCTACTCACATACCTCAAGCTCACTGGCAAGCGAGTCGGGCTGCTCATTAACTTCAATGTAGCAAGTCTCCATCGAGGAATTCTCAGAAGAGTTCTATGAAGCCCAAAAAACTCCGTGCCTCGGTGTCTCCGTGGTGGGTGTTTATCCCAAGGAGCTCAATTGCGTAAAAGCTCTGAGCTGCTGCTTGCCAACATCGGCGAGCTTCTAACCTTGCGCTCGCTGTCGGTGCAATCTGGCCCGCGTCGTGGATCTGCTCTCAAAGACCTCGGCATCATCCAAGATGCTGCTGTTCTCTCCGTCGGCGGCAAGATCGTCTCGGTCGGATCCACCAAAGACGCCCTCCGCGATCCTTGGATCAAGAAGTATCGCAAGCAGATCACCGAGATCGACTGCACCGGTAAAGTCGTGATCCCCGGATTTGTCGATTCGCACACGCATCCCGTCTTCGTCAGCCCGCGGCTTGTGGACTTCGAGAAGCGGATCGAAGGCGCCTCCTACGAAGAGATCGCCGCCGCTGGAGGCGGAATCCGCTCCAGCCTTGAAGGCGTGCGGAAAGCAACGAAAGCGGCACTCAAAGCGAAGGTCCTCAGCGCTTTAAGCGACATGGCTGCTTATGGAACCACCACCGTCGAGGCCAAATCCGGCTACGGACTCACCTTGGAATCGGAACTGAAGTCGCTGGAAGCTATCCGCGAGGCAGCCTCCGGATGGCCAGGAACAGTCGTCCCTACCCTTCTCGGAGCCCATGTCGTCCCAAAAGAGTTTCAGGGCCGCTCACGAAAATATGTTGAGAGCGTCTGTATAGAGATGATTCCGCAGGCAGCACGGCGGAAGCTCGCCCAATTTGTTGACGTATTCTGCGACAAAGGGGCTTTTACCGCGGAAGAGACCGCACAGATCTTTGACAGCGCAAAGAAGCATGGCTTGAGCGTCCGGGCTCACATGGGACAACTTTCCGAGACCAGGCTGGAACCGTTTTTGCGATTTGATCCGGCATCGTTCGATCACATGGATCATGTAAGCGACGCTGATGTCGCGGCTCTGGCCAAACATGACACGGTGGCAACGCTGGTCCCCGGAGCAAACTACTTCCTCGGCCTGAAGGATTATCCGAGTGCACGGAGGCTGATCGACGCCGGCGTTCCGGTTGCTTTGGCCACTGACTACAATCCGGGAACGTCGCCCACGATCAGCATGCCGATGGTGATGTCGCTGGCATGCACGCACATGAAGATGACACCCGCGGAAACTGTGGCCGCGGCGACGATCAATGGAGCGTGGGCACTTCGGCTTGCCGACCGGAAAGGCAGCGTCGAGCCTGGCAAAGACGCCGATCTGGCCGTTTTCGACGTGAAGGACTACCGCGAGATACCATATTGGTTTGGCGCGAATCATTGCACGCTGACCATTATGAATGGGTTAATGCAGCCGCGGTATTGAACTTTTTTGATCAATGAAACGTAACAAATAGGGGAATTATCGCGCGCACTGTGCGCACTCTGAACCATCATCCATAGGAATGCCGATTCAACTCCTGAGGACAATCCAATGAAGCGAACATTCGCAGTGCTGACCTTTCTGGTGCTGACAATCTCGATGGCGACTGCCCAGCGGTTGCCCGAAATCGCACGCCCCGACAATTACAAGCTGACGTTCACCCCGGATCTGGAGAGCGCCAAGTTCGAGGGCGACGAGACAATCGCCATCCGCGTGCTGAAGCCGACATCAAAGATTGTGCTGAATGCGGTGGACATCGATTTTCACGAGGTCACGATTGCAGGTGGCGGAGCATTGCAGACCGCTACGGTAACGCCGGAAAAAGAAAAAGAAATGGTCGTTTTGTCTGTCGAAAAACCGCTTTCCGATGGGCCCGCGACGATTCACATCAAATACTCAGGCATTCTGAACGACGAAATGCGCGGCCTATATCTCGGCAAAGACGATCAGGGACGTAAGTACGCCTCCACCCAGTTTGAATCGACCGATGCCCGCCGAGCCTTTCCTTCCTTCGACGAACCTGATTACAAAGCGACATTCGACATCACTGCCGTTGCCGATAAGGACCTGATCGCGATTTCGAACCAGAAGGTCCTCTCGGACGAACCTGGGCCCGGCAACAAGCACACTGTGCGTTTCGCCACCACGCCGAAGATGTCTTCCTACTTGGCGGCTCTGGTGGTCGGGCACTTTGAGTACATCGAAGGTGCGGCGGACGGCATTCCCATTCGCGTATACACAACACCGGGCAAGAAAGAAACCGGCAAGTTTGCGCTGGAATCGGCGGAATATATCCTCAGCTACTACGACAAATATTTCGGGATCAAGTATCCCTACGGGAAACTGGACCTCGTCGGCATCCCGGATTTCTCTGCAGGAGCGATGGAGAACACCGGCTGCATCACCTTCCGCGAAATACTGCTGTTGATCGACGAGAAACAGGGATCGATCGACCTCAAAAAAACAATTGCCAGCGTGATTGCGCACGAGATGGCGCATCAGTGGTTCGGCGATCTGGTCACGATGAAGTGGTGGGACGACATCTGGCTCAATGAGGGATTTGCTACCTGGATGGAAAACAAGCCGGTGGAAGCCTGGAAGCCGGAATGGAATCTTAATCTTGACGATGTCGCCGGAACGGCCGGCACTCTGAACATTGACTCGCTGGCAAATACGCGTCCCATTCACCAGGCGGCTGAAACTCCCGCGCAAATTCAGGAGTTGTTCGACGGAATCGCGTACGGCAAAGCGGCCGCGGTGCTGCGCATGCTGGAATCCTACCTTGGCGAGGGGACATTCCGCGCTGGGGTGAATGCATATCTGAAGAAGCATCAGTATGCGAACGCAACAGCCTCGGATTTCTGGGACGCCCAGGCAAAAACATCGAAGAAACCGGTTGACCAGATTATGCCCACGTGGGTGAATCAGCCGGGCGCGCCGATCGTCGACGTGAAGGCAGAGTGCTCCGGAAACTCTACAAACGCGACTTTGACCCAAAAGCGGTACTACTTTGATCGGGCGAAGTTCGAAGCAGAGAATAATCAACTCTGGCAGATTCCACTTTGTATGAAAGGGTCCGACGGCAGTGCGAAGTGCGAAGTTCTGACGAAAAAAGAAGAGACCTTTACGCTCCCTGGTTGCTCAAACTGGGTTCTGGGAAATGCGGGAGCGACAGGCTACTATCACTTCGGCTACCAGCCTGTAGCCGTTCGAGCGCTTTCCGCAGCCGCGGAAACGAAGCTTACTCCAGCGGAACGGATTGTATTGGAGAACGATGTTTGGGCTTCGGTACGTGTCAACCATGAACCTGTAGGTGACTACCTGGCCTTCGCTCAAGGCTTGCAAGCAGATCGCAACCGGGCTGTCTTGCAAGACCTTTTTGGGGGCCTCGACTACATCGATAAACATCTCGTCAGCAATGGAGACCAGGAGCAATATCGGGACTGGCTACGGCAGTACCTCGCTCCCATGATGAAGGATGTCGGATGGGAGCCGAAACCTGGAGAGAGTGACGAGGAAAAGACGTTGCGCGCACGTGTAGTAGAGATGATGGGTTACGACGCACGCGATCCCGAAGTCCTCGCCGAGGCGCGAAAGATGGCAGATCAGGCTTTGGCCAATCCGTCTTCGGTAGAGCACGATATGGTGCCGGCGGTGCTTGCGGATGCTGCGGTCAACGGCGGATCTGATTATTATGATGCCGTGGTCTCAGGGTTGAAGCAGGCCAAGTCTCCGGAACAGTACTACACCTACTTCTTCACTCTGGCTCGATTCGGCGATCCAAAGCTGCTGCAACGCACGCTCGATTTTGCGATTTCGCCTGATGTACGTTCGCAAGATGCGCTTCAGCTTGTGACGAACGTGCTGGCAAATCCTGCCGGAGAGACTCTGGCTTGGGATTTCATTCGGCAGCACTGGCCGGAATTGGAGAAAGTGGGCGGCCCGTTTGCCAGCAACGAAGTGATCGGAGCTACCAGCAGCTTCTGCGATTCTGGACTGCGCGATCAGGTAACGGATTTCTTCAACGCGCACAAGGTACCGGCCGGTGAACGTACCTACAAACAGTCGATCGAGCGCATCAACAACTGTCTGGACCTGAAATCGCAGCAGGAACCGCAACTGCCGTCGTGGCTGGGACAGCACGGCACTAACGCCGGCGGAAAGTAACCGGTTCGGATTTAACATTGGCCCGGGATTTTTCCCGGGCCTTTTTCTTTATGGCATGACTGGCAGGATCAGGTGCGAGGGCAGATCGGGTGAGCAGTAAACGCGTTGTGTTGCCGGAACAAAGTCCGTGGCCGTGGCTTTGTAAATGCTCCGTACAAATTTCTGCGGATTGCGATCAATCACCGGAAACCAGGTCGATTGAATCTGGACCATGATGCGGTGTCCTTTTAGAAAAACGTGATCATGATCGCGCAATGACACGTTCCACAGGGTTGGCTTATTAGGAGTAAGCGGCTCCGGAGTTTCATAGCTGCGCAGATAACGGCCGCGCCGTACTTCCATAGCAATCGGCAGCTCATAACCGTTCAGCGATTGCGCGTACTGACCGGGCTTCGGGCCTTCATCAGCATTCCACACGTTCTTCTGAGCGTCTTGCGGATAGACGTCGATGAGCTTCACGACAAAGTCGCTCTCTGTCCCCGAGGTAGAAGCGAAAAGATCGGCAGCCAGCGGACCCGTGATCGTCACATCGTGATCAAGCGGTTCGCTAACGAAGGAAAGCACGTCAGGACGGTGATCCACAAAGCGCTGGTCGGCGACCTCCCACGTGCGCCAGTCGCCCGCCGGATAAGTTGGCGAGATCGGCCGCTCACGATACGGAACGGGATTCGCGGGATCCGAAACATATTCGCGATAGGGCTTGTCAGCGTCACCCGCTTTGGGCGCGTCAAAAGATAGAGCGCCGTTGGCATGCAGGTAGAGGTTCGTCGGTTTTGCTTCTTTCGGCGGCCAGACGCGATAGGTATGCCACGTGTTCGACCCGCTCTGGAACGTGCTGGCTTGCCACGAAAGCTTCTCGCCCGTACCATGCAGGTAATAACGGAAGAATGGCGCTTCGATATTCTCGCGGAACTCGCGCGAGGTCTCGTGTCCGCCAAACGGGATCAGGCCGATGCTTTCGCCTTTGGGCGCCTGCCATTCTCCGTGAAACCAGGGACCAGCGACGATGAAATTCGTGTGCTGCGGATCATTCTCTTCGGCGTGGCGAAAAATCTGCCAAGGTCCCCACGGGTCTTCCTGATCCCAGAATCCGGCGACGTTCAGATTCGGCACGGTTGAGGCATGAAGCTGGCGAACCCACGCTTCCTTCTTCCAGAAGTCATCGTAATCCGGATGATCGACGCTGGAATTCCAGTACGGAATGGAACCGTGCAGATATTTCGCGTTGATGTTTGAGAGCGGCCCAAGATCGAGATACCACTCGTAGGTATCGTAGGTTTCGAAATCGAAGTGCGTATTCTTGTTCTTGTCGGCCTGCTCCATGACCGCATATTCGAAGTCGTAGCTTTCGCGCAGCGCGCCGTAGCGGTGGTCATCGTCGTTCATCCACTGATCGACGGGCGAAGCTTGCTCACTGATGGCCTTGAGCGCCGGATGCGGATGCAGCAAGGTAAGCGCCGTGGTGAGGCCATCGTAAGAAACGCCGTACATTCCCACCTTGCCATTGTTGTTCGCAACGTTTTTCACCAGCCATTCGATGGAATCGTAAGCGTCGGTCGTCTCGTTCGTAGCCTTTGGGTCGTTGAGATCCACCCATGAAGAAAGATTGAAGACTCCCTCCGACTTAAAGCGTCCGCGAAGATTCTGGATGACGAAGATATAGCCATCGGCCGCGAGTTCCTTCATCGACGATGGCATTTGGTCCGGCGCTTTTTCGGGGACGCCGTACGGTGTCCGGCGGAACAGGATCGGCAGCGGACCTTGCTGATCCACCGGAGTAAGAATGGCAGTCTGAAGATGAACGCCGTCGCGAACCGGAATCATGACCTCCTGCAGTTTAAAAATCAGCTTAGGTGGGGTGGCTGGAGCCTGTTGAGCGATGGCGAAATTCGTGAGCAAAATGAGAGTGAAAAAGGGCAGCGTGGAAAAACGCACCAGAAGTGCCTCCGCAAGGCAGTCTTGAATTCAACCGAAGCGCGAAGTATATCAATCTCTTGTACAGTCGCGAAATGGTCGCAGTCTGCGGAATCGTCGCGGCCGTACCGTTCTGTAGAAACCTGATTGCCACGCGGATCATCTATCATCCTTAGTCGTTCATCTGTAGTCGTCATTTCTTTTAATGGAAAGTGAGAATCATGAGCAAGTGCAACGGATACGCGGCATTGAAGGCAAAGGACCCGCTGGGGCCGTTTTCGTTCGAACGGCGTGAACCGCGCGAGCACGATGTTGTCATCGACATCAAGTATTGCGGCATCTGCCACTCGGATATCCACCAGGCCCGCGATGAGTGGAGTGACTATCAGGACGAGTGCATTTTCCCCGTGGTTCCGGGACACGAGATCGGAGGAGTGGTGACCGCGGTCGGCAAGGGAGTCACGAAGTATAAAGTCGGCGAGAAAGTTGGCGTCGGCTGCTACGTGGACTCATGCAGAAATTGTCCAGAATGCCAGGAAGGGCTGGAACAGTATTGTTCCGTGGGAACGATCTGGACGTACAACGGTCGCGACAAGGAGGGCGCTCCGACGTACGGCGGATATTCCGACAGAATCGTGGTCGATGAGAACTACGTTCTGCGCATGCCAGACAACTTGCCGCTGGAAGCCTGCGCTCCGCTGCTTTGTGCGGGAATCACGTTGTATTCCCCATTGAAACATTGGAAGGCAGGCCCAGGAAAGAAGGTCGCAATCGTGGGCATGGGCGGTCTAGGACATATGGGAGTGAAACTCGCCCACGCGCTGGGAGCGGAAGTCACGGTGCTGAGTCAGTCTCTCAGCAAGCAAGCGGACGGGAAGCGCTTTGGCGCAAGCCATTACTACGCGACCAGCGATCCGGAGACCTTCACCAAGCTGGCGGGACAATTCGATCTGATCCTCAACACCGTTTCCGCATCGCTCGATTGGAATGAGTATTTGAATCTGCTGAAGGTGGATGGAACCATGGTTGTGGTCGGTCTGCCGGATAAAGATATTCCGGTGGGCGCCTTTTCGCTGACAGCTCGCCGGCGAAGTTTGGCAGGATCACAAATCGGAGGGATTCGCGAGATTCAGGAGATGCTCGATTTCTGCAGCAAACATAAAGTGGCCTGCGATATCGAAGTCATTCCGATTCAAAAGGTCAATGAAGCATTTGAACGAGTGCTGAAGAGTGATGTGCGCTATCGATTTGTGATTGATATGGCATCGCTGTGAGCTTCGAGCCGCGAGCTTTGAGCTGCGAGTAGGAGCGGGGAGTCGGCGTCGGGCTTCGGGCTTCGGGCGTTAGGTTTCGGGTTTGAGCTTTTGCTGGTCTCTTAGCTCATGGCTCGTAGCTCGCAGCTCTAAAACACTCTTCCGATCGTGAAGTTCACCCGGCTCTGACCGGTAGGGCTGACGCTGCCTGCGATGGCAATAGGACCGACAATAGTATCGGCGATCACGCCTAAATTAAACGTCCCACGAACAACGATAGGTCCAGGGTCGTGGGCCGTCGTGCCGAAGGCGGTACCCGCCTCGTACCATCCGCCCCAATAGATTTTCTTTCCGATGAGTTGAGGCATGCGGTACAGTTCGCGACGAAATCCAAAAGACGCGTAAGCGTAGTGATTCCCAATAAATTCGTTGGGAAGATATGCGCCGAGGTGAAACTGCCCGCCGAGTTCAAACACCTGGAAGGGGCCGGCTTGTCCTCGAAAGGAAGTGCCCCCGGACGCATCAGCAAACAATGAAGTCTTTGGCCCAATCGGAATCACGTTCGAAGTCTGCGCGTCGAGTTGATCGATGGGACGGGGTAGATCGGGGCTCTGCAAGACGCGCGAGAGGGTCGCTATGGCACGCGTCCCTGAACTTGGTACCGAGGGGCTATCCTGGCCGTCCCACACAAATCGGGCGCGGAATTCCCCGGTGCTGCCATGGACGATGGGCAATCCGGCCGCCCCGATCAGCGGCGAGAGTTTCGCATCAAACAATTCATAGCCAAAACGCAGTTCGCTGCGACGACCGGAGTTGTAGCCGATATCGAAGCCGCCTCCGGCGCGCTCATCTCCGAAGACGGAAACCCTGGTAAGTCCCTGAAACGAATTGCGCGCGAATTTTGAGGCGAAGGCATAGGGCGCGACAAAGAATTTCGTTAAACCTAAGGGTTGGTAGTATTCAGTTGCGGCCAGATTACTCGATCCGAATAGCAGATCGTTTCGCCACTCACCGCCTCGATGGAGAATATCCAGGAAGGTAACGCGCGCGCCGGCGGAGAAATTGAAGGCGGCGACTCCCGAGCCGTCAACGTTGATCGCAAGATCCACGAATGGAGGGCCGTAGGTCTTTTCGTGGGCGGTGACGCGCAACGCGGGAAGCCCGTTTTGCGTGAATCCTTCGTATCCAAGACGGTCGAATTGGCCTTCGCCGGCGATCTGCGTCAGTTGATTCTCGAGAATGGGAAGATTGAGCGGCTTGCCAACGTCCTTGCTCAAGCGGTGCTGGATTCGACGATCGGTGCCGGGGTCAGCGCCCGTGACTTGAATCGCGTCGACCTTCTGGAACGGCTTGCGCTTCTTCGCAGCCCGAGCATCAAGATACTTCTGCCATTCCGCGGGATCCTGAATCGCATACGGTAAAAGCGTGGCAGACTGGCTTGCGGCGGCGTTGTGTCCGAGTTGAATCAGTTCCTTGAGCCGGCCGTAATCATTGATCGAAAAGCCCTTCATGTTGACCGCAACCGTCGCGTTCGCGAGTGAAAGGGAGTGGTGCTCGTTTTGCGTAATCATCACGTCCACCGCGCGGGAGAGCACGCCGACAAGTGTTCCCAGTTGGCCGACATCTCCCGGTGGAAGCTGCAGTTCCACAGCAATCACGACATCCACATCCATGCTTTTCACGGTTTCGACTGGAATGTTTTGGACAAGGCCGCCATCCGCCAAGACGCGCCCTTTGAATTCGACCGGGGTGAAAACCCCGGGAATCGCCATGGAGGCACGCACGGCCTGCGCTAAGGATCCGTCCTGCAGGACGACCGCCTCTCCAGTTTGCATGTCGGTTGCTACGCATCGAAACGGAATCGGCAGATCGTCGAAGCTGGAAATTTCAGAGTCGGGGAAAGCGATGCGGTCGAGCAGCAGCCCTGCTCCTTGCCCGGAATTGAAGCCGTTGGGTCCGCGCAAACCGTGTTTGAGGCCGAGCGGCGCATTGACAAGGTAGTCGCGACGATCTTCTTTGCGGCGGAAGGAAATCTGGCTGTAGGCCGGTTCCGGCGAAAAGGCTTGTTCCCAGTCAATTTTCTCGGCAAATTTCTGAATGTCGGTTGGCGACATGCCGGTGGCATACATCGCGCCGATGATGCTGCCCATGCTGGTGCCCGCGATGCGATCGACGGGAATATGATTCTCTTCCATCCATTGAATGATCCCGATCTCAGTAAGTCCCAAGGCGGCTCCGCCACTCAGTGCCAACCCAATCCGCGGACGATGAGACACATCATGAGCAGGTTCAGCAGGCGCGCTTACCTCTTGTGCCTGAATCAACCCTGGCAAGAATGTTCCGATGAGGAATGAGATGAGGAAAGCTCGAATCAATCGGCGATACGGAATTTCCATTCAGCGCTCCTGAAAAGGAAGCAACTACTGCAGAAACTTCAGGTGAGTGAAAAGGTTAGCAGGTTTAGAGAGTCTGAGTCAGCGACGCACGATTAGTGATTGGCAGCAGGGGTGACCGCTTGGGGCTCGCGCGCTTGCTCTACAACGTGGCGCACGGCGTCGATGACGAGGTCCGGACGATCTAGCTGGATGTAGTGAGCGCTGTTTTTAGCGACGGTCTGCGTGCCACGTGTAGAAAGATGAGCCAGTTCTTTCTGCATCTTCTCCCAGGTATCGTTCGTTGATTTTGCTAAGTCTGGAGGCAACTCGGCAGAGGGTTTGTTCGGATCATGCGAAAGGACAGCCAGCGGCATGTCTCCAAGTGAACCTGTGGCGGCCGTTTGGGCCGCACTCTGCGGGAACGTTTTCATCTCGGCTGCACCCTCCCGAGCGGAATGCCAATTGCACTCTGCTGCGCGTAGTGCAGGATCGTCGTCGCACAACCCCAGCAAACGAGGGATGCCGAAAGGCATGCCATACTCCACAAACTCGGCTTCGCGCTGCCAGCTTCCCTCCATGTCTTTCAATTCCCGCGGGAAGCGATTTTCCTGATCAGGATGGGAAGCGTCCACAAGCACCATTCCGGCCACCTCGTTGCGATAGAGGCTCGCATAGACGCGTACGTCGTAGCCTCCCATCGAATGGCCGACGAGAACGTAAGGAGGCGGGACTTGCGTCGCCTGCAACAAGGCATGAAGTTCTTCGGCAATCACTCGGCTGGTGCGTGGCTGAGAACTTGAATCGCTATAACCCAGGCCGGCGCGGTCATAGGAGCATACACGCGCGAACTTGGCGATCTCCGGCTGCACTTTGCGCCAGGAAAGGTACGTATCTCCGAGGCCCGCATCCAGAATGACGGGAGGACTACCTTGACCCGTGCAGTCAATGTGCATCTTGCGGCCGTTTACGTTAACCAACTCCCCTTCCATGCGGTTGAAGCGGCGGTCGCGCGCTTCGAAAATATTCTCGTAGAGAAATCCGGAAGCGGCGAGAACCAACATGACGATCACAAAGCCCCGCATCATACGACGCGGCCAGCCGTGAGCCGGAGCGGAGATAGGTTTCTCCATGAGTTGGGGAACAGCCGAGCGGCTGCTCCAGCCACGCATTCTACATGACGGGCGGCACTGTAATGCCAAGGATCGCAAGTGTTCGAATCAGTTCGCGTCGTACTACAGCGACCGTCGCCAGCAGAAACGTCTTTCGCTTCTCATCAGGCTCGCTCAAGATCGGATACGAATGGTAGAACGTGTTAAAGAGCTGCGCGAGCTGAAACGCGTGTTTGGCCAGATAGGCAGGTTCGGTTGTGGCAATCGACTGATTGACGATGTAAGACGTTTTCGACGCCGCCAGCCAGAGCTCCCAGATCCCATTTGCGCCGTCAGCGTTTAGGAAGTTGGCAAGGTCCGCAGCCGAAAAGCTAGCGGCTTGTTTGTCGAAAGTCTCGGCGTCGACACCGGCTTTGCGGAAGATGCTGGTTGCGCGGACCACAGCATACTGCGCGTAGGGCCCGGTCTCGCCTTCGAAGCTGAGGGCATCTTTGAAATCGAAGGCAATCACTGACTGCTTCGTGTACTTCAGCATGAAGTAGCGAAGCGCGCCGATGGCGATCTGAGTCGCGATACTAAGCCGCTCTGGTTCTGACAGCTGCGGATGGCGCGAATCTACTTCTTTCTTGGCCGACGCAATGAGCTGATCCAGAAGGTCGTCGGCTTTCACTCCGAAGCCTTTGCGCCCGGAGACCCCGATCCAGGGCCGGGACTTTTCTTCTTCGGTCAGGTCGTAGCCCAATTCGGCAGCGCAACGAGGCGTGAGGACGACCATGCCATAGGAAAAGTGCGTCAGACGGCCTGCCGCCTCCCCGTGCCCCAGGTCCCGCAGCGCTTCGATCACAGTGTTCTGAGCCTCGGACTGGCGGGCATCGATGACGTTATAGTTTTCAGCGACGTCCCCGAAATGCGGATGATCGGTCGCCGCTTCCAGATCATCCGGCGTGGTCGAAATCCAGCACTCGTGCGCGTTGGGATAGCGATAGAACTTGCGATAGCCGAAGTCGCGACCGAGCAAGCCGAACTTCCACATGTGATAGGCAATGTCTTTGCCGACGTAGCCGACGGTTCCATTGGAGCGGACGATGACCTTCTGGTCTTCCTCTTCGATCTCATCGTCCTCTGTACTCTCTGTGCTCTCAGTGACAGGATTCGGATCCGCGGTTCCGGCCCGGCGCATCACCCAGCAGCCCTTATTCTTACCCTCGGATTCGAAGGTCAGAACACCACTCTCTTTTAGTTTGGTGAAGGCCGCATCCCAGAAATGAAGATGGAGAATCTCGCTCTCGCGCGGGAGAAAATCGTATTCGATGTCGAGCCGGTCCATGGTCTCGAGATGCCGTTTCAAAACAGCGATCGAGATCAGCTCGGCGAGTTGGGTGGTCTCGTTGTTGCCCTGCTCGATAGCGTGAAGCGTGGCCGCGCGGGCGGCAAGGTTCTGCTTGTTCTCCTCGTACCAGCGCGAAGCCCTGGCATAGACGTCCCAGCAGTAGTAATCGAAGCGCGGTTGGTGTGTAAGAGCCTCGATTTCGGCATGGGACTTTTTCTCCAGATGCGTAAAGCCGACCACTACATCGGCCACCTGGACGCCGGTGTTGTCGATGTAATTCTGGATGTCGACTTCCCTTCCCGCATAGCGCAGCAAGCGAACGAACGTGTCGCCGAGAATCGCGTTGCGCAGATGCCCAATGTGCGCGGCCTTGTTGGGATTGATGCTCGAGTGCTCGACCAGAATTTTGCCAGACGGGACATCGGACGGCGGCTTCCGGTCAGCGGCAAGCGCAGAGGCCATCCAGCCACGGTCGATCTTCACATTCAAATAGCCGGGAGCAGCGACCTGCATTTCGGCGATGCCTTCGACAGTCCCGATTTCGCTGCGAATGGCTTCAGCGATCTTCAGTGGCGCGGATCGCAGGGGCTTGGCAAAAGGAAAAATCGGAATGGCAAAGTCGCCCAGTTCCACCTTGGGTGGCTGCTCGACGACAACAGCCGGCAGTGCCACCCCAGGATTGCGTTGTCCGAGACACTCCAGCACCCGCTGGGCAAGACGATGTTCCAGATATCGATACAAGGAAGCCCTCTAAATCATTGAAGAAACAGAGATTTTAGCAGAGTCAGCGGCGGCCGGGCGTTTGACGCGGTTAGACGGCTTCCCTATGATGAAAACTCGGTCTTTTTTTTATGCGCATTGCGTATCTCGAATGCTTCTCTGGCATCAGCGGCGACATGTTTTTGGGCGCCCTAGTAGACGCCGGAGTTGCGCCTCAACTGCTGCAGGAAACCGTTACGGCGCTGGGCGTTGGCGCTAAGCTGGAGATTTCGAAGGTCATGCGTAGCGGCATATCAGCTACGAAGGTTGACGTCTGGATCGACGGCGAAAAAGATATGCCACGCGAGGAGTATTGGGCGAAACAGGATGCCTCGCATGCTCATGAGCATCATCACGATCATGAGCACGGGCATTCGCACACTCACGAACATTCGCCTGACGAGCATGAGCACAGTCAGGGTGATCATCATTTTCACGGTGAGAAATCGCGCCCAGGTGCGGTCGCGCCGGCCAAACATGAGCATCAGCACGGCCATTCGCATCGTGGGCTGACCGAAATTCGTAAAATCATTTCGGGTTCGGGGATTTCAGAGTCAGCGAAAAAGACGGCGATATCGATCTTCGAAGCTTTAGGTGCCGCCGAGGCAAAGATTCACAGCGTGCCGATCGAGAGTATTCATTTTCATGAGGTGGGTGCGGTCGACGCCATCGTCGACATTGTGTGCGCAGCCGTGGGCGCCGAAGCTCTAGCAGTGGATGAGATCGTCTGCTCTTCTCTGAACCTTGGCGGGGGCACCGTCGAATGTGCGCACGGTACGTTCCCGATTCCGGCACCCGCGACCGTCGAGTTGCTGAAGGATGCGCCGGTTTACTCGTGGGGAGTGCAGGCGGAATTGGTAACGCCAACCGGAGCGGCGATCGTAAAGACGATGGTCCGGCGGTTTGGCACTTTTCCGGAGATGAAAATCGAAAAGTCCGCTTACGGGGCAGGCTCACGAGATTTCCCGGGACTGCCGAATGTCTTGCGAATCGTAATCGGCGAAGCCGTTGCGAAGCTGAACGCGAGGACAAATTCAGAAACCATCAGCGTTCTCGAAGCCAATCTCGACGACCTGAACCCGCAAGTTTTTGGATACGTGATGGACCGATTATTCGAAGAAGGCGCGCTCGATGTTTTCGGCATGCCGGTACAAATGAAGAAGAACCGTCCTGGGACGCTGCTCACCGTGCTGTGCAAAGCGGAAGATGCTGGCAAGTTGACGGATCTGATTTTTAGTGAAACTACGACACTCGGTGTACGGCGCCGCGAGGAAGCTCGTCAGACTCTGGCTCGGCGATGGGAAAGTGTCCGCACCGAATGGGGTGAGGTCCGCATCAAAATCGCGAGCATGAATGGTACGGTCACGAACTACGCGCCCGAGTATGAAGATTGCCGGCGCATCGCAGCCGAGCATCATGTGCCGCTAAAGACCGTCATGCAAGAGGCCGCGCGGGAATATTCGCGCAGCTCCAAGGAAAAGCATTAACCACTAAGGTCACGAAGGTACACGAAGTTCGGCTTCCCTTCGTGCAACTTTGTGTCCTTCGTGGTTCAAAATCTTTATGGCCAGGAAGTTTTACATCACGACTCCGATTTACTACGTCAATGCGCGGCCGCATATCGGCCATGCTTATACGACCATTGCCTGCGACACGATTGCGCGGCGTCATCGAATGCTCGGCGATGACACTTTCTTTCTGACAGGCACCGACGAGCACGGACAGAAGATCGAGCGCGCGGCACAAGCTGCAGAAAAATCTCCGCAGCAGTACGCAGACGAGATTTCAGGTGAGTTTCGCGCCCTCTGGAAGCGGATGGGAATTTCCAACGACGACTTCATCCGCACGACCGAAGAACGCCACAAGAAGCGTGTGCAGGAGTTGTTCCGTCAGATTCGCGACAATGGCTACATCTATAAAGGAACTTATACCGGGCAGTATTGCGTGTCGGATGAACTCTACGTCGACGGCGCGCAGCCTGGCGATCCCTGCCCGACTTGCGGACGCATCACCGAGACAGTGCACGAAGAGAATTATTTTTTCAAGCTCTCTGCATTTCAAGACAAGCTGCTGGAGCTTTATGCCAATCCCGACTTCATCCGGCCGGAGACGCGGCGCAACGAAGTAATTTCATTCGTCCGGTCAGGACTGCGTGATTTGTCGATCAGCCGGTCGACCTTCTCGTGGGGTATCCCTGTACCGGATGATCCGAAACACGTGATTTATGTGTGGCTCGACGCCTTGGCCAATTACATCACGGCAATCGGTTACGGATCGAAGCATGCAGGCGCGCAGGAAGCATTCAAGAAGTATTGGCCGGCTGATGTTCACATGATCGGCAAAGAGATCGTGCGCTTCCATTGTGTGTACTGGCCGGCGTTCTTGCTTGCCGCAGGACTAGCCTTGCCGAAAACGATTGTCGCGCATGGATGGCTCCTGTTTGAAGAAAGCAAGATGTCGAAGTCGCGCGGAAACATCGTGCGTACCGAGACCATTCTCGACGTGCTTGGCGCGGATGCGCTGCGTTACTTCCTGTTGCGCGAAGTTGTCTTTGGGCAGGATGGATCGTTTTCTTTCGACGCACTCGTGCAACGCTATAACTCCGATCTGGCCAACGGAATTGGGAACTTGGCCAGCCGCACGTTAACGATGATTAACCGGTATTTCAAAGGAGAAGTACCATATCCGTCGCACGCCGCGGCGAAGACGTCTGCCGATGATGCCGTGGCGGAGACGGCGGGAAGAGCGATTCGGGAATTTGGCGCGCTATTTGACCAATTCCAGTTCTCACGCGCCCTTGAAACTGCATGGGGTCTTGTCGCGACGGTTGACAAATATATCGTCGAGAACGAGCCGTGGTCCCTGGGCGAGAAGCATGACGACGAGAGCCGAGCCCGTTTGGCAACGGTACTTTACACATCGGCGGAGGCTCTGCGGATCGCGACTGCCTTGGCGCATCCAGTCATTCCCGATGCCACGGCGAAAATATGGGAGCAGATGGGGCTGGGCGACATCAAGAAAGTGGATTTGAATTCGCTGGCATGGGGCCAGTTGGCGCTCGGAACAAAGTTGGGCGAAGTGAAACCCGTGTTTCCGCGCGCGGATAAGAGCGCGATTGAAAGGATGCAGCAGATGGAAGAACAAGGAAGAGGGCTCGTGGTGGAGGAACCAAAAACTCCGGAGACACCCGCGTCCATCAAGGGTCCCACGGCCATCACCGTGCCAGGGGCACCGTCAGTCGATGGCGGGGGCAAGATCACGATTGACGATTTCTCCAAGGTCGAACTGCGCGTTGGGTTGGTGAAAGTCGCGGAGCGCGTGCCAAAGTCCGACAAGCTGTTGCGGCTGGAAATTGATATCGGCACCGAAGTCCGTCAAGTACTGGCAGGGATCGCCGAAGCCTATGCGCCGGAGACTCTGGTTGGGCGCAAAGTGGTCATCGTCGCCAATCTGGCTCCGAGGAAGATGCGCGGGCTGGAGTCCAACGGAATGATCGTGGCCGCATCGCTGGAAGGTGGCAAACCGGTGCTGGCCAGCTTTTTAGAAGATGTGCCCGTAGGGGCAAGGCTGAAATAGCGGCTTCGGGCGTCAGACCTCGGACCTCAGAACTCGGCTCTTCGAATTGGCCGCAGACGTCTCAGTAGGTTTCTGAGGTCTAGAGGTCCGCGGTCTGATTCTCATGTTCGTCGATTCTCACGCACATCTCGATGGCAAGCAGTTCGATATCGACCGCGAGCAGGTGATCGCACGCGCGCGTGAGGCTGGGGTCGAGACGATGGTTGCCATCGGCAACGGAGATGGTCCGCCGGAACTGGACGCCGGCATTCGACTGGCTGAGCAACATCCTTTCATGTACGCGACCATCGGCATTCATCCGCATGAAGCACGACTGGCTTCGGACCATGCTTATGCCGAGATGGAGCAGCTGGCGCGGCATCCCAAGGTCATCGCCTGGGGCGAGATCGGTCTCGACTACTTCTACGATCATTCGCCGCGCGACACGCAGCAGCAGGTCTTTGTCCATCAGATGGAACTGGCTAGCGTGGCCAAGCTGCCCATCGTGATTCATTGCCGTCCCTCCGACAATAGCGACAACGCGTGGGAAGATTGCCTCCGGCTCATTCAAGAACAATGGGCTCCGAAGGGAATGGGCGGTGTTCTTCACTGCTTCACTGGAACCTGGCCCCAGGCCAAACGGGCTCTGGACATGGGCTTTATGATCTCTTTCGCCGGCAATCTGACCTTTCCCAAGGCCCAACAGATCCGAGATGCCGCTGTTGAAGTTCCGCTCGACCGCATGTTCATCGAGACCGACTCGCCCTACCTGGCTCCGGTTCCACACCGGGGCAAGCGCAACGAACCAGCATTTGTCAAAGAAACCGCCAGGAAGATTGGCGAACTACGGGCGCTTTCGATGGAAGAGGTCGGAGAACGCACATCCCAGAATTTTTACAATTTTTTCAAAACCGCTGAAATCTCCGAAAGGAAAGTTCCCTCCCGCTAAAAGCGAAGTTTCTGTTAACCTCTGGTTAAGATTCCATTCTTTCAGAAAGATTAGAAATGTATGCCCGATAACAGTTTCGACGTCGTCAGCAAAGTCGAGATGCAGGAGGTCTCGAATGCTATCCAGCAGGCGCTGAAGGAGATTCATATGCGCTTTGACCTGAAGGACTCGAAGTCAAATATCGAACTGGAGAAAGACGCGATCGTACTGCACTCGGCCGATGACTATAAGTTAAAGGCGGTCAATGACATCCTGCAGCAGAAGTTGGTGAAACGGGGAGTTTCGCTGAAAGCTTTCACCTACGGGGCGGTTGAACCCGCCGCCGGAGGAACGGTGAAGCGGCGCGCCACCATGCAGCAAGGCATCGCCATCGAGAAGGCGCGGGAGATTGTGAAACTGATCAAGGACTCGAAGAAGAAAGCACAGGCCTCCATCCAGGGGGACTTGGTGCGGATCAGCGGCAAAGACCGCGATACCCTGCAGGAAGTAATCCAGATGTTGAAGGCAAAGGATTTTGGAATTGATTTGCAGTTTGTGAACTACCGAACCAATTAAGAATCCACCACGGAGACACGGAGCCACAGAGAAATCAAAATATTCAGAACCTCTTTGATTGTTTTCTCCGTGTCTTAGTGCCTCCGTGGTGAAAAGAATCCTCTTGAGCGCGCCAGCCACCATCAACGGGAAAGAAGTATTCGACCTGCTGCGGGATGACCTCGTCGCGCTGGAAGGCGAGTTCGGCCAGGACACCATTTCTGATGTACGAGCCATCACAGAAATTGGGGAATATCTACGCGCAGGAGGCGGCAAACGGATCCGCCCGGCGCTGCTGCTTCTTTCCGCGAAGCTGCTGAACTACGAAGGCCGCGGAGCAGTGCGACTCGGCGCGGTCGTCGAGATCATCCATACAGCAACGCTCGTCCACGATGACATCATCGATGAGGCCAAAACGCGCCGAGGCCGTCCGGCAGCCAACACCCAGTGGGGGAATTCCAAGTGTGTATTGGCGGGCGACTGGCTCTACATGCAAGCCTTCAAGATTGCAGTGCAGGAGCGCAATTTCCGGATTCTCGACACTCTGATTGAGCTCACGCAACAGATGGTCGAAGGCGAACTTCTGCAAATGGAAAAACTCGGGAAGTTGATCACGCTCGAGGAGCACTTCGACCTGATCTTCCGCAAAACGGCATGCCTGTTCTCGGTTTGCATGCGACTGGGAGCGATTCTCGCTGGGGCGACACCCGAGCAGGAGGGCGCGCTCGGCAAGTACGGGCACGACCTCGGCATGGCATTTCAGATTGTGGATGACGTTCTGGATCTGACCGCGTCGGAAGACATACTGGGCAAACCGGTCGCAAGCGATCTGCGCGAGGGAAAAGTAACCATGGCGGTGATCCACGCTTTGGAGCGCTGTACGCCCCACGAGCGCAGCCAGATCGAGAAGATATTGCACGACCGGGCCTTCAACGGCGTGACGCACGCGGATATTCTTGGGATTCTGCAGCGCTACGGATCCCTCGAGGCTGCCACGTCTCGTGCAGCCCAGTACGCCGAGTCCGCCTGCAAGTCGATCTGCTTCTTCCCTGATTCGGAGATCAAACGGGCCCTGCTCTGGGCACCCGAGTTCGTGGTTGCCAGAGAGAAGTGAGAAGCAGGGACTAGGAGGTTAGGGACCAGGGATCTGGATCTAACGCTCCCAATTCACAAGCCCCTGACCCCTGCGCCCTTGTGACCAGAGACACAAAATTCCAAAAATTCTCATCTTGATTCTCGTCACTTTGATGGGTGACCGCTGCCACAGAATTTTCAAGTGGAGAGGGACCAGAATGCACCCAGTTGATGGGAGCGTCTGTAAGAACGGAAGGCTAAAGAGACGCACTGGCATGCGGGTGGGGCACAGAAA
>Ga0070735_10000844_pt1 | contig 30973 bp, 33 predicted proteins | sample Coa_R1_FD_66443 | JGI IMG/M metagenome (GOLD analysis project Ga0070735, IMG submission 66443) | Surface soil microbial communities from Centralia Pennsylvania, which are recovering from an underground coalmine fire - Coalmine... | ecosystem: Environmental > Terrestrial > Soil > Unclassified ...
GCCTCCTTGACAACGCGGTAGACGCCGCCGCGCACGAACATTCCACAGCTCTCGATGTACAGCGCGGCTACCGTTCCTGCAATCAACATGATCGCGAGGATGAACCATGGCGCCGTCTTACCGATGAAGTGCTCAGAGATGCCGCCGGCATAGAAAGCCGACGAGCCCATGTCGTTCAGGACAACCGCGGCAACACGCCAGAAGGAAATGAACGCGAGCATCGCGCTCGACGCGACGAGGACCCGTGCTGCGGGGCTATTCGCTCCGGGTCTCGAGGGACTGGAAATGCGCATAAACTTTTATTGCAGCATGCGATGCGTAAAGAAGTCATAAAGATGGCGCGGAAAGCCGTTGGAATCTGGGATTTATGTTTTAGTCTCGCTGCTGGATGGAATCAAAGCAAGGCAGGATGAATTTTTGGCAATACTGCGCCGCAACAGTCCTTAAGCCTGCAAAGGTTCACCCATTTCGCAATGAAGCTAGTGGCGGGATGATGCGGTAGGATCGAACCGATAAATGATCCACGGCTCTGTCCGTAAGTAATGTTTCCCTGCTCCGGCCGCATCGAGCTTTTTCCGAAGTTCCAGCAACACGCGTAAGAACTCAGTATGGTGAGGACGATTCATAGGCCAGCTTGTGGCGAGCATCGTGTGCGCGCTGACAAAACGTTGAGGATGACTGATCACGAAAACCAAAGCATCGAACTCTGCTGATGTGAGGTCTAATCTCTCGCCTGCCAACAAAACTGTTCTGTTACTGAGATTGATACTGAAATCCCCCGACTCGATCACTTCTGGCGAGGACAGCTCTCGGTCGGCATTCGAAATCACACCGAGCAATTGCCTAACCCGTGACAGGGTACTCATGTTTACACCTTCAATCTAGGCTTAAAGAACATCGGGGTAGCGAAGCACTCAGCAGCCCCATTCAGCTTCTCCGGGCTTTGCGAAGTAGCTCCTTGAGCTCCCGTTTTTCTCCATAGCGGAGAGTTCGAGCAACGACAATCGTGCGGCCGCTATGAGCCGGCTTTTCTCTTCTATTGGCAGCCGCTCCCACGTTTGGTGCAGCGACTCACCAGAGCATCCAGAATCTCGCGCTAGCGCCTCGTGATAATGATGAAAAAGCTCCGCTAATTGGTCGGGAGATACCTCTTGAATTGACATCATGCCTTACCTCACATTTTCAGCTTCGTAATGTTGAGGTTTGCGCGCTGCCAATCTCCCAAACCTGTTCCGTGCCGGTTTGGATGGCAGGCGAAGCCTCACAACTGCACCAGAATCTATTGAGCAAGAAACTCCATAAAGTTCGACTAAAGTTTTCCTAAAAAGTTCGTAATGCCGTGAGGCTGAAAAGTTTACGAATGTCTTATGGATTCCTTATGCGGCCTTGATTCCAAGCGGTGTCTAATTCAGAGTAGCTGGAGGGGACATGACCCAGTTCATCGGGCTTGCGGCCTTGGCATTGCTTCTGATGCTGCTTCTGCCGCGCATCATCTGGGGAGTTGTGCGCCAGCACCGCAGTCGATAATCATGTGCCAGCGGACAAATCGAAACGTGCAGCCACAAAGATTGCAAGGAGTAGAGGTGCGTTATGCACTTCGTGGAGAGGTCGGTCTGCGGCATTGACGAGTGAAATGCGGGAGTCGCTGAGGCTTGTTCTTTCGCCCAACGGCGACGCTCTGAAGTCTCTCAAGAACCTGCGCAATGCTGAATGGCCTTATTAAATACTGATCAGCGCTTACGCCAATCTCCTCAATGGCTCTCCGCTGATCCTCGGTTGCGCACAACAGAAGCACAGGCACCTTCGCTTCATGGATGTTGACATAGAGCTCGTGCGCCGCCTCACGGCTCTTGCGAATGCTCGTGATGACCAGGTCAGGAGTCCATCGCCGCAAGGTTCCGAGAGCAGCACTTAAGCATCTCGCCCTTCGCACTTCATAGCCGAGAGATCCCATGCAGACACGGAGGACGTTCGAAATGGCCGGCTCACCGTCGACTACAAGGATGCGCGGTAGACTTAAACCAGGAAGGTTCACCGGCAGCGTTGTCACGACTGTTCACCGATCTTTTTGGCGTAATGTTTGAAGGCCAATCGCCCAGGTCTTGGACTCAGCGCACAGCGTCGAGCTTGGCCTGTTTGTGTAGCGGAAACTGTTCGTCCAGATCCAGATTCAATTCGAGCACATTGACCCTCGCCTCGCCCAAAAATCCGAGTTGCCGACCCTCAGTGTGCTTTAGCACCAGCGCGCGTAATTGATCAGCACTTGCTCCGCGTTCTTTGGCAACCCGTACTAGTTGGAACTCAGCAGATGCCGGCGTGATGTGAGGATCGAAACCAGAGGCCGACGTGGTGACCAAATCAATCGGCACCGGTGTACCTGGATTGTCCGCCTGTGCAGTGGCAACGTCGCTTTTTATGCGATCGAGAAGCTTCTGATTCGTGGGTCCGAGGTTTGATCCTCCAGAGTTTGCTGCATCCCAGCCGTTTCCAGCAGCGGAGGGACGGGAGTGGAAATACCCCGGACTTGAGAATCCCTGACCAATAATTGTTGAGCCCACAACCTGACCATTGTTCTCGATCAGTTGCCCATTTGCCTTGTGGCGGAATAGAACCTGGGCAAGGCCAGTCACGATCAGCGGGTAGATGATCCCGAGTAGGATCGTAGTGGCAATCGTCATCAATATCGAAATTCGAAGGTTCTTCATAGATCTCTCCTATGCCAATCCGATCCGGGTGATGAACATGTCGATCAATTTGATCCCAAGGAACGGAATAATTACGCCGCCCACGCCGTAAATCCAAAGATTGTTGCGCAGCAAGATCGCGGCGCCCACAGGTTTATACTTCACACCCCTCAACGCCAATGGGATCAGGGCGATAATGATGATGGCGTTGAAGATCACTGCCGAAAGAATCGCTGATTCCGGCGTTTGCAAGTGCATAATGTTGAGGGCATTCAAAACCGGGAAGGTTCCAGCAAACATCGCCGGAATAATCGCAAAGTACTTCGCAACATCGTTCGCGATTGAAAATGTTGTCAACGCGCCGCGAGTCATTAGCAATTGCTTGCCGATTTCCACGATCTCAATCAACTTGGTGGGATTGGAGTCCAGGTCCACCATGTTTCCAGCTTCTTTTGCTGCCTGAGTACCGGTATTCATGGCGACGCCGACGTCCGACTGAGCGAGCGCTGGAGCATCGTTTGTTCCGTCGCCCGTCATCGCGACAAGCTTGCCCTCCGCCTGCTCCTTCTTAATCAGTTCCATCTTCTCTTTCGGCGTGGCTTGTGCGAGAAAATCGTCGACTCCCGCTTCACGAGCAATTGCGGCAGCGGTGAGGGGATTGTCGCCAGTGATCATGACGGTGCGAATACCCATAGCTCGGAGGTGGTTGAACCTCTCTCTCATGCCACCCTTGACAATATCCTTCAGTTCAATCACACCCAGTGCTCCGCGACTTCTCTCTGCAACCACTAGAGGTGTCCCTCCTGAGCGGGCGATTTCATCGACGGCAGACTTGACCTCGTTCGGCATTGGCCGCCCATTTTGAGATAAATAATTGGTAATCGCATCAACGGCTCCCTTGCGAATTTCGAAGCCGTTCAGGTTTACTCCAGACATTCGCGTCTGCGCACTGAAAGGAATGAAATGCGCCTCATGCGAGCTCAGTTCGCGGCCGCGTAAGCCGTATTTCTCCTTTGCGAGCACCACAATCGAGCGTCCTTCAGGGGTTTCGTCGGCCAGCGAGGAAAGCTGAGCGGCATCCGCAAGCTCCTGTTCGGTTACACCAGGAGCCACAACAAAACGTGACGCTTGCCGGTTTCCGAGCGTAATTGTGCCTGTTTTGTCCAGTAGCAGCGTGTTCACATCGCCCGCAGCCTCAACTGCACGACCGGACATCGCAAGCACATTGTGCTGCACCAGGCGATCCATTCCGGCGATGCCGATTGCGGACAGCAGGCCGCCGATGGTTGTTGGGATCAAGCAGACAAGCAGCGAAACGAGAACGAATACCGTCTGCGGTGAGCCCGAGTAGATGGCGAATGGTTGCAAAGTGACAACCGCGAGCAGAAAGATGATCGTCAGCCCTGCGAGCAGAATGTTGAGCGCGATTTCGTTCGGAGTCTTCTGTCGCTCTGCGCCTTCAACGAGTGCGATCATGCGGTCCAGGAAGGTCTCTCCGGGATTCGAGGTGATCTTCACCTTGATCTGATCCGACAGCACCCGGGTGCCGCCGGTGACTGCCGACCGATCGCCACCTGCTTCACGTATCACGGGGGCTGACTCGCCGGTAATGGCCGACTCGTCGACTGACGCGACGCCCTCAATGATGTCGCCGTCCGAAGGGATGAATTCCCCTGCGGATACGAGAACCAAGTCCCCAGACTTCAGTTTCGAGCTGGCAACCTGTTCAACGTGACCGTTGCTCCCGACTAGGCGATTGGCCACAGTTTCGGACCGGGCCTTGCGCAAGGTATCGGCCTGCGCTTTACCCCGGCCCTCGGCCATTGCTTCAGCAAAATTCGCGAACAGCACTGTAAACCACAGCCAAAGCGTGATCTGCAGGTTGAACTTGAACGCAGTTCCGCCTTTGAACAGCAAGACGGTGGTGATGACGCCCCCGATCTCAACCACGAACATAACGGGGTTGGCCATCATAGTCCGCGGGTTCAGCTTGATGAGGGAGTCAAGTATCGCCCGCCGCACGATCTTCCATTCCCACAGCGGCCGCTTGGCGCGCTTCATGGGAGATTGTCCGAGCCGTACCGAAGCAGGAGGAGTTCTCAATTCTGTCGTCGTTGTTGTCGCCATAGATAGTCCCTCTAGAAGGTCTTACCCGAGAGCATGAGCAAGTGCTCAAGCACGGGGCCAAGGCTCAAGGCCGGAAAGAATGTGAGCGCTCCCACGATCACGATCACGCCGATTAAAAGTACTGTGAAAAGCGGCGTGGTTACTGGGAACGTGCCCAAAGATGGCGGAACGTATTTCTTCTGTGCCAGATTGCCAGCCACGGCAAGCATGGGGATGATCATGAAGAAGCGGCCAACCAGCATCGTGATGGCACCGGCTGTGTTGTACCACGGTGTGTTCGTCGTCAATCCGGCAAATGCGGAACCGTTGTTGCCTGCCGATGACGTGAAAACATAAAGGATCTCGCTTAATCCGTGCGGACCTGGATTCAAGATGCTGGACGTGCCATAGGTGTAAACCGCCGATACCGCCGCAAACCCGAGGATCACCAGTGGGAAGATCAGCACAAACAGCATGGCCATCTTCACGTCGTAAGCCTCAATTTTCTTTCCTAAATATTCAGGTGTGCGTCCGACCATCAGCCCAGCGATAAAGACTGCCAGCACGATGTCGATCAACATGCCATACATACCGGCCCCCACACCGCCGAACACGACCTCGCTCAACATGATGTTCGCCAGGGGTACGAGTCCGCCGAGCGGCGTGAACGAGTCGTGCCAGCCGTTGATCGCTCCACAGCTTGCGTCTGTCGTAACCGTGGCCCACAGCGCTGTATTAGCGATCCCAAAACGAACTTCCTTACCTTCCATGTTGCCGCCGGGTTGTAGCGCAGTGGCATGTTGATTTGTGCCGGCAAGAAGCGGATTGCCGCGAGCCTCTGCCCAGTAGGCAACACTCGCACCCACGAAGAACAGAATTGCCATTGCGGCCCACACCGCCCACCCATGGCGCTGCGACCCCGTCATTCGTCCAAGAGTGTAGGTAAGGCCGCCACCAATGGTGAAAATTAGGACCAGTTCGATCAGATTGGAAAGCGGAGTCGGATTCTCAAATGGATGAGCGCTATTGGCGTTGAAGAAACCACCACCATTCGTACCCAGTTCCTTGATGATCTCCTGCGAGGCGACCGGCCCTTGCGCGATGGTCTGCGTGGTTACCGTGTCCATCACGGGCTTCCCTTGCGCATCGACCATCGGCTTTCCGTCCGGCCCGGTCTTCTGTACCTGCATCGGTTCAACTAACTTGACGGTGTCATAAGGCCTTAGGTTCTGAATCACACCCTGTGAAACGAGTACCAGAGCACCAAGAATGCAGGCGGGGAGCAGAACCCAAAGATTGCAGCGAACCAGATCAACCCAGAAATTGCCGATGGTCTGCATCTGTCGGCGCGCGATCCCTCGAATGAAAGCGATTGCCAGCACGATTCCGACGGCGGCAGACATGAAGTTGTGATAAGCGAGGCCGGCCATCTGCGTCAGATAGCTCATGGTGGTCTCGCCACTATAGTTCTGCCAGTTGGTGTTGGTAGTGAAAGATGCAGCCGTGTTGAAGGCGAGCGCAGGGGTGTTCACCGCCGTAAACTTCTGCGGATTCAGAGGGAGGTAGTACTGCAAACGCTCCATCAAGTACAGGACGACCATCGTCACTGCGCTGAACAGCAGCATCGCGACTGCGTATTCCGTCCAGCGCATCTCCCGGTTCTCATCAACTCCCGTCACCCAATACAAGAGTCGCTCAATCGGCCGCAGTATCGGGTCAAGGAAGGTACGCTCGCGGTTGAAAACTTTGGTCATGAAGATTCCAACCGGCTTCGTGACCAGGAACACGAGCAGAAGAAACAACAAGATTTGAAACCAGCCGTTAGCGGTCATATGGGGTGCCCCCGTTTCTACTTGTTCGCATTTGCATCCTTTTCCGTCTTGCCACTTTTGCGGTGCGGCAAGAGTGCCAGCGACAATCCGCCCAGCAGCAAAAACACAAAAACCCACGCATGGTGGACCATTTCAGAACTTCTCAGGGCGTAGGAGTGCGTACACGAGATAAACCGATGTCAACGCACTCACCGCGAGCATAATCATTGATTCCAGGCTCATTTTTCGTTCCCTCACTTCACTCGATCGCAAAAGTGGACGTACCCAATGGACAGCGCAAAAAACGCGATCGTGACGGCGATCCAAAGAATGTCTTGCATCATGACAACCCCCTAAACACAATTTCAGAATAAGAACCCTATTTCGATCACAGCCCGTGGTTGGTTCTGATTCGCGCCTAAGGATCCAAACGCAAACCCTGGCGTTATATCGTTGGCTCGCACCCACGACAGATCGCCGCGTGTGAAGAACCTGCCTTGCTGAAACGTTGGGGTCAAAGTGGCTGACCACGCAGAACTTCCCGGTCCGTACAACAGGTTCACGGTACTGTTTGCCATACTTCCACTGCTGGTGATGTATTCACCACGGCCTGCGAGCGAGAAACCGTGCTTGAAAGTGCGGCTCAGTAACAACGCGCCCCCGTTGGTTGTGGCACCGTGCACAACGCCAACCCCGGGATTTGTTGGTACGTCGCTGTACTGGTAATACGGTTGAATGATCCAGCTGCCCTTCGTGTAGGTGTAAATCAGGGCATACATGCTGCTGTTATTCTGAACAGGTGTCGCAAGTGTTTGCCACCCCGTTTGTCCGAGGTTTCCCATTCCGATAAATGAAACGCTGTGCGGCCCCTTTGTGTACGTCAGCGATCCACTCAACCAGGAGTAGCGGTTGGAATAGTAACCGTCGTTCCAACTAATCGACGCTGTGAATTTACCCATCGTTTGGTTAACCTGGATGCCGCGATTCACCGCGTTCTCCTGATTCCACAACAAGCCTCGTTCGATGTTCATGTTCTCGAAATCGAAGGTGTACTCAGCACCCATCAAGGTGGGCAGCGCACCTACAAAGATCGAGGTGTTCTTTCCAGGGACGAGTTTCACGAACCCCACCGGAACCGGACCGTAGAGATCTGTTATTGCCTTGTCAGTGGGAAGGAATGGCGTGCCAAGCGCGAGAATGTTGTATGCGCCGGCCTGCACATAGAACTGAAACCATCCGTTTGTCTTTTGAATCCACACTTGGCCATTGCTCAGTGCCGCTTGCCCGATATCATCGCCCGTAAGGTGATTGCTTTGCCACAAGCCCATGCCACTGACAATTCCGTCCAGATCTAGCTTGCCCAATGGACCGGCATCGAACTCGATCGGAGGCGCAGCCTGCAACGGACCAGTAATGGCAGGCGTCGTCAGAGGAGTAGGAGCGGAATTTGCCTGGGGCGCCGCGGCCTGTTGAGGAGACGCCGGAGTTGTCGGCGTCTGGCTGGCTTGACTCGGCGAATCACCAGTTTGACCATGAACTCGGAGGGTTGCCACCAGAACGACCATCAACAACCAGCGCAATTTGGTCGTCTTCTTGTCAACTTCTCTGTCCGAAAGCCTCACTACACTGAAATGGGGACGTTGAAAATCTCTTCCTGACGGAGCACAGTCATCGGTTCTGCGTTTCGAGTCAATGGGTATAGCGCTAAAAACGCGAGCCTTGTCACTGCTATACCGCAAACCCCTGCGCATTCTCCTCATGTCCAAGAGAAGTGCAACTAAGAACCGCACGAGGAAAACAACAGCGAAGAAAGCGATAACGACGAAGATGTTTCGCTGCGCGTTCTGTGTCAAGAATGTAGCGATCTCTCTCATCTTATTCCTGCCACTGATCTACGCCCGACGCCACCAAGCATTACCGAGCACGCGGCGCCAGCTTCTCAGCCATTGCTATTGAACAAAAGAAGTCGTAAGGAGCGAGTAAAAAGTTCCTAAAGAATTTCTAAAGGCTTTTTGCCAGTCCTTATGAATTTCTTATGGCCTTGGAGAGGAATTTGTGGGTCTTCTGTGGAGCGGAGCAGGGTGTGGCAGCGATCAATCGCCGGGTTCAAACCGATAGCCGACCCACGGCTCGGTCACGATGTAGTGCGCAGAATCTTCGTGGCTTTCCAGTTTTTTTCGGAGCTGTCCAATAAATACTCGCAAGTATTCCGGCTGTTCCACGCTTTCCGGTCCCCAAACGGCGGCGAGGAGTTTCTTGTGCGTAATGACTCTTCCCGGGTGCCTGGCAAAATATACAAGCAGGTCGAATTCCTTCGGCGTTAATTTCACCTCTTGACTCCGAACTGTGACCGTGCGCGCGGGGACCTCGATGCGAAAAGCTCCCATTTGCAGCACAGGAAGTTCAGGCTCAGGGCTCGACGCTCTTCGCAGAGCAGCGCGAACTCGTGCCAACAGCTCGTTAACGCTAAATGGTTTCGTAACGTAATCATCCGCTCCAGCATCGAGGGCTTGCACCTTGATGTCCTCCTCACCCTTCACCGAGAGGATAATGACGGGCACACGTGAGTCGTTCCTAACCCGCCGGCACAGTTCCAGGCCGTCCATTCGAGGCATGCGCAAATCTGTTATGAGGAGATCGGGGCACCAGTTCTTCATTTCCAACAAAGCTTCCTCGCCATTTGATGCCGTTCGAACCACGTAGCCTTGAGTAGATAGGGTGGTCTTAAGTACCCGGCTGATCTGGGCCTCATCATCAACAACCAAAATCTTTTTTTTGATATCTGCCGTCGCCATATATTGCTAGCGAACCTCTTGCGTAACGATGTGAACATCAACAGGGGGAGCATCTCGCAGGAATCTGTGTATCGCAGAAAGATACAAATACCTTTTCCAATTGGTTTGGGCTGACCTTCCGAACACCACCTGAGTAATGTTCTTTTCGCGAACCACCTTGGCGACCTCTTCAGCTACACTCTTTCCTTTCACCCGTACGATTGTTGCACCGAGGTGTTCTCCAAAGCGAATGTTTTGAGCGAGGCTGCGCTGGTCTTCTGGATCCTCATCCCTCCCGATATCAACATAAATTACGTAGAGTTCTGCTTCGATTCTTTGCGCCATTCGTGCTGCACGAGCAATAAGGTACTGTGCGGCAGGACTAGAGCTCACGCCGACGGCGATTCGCTCCCGAAGTGAAACGCGTTTATCTACACCTTCCTTCTCGAGATATGTTTCCAGGCTGTGGTCAACGGCTCGTGTGACTTGCTGTAACGCCAGCTCTCGCAAAGCAATCAGGTTCCCCGGCTGAAAAAAGTGACCTAGTGCCCGTTCTGCGCGATCGAGCGGATATATGTCTCCGCGGCGCATTCGAGTTTGGAGGGCCTCTGGCGTTAGATCAGCAAGCACGATCTCGTCCACTCGGCCCATCACCCAATCCGGAACTGTCTCACGGACTTGCACTCCCGTGATCTGCAGCACAGTCGGTACGACGCTCTCGACGTGTTGCACGTTCATAGTTGAGAGGACGTCGATTTGTGCGTCCAATAGTTCCATCACGTCCTCATAGCGCTTGCCATGCTTACTGCCCTCAATATTTGAATGAGCAAGTTCATCTACCAGTGCGACTCTGGGACGCCGCGACAAAATCGCATCCAAATCCATTTCCTCGAATGTGGCGCCCTTGTATTCGATCCTGCGACGCGGCACGGACTCTACTTTGGAGGCTAGTTCCGCGATGCCTTGACGCCCATGAGTTTCGATCACTCCGATAACTACATCTTCACCGCGGCTCTGCCGGCGGATGCCTTCACTGAGCATGTTGAATGTTTTTCCAACACCAGGCGCGTACCCGAGAAAGAGCTTAAAAATCGCCTTCTTCCTTTCAGGAGCGGTTTCTTCCAACCACTGCTCGGGTGTTTTTGGCATGGTATGTATTATCCTCGACACCGAAAGGATTGCAACGTGAAGCGAGGAATAGTTGGCGCACTGTCGCGTTTTGTTGCATGCACGGCGGCTTTGACCCTTGTGGTCTTCGTATACGTGCGCTGGTTGCACGTTAATCCCGCAACCGTCGGTTTTACATTGCTGTTGATGGTGTTGCTTATTTCCGCCGCATGGGGGTTGCGCTATGCCATTTTCACTTCGGCTTTGGGCACGGTCGCGTACAACTACTTCTTCTTGCCCCCTGTCAGAACCATTACCATTGCCGACCCGCAGAACTGGGTGGCTCTGATCGCATTCCTTGTTACCGCGATTGTCGCCAGCCAGCTCTCTGAGCGCGCCCGAAGGGCCAAAGTATATGCGGATCAGCGACGCCATGAAGTCGAGCGGCTCTACGCATTCAGCCAGCAATTATGGCTCAGCGAAAATGTTTTCGAACTATTGAATGTGATTCCCAAGAATGTTGTCGACTCGTTTGCCGTTTCCCAGGCCGCTCTGTTTGTCGAAGGAAAGCAGGAAACCTATTTCTTCGATGAGGCCAGCAGGTCGATTTTTCAGGCTGCACAGTTGAAAGCGATTAGTGATCGCGGGGAGCCCGTCCTCGATCGGGAGCACAGCTTGTGCTATATGCCTCTGCGAATGGGCGTTCGATCTGTTGGTGCATTAGGCCTCGCAGGTTGCAACCTTTCTCGGGAAAGCCTTGAGGCAATAGCTAGTCTGATTGCCATCTCGATTGAGCGCGCCAATACTGTAGAAAATCTCACACGGAGCGAAGCGGCCCGAGAGAGCGACCGCTTGCGTTCTGTGCTGCTCGACTCGGTAACGCATGAGTTCCGCACGCCGCTCACAGCAATCAAAGCATCAGCCGAAACCTTAGGCTCAGATGTCGAACTTGACAACCCAACACGTAAGGACTTGATCGCGGTAATAAATGAGGAAGTTGACAGGCTCAACCACCTGATCGGAGAGGCTGCAGAAGTCGCTCAACTTGATGCTCGGCAGCTGGAGTTTCGACTCGAGCCCCACCAAATCGGCGAAGCCATCGATGCCGCAGTTAACAATTGTCAGAGCGCCCTGAAGTCCCACCGGCTAGAAGTGGTCGTTCCTCCGAATTTACCGCCTGTGCGAATCGACCTGGCTAGGATAAGCGAGGTAGTGAGTCAACTTTTGGACAATGCCGCCAAATATTCTCCGCCAGACACGCCGGTCCAAATCACGGTCGAGCAGCAGGAAAACTACGTAATCACTAGCGTTGCAGATCACGGCTCAGGGATTGACCAGATCGAACAGGACATGATTTTCGAGAAATTCTATCGTGGCCGAAACCAGCGAATGGTTGTACAGGGCACAGGCATGGGCTTGGCGATTGCAAAAGCGATCATTGAATTCCATGGAGGCAAGATCGGCGTCACCAGCCAACCAGAACATGGATCCGTTTTCTACTTTTCATTGCCAGTCAACTAGCTCACCAGCCGAGGGTAGACTAGAGTTGAACCGGGCAGCCACATTGCTGTGTGGCTGACGTGTGGTTTTGCTCCGGAACAGATAACGCAGAATCGGCGGAGCAAGTATCGTTGTAACTACCGTCATCAGTACGATAATGCCGTATGCTGATTGACTTAGCATTCTGGACTGCAAACCGACCAGGGCCACAATCAGCGCGACTTCTCCTCGTGGCATCATGCCAATACCGACGCGGAAGACCATTGGCCAACCTTCCCGCAGTAGAGGTAAACCGCAACCGATCAGTTTGGAAATCACCGCTAGTAATGAGATCACCACAGCCATGGTGAAGAGATTTCCGGTCAGTGCCCTTGCATTAAATCGTGATCCGATCTCGAAGAAAAAGAATGGAGCGAGGAACGAGGTGATTGATCCTACGCGAGGGACCAGATTCCAGCGAGGCGCATAGTCCGCAAACATCAGCCCGCAAAAAAGGCCCCGACTATGGCAGCCATGCCGATCTTGGCTGCGAGCCACGAGAGAGCAAGACAAATTGCGAGTGCGACTACCACTGAAGCATTTTGGGTCGACAGCGCTCCATTTTGGGATGTAGCTGGTGGACGACTCGAGGTGCCACATACATCATGAACAAGGCAAATCCAACTGCTTCACCCGTCAACACCCCTAGATGCAGCCACTGGACACCGTTGCCAGAGGCGGCTCCGGCTACCACTGCCAAGACCAGCATCCCGAGTATGTCATCAAAGACGGCGGCGCCTAGAATAATGCGCGCCGTGCGAGTAGAAAGAATGTTCATGTCTCCGAGCACACGTGCCGTGATTCCTATGCTCGTCGCAACCATTGCAGCAGCCACGAAGACGGCTTCGATACTGCTGTCGCCGCGCAGTTTCATGTAACCAAATCCGAGCACGAACGGCACGACAACTCCGAGTACGGAAACTGAGAGCGCTTTACGGCTGACCCGAATCAGGTCTTCCGGACTAGTTTCGAGTCCGGCACTGAACAGGATGAAGATTGCGCCTATCTGGGCGATCGATCGCAGCGTATCGCTGCCAGGAATCCAAACCAGTGCGAATGGGCCAAGTATGATTCCTGCAAGAATCTCACCGGGCACCGCTGGCAAGTTGAGCTTCTCAAAGAATTCTCCAAACACTTTCGTCGTGACGAAAATGACGAAAAGTTCAAGCAGGAGCTGCTCAGGCGCAGATGGAATGGAACCAAGCATCTGATTGGCACGATATGAGTAGGCGGCGCCTTACGCAAGACATGTCGTAAAGCAGGCAGAGAAGTGTGCAAAACAACTGCTGCTTTCTAAGTTGATTCGATCAAAATCGTCTGGTAGCCGGCGTTCCGTAATTTCCTGCCTAGTCTTTTCTCCCAACAAGGCCACACTGTTTTTCGGCAGCCAATCACGATCAATGCGCCTGGACTGAGCAGCTGTAGCAATGCCTCGTACTTAAAGCGACAAAGAAAAACATGCACTGCCATCGCAATGCCACTCTCCTGCGCTAGCCTGAGAAGGCGCCGTTTTGTGAATGCGAGCGAAACCGGTGGCCTGTCGATCGGCAAACAGTACGGAATCGCTTCCGCCTCAATTAGGGTGATTCGACCATCCAAGCCCTCTATTAATTTCGCAGCGCGACGAGCCGCTGCGATCGTAGGCGCGGGCGAGGTGAAAAGGACGGCAACCTCTAGCTTCCGACCTGCTCCCTCGTGCATCGTCCTTTCAGGGGGAGCCCCTGAATAATCTAGGTGCTTTTCTTCCTGAAACGCTTCCATACAAGATCACCCAGTTGGATGGTCGGATAAAACGCGTAAGGAAGTAATGGAAAAGCCCTGAAGATTTTATAAAGACTCGACAGTGCCGGAGAAACGGTAACCGACCCAAGGTTCGGTAGCAATGTATTCGGGGTGTTCCGGGTTTGTCTCCAGCTTCTTACGCAGGTTCTTGATGAACACGCGTAAATAATCGACCTGATCCCCGTAATCAGGTCCCCATACCGCTTGCAGGAGCTCACGATGGGAAACTGCCTGGTTTGGGTGTTGTGTTAAGTAGCGGAGCAGATCGAGTTCCTTGGGCGTCAGATGTGCTCCTTGTTGGCCTCTAAACACCGTCCGCGATCCGAAATCAATGACGAGGTCCCTCACCCGGATCTTGGAAGGCATTGATTGCGAAGTTGGCAGTCTCCTAAGTGCTGCTCTTATGCGCGCCAGAAGCTCAGGCGTGCTGAAGGGCTTGGTGACAAAATCGTCTGCACCGGCGTCGAGCGCAGCAACTTTGTCCTCTTCGGAATTGCGTACCGTTAGCATGATTACGGCAATATTGGTGTCGCTTCGAATCGCTTTACAGGTCGCCAAACCACCCATCCCCGGCATGTTCATGTCGAGCAGCGCCAGGTCGGGGCGAAATTCTCGTATTCGCGCCAAAGCGTCTTCTCCCGTCTTCGCCTCATCCACTTCGTATCCGTCGGCCACCAAGGTTGTACGCATGAAGCGTCGAATCTTCGGTTGATCGTCAATAATGAGAATCCGGCCGGCGCTCAAATGGCCTCCTGGCGCAGCACAGGAAGAGTAGTACGGAATGTGGTTCGTCCGGGTTGGCTGGTCACCGTGAGTTCTCCATTGTGCGCCTTGACAATGCTAAGAGCTATGCTCAATCCAAGTCCAGAACCCGGTATCTGGTCCTTTGTGGAAGGGCTTCGGTAAAACCGTTCAAAAATCTGCGACTGTTCTTCCGCCGGAATCCCTTGGCCGAAATCGGTGACATCCATGACTACAACCCCATCCGTCGCCCGCAGTCCGATCTCAACCTCCTGCTCCGCTGGCGAGTACTTCAAGGCGTTGTCAAGAAGCTGTTTGATCACGAGCTTCATAAGTCGCTTATCAAACGCGAATTGCGGCAGGTGCTGTTGACAATGGACTGACACTGGATGGTCCTCCACTTCAGAGTGCATGGATGTGATCACCTCTCCGACAACTTCTTGAAAGTTCGACATCTCCGGATGAATCTCGATGTGAGCTGTGTCCAATCTCGCCATCTCGATGGAATCATCGATCAATTGGCGCAAATGCTCGGCCTCGCCATCTGCAGTTCGCAGTTGTTCGGTCAGCATTTCCCGGGGCTGATCGAGGTTTGCGAGCATCGACGTTGTAGTCGCTTTGATGAGCGTCAATGGAGTCTTGAACTCGTGTGCCATAGCATCGATCAAGGTAGTGCGCAGCTGCTCACTTTGTCTTGCGGCTGTGACCTGTTGTGCCAAATCCTGCGCCCGTGCACGTTCTAGGCCCACGGCAACTAGGTTCGCAATTCCCTGAAGTAAAGACTCCGGCATCATGGAACCCAGAATCGCCATGCTTGCGACCTGCTCCGTCCCAAGCGTTAGGTTCATGATTATGTGGTCGCTTTCAGTCTGAACGGATGGACCAGGGACCGCGGCTGCGTCGCGAAGGTGCCCTTCGATTTCGGCACGAAGGGGGGCTCCCGCACGATATAACTGTCGACTGCGGCGGTCATACAAGACCACCCCCCCGACCTCGAAGATCTCTAACAATTTGTCACTTAGCTGTTGCGCGAATGGGGCAGCACGGTCGATCAGCAGAATGGCGCGACTGAAGGTGTAGAGACGCTCCAAGTCGCGACGGCGCTCGATGGCTTCTTGCGCTCGGGCTTTAGCAGCCGCTGAGAGTCGGCTAGCAATCAGCGAGGTCGCGAGGAAGCTAAATAGAGCCACCCAGTTCTGCGGGTCGGCAATGGTGAACGTTCCAATCGGAGGAAAGAAGTAAAAGTTGAAAACCAGCGTAGCCAATACGGAAGAAACAGCCGCTTCCAAAAATCCCCACGCACTTGCGACAACTAAAATCCACAACAGGTAGGCAAAACCGACCGTTGTTGCGTTGACCGGCACGAGCTTGTGCGCCACAACTGTGACGGTCGCAACCCCTGTTAACGCCAACAGCAGCCGTGCCACATGCTGCCGAAAAGGCACATTTCCCTCCCAAGTTGGTATTCTAGGTCATCCTACAGATCAGCTCACCATGAACCCACTATCAACGTTTGGCTTGTTTGCGGTAACCGCGATGCTCATCACGTACGCCTTTGAGTCGAGGAGCGCTTGGTTCATCCTTGCCTTCGCCTTCTCATGTGCATTGGGATCGATTTATGGATTCCTGCAAGGGGCATGGCCGTTCGGACTCGTAGAGGCAGTATGGTCGGTGGTGGCGGCGCGCCGTTGGTGGTGCACACGAGTGCAAGACACCTCGCGCAGCTAAACGTCTGCGGCAACCACGTATCAGGTCCTGTCCCCACTTGCATGCCGCTAAGTGCAATCACCGGAGGAGTTCTCCAGCATTCACCATCCTCAGCCCCCCGCCGCATTTCGCCGGCAACGAACAACACACTTACACATAGACAATACGGGAAGAAGACATAAAGAAGATATGAAGACTTACTAAAGAAGTAGTAAAGAACTGCGATACAGCAGAAGCAAACAAAGCAGTTCCTCCTTCTAGGGCTGTTTGTAATGTCTGACATAAGAAAATTGAATTGGACGACGCCTATCGATGCCATGGATTATTAGCGCGGGTCGGATGCGTCGGCCAAAACGCTAAGCGACCTTCAAGGTGAGACGCACGACGCGGTGCGTCTCACCTGTCTGTGTCTATGTTGGTAGTTACTATGTTGGACATCCTGTTCGCATTGTCTTTTTCCTAATCGCTACCAAAGATATTTTTAATTGGACTCTTAGTAAGTCACAGGCTAACGTTACGCCTAACTGCTCGTGATTCGTTGCGCGAGCTGTGTCTTACTCTCACATCCGTCTAAAAATCACTTCTCTAAGGAGAAATACTGAATGACCGACGCTCCGGCCCAAATGAAACCAACTCTAGGCTTGACCGGATTGACTATGAATGCGATGGCGCTCATAGCGCCTGGCGCATTTCTGTGGTTGACTTTTTACATTCAAGCAACCACCGGAACTACAGCTCCGGCGATGTGGATCGGCATTTTTGTCGCGCTGCTTCTCTGCCTCGCGACCGCCGTCTCCTACGCCGAACTCTCGAAGCTTTATCCAGGGCCGGGCAGCTCCTACTATTTTGCGGAACAGTCGTTCCTTAACCACGAGAAAGCCTGGAAGTACGCACGAGTCTCCAAGTTTGTCGTCGGTTGGGGCTCGCACCTCTACTATTGGATCTATCCGGGAGTAATGGTCGCCGTGACTGGCTTATTTGTGGGCTACATTGCCGGAACTCTTTGGCCCAGTTTTCTAGCGCCTGCCACGCCGGGTCTTCCTTTCACGGCGCTAGTTGCAGTCGTCTTCGCGATAGGCGTGGGCTATATCGCGCATCGCGGCGTGAACGGATCCACATCGGTGAACATCGGCATCAATGTCATTCAAATCACCGCGTTGATTGTCTTCTCCGTTATGTTGTTGGCTTACCGCGTGAACCACAAGCCCGGTAGCGAATCCTGGCAATGGGACGCGACTTCAAGCGAAGCCTACAACTATCAATTTAAGACCACATCAACCATGGTGAACGGACAAGCAACCGACACCGTCGTGCGTGACTCGAATGGCATTCCCCAACCCGTTCTGGATGCGTCCGGCAAGCCGGTTCCATTCAAGGTGGACTACCCGGCAGCCGACTCCAGCGGTGCCTTCATGACCCACCCGACGGCTAAGTCTGTAATCGGCCTACACAATGTTGGCTGGATGTTTATCCAGGCGACCGTAGCAATTCTTATATTGGTTGGATTCGAGTCGTGCACTTCTCTCGGAGGTGAAGCGGTCAATCCCAAGCGTGACATTCCCATAGCCGTCGTCACGTCTTTGTTGGTCCAAGGAGCCTTCTGCTACTTGTTTGAGTATTTCTGCGCCAACTACTTTCTCAATAGCGGGTACCCGATGGGCTACGCGCAAGCATCAGCAGCTCCCATCGGGGACATGATGATTATGGTCGGGGACGCACTGTTTGGGCCCGGCCACGGTCGCACATTCATGTTGGTCGAGGCAGTGACGGTCTTCCTCGCCCTGGTGGGTACAACGCTTTCCTGCATCAACACAGGAGCACGCGTGACCTACGCGATGGGAAAAGACCAGGAGGTCCCGGAGCACTTCGGAATCCTGCACTCGAAGAATCTGACTCCGCACAAAGCAGTATGGACGCTGGTGATCATCTCCATAGTGGTTGCGATCATCGGATTATCGGTTTGGGCGGGTGATGCCGGCGCGCCATCGGATGCGGCGATTCAGGCTCTGCCCCATGGCTTTTGGTCGAGTTTTGGTTACACCACACATGACGGGATGGCCAAGCTACCAAATACTTTGTTGGCAGTGACGCTGTCCTCGAACTTCGGCACTTTCCTTTTGTACGGATTGAGCTGTTTCGTTTGCATGGTGGCATACCACAAGCATCCCAAGTTCCGCATGGTTCGCCATTTCTTGATCCCATTGTTCGGCGTAGTCGCGAACTTGGCCTGCATGTTCACCTATTTGGTGGCCCCATTCTTAGGGATTGGTACCGTCAAGGAACCGTTCATCGCGCTTGGTGTCGCGGCCGTGTGGGCGATTTATGGCGGCATCTACTTCATTCGCACTAGCAAATCCACCGGGCGCACAACGCTCGTTCAACAAATAGGCGCAGCTTAGGGCACCACAACCGGGGGCAGGACGTATCCTTCCTGCCCCTTCACGGTTCTACACCTGTTTTGTGCTTAGCACCGCGGAAGTGAAGCCAAGGAAGAGCTTTCAGTGAAAAGCACTGGCACCTGCCCACGGGTTTACCTAACCTGCTCAGGAACAGCGCCAAGACTTTATAAAATCTTCACAGCTTCTCCAGTACTTCTTAACGCCCTTTTGTCGACAATGGATATGGGCAGCTAGGAGAAACTAGTTGATGAATACCTATATGATCGCGATCGTTCCGCTTCTGGCAGTTCCTTTTCTTCTCTACTGTTTGTGGAACTTCGCACGAGAGCTCAGGCGTATGAAGTCCACCAAAACATCCATTTTCCCCATCTCGGCTTCGAAGCTTCGGCCTGTGACGCCGCTCTCCCAACCCTCTCGACGGCCTCAGATTGTTTCGATGCTGCAAGGAGAACGATCTACGGAAAGTCTGGAAAGCAGTACGGTCGCGTGAAGCGCTGATCTGCGTCATCTGAGTTGACCGCGTCAGGAACAGCATCCATCTCCAGATTGAACGAATCGCGACTTTCGCCCGAACCTATTAAGACTTGGGTCTCCCGTTCCCTACCTCAGGCGGTGAAGCGGCTATCGCCGCTATTCGTGACGCCAGCACCGGAAACATGAAGAGTAGAAGAAGAAAGCCGGTACCGAGTTCGTAGACGGACAATCGACGACTCTTTGCGTCTGTCGGAACAAAATCCCCGTATCCGAGCGTCGTGATTGTCACCACGCTGTAGTAAACTGCGTCGCCCCGGTCGCTCATCGCCGCCCCGTTGTTCTTCACGGCATCGCTTTGGATGTACAGGTTCGCGAACGAGCACACCACTGCGATCAGCAAACAGAACAAAAGAGGGATGCTCCACAACCGATGCGGCAACTCGAAAAACCGCCACTCATCTTTCTTACTGCGGAGTGACATCTCAACCAGGGCAACCAGAATGTAGAGATCAACGAGGATGAATATGGCGTAGCTGACGATCCAGTATCCTTCGATGATGAGCCAGACGATTGCAATGACTGCGATCGCCAGAGCGACAGGACACGGGATCCAGTTCTCCTTCAAACCGAGAGAAGCACCCTCCGGCAGAATGGGACCTGCGGCGCGAGGCATGGAGGAGGATTATACAGACGAATGGCCCGATTCGAGGCAGCGGATCTTCGAGGTAATACTCACTTCAAATAAGCTCTGACCAGACCGATCAAATCTTCAGTCAGCTCCTCTGGGGATTCCGTCCGCGTGTCGGGGTGTGTAATGTGCAGGCGAATGTGATCTTCGAGTATTTCAGCCATTAAGCTGTTCACGCCCCCGCGTATGGCGGCGAGGAGCATCAAGATATCGGCGCACTCGTCCCCTTCTGTTACGGAGCGTTCTGCGGCATCAATCTGACCCGCAAGCCTTTTAATGCGCGACAGGAGTTTCTGTTTCTCGCGAGAAATCTCTGGGATTTTGTCCTTCATGAGAGATGGTCCTGACTGCGCCGCTCTTTACGCTTTCCTTACAGCTTTCCTTATTATTTAAGCATTTTCGACTTGACGTGTACCCTAGGGGGGTATTATATACGAGAAGAGACGGAGGTTTTGCCTTCGCCGACCAAACGAAAGGACCTATGACGACGAGTATTGGGTACGAGCCTCCGAGCGTGTTCGGCGGCTTCCCGGTGTAGAAGAAATGTTGGTATCCCGATAGTTCCTTGTGTCCTCACTATCGCCTCACCTGCCTTTCTTCTGCTCCGAAATCACAACTGAAAACAAACCCAAGGCCTGACCTAGCTCAGTAGTGCCGCTCTATTGTGGCCCATCGAGCTTGGTGTGTTCTTTCAACGCCATTTGCACCTCGGCCTTGGCTTTGCCGAAGGTGTCCCTTACGCGCATGGGCCGGAGGTGAAAAATGCAGGAAAAGGTACTCGCAATTTCGACTGCGGGCATGGAAGCCGCGCAGCCCGCAGTGCGTGGCCGCGTGGTGCGCAGCAAATGGCTATACAACATTCTGACCTTCCTAGTGGTCTTCGGCCCCGGCTTGATCGTTATGGAAGCCGATAACGATGCAGGAGCTGTTTCAACATACGTACAAGCAGGTGCGCAGTACGGCACAAAGCTGTTGTGGATACTGTTGCTCCTGTTGCCCATCACTTACTTCATTCAGGAGATGGTGGTGCGGCTGGGAATCGCTACCGGCAAAGGTCATGCCACGATGATCTATCAGCGCTTCGGACGCTGGTGGGGATTGTTCTCGCTGGTCGATTTGCAACTGGTGAACTTTCTCACCCTGGTGACCGAATTCGCGGCGATCTCTCTGGCTCTGAGCCACATGAACATCACGCCGAAGGTCGGCGTCCCTCTTGCTGCCGCGGCCCTCATCACCTTGGTTCTGACAGGAAGCTACCGCCGCTGGGAGCGTGTCACTGTTTTCCTGTGCCTGCTCGATATCGCGTGGATCGTGATCGCTCTGAAGTTGCGGCCTGGTTTTGGCGAGATCTTTCACAACGCGATTGTGCCCGGGATTCCTGAAGGTGGGGTCACCGCAGGATTGGTTTTTCTCGTAATCGCGATTGTGGGAACCACGATCGCTCCCTGGCAACTCTTCTTTCAGCAGAGTTGTATTGCCGACAAGCGTCTGCGGTTCTCGGATCTGAAATGGGCGCGGCTCGACACGTTACTCGGAGCGGTCTTCACCATCATCGTCGCTGGCTGCATGATGGTCGCTGGCAACGCCGCCAAGACGCATGGGATCACCTTCTCCGATCCCGCGCAGATGGCGAACGACCTTCACTTCGTTTTTGGCGAAGCCATCCGTAGCGGAATTCTGCTGCTGATGATTAACGCGGCAGTCCTCGGTACGACAGCAATCTCGCTTTCGAGCGCCTGGGCATACGGTGAGGTTAAGGGCTGGCCGCACAGCCTGGAAATGCCGATCAAGAAGGCGCCGGGGTTCTATTTGACTTATGTTGCGTGCGTTGGGCTCGCAGCCGCCATCGTGTTGATTCCGGGTGCGCCCTTGCAGCTGATCATCTTGAGCGTGCAGGTCCTGGCGGGGATCATGCTGCCCTCCGCCATCATTTTTCTGCAATTGTTGCTCAATGACAAGGAAGTGCTTGGCGAGGAGTTCGTCAACAAACCCTGGAACAACTGGGTGAACTGGACAATCATTTTCGTCCTGTTCGCACTGTCCCTGATCCTGGCAGCCCAGGTGGCAGTCCCGAAACTGTTTCCGAATACATAAAGAGAAAGAGGAGGTGCGCTATGAACATGTTGAATTCCCTTAGACTCACCGAGATCAACGAGGTCCCGGAAAATCATTTCGTGGTGGTGCATCCGCTCGATGACCTTCACGAGCAGAAAGTCGATACGTCGGCGTTGGGGCCCATGCCTATGACTAGCAGCGTGAGGCTTTCCCTCATCGCTCTGCGCGGCTATCTGATCTTGATGACGTCGTTGCTTCTTTACCACGTAATCGACTTAGCTGGAGTCATCGGCAAGCATGTGCGGTGAGAATCGTCGCCCGCGCTGTGACGAGCATTCGGCAGAATAAAAACACTGAAAAGGGACACACAAAAGAGAGACCGGCCCATGACGCTGACGAGACAAAACGTTGCACTTTGCTTGCTGGGATTTCTTCTGTGTGTTCCCGCCTGCGCGCAGCAACCGGCGGCGCAGGGGAATGGCGATGAGCAGTCGTCCCCGGCTGGTCCCGAGTCCATGTTTTCCGATCTTCACGACAACCGCTTCTGGCTATCGGGGCAGGCGAACTTCATCTTTCAAGCGCATCCCGATTTCCACGCGCCATATAGCGGCAAGAACAGCCTAAATCCGCACTACGAAAAGGCTACCTCGCGAGTGTTGACGCTCTACACCGGGGTGCGACTCAACGACTCCACTGAGCTGCTGGTAGATATCGAAGAAACCGGCGGCGCGGCCTTGAGCACGGGACTCGGCGTGGCCGGGGCGCCCAATCTCGACATCGTGCGCAATCCGCTGCTAAGCAAACAGCCGTATCTCGGGCGCGGCATGATCCACAAAGTCTTTGCTCTCAGCAAAGACAAAGTTGAAAACGACCGCAGTTTTCTTTCATTGTTCGATGAAGTACCTCGGCGACGACTGGAACTTCGTGTTGGCAAATTCTCCATGCCCGATTTCTTCGACCTGAATTCGGCTGCCTCCGACACTCATTTTCAGTTCGTGAACTGGTCGGTGGACGACAATGGCGCCTGGGACTATGCTGCCGATACCCGTGGCTACACCGTGGGCGCAGTCGTCGACTACGAAGACCGCAACTGGGGCTTCCGCCTCGCAGAGGCGCTGATGCCGAAGGTCGCCAACGGAATCGATCTGGTCTGGCGACCCTGGCAGGTCCATGCGGAAAACTGGGAGTACGAACTACGGCGGGGATTTATTCCGAAAAAGCCCGGGGTGCTGCGCCTGCTGGCCTATACCAACTCCGCCAACATGGGAATCTATCGCGACGCGGTAGCGCAATTTGTTCAAGGTCAGGTTGCTGCGCCGGACATCACTAATCACCCCTGGCACATTACGCGTAAATATGGCTTCGGAGCCAACTTGGAAGAGAATCTGACGCCGAACGTGACCGCCTTCGCGCGTTGGGGATGGAACAACGGCAAGACCGAGTCATTCGCCTACACGGAGATTGATTCATCCATCGAAGAAGGCTTGGGCGTGAGCGGTGCGCAATGGCGTCGCAAGCATGATCGCGCCGGCTTGGTGTTTGTGTCGAATGGAATCAAGAAAGACCACCAGATGTATCTCGTCGATGGCGGCTACGGCTTTCTCATCGGCGACGGCAAGCTCAACTACGGGCGGGAAAATATCCTGGAAACTTACTACACGGCGCACGTGTGGCGTGGAATCTACCTCGCTCCGGGAGCGCAGTACATCGTGAATCCCGGATACAACCGGGACCGCGGTCCAGTAATTATCGGATCGTGTCGAGCCCACGTGGAGTTTTGAAGTGAACAACGAGCTGGAGCCCCAGGCTTCAGGCCGAATTAGTGGCGTTCGTGAGACGAGTTCTTACGCGAGCATTCAAGACTTCTCGTCCCAACCTGCTCAGCCTTTCGTTCGCATCGCGGCGTGGGCTCTCACTCTTCTCTCTTCCTCACGGCAATCTCCGGGTTGGGAACCTCCCTCACGAAGCATCCTTCGCCAGCACAAAAAATCAAACCAAAAAGCGCCTCTAATCCACGTCGATACGCAAAACTCCGAATATCATTAGCAGAAGCATGATTACCTCCAACAACATCAACAGAGCCAGCACCCAGAGCCCGTGCCTGGGAGTGAACTTTCTAACTTCCTTCTTTCTGCCCCTCGCAATGGAATAACGCGACATGGTCACCCCCGGAAAACTGGAGATCCAGACGCTAGCTCCCATTTGCTGCTTGGGAGGCATTCAGACCGTGAAATGCCTCCCTGCATGCAAACGTCAGAAATTGAACGCCAGTTGTCCTGTGATCGTCCTCGGGGTCACGTAATGTGTTCCGCTAAAGGTTGAAAGAAAGTTGTAAAGAGCTACACGATTAGCAACATTGATAACCGTAATTTGGCCACTCCATCTGTCACTTATCACCGTGGAACAAGTTGTCATCTCCGATCGCCAAGTCGAACAAGTGGCGGGGAGCAATGCGGGGAGGATTTTTGTCATCGTTTTCCGTTCCAGGTGCGGGAATCTTGGCGAGTGTCGACCCATACTGAGACGGCGCACAAATGGTGAGAGGTGCCGACAAAGTTGGGAATTGATTGCCGCAAAAAAGTCCTGCCTGAATCTGCTGATCGGCGCTGAGGCCGGTCAGATCGACGGGCGTGGTGGTATCGGGCGCAAACGGTACAGATCCCGCCACCAGCCCGTTGTCATATCGCCAATTGAAGCCGACCCATGGGCCCTTCTTTCCAATCTGATATTGCAGGTGAGTCGTTTGATTGAATTTCTCGTCGTGGTCGATTCGGAAGACTCCCGCCGGTGCGGAAGGAGTCGCGCCGGCTCCGCTGACTTGCGGTGTAAAGTAGCGTGCCGCGACGCTCGAGAAAACCATGAGCGCGGTGAATCCGTGGAAATTCGGCACGCTCACGCGACCGGCAAATCCAGGAATCTTGGATCTTTCCCACGCCACCGGAAATGTGATCGGCGTGGCTCCGAGGATACTGAAGTCATATGCGTTATGCGTGTACTTCCAGATGTATTCGCCGGAGAACACCAGATATTTGCCGAACGCTTGCTCCAGACCGGCATGAAATTCATTGCGCCAGCCGGGCGTGAGCGGTGTCAGCCCCGTAGAGCTGCAACCAAGAAGCGGATTCAGAACCGAATTTCCGCAGCCGACGCTGGAAAGAACTAGGTTCTCGTTGAAAGGCGTCTCCAGCACGCGTGCGTACGAAACCCGCAGGACCGTATTGCTGGGCTTGATGTTGTACGCAATTCCCAAACGGGGCTCTGCTTCCTTATGAGTTGTCAGACCGTTATAGAAGTCACCGCGAAGGCCTAAGTTCAAAGACCAGCTTCCTTTGGTGATCGTGTCATGAATGTAGAGCGCGAGCTCCTTTACGTCCGCGTGGCCGCGAAAAGCGAACAAACCACTCGCGGTGCCAGGGCAACCGTCTCCGGACGAGGGAGTCGACCGGGTCAAGTCATAGCAACCGAGTAGAGGGTTAAAAGCAGCGATGTTTGGATTTACGACACCATCGTTCTGCTGCAGACCCAGGCCTGCGCATTGGGACGGGTCGTTTGGATTTGAAGGACTGCCACCATTCCAGTAAGGATTGCCACTCGAATCGAGGCATGGCGCGTTAAACGTGGGGTCTACGATTCCTAGGCTGTCGTTCTCGTTTAAAAACGTGTGCTGATAGACTGCGCCAATCTTGAGATTGTTAATGCCTTTTACGTATGAGATCTCTGGACGAAGTCCGGCGTTAGTCAGCGTGCGGTTCTGGCCGATTGTTTGCCCTTGCAGATCGGGCTGCAGGTCAGCAAAGGGATTCGCGCTTGGATAGTAGTTGTACTGGTCGTGCCGAACAAACGCACCAAGCGTGAAGACCATCGTATTGCTGATGAGTCGCGTCCACGAAGGTGCAATGTTGAAAGTCTTAATTTGTGATCGCTGGTCTGTAGGTCCCACCGGCAGCCCGTCAGGGCCGACTCCCCCATTACCGACCACGGCGCCATTCCATGCAGACGCCGTCTGGCCATCGAAGGAATTGGGGTTCTGAAACCAGGAGCGGGTGACTCCAATATTCAGGTGCAAAGAATCGGCGGTCGAAAACTGATAGTCCACTCGATCGAATAGGTTCTCCTGGTTTCCCTTGGCGTGCATGACCACAAACTCGGGAGGATCAAGAAACCGGCCTGTGTTCAGGCCGCTGAGCGAAATAAAGTTCCCCCATTTCGCCCCTCCATAGCCAAGATTCAAACCAGCATTCGAACTTCCAAAGCTGCCATAAGAGGCGGTGATGCTGCCATGCGGCGTAGTCATGCCCTGGCCTGATCGGGTCGTGACGTTAATCACCATGCTGGTCTTGTCGCCGTATTCGGCGGGCGGTGCTCCGGTAATTACTTCTAGGGACTGAACTGCATCCAGAGGAATCTGGTTTGAGAAGGTCTTGCTGAACTGATCCGTGATTGGCTGGTTGTCAACCGCAAACGAATTCTCGGCGTGGTCTCCAAGACCATGGAACATGCCGTTCGAATCGGCCGCGTTTCCAGGTGCACTGAGCGTAATCAAAGAACTGATAGAGGACGACTGACTCTCTAATGGCAGTTTGTCGAACAAGTTCTTGTCCACGTCAGTATGGAATGTGGAATCGTTCTCTATGAGGTCGGCCGCTTCGCTCTGAACCGTAACCGTTTCTGAGCTCTGGAGTTTCAAGGAAATCTTTACGTTCACCGGGACTCTCGATCGCACATCAACGTCCTGGTGATAGGGTGCGAAACCCTGACTGACCACCTGCAGGTGGTAGGGGTTAAAGGGAACGTTCGGGATCGAAAAATTTCCAGACGCGTCGGTGGTCACAGTTCGGTCAAGCTGGCTAACCGGATTACTGATTTCAACCGTCGCGTTGGGCACAACTGCACCAGAGGGATCAAATACTGTGCCGGTGACCGAGGTGGAGTTACCTGCCGATTGCGCATGGACAGCAATGGCGATGGCCAAAAAAGAAATGATGACAAAAGCCGCACGAAGCGACTTCACATAAGAAGCCAGCATGAATGCCTCCCAAAGGATAGTGATCTAAGAAATCGGTGATGGTTTGCGGCAAAGAGCCGCAACCAACTTCGGACCACAGTTGATTTCTTAGGCGGTGGGAGGCGGACGGACGTGCAAGGAAAAAGCTAATAGGCGTTGCTTGGCATCAACTACTTGATGCCGGACAGCAAGCGCTCGCCGAAAAACCGGCCTCGGGGCGGGGATAGCTCTTGCTGGAGCGAGGGAGTGTCCGGCAATGCAGAGTTGGCACGAAGAAGAGTTGGTTTCGTTCGCATGGCGGTGGACGACAACGGCCCATGCCGACCCAATCATCAGCGCTAGGCACAGCCATGCTATGGGTTTAGAAACTGACCGCATGAATTCCCAACCCTACGAACGTTCCTTTCAATCTACACCGAAATTCTGCGGAGGGCTCATAGAGAGGGGTTACTATCCCAACTCTGCTTCCCCCCCGAAGTTGTAGTGCTCAAGTCATCCCCATGTACATCAATGCAAATCCGGTCGTTTTAGCCGCACTTTACCCATGAACGACCGCAGCTCAAAACGTGCCTTCGAAATAGTCCTTGGGCTCAGGAATAAGCGGTTTCTGCGGAGCGTCTCGGGCAGGTTTTCGCTGTTTTGGTCAGACACGCCATTAGTCTGGATCTCCACCAATGCGCTCGCAGGAATCGAAGCGTCCACGTCCCCGGAGTGGCTGGTCAAGTGAAAGTCGCCATCAACACCAGGATCGCCTTCATATGTAATGCGGCCGCCTGTAGAGCTTGCTTCTACCCATGAACCTGGGGCGTCTGAAATATTGATTGAACCGTTTATCGATTGAATGTTGACATGGCTGTTGCGAACCGCCGTCAGCGTGACAGAGCCGTCTAATGTCTTCACGTGAATGTAGGCGCCGGTGATGTTCTTGATTTCTACGGGATGGTTCATCGTTTGAATCGTTATGTCGCCAGCCAGTCCCGTCACATGAATTGGGCCTCCCGCAAACAGGGTCAACCATGCGTGGCTTGGCACGAGTACGGTGTATTCCGCCAGATTGTCTCCCGAATGGTCAGAAAGTGAGACCAGACTGACCCGATTCCCATGTCGCTGGTTGTCGAATGTGACCGACTTCGCGTATGAGGTGTAGACAACCTGAACGTCTTTCGCGTCGGCGCCCTCGACTGTGATTGGTCCGTAGGTATTTGTGACGGAAACAATGCTTTTGCGCCCCATCTTGTAATCAAGGTGACCGACCTGCTGTGCACTCGCCAAAAACGATGTGGACAGTGAAAAGCCAAACACCAGGACCAAAACGACCGCGTATCTGTGGATCTTATTCATCTGCTGTCCAAGCACGTATTCAGTGAAGAAACTGGCGCTACGAACGGATTCAGCCTCTGCTTCGCCAACTCCTGAGGAAGTTCCAGCAAATGGCCAATCTCTCGGCATTGCGACGCCCACTCCAACAAGCTGTGATATTGATCCTTCTCGCTTAGATGCCCTAACCAATTGCTGCCGGTTGCGCTCGTGATTACAACAACGTTGGGAACATCGCACGGGCCAACGCACCCACTGATTGTGAGCTGGACTCGCTTTAAGAGTCCCCGCTTTCGCCACTCGCTCTTCAGCCAATCGACCGGAACCGCAGGCAGCCCGCGTTCGGTATTACCGCAACAACAGCCGCTGCAGATCGTTACCTGGGCAATGACGCGACGCTTGGTGTTAAGTGCAGGATATGAACCAGCATCCATTGTGATCTCACCAGCGAATTCAGGGCCTTTACGAACTCCTCGGGAGCAGCCGCGTCGAATTCAATATGAAGGTCAATTCCGACGCGACATGAATAAACGCCGCCAACAGGGGGCTGAGCATGCCAAACGCGGCCATTCCTATGCCGATACTGTCCACCGCGAGCGTGCCGGCGAAGTTTTGCATGATGATCCTTCGGCATCTGCGCGCGATCTGCAAAGTCTCCACAAATTTCGATAGATTGCTTCCGATCAGGACCACGTCTGCACTCTCGCGTGCGACATCGGTTCCTGAACCCATCGCAATTCCGACATTTGCCTCGACCAAAGCTGGAGCATCGTTTATGCCGTCCCCAAGCATAGCGACGTTCCGTTTTTCCTGGCGCAACTGCCTCACCCGGTTTGCCTTCTCGTCGGGGAGAAGCTCTCCAATTGACTCATCAACGCCAAGCTCGTTTCCAACTCTGGTGGCGACACCTTGGGAATCCCCGCTTAGCAGAATGACCCTGAGCCCCATCCGCCGCATCTCGACAACAGCATGTTTAGCCTCCGGCCGCAACACGTCCGCAATCCTAATGGCGCCGAGCACCTGTCCTGCACGAGCTACATATATCTGTGATGCTCCATCCGTAGCATCGTCGTCAAGGGGAAGGACTCTTCTGATACCGTGCTCCAGCAGAAGGGACCGGCTACCAACCAAGATCTCCTGGCCGCGAGAACTCACCCTTACGCCCTTTCCAGGCGTGTACGAAAACTCCTCTGGTTCGGTGTATGGGAGCTTGAGTTCTGCAGCCCGTCCTAGAATTGCTTTCGCCAAGGGGTGCTCCGATTTGTGCTCAGCGATGCTAGCAGCCTCAACAATGTCTCTTTCCAGGAAACCGTTAACAGAGACAATCTCCCGAATCTGCGGCGTCCCGAAGGTTAAGGTTCCGGTCTTGTCCAAGAGCACTGTGTCTATGGCTGCGAGAGCCTCCATGTGAAGGCCGCCTTTTATGATCGCGCCGTGATGTGCGGCGCGACCGATGGCACCCAAGATTGCAAGCGGGGTTCCGGCGGCAATGCCGCAGGCACCCGCCACAATTACCACTGAAATCGTTGACTTCACATTGTGCGTAAGAATAAAAGTTAGGGTTGCGGCCCCTAAGGCGAAATAGACCAAGTACCCTGCGAGTCGATCAGCGAGCTTTTGGATTGGCGCTCGCGATTTTTCCGCTCGCTCTACGGCTTCGACGATTCTCCCGAAACTTGTGTCGCGCCCGAGCTTCTCAGCCCTGATTTCCAGTGCTCCAGACTGGTTGATCGTCCCTGCGTAAACGGTAGCGCCGGGACCCTTTTCGATTGGCATCGCTTCCCCGGTGATGGCTGCTTCTTCGACGAAGGAGCCTCCGTTCAGTACCTGACCGTCGACGGGAATGTGCCCGCCCGGTTTTACAATCACTGAATCGCCAAGGCGGAGATCGTCTGCTATGACTTCGACCACGGTTCCATCACGCCGGACAGTCACAACCCGTGGGAGAAAATCGAGAAGATTCTGAATAGCTTTGCGGCCTCGCCCAACCGTAAGTCCCTCCAGCACCTCGGCCAGCAGCACAAAAGCGGTTATGACAAATGCAGTGAAGAACTCCCCAATGGCAAGCGCCGCCAGAAGCGCGATGGTCATCGAGAGCTCCATCGTCATTTTCCGCTCGACGATGTTCTCGAAAGCTTCCTTGAAAATCGGGTATCCGCCGATGAGAGTCGCGGCAATACCCAACACGCTGAGATGTGGGAAGGGTTCCCACACGCGAAACCAAACCGCCGCGGCCGCTACTGCTACAAAAGCAATCCGAATCAGCTCAGTCCATTTGAATGGGTGTTCGTGCTCCGACTCCGTGTGGTCCTGCATCGAATCCCTTGTTCTCTGGGCATTCAGCGCAGCATCGCTTCTCAGCGGGTCGTTAGTTGAATCTCGACTGTCCATCAATCACTTCTCGAAATCGGTTCAACTCACTTCAGATAGGACTTCACCATCTCAATCACTTCGTCGGCGGCCTGCACTTGTTTGGAGCTGGGTTTTTGCTTTCCGCTTAGAACGTGTTCTCGGATGTGACCTTCCAAGAGCTCCGACATCAGGCTATTCATTGCGCCCCGAGCCGCACTCATTATGTGGAGGACCTCCGAGCAATCAAGTTCCTCGTCGAGCGCTCTCACAAGAGCGTCAACCTGCCCCTGAATTCGCTTGGCCCTTAGAATTAAGTCTTGCTTCTGCTTGATGGTGTGGCTCATGGTCTCTTAGTGAAAAAATGATACCATACCCGGTATCGTAACCTGCCAGCGCAGCTAGGCTAACGCTGCTGCCCGGAGCGAAGTATGA
>Ga0070735_10000846_pt1 | contig 30942 bp, 22 predicted proteins | sample Coa_R1_FD_66443 | JGI IMG/M metagenome (GOLD analysis project Ga0070735, IMG submission 66443) | Surface soil microbial communities from Centralia Pennsylvania, which are recovering from an underground coalmine fire - Coalmine... | ecosystem: Environmental > Terrestrial > Soil > Unclassified ...
GAGGGAGCTTTGTAAGGTCCGAGTGACTTAACGGAAACCTGATCTTTGGGTGGTGACGATTTTACCGGGACGCGACCGGAAAGCATCTGACCGGCAGTAGCAGTTGCTGCCTCCCCCAAGGGCACACTGGGGAGCGAAATACTTTCATCATGGCAGCGTCCTCATTGATCAGCGAATTACGGGGTTCCATCAACGACGAGTCAGCCCGCATCCAGCGGGAATTTGACTCTACGGGCGACGGTAGAGCCGCAGTCGGGCAGCGAACCGCGCTTGTCGAAGACATTCTCGCCCGTCTCTGGAACGACATGGTTTCCCCCGATCCCGCGCGGCCTGCCAATTTCTCGCTCGTGGCCACCGGAGGCTTCGGCCGCGGCTGGCTCTTTCCTTATTCCGACATCGATATCCTCTTCCTGTTTGCCGACCGCGAAGCGGAGCAGGCCTACAAAGACCCGGTCCGCCGCTTTTCTCAGGAATTGTGGGATCTTCGCCTCAAGTTGAGCCCAGCTACCCGCCTGCTCGCGGAATGCGACCGTTACGACGCGAACAATACAGAATTCACCATTTCTCTTCTCGATTGTCGCTATTTGGCCGGAGATCGCGATCTCTTTCGCCGGTTGCACGACAAAGTTATTCCCAAGCTGGTGATGCGCGAATCGAAAGCGCTGCTGCAGGGATTGGCCGAAGTTACCCGAGAGCGCCATACGAAGCATGGAATGACCCTGTACCATCTCGAGCCGAATCTGAAAGAGGCTCCGGGAGGCCTGCGCGACTGGAATGTTGCTAACTGGCTGGCCCTGATTTCCGCCATGGACAAGCTGCGCGACTGGCCGGATGCCAGCTCGCTGCGCGCTCCGGTTCGCAGGCAACTCGATTCCGCGCTGGATTTCCTGATGTCCGCGCGCTGCTTTCTGCATTTCCGCAATGGCCGCGACGACAATACCTTGAGCTGGGAGGCGCAGGATCAGGCGGCTGCGTGCAAGATTGGCGCACCCGGTGCCGAAGAACTTTCGGCCGCCGATTGGATGCGCATTTATTTCGGTCATGCCCGCGCCGTTCAGCGAACCGTTACTCAGTTGCTCGAAGAAATTCCAGAAGCCTGGTCGTCGCTCTACCGTCAGGTCCAAAGCTGGCGCTCGCGGCTCACAACGACCGATTTCTCCGTTGTCGACGGGTTGATCTTTCTGCAGCAGCCATCGTCGTTGCAGGATCCTGAAGTCTTGCTCCGTCTTTTTCATTTCATGGCGCATCATGGTCTGAAGCTCAGCGCCACGACCGAATACCGCATCGAGCAAGCCCTGCCCGCTCTGGCCGCAACTCCACCACGTGGAGCGGAGCTCTGGCTCTATTTGCAGGAAACCCTCTTACAGCCCTACGCTGCGGACGCGCTCCGCGCCATGCAGTCGTTGCGGCTATTGACGCTGCTTTTGCCGGAGCTGAAGCTCATCGACTCGCTTGTCGTCCGCGATTTCTATCATCGATTTACGGTCGACGAACATTCGTTTCTGGCGATCGAAAGCCTGCACCGTCTGAAGCAGGCGCAATCGGAATGGGACAAGCGCTACGCAGAGTTGCTTGGCGAACTCGAAAATCCGGAACTGCTGTATTTAGCCCTGTTGCTGCACGACACAGGCAAAGGCATCGCCAACGGGAATCACGTCGAATCGAGCCTTGAGATCGCCAACCGCGCTATGGACCGTCTCGACGTTGATCCGAAAGAGCGCGAAGACGTACTGTTCCTTATTGCGAATCATCTCGAGCTCTCAGCGACGCTACGACGCGACATCTTCGATCCAGCCACGGTGGCCGCATTTGCTGAGAAGATCGGCACGCCCGAGCGGCTTAAGATGCTCTGCCTGCTCACGTACGCCGACATCAAGGCAGTCAATCCGGAAGCGCTCACGCCGTGGAAGGCGGAAAACGTCTGGCAGCTTTACATCGCGGCGGAAAATCATCTCAACCGGAGCGCCGATCAGCGCGTACACGCTGATGTAAATGATGAAAAGCTGGCGCGTCTCCGTTCGCTCGCTCCGGTCACCGGCAGCAAGTTCAAAGGATTTCTCGAAGGCTTTCCGCAGCGTTATTTGCGCGTGCACTCTGCCGAAGAAATCATGCGCCATATGCAAATGGCCGAGGAACTGAGCCGCGACCCGGTCCAGGTCGAGCTGAAACGCGGACGCCACTGGTATGAACTGACGCTGGTGACTGGAGATCGCCCGTTCCTATTCGCGAAACTCGCCGGTGTGCTGGCCGCGTGGGGCATGAACATCGTCAAGGCCAACGCGTTCTCAAATCAGGCCGGAACCGTCGTCGACACGCTTTATTTCACCGACCGGTTCCGGACGTTGGAATTGAATCTCTCCGAGTGGGATCGCTTCCGCCGTAGCGTGGCCAGTGTCCTGTTGGGCGAAGCCGATCTCGACAAGATGCTGCGCGACCGGCAACGATCGGAAAAAGGCGCGATCGCGAAAGTGAAGGTCGAAACTAAGATCGAGTTCGATGACGCTTCGTCCGCGACCAGCACGCTGGTGCAAGTCATCGCCCAGGATCGCCCACGCCTGCTGCATCGCATCGCGAACTGCCTGTCGCACCAGCAGTGCAACATCGAAATCGCCCTGATCGATACCGAGGGCCAGATGGCGATTGATACCTTCTATCTGACTTCAGGGGGAAAGAAGCTCACGGCAGAGCACTGCCGCAAAGTCGAGAAAGCTCTCCTTGAGGAACTCAGAGCCGAATAACTTCTTAACCCTACGCTCTTACTTTGCCGAAAACTTGAACACCGTCGTCTGGTGAAACTTCTCGCCCGGCTTCAGGATCGTGTTCGGGAAAGACGGATGATTCGGCGAATCCGGAAAATGCTGCGTCTCGAGACAGAATCCGTAGCGACGCTTGTACACCTTATCGTCCTTGCCGGTAATCGTTCCATCGAGGAAGTTGCCCGTATAAAACTGCACTCCCGGCTGCGTGGTAGAAACTTCCAGAACGCGTCCAGTCGTGGGTTCGTAAACTCGCGCGGCAAGCACTAATCCTGAGCCTTTTCGATTGATCACGAAGTTGTGGTCGTAGCCGTGTCCGAGCACGAGTTGCTCGTAGTTGTCATCGATGCGCGAGCCAATCTTGGTTGGCTTTGTGAAATCGAAGGGCGTTCCTTTCACCGGGCGAAGTTCACCAGTCGGAATCAGATTCTTATCCACGGGCGTGAACCGGTCCGCATTGATCATGATTTCATGATCCAGAATGTCGCCGTCTCCCTGTCCCTTCAGATTGAAATAACTATGCTGACTCACATTGATTGGCGTTGCCTTGTCCGTCGTCGCTTCGTAGTCGATCACCAGTTCGTTTGAGTCGGTCAGGGTGTAAGTGACCTTCATGTGAAGATTGCCGGGGAAGCCGTCATCGCCGTCATGGCTGAGATAGCTGAAAGCCACGCCAGTCTTGCCTTTCAGCGGTTCGGCATCCCAAACAACTTTGTTGAACGTCTTATCGGTGCCGCCATGCAGAGTATTCGGGCCATCATTTTTCGGCAGATGATAGGTCTTGCCGTCGAGAGTAAATTCGCCATTCGCGATGCGGTTGGCGTAGCGTCCAACAATCGCACCAAAGTACGGCGGATTCGGAATATAGCCTTCGAGTTTGTCATGTCCGAGGACAATGTCGGCAATCTGACCCTTCCGGTCGGGCACCTTGATCGAAATAATGATGCCGCCATAATTCATGGCTTTGATTTCTACGCCGTGAGAATTCGTAAGAGTGTACAAGTTAACGTGCCTCCCATCCTGCGTGCCGAAGGGCTGTTCTTGAACTCCAGGTTTGGAAGAAGTGGATTGCGCGATGAGCATTCCACCCAGTAGGAGAACGATTATGCTAAGCGACACGAGTCTGTGCATCATGGCGGAAAGTGTACTACGATCGCTAATTTCCTGCTGTATCGATGCCTAGTTCTTGTAGGGCCATTGCGCTTTGGTGAACAGCGCGCCATCGATCCAGATGGTTTGCCCGCTGATGAATGACGCTCCCTTGCTGGCGAGGAAGACGACTGTCGGCGCGATGTCGGCGGCCGTGCCGACTCTGCCCATGGGAGTCAGTTTCGACCACGTTCCCGCGTAGTCCGGATCTTCGGTTCGCGTGCGCTCCGACTCGATCGATCCCGGCGCGATGCAGTTCACCCGGATTCCGTATTGTCCCAACTCGACCGCCGCTTCTTTGGTGAACATCTCGATTCCGCCTTTGCTCGCCGTGTACGCGACCAACGACGGAAATGCCAGCTTGTTACATCCGGAGCCAAGATTCACGATGCACCCGCCTCCATTGTCCTTCATATGCCGCGCCGCCTGCTGCGTGCATAAAAAACAGCCCTTCAGGTTGGTGTCAATTACAAGATCCCATTCTTCCTCGGTCACCTCGAGCAGCGGCTTCCAGGTCTGCACTCCGGCATTGTTTACCAACAGATCGAGATGCCCGAATGCGCCGATGACGCGGTCGAACATCGTTTTCACCTGGATGCTCGATCGAATGTCGGCCTCGATACACAAAACATCGGCGAGACCGGGCGTCTGTGCTGCACGAATCTCCGCGCGCGTGGCCTCAACCATCGGGGCTGGATCATCGTAGTAATTGATCGCGACGCGATATCCATTTCGCGCCAACTCGAGCGCAATTTCCTTCCCGATACCGCGACTCCCTCCGGTCACTAACGCTGTCTGGCTCGGCATGCACACCTCTGTGATTGCTCAAAGTGCTGGAGCACAGAATGATAGCGAAATCGGAGCTCAACGGTGTGGGGAGAGTCGGACCCCAAGGGTCTTAGACGGTCTTCTCGGATAGCGCCAGCCGTGACTCAACCTGCGCCTGGCAGAAGCTGCACAATGTGCTTCCGCGCAGATCGATCCATTCCACCGCGTGCGAAGAAGCCATGGCGCAACGATAGTCCTGGCAGTGCCGCAAATCGAGCGTATGTCCGAGTTCGTGAACCGCCTCTTTGAAGAGCCGTTCCCTGAGCAGTACGTCATCCTTTTCGAGACCGTAAAATTCCTGTCGCAGCCGATAGGTCGAGACCAGCGCGCAAGGCCCACCGATCTGCGCCTCCCCGAACACATACTTCAGAATCGGGATATAAAGGTCGACATCGGCCACCGCAAGAAACCGCCAATCCCGCGGCCGAACGAGATTCGCAACGCTCCCCAGCAATTCAGACGAATGAAACTGCTGGCGTTCGGGATGATACGACGGTGCAGGATCAAGATCGAATGGCAGAATCTCGCACGCAACGGGGAGGGACTGGGGAAGGGAGTCGCGCAAGTCCTCGAGAACAGACAATTCGGTCGTACCAACGCGAAGCAGGTGAACGAGATTCATGCTGGGTGCCCGCTCCGATTCTAGTTCCTCATTCCGGCAGGAGTGCGACTCCATCCGTACCGCTTCAGCTTGTGGTGGAGCGTAACTCGGTCGATGTCGAGCACGTCTGCGGCCCGGCTCTGATTTCCCCCGCATTCCTCGAGCACTCGCAGGATATGCGCGCGTTCGACTTCATCGAGACTTTGTCCGGCCGGAGAAGGCGCAATTTGCTGCTTGAAGATAAAGTCCTGCTCGCGCAACTCCGGTTCCTGCGCTACCACCATCGCCCGTTCGACGGCATTCTCCAGCTCGCGGACATTTCCCATCCACTGCTGTTCCTGCAATTGCGCGAGAGCGCCGGGCGAGATGCGGATAATGTGCTTGTTCATCGCCAGCGCAAATTTCCGGACGAAATGCTCGACCAGCAGCGGGATATCCTCGCGCCGGTCGCGCAGCGGAGGCAGTTCGATATGAAAAACGTTCAGCCGGTAGTAAAGGTCGGGGCGGAACGTTCCTTCCTCGATCATCTCTTCGAGGTTCTTGTTGGTTGCGGCCACGCACCGGAAATCGACTTTGATCACCTGGTTCCCGCCGACGCGCGTGATCTCGCGCTCCTGCAAGACGCGAAGCAGGTCGGTCTGAGTCTTTAGGCTGATGTCGCCAATTTCGTCGAGGAATACCGTGCCGCCCTCGGCGATTTCGAATTTCCCCTTTTTGCGGTACTGCGCCCCGGTGAATGCTCCTTTTTCGTGCCCGAAGAGTTCGCTCTCGAGCAGCGTTTCGGTTAGAGCCCCGCAATGGATCGCAACCAACGGATGAAATCGTCGCATGCTCGCGGCGTGGATTGCGCGGACCACCAGTTCCTTGCCCGTTCCGCTTTCGCCCGTGATCAAGACATTCGCATCGGTCGGGCCAACCGTCTCAATCGCTTCCGTCACTTTCCGCATTGCCGCGCTTCGGCCGACTAACTCCCCCGGACGCGTGGCCTCGGCCACCGTCTCGCGCAAGCGCACGTTCTCCTTCTCGGCGCGTTTGTGAGCAAGGGCATTTTTCACAAGATGCGCAATCTCATCCGGGTCGAGCGGCTTGCTGACGTAGTCGTAGGCTCCATTTTTTAATGCCGCAACCGCCGTCTCGACCGAGGCATATCCGGTCATCATGATGACGATGAGATCAGGGTCGAGTTCATGCAGTCTCCGCTGGAGTTCGATCCCGTCCGTGCCTCGCATCTTGATGTCAAGCAGCGCAACGTCCCATTTGTTCTCGGCCATGCGAGTGAGCGCATCGCTTGCGCTCTCAGCCGTACCGATTTCGTATCCTTCTTCGCGGAACCATTTTCCCAGAGAATCGCGGACGCTCAATTCATCGTCGACGATCAACAATTTGCCTTGAGTTTCCACGTCGGTCACCTCCCGCTGACAGCAGCGGCAATTTCGTTGTTTACTTTTGTGCGAACTTCTTTTGCGCTTTCATCGGACGGCAGACTCACGGTGAACGTCGTGCCGCGTCCCACCTCTGACTGCACCTCGATCTTTCCGTGATGACGCTCCAGAATGCTTTGGCTGATGGCGAGGCCCAGTCCAACGCCGCGTCCGGTTTCTTTGGTTGTGAGGAAGGGTTCAAAGATGCGCGGGAGAATGTCCGCCGGGATGCCCGCTCCGTCATCGCGCACGATAATCCGGACGGCGTTTTCCTCGCCGTTATAAAAACTCGTCAGCCATAGATTTCCCCCCTGCGGCATGGCATCCATGGCGTTCATGATCAATGCCAGAAGAACCTGCTCGATCTGCGCAGCGTCGCATTGCACCGCAGGCAAATCAGGATCGAGTTGTTGCTGTACCTGAATACCCGCAAGATCGAACTGATGTTGGACTAGCCGCAATGATCGATCGATCACCTGATTGAGATTCGCCTTCTGGAGGTTCATCGGCGTTGTACGCGAGAATGTAAGCAGATTCTTCACCAGATCGCCGCAGCGCCGGCTCTCGGATGCGATCAGGTCCAGAGACTCGCAAATCTCGCGCCGTCTGTTTTCCGTACCATCCGCCTGTTCGACCCACTTCCGCAGCAGCTTGGCGTACGTGAGAATTCCCGACAGAGGATTGTTGATCTCATGCGCCAGAACGGCCGCCATCTTGCCGATCGACGCCATCTTCTCGGTGTGGAGCGCGTGCTCGTGGGCACGCTTGAGTTCGGCGGTCTTCTGTTCGACCCGCTGTTCCAATGTTCGGGTCCAGGCGACATTCTCGTTGTGCTCCGCCTCTAATTCGCGGCTCATTCCATTGAAGGAACTCGCCAGCTCCCCTAGTTCATCATGCGAATGAACGTCGATCTGATACCCGAGATCGCCCGACGCCAGCTTTTCTGTTCCTTTCTGCAAAGCGGTGACGGGTTTGCCGATGACCCGCCAGACGACAAGCCAACTCATCAGCACAATCAACAGCAAAGCACATGCTGTGTAGATGATCAGTTCTCGCGTGCTCTCGGCGAGTTGCTGGTCCGCTTTGGCAAGCGACAGATTGGTGTCGAGAACGCCAAGGATCTGCTGCTCTGCGGGATGCGCGTGGCACGCGGCATTCGAGCACGCCGGCTGGTTCTCAATCGGGGTGATGATCCCCAGTACGCGCGATCCCGACGCGTTGCGGTAAATGCGAAATCGATCGGGACGATTGACCTTCGCGAGCGGCTGGGATTGCGCGTGACAGGCGTAGCAGGCCTCGGCCGTTTTATCGACCACATGGTTCTGCTCTGCCGGGTCGGTCGTGTAAGTGATCCGCCCATCCTGGTCAAAGATGCGGATCTTCTCCATGCCAGGCTGGTCCGCCATCGTTTTGATCGACCGGTAGAGGCCTTCGCGGTCGTTTCGCAGCATGTAGTCGGTTGTACCGTGCTTGACGACCTCGCTGATGCGCTCGGCGCTAAGAAGCGTGTACTGTTCCAGATGTTGACGGTGCAGCCGGACGTTAAGGTAGCCAAGCAGGGCGAATATGACGACCATCGCTCCCAGCAGCAATATGTTCAGTTTGGCGCTGAGTCTGTGAGTCAGCCGCATCCAGCGCCCGCGGTGTGATTCAGTCTCCTGCATTGTGTAGCACCGGCGCAGCCGAAACTTCAAGCGCGGGTTCTTGTTCCGCCTCCAGTTGCAGTTGTTCTGCTGGGAAAATCGGCAGATATTTCACGGCGAGCCCGAACGCCGCGAATCCGATCGCGATGATCATTCCGGTGACCGCCAGTTCCGTCCACTTGGGGAAGTAGCGGACACCCGTCGACCCTTCCATGCCCGTGATGCTCACGTTCATGCGGTTCGTAATGAATCCCAGAACGACGAGCACTGAAGAGAAATACAGGCCCGTCGGACAGTTACGCACCTTCGGCTGCACGAGCAAAATCAATGGCAGAATCAGCGCTAGCGAGATCTCCAGCCAGAACAGATACGTTTCATATCCCGGATGAAACGCCAGTTTCAGCGCACCGCGGTTCGCAAGATCTTCAATCCGCAGGATTCCATAAACGCCAAGAACCACGATCAGCACGCGACCGAGTTCCTGCAGCACCGGCAGTTCGAGTTGCAGGCCGAAGTGCTTGGAACTCATCGACGATTCGAAGATCGTCATTGCCAGCCCCACCGCAATCGCCGAGAGGAAGAAGAACGCCGGCAGCAGCGGCGTGTACCAGAACGGATGCAGCTTCTCAGGCACGATCAGATACAGGGTCCCGAGCGATGATTGGTGCAAGGTCGAAAGTAGGACTCCCAAAATAACGAGGGGAATCAGAATCGCCCGCACCAGCTTCAATGGCTTCTCCATCTTGAAGCGCTCAAGGACGATCGGAGAGAACTCAAGCGCCAGCACCGTCGTGTAGAGCATCACGCAATACGCTACTTCGAACATCACCGAGTGCGGATTGCGCATGATCAGCGGATGCCATATGTTGTATGGCTTGCCCAAGTCGTACATCAGAGCCGCGCAAACCAGGATGTATCCGAGAAACGCGGTCAGAATCGTCGGGCGGATGATCGAATGCAGCCGCTTGATGTTCAGAATGTGTACCGCAGCCGTCAGCGTGAAGCCGCCGGCCGCGAGCATCACTCCACAAAGAACGTCGAAGCTGATCCAGATTCCCCAGGGAAACTGATCCGATAAGTGAGTGGAAGCGCCAAGCCCCTGCGTGAAGCGGATGAACGTCGCATACACGCCTGCGGCCATGATGAAGAGAAAGACGAGCTTCCAGAAAGTCAGCCGGAATGCCGTATTACGGGCCATTAGCGCTTCCCTCCATTCTTCTTTTCAGCCGCCTCTCGCGCCTCCGCGAGCGCAACTTCTTCGCGCCGATGCGTGATCCACCAGACGCCTCCCAGCACCATCCCTCCGAGCGGCACAAAATCCGGAATGTGCGAGAGAATTCTGTACGTGAGCATCGGAAGGGGATCTTTGGAGATGTCCTCGCGGTAGCCGAATGTCTCGAAGGGGACGGACGAGAGCAGCAGCACCGAAGTCCCGCCGACTTCTTCCAAGCCGTAGATGTGGTTTATGTAGTTGCCTGGGTTCTCGCGGATGCGTTTCTGGGCCTCAGCGATCAATTCATCGCGCTCGCCAAATTTCGTCGCTCCCGTAGGACAGATCTCCGCGCATGCCGTCTGCTTTCCCGCCGCCACGCGGTCCGGACACATGACGCACTTCTGCACCTTGGGGAATAACTTCTCCCATTCGTACTTGGGAACGCTGAAGGGGCACGCCACCATGCAATAGCGGCACCCCATACACTTGGCCGGATCGTAGGTGACTGGGCCGAGCGCCGTCTTCTTCAACGCGCCCACCGGGCAAACCGAGGCGCAGGAAGGATCATTGCAGTTCATGCAAAGGCGGCGCATGAACTTGTCACCCTTGGTCATAATGCAGGTCAGTTTGTGTGCAGACTGATATTCCTCGTTGGCGATCGTGTCGTCATAAGGAAGATGATTCTGCGTGGCGCAGGCTTGCTCGCATTGCCTGCATCCGATGCACATCGTCGAGTCATATAAGAGTGCTTTGCTCATGAATGAATTTCTCCGGACACGGCGGTTCGAGCCGAACCAGCCGGCCGGAAATCCTTTCGACCGACGCTTGAGCTGAATGAGGAGTCCGCGATTACCGTTGTAACCGCGACCGGAATCGAACCGCAGACAAAGCTGCTTTTCACCTCATTCGAGCAGAGGCTGTCGCGAAATTCAGCAGCTTCCGACAGTTAAGAGTTTCAATAATTAGGAGGACTTCATCCGTGACCTCCATCACCGTCTCGCGTGATGGCGGTCAACAGGACTTCTGAACAAGGCTATCGCGAATTTCCAAGGCCGTTGTTTTTCTCATCAGAGCGGTGATGTGGATCGCATCACCACCCGTTAAACGGCTTAACTCGCTGTGCATGCAGGCGTTATGCCACATTTCGTAGGTCAAACGGCGACTTGGAGCGCTAAGCAATGTTGCGAACTTCATCGAAAGCGATGCTGCGTCTTTTCACAACGCTCCTGGCCGGGAATCGCGAGCCGCTCGTAACTCATTCAGAACGCGCGGGATGCTTCTGACAGATCACCTCGCATGATCAAACGTTCCGCTTTGGCGAAGTGATTGCCTTTAGAAATGCGAGAGTTGCCGAGAAGTGACCGGCGCTCCAGGCGAGGTGAGTTATGACAGTCATTATGGTTCTGCTGACATTCGCAATCTTCTTACTTATCGATTACGTTCGCACTCAGAAATTGGCCAAACAGACCGCGGTGCAGGCTGCTCGTCGTGAAGCGGCGCCGCGCGTCGTGCCCGCGTTGGTTGCCGGTTTTCAGGTTCCCGAAAATGTCCGCTATCACGCGGGGCATACCTGGGCTCTGAGCGAGAGCCACGAGATGGTTCGGGTTGGCATGGACGACTTTGCGTCGAAGCTCGTCGGGAAGATCGAGAGTATCGCCCTCCCGCAGCGCGGACGCTGGGTCCGCCAAGGCCAGAAGATTTGGACCATTTCCCGCGACGGCAAATCGGTGGACATGGTTTCCCCGATCGAAGGCACGATCACCGACGTTAACGACGCTGTCTCGAAGAATCCCGAACTGGCGCGCAAGGATCCTTACGGCGAAGGCTGGATGGTAAAGGTGCAGGCTCCGGATTCCAAGCTCAACTTCCGCAACCTGCTCGGCGGCACTCTGGCGCGGCTCTGGACCGAATCCGCCGCAATGCAGCTCCGCAACAAGATGCCGGCGTTCGCGGGTGCCCTGGCGCAGGATGGCGGCGTGGCGGTCGACGACCTGACCGCTCACATGCCCGACGAAGATTGGGCCACTATCACGAGAGAATTCTTCCTGTCCTAATGACTGGTCGAGGAAAGAGTAAACCTCGCCGTTTCCGTCAGCCGCCCGGGACCACTCCCGGGCGGCTCTATTTTTTGGGAAGCGCTACTCCGAAAGGACTCGCTCCGCAACTGGCCGCGAGAAAGAACGCAGAATCAAGACGCCAACCGCGACAGCAGAACTCAACATGATCACCCGCAGGTATTGCGCTGGTGGAACCGCCGCATCTCCAAAAACCGCTCGCACGAGGCCAAACGTCGCGCTGCAGGCGCAAAGCGCAAAGTAGATCCGTTCCCATGCGCACCGCGAAATGCTGACCAGCCAGCCCAGGATCAAGGCGACGATCACGTAAATTGCAATCAGCACGAAATCGCCTCTCGTGCCTGAACCATGCACAATTCCAGTTTTCGGCGAAAGGAATCCGTGCATTGCAACACCGAGAAACACGACGGAATGAATCAGCGCAATCAGCGCGCGCTTGCGATTATTGAGTATCCCAAACTCATTCATGGCAGCAAATTCAGTCTCGCCGATCAGGCCTGGATTCCGGTGTGACCTCCTGTACCGCTTTTTGTGATTAGGATCACAACATGCCCGCGCTGGCATCCTCCCGATTCCCGGTGGTACCATCGCCAGCCATATGACGAACCGACGTGTCCGCGCCGCCCTGCTCTCATTTGCGTGTTCATTCCTGCTCGCCGCATGGTCATCTGCTCAAACGCACCCCGTCGTCCTTCACGCAGCGCGCATGCTCGACGTAAAAAGCGGCAAGATGATTGAGCCCGCCGAAATCCTCGTCCAAGGAGATCGCATCGCGGAAGTCGGCAAGTCGGTCAAGCATCCCGCCGGAGCCGAAGTGATCGATCTCGGAGATAGAACGCTTCTTCCCGGACTGATCGATGCCCACGTGCATCTTTTCCTGCACCCGGGCGCGGAAGACATGCAGACAGTCGAAGAATCCGTGCCGCAGCGCACGATCACTGCAACTCTTCAAGCCCGTGATGATCTGATGGCTGGATTCACGGCCGAGCGCGACATGGGAACCGAAGGCGCCGGATCGGCCGACACAGCCGTCCGCAACGCCATCAACCAGGGCAGCATTCCCGGCCCACGGATGCGAATGAGCGGCAACGCCATCAATATCCTTGGCGGACACGAAGACGCCATCGGATACAATCCCGAACAGCACGTCCTGCCCAACGCGAACTACGCCAACAACGCAGACGAACTCATCGCCGTAATGCGCGAGCAATACAAAGAAGGCGCGGACTTCACCAAGATTTATGAGACGGGCGCCGACTCCATCAAAGACGGACATCTCTCCACGCCTTACCAATACACTGAGCCACAACTTGAAGCTGCTGTAAAAGAAGCGGCCCGTCTGGGCAGGAAGGTGGCCGTTCATGCCACCGGAGAGCCTGGAACGCTCTACGCCGCGCAGGCGGGGGTAGCGTCGATCGATCACGCGGACCAGCTCAGCGACGAGACCATGCGCCTGATGAAGGAGAAAGGCATTCCCGCCGTTCCGACCTTCACGATCTTCGAATACTTCGCTGAGCACGCCGCCACGCCCGCGCAAAGCGCGCACGAGCACCAGATCCTCGATCTGAAGATTGAGCAGTTCAAAAAACAGATTGCCGCAGGAATTCCGATGGCCGTCGGCTCCGACGTGGGCCCGTTTCCGCATGGCACGCAGGCGCGTGAACTGGTCCTGATGGTGAAATACGGCTTGTCGCCGCTCACGGTGTTGCAAGACGACATGCTGAACGGAGCGAAACTGCTCGGCTGGGAAGGCCAGATTGGTGCGCTTGAGCCGGGCTATTTCGCCGACGTGATTGCGGTCTCGGGCGACCCGCTGCAGGATATTTCTGTCGTGCAGAATGTCAGCTTCGTGATGAAGGGCGGCGTTGTCTATAAGAAGTAAAGCCCCGCAACAGGAAAACCACTGGCGCGGACCTGCAAAATTGTGCACAATTACTTTCGGTTCTAATGTTAGGAACGGCCTAACTCCCGATCTCGCAGCCAGTTGCCGCGAATTCCCGATTTGGCCCGTGGTGGTAGGATTGCCCTCTCCCAAAGTGCTCCGCTCGTGCGTGAGCACTTATGACCCTTCGACCCTTCTCTAATGTTCTTCGCATTAGTCTTCCGGGAGTATTAGCCACCGCGTTTTTATGCCTGCCATCGCTGGCCCAGGGACCAACACCGGCCCTTCCGGACGCTCCAGTAGCTTCGGTAGAGCCCATTCACGCCGCGATTACGCCGGCGCCGGCACTCGTCGCTCCGACGCGTACGGAATCGCAGCATCGCTTTTGGGATCGCGAGAACATTCTTCTCTTCAGCGCCACGGCCGCGTTGAACACCGCCGATTTCGCCATCACCCGCGCCAACCTGCAAAGCGGAGGCCAGGAACTTAATCCCATCGTCCGCGTTTTCGGACGCTCCACCGCCGGCCTCGCCGTAAACTTCGCCGGAGAAACCGCCGGAGTCATGAGCATCAGCTACTTCTTCCACCGCACGGGCCACCACAAACTCGAACGCGCCATCTCGCTGCTGAATATCGGTGGCTCGGCGGGGGCGGTGAGCTACGACTTGGCGAATCGCTAAAGCCCTTCCACGATCTGCGATCTAGTATTTCCCGCAAATAAAAACGGGCCGAGAGCAGAGCTCCCGGCCCGTGGGTTGTAGATCGCTCTAGAAGCTAAGCCGCAATCCGAACTCCATCGTACGCGGCGTGTTTCCCTGACCCGCGACCGTTCCGAATGCAGTGGGACCGGCACTGGTGTCTAAGTAATCGCCCGGAGGATCGGAGAACACAACGTGGTTCAGCACGTTGATGAACACTGACTGGAACTCGAAATTGAACCGCTCAGTAATCTTAAAGTTCTTGCGGATACTGAGGTCCATGTTCCAGTAGGGCAGGCCGCGAATCACGCCCCATCCGCCATCATGCGTGTCCAAGCCAAGAATAGGCTGACGGAATAAGTTGTAAGCCGCTGCTTGTTGGGCCGGATCGCTGCTGAAGATGTTCGGGAATGCCCCACCTCCGACATAGTGCAACGAAGTGTGGACCGGAGCTACGGGCACCGCATTCTCGGAGTTGCCGTTGCCGTAGAAATTCGACGAGTCGCCTTCACCGAAGGCCTGGCCGCCGCCGTTGATCGTACCCAGAGTGATCGGTAGGCCGGTACCTGCGGTGAAGATCGGTGCGAAAGTCCATCCACCGAGCACGCGTCCTTTTAGCCCCTGCTGTCCCTTGTAATACGGTGGCTGATAGACCATAAACAAGTTGTAGACAAACTTACGGTCAAAGGCAGCCAGACCGTACGCCGTATTCAGGTTGAACGGATCGGGGGCCGTTTCTGCACTGGTCGCTTGGACGACAGACCCTGTGCTGAGGATCTTCGACCAAGTGAAGTTCGACTGCGTTGTCAGGCCATGCCAATCACTCATTTTGAGCGAAACGAAGGCGCCATTGTAGGCGGCATGTCCGATGCTGGCGTTGACGCCAACTCCCGACGTGAGCTGACCGCTACAACCAAGCTCCGTTCCGGTCGGACAGTTAAACGGAGTGTTCATCATCGTATGAGGGAAATTGAACCCGCCGTTGTCCAGATCGCTCCAGAAACTCCAGACGTTCGCCAAAGGCGAAAATCCGCTGCCGTTTGACGTGACCAGGTTCCCGGTTCCGTTTACGCCTTCCTTCGCCAAGACTGCCTGCGTACAGCTTGTATAGCCCGTGCAGTAGCCGGTCCCCGACAGCGCTGCTTCGAAGAAGGGTTGATTAGAAACCGCACCGGCACTAGGTGTGCATAGCGTGCCGGCGAGGTTCGCCAGGCCGCCGCAATACTGGACCATCATGTTGGCATAGGCCTTGTCGAAGCGCTGTCCGCCCATGGTCATCATGTAAGGCACAGCATTGATATTGATCGGTTGATACTCGTGCTCGATTCGACGCCCGATATAGCCGAGTTCGAGTGTTAACCCGCGGTGCAGTTGCCGTTGAATCGTGAAATCAAACGAATCCACATAATTCGGACGGAAGTTTGGATCGAGCGATTCTCCTGCACCGGCAGCGATTCCGTTGATACCAGGATAGAGTGGCTGGGGAAGGGTTTGAGTGATCTGGCCATTTGCAACCGAGGGAAGTGGCGCGATCAGGCCGTCCGTGCTGACTCGGAAGGCATTTGCTGGCGTAGAACCTCCGCTTCCGGCGCAGGTTACCCCGTCCATCAGTGGACTGAAACACTGAACGGGCTGAATTAAGCCTGTGCCCAGCAATGGCACCAACACTAGATCGACACCGTTCAGCCGGCCATAGACTCGACCGTATCCGCCGCGGATCACCGTGTCTTGTGAGCCGAAGATTTTGCCCATCGTGGAATCGCTATCAAAATGAGGATTCCATGCAGCAGCAAAACGTGGGCTGAAGGAGCCATAGAACGGATTGTAGGGATACTTCAATCCATTCGCCGTATTTCCGACGAGGTTAAATCCAACGATCGGATTGTAGACTTGCCCCTGGAGAGCGGCTTGCTCGCGCGATCGCAGGTACGATTGAATGCCGATTAACTGGTTTGCCTGGTCTACCAACTCAATTTGTTTTCCGTTTGCTTCCACGGGCGGCATTTCTAAGGTCCAGCCCAGTCCGTAGGTGAACGTAAACGTTGGTTTCACATGCCACGTATCACTGAAGTAGACGTTGTAGTAGGGAATTGTGCTTTGGTCGAATGCCGGGGTGAGAGGAGGATTCAGCGTCAGATTCGCGCCAGAACGCGTGTACGCCTGCTGGGCAATCGAGACCATTCCCGTGACAGCTGAATAATCGCGCCCCCAGGATGTCGCGGAGCCAGCTACAGGAACAAAGCCAGACATATTCACGTCCGTGCTCGATGAGGCCGATAGCTGGTAAACCGGTTGGTAATTGATACCACCACCGTTGTCGGTCCGTTGGTGCCAGTTGAAGTTGTGCTGATACGTGCCGCCGAACTGGAACAAATGGTTGCCTTTCAACATGCTCACGTCGTCACGGAGCATCTGGTCATGGCCGTCCCAGAAGCGGGTTCGAGTCTGCTGCGTGTTTACGTTGTAAGGCGAAAGAGATTGGTAATGCTGTTCTCCCAAAGGCTCAAGCGCTCCGCCGAGTCCGGGGAATTGAATTGTGTCACCTGCACGACCCCATTCCCACCAATTCCTCAGAAAGCTGTAATGGATATCATTCGTAATTGTGGAACTGATTCTCGTAGTCAAGCCGGTCACGAGATACCACGGTTCCTGTGGCGCCTGTGATAACGAGGCGGGCACCCCTAGTTTGTCACCGGGAAAGAACCCGCCGATGTCGACCTGGTCCACGGTTGAAATCGCAAGCTTGAAATAACGGTAGCTGGACGTGAAATGCCATTTCTCGCCGAAGTCATGATCGAGCCGCACTACTCCAAAATTGCTCGTCTGCGGTATTGCGATATTCGCACGGAAGCCCTGGATGTTGACTCCGTCGCATCGAGACAAACCACAGTCCGTACCCAATTCATTCGGCAACGGCATGTTCTTCGTCCACATCTGCTGGACTAGGGTATTTATTCCAAGCCCTCGTGGATCACAGACGCCGGATGCGAATCCATTTGCTGCCGTGCAGTTTGCGTTCGCCGCGTAAGGTACGCCTTCAGCCGAGGTGACGGGAGCATTGTTGAGGTTGTATGTGGTTCCTCCAAAGGTCAGGAGGCCCAAGCGCATGTCGGCCGAGGGGACAGCAGCTTCGAATGTTTGAGAATTTGGCCAGCGGTATCCTTCATAGTTCACAAAGAAATACGTTTTGCCGCCTGCCATCTCTGGGAGCAACTTCCCGCCAAATCTAAAACCGAAACGGCTGCGGTGCCAGTTCGGCACCGGCACACCAACAAGATTGTTATCCCATGTGTTTGCCGAGAAGTTGTTGTCTAAGTAGTACTCGTACACGCTTCCGTGATAAACGTTCGTGCCGCGCCGCGTAACCACCTGCACTTCGGCGCCCGCTGAACTGTTGAAGTCCGCAGTCTGCCCCGCAGTATTCACTTTGAATTCTTCGACGCTATCAGCAGGGGTCGGCATAACGCCCGTTGGACCGGAGGCAACGCCGTAGCTCTGATTGGACACGCCACCAGTTGGATCACCGGCAAAGCTTGCGGTATAGACGCTCATGCTGCCGTCCATATCGTTCGTATTGTTGCCACCATCGAGCATGAAGCTGCTCTGGTCGACGACTGCTCCGGCGACGCTGCCATCGGGGCTCACGCCGGGTTGCAACTCCACGAATGTGCTGACGTCACGATTCAAGCTTGGGAGGCTATCCAGCGCCGTTTCGCTGACGGTATTTCCCACCGTCGCATTCATCGTTTGCAATTCGTTGGCGGCTGCCTGAACCTCCACGGTAACGGTCGAGCCACCTACCTGAAGCGCCAGGTTGGCGCTGGATGTCAGACCCACTTCTACCTTTAGATTCATCTTGACATTCGAGAATCCCTGCTTCGAAGCAGTAAGGCCATATTGCCCGGGCGCCACATTCACGAATACGTAATGCCCAGCGTCATTCGTTAGCGTGCTACGCGAATCTCCCGTAGCACTGTCCGTGATCGTGATCTTTACGCCTTGCACAATGGCGCCGCTCGCATCAGTGACGGTGCCGACGATCGTTCCGGTGTTTGTCGATTGTGCGAATAGGGTTGAAGGACTGCACGCAAAGGCCAGCGCCAAGCCCACGATCACAACGACGTAACCCCAAGACCTCAACTCGCTGCGGACGCGCATAGCAAAAGCCCTCCTGAAAACGAAGAGTTGTTCCGCGAAAATCACGCGGAATTTTCCGTATCGCGACTGCTTTTTCTGAGATACCCGTTGGCTTTCGGGAATCAGTACATTACTGAGAGAGAAGACTTAACTTGCACCCGGACCCGAAAACCCCTTGATAGGCGCGGAACACTAACACCATCGATAGGACAAAAACAAGTAATAATTGTATGGATCTGCTTTTTTTATGATTGTTCAGGCAACTCATTGAAAACACAATCGCTAGCAGTCTCTTAATCTTGCTGTTAGGCCGCCTTTCTCGAAAAATGTTCCCCTTGTTATGTAGTGCGCTCATCAACCACAGAGCGCTGTCTATAGAAGTTATGTCTGCTTGCTGCCTGGTTTTCTGCCTGAAATATGGAAGGAACCTGTCGACGAATAGGGGCGTGGCAACCGGTAATACTGCTCCCGGGCCCACCAGGTTGGTAAGATTAGGTACCCTGAGTGAAGGACGGCGCGACTCAGCGTCGCGACGCTTCTCGAAAGACGAAATTATGAAGATCGCCAAAGATGTCACCGAACTGATCGGGCACACTCCACTCGTTCGTTTGAACAAGGTCACCGAAGGGTGCGTGGCGGAAGTTGTCGCCAAACTCGAGAGCCAGAATCCGCTGGCGAGCGTGAAAGACCGCATCGGGATCAGCATGATTCAGGAAGCGGAGCGCGCCGGGAAAATCCATCCGGGGAAAACGATTCTGGTTGAGCCGACGAGCGGCAACACGGGGATCGGGCTGGCCTTCGCTGCGGCGGTCAAAGGCTACAAGCTCATCCTGACGATGCCCGACACGATGAGTCTTGAACGCCGCGTGCTGCTGCTCGCCTTCGGCGCGGAAATTGTTCTCACACCCGGACCGCGGGGCATGACTGGAGCGATCCTGAAAGCGAAAGAGATTCTCGCGAATAATCCTGACGGATACATGCTGCAGCAGTTCGACAATCCGGCGAATCCGAAAATTCACTTCGAGACCACCGGGCCCGAAATCTGGAACGACACCGACGGGCGCGTCGACATTCTCGTTTCTGGCGTCGGCACCGGCGGAACCATCAGCGGCATCTGCGAATACATCAAGCCGAAGAAGCCTTCGTTCAAGGGCATCGCCGTCGAACCCGCGGATAGTCCAGTTCTCTCCGGCGGCAAGCCGTCCCCTCACAAGATTCAGGGCATTGGCGCGGGATTTGTTCCCAGCATTCTGCGGCGCGACTACATTGACGAAGTCGTCACCGTCACCAACGACGAAGCGATCAATATGGCCCGCCGGCTTCCGCTCGAAGAAGGATTGTTTGTCGGAATCTCTTCCGGCGCGGCCGTGGCAGCGGCATTCAAGGTGGCCCGGCGCAAAGAAAACGCGGGCAAGCTGATCGTTGCGATCCTGCCGTCCTTCGGGGAGCGCTATCTCAGCACGGTGCTGTTTCAGGAACTTCGCGAAAAAGCGCTTCACATTCCGACGGCCGAACTTCCTCCAGCCTGATCGTGATCTATGCCGCATTTGCTCTCGCTAATTCGCGAAGACATGACGAACGTGATGGAGCACGATCCTGCGGCGAAGTCGCGACTGGAAGTATTTCTCTGCTACTCGGGCCTTCATGCCGTGTGGTTCTATCGCATCAATCACTGGTTCTGGAATCACGGACTCTTTCTCGCGGGACGATGGCTCTCGCAATTTGCGCGCTGGCTTACTGGAATTGAGATACATCCCGGCGCGAAGATTGGACGCCGCCTTTTCATCGACCACGGGATGGGCGTCGTGATCGGCGAAACTTCCATCGTCGGCGACGACGTCACGCTTTATCAAGGCGTGACTCTCGGCGGGACAGGGAAAGAACACGGCAAGCGTCATCCGACGCTGGAGGACAGCGTGGTCGTGGGCGGCGGCGCCAAAATCCTCGGCAACATCGTCGTCGGCAAGAACTCCCGCATCGGAGCCGGATCGGTCGTGCTGCGAAATGTCCCCGACAATTCCACCGTCGTGGGCGTGCCCGGCCATATCGTTTTTCGCGAGGGCAAACGCGTTGTCATCACCGATCCCAAGCAGATTAACGATCCTCTGTCGGAAGCTCTCGCCTCGGTGGCGACCGAAGTGAAGAAGCTGCGCGAGCGTGTGCAGCGCCTGGAAGGCTCGGAAGAGCGCGCAGAGCCCGTCCCCGCATCCTTGCAGGGGATCATGGATGATCTCGACTACCAGATATGACCATCGAAGCGTAAGATAGTCGGCTCAAGCCGCCAATAGCCACGCGGAGGTCCATCCGTGAAATGGATTGCTACCGTCCTCTTGTTGTTTTTTTTGTCTTCTCTCTGTCTCGCCGCTGAAAAAAAGGAAGAGAAGCCCAAGCCCGCGCAATCGATTCCCGAGCTTCAGCAGCAGCTTGAGAAAATTCTGAAAGACACGCACACGCCCAGTGTTTCCGTCGCGATCGTGCATAAGAATGGCCCGGAGTGGGTCACTGGACTTGGTCTCTCCGATGTTGCGACAAACCGCGCCACAACTGCCGACACGCTGTTTCGTATCGGATCGACGTCAAAGGCCTTCACGTCGCTGTCGATTCTCCAACTCGCAGACCAGGGCAAGCTTACGCTGCAAGATCCGGTGCACAAAATCGTTCCGGATGTCTGGTTCCAAAATCCGTGGGAAGCAACCGATCCTATCCGAGTTGTGAATCTGCTCGAGCACACCACCGGCTGGGATGATATGCACCTGCGCGAATACGCGATGCAGGCGCCGGACTCGATGACGGTCGAGCAGGGGCTCGACTACGATCACCACTCGCGCATCTCGCGCTGGCCTCCCGGTACGCGCATGGCTTATTGCAATTCCGGTCCTCCGGTTGCGGCCGCAATCGTCGAGAAGTTGACCGGAGAGAAATTTGAAGACTACGTCCAGCAGAATTTATTTCTTCCCATCGGCATGAAGACGGCGACGTACTTCCAGCCAGCGACAAATGTGGCGACGACTCTTTACCATCCGGACGGCAAGACTCCGTATCCGTACTGGCATATCCTGCTGCGTCCTGCCGGATCGATCAATGCCTCCGCTAACGACATGGCGGCGTACGTCCAGTTTTATCTGAACCGCGGCGCAGTTGGTGGAAAACAGATTGTGCCCGCCGCCGACATTGATCGCATGGAAATTCCCGAGAGCACATGGGCCGCGAAAGACGGCATGAAGGCTGGCTACGGCCTCAGCAATTATTGGAACGTTCAGGATGGCTTCGTTTATCACGGCCATAACGGCGGAGTCGAGGGCGGCCTCACCGAGATGGCATACATGGCCGACTACGGTGTCGGCTATTTCTTCAGCATCAATGCCGGGAACGGCGATGCCTTTGAAAAAGTCAGCAAGGCGATCCGGCTCTACATCACTGACAAATTGCAGAAGCCGCCACTGCCTGCGGCGGCCGCGTTGCCGCAGAATTCCGCCGATTATGCAGGCTGGTACGAGCCTGATTCTCCCCGCGTTGAGCTCACGCACTTCATGGAACGGCTCATGGGACTAAGCCTTGTGCGCTTCCAAGATGGCAAATTGATTCTATCCGCTCTGGGTCAGTGGCACACCGAGTTCATCCCAGTCATGAGCACGCAATTCCGGCAGGTCCGTGAGAAAGAACCATCCGATCCCGTCGCGACTCTCGAACTGCTGACGCCCAATTCCGAAGGACGTTTCATTCAGAACGGCATGCAGACCACAATGAAAGAAGTTCCCGCGTGGTTCGCGATTCTGGAAATCGTCCTGACGATCTTCGTTTTGCTCTCGATCGCGTCAATCTTGATCTACGCCCCATTCTGGCTTCTTGGCGGGCTCAGTGCGCGCAGGCGCCGTCCAGTCGAGCGCGGGATGCGACTCTGGCCGCTCATGGCCGTACTGAGCCTCATAGCATTCGTGGCAATCTTTATCGCGTCGAGCAACGATCTGATCCAGCGTCTTGGAAATCGGACGATCTGGTCTGAGGCCCTGTTCCTCACGAGCATTGGGTTTGGACTCGCGACGCTGGCGAGCGCCGTTTCATGGTGGCGGGCACCCGCTGATAAGGTCCGGCGGAGCGTCCACGCCTATTCGCGCCTCGTGATCCTGGCTTTGCTGATTGCCGCCTTTTATTTGGCGTATTGGGACATCATCGGACTGCGAACTTGGTCGTAATGGACAACGTAGGGACAGCCGCCTCGGCGGTCCGCGGACCGAAAGTTCCGGCGCAATGCGGATCAGACCGCAGACCGCGACATCTCGCCATCAAGCATCCTCCAGATGCCCAGAGGATTCGCGTTCTTCAACTCTTCTGGCAGAGCCTCGTCCGGAAATCCCTGATAACACACGGGCCGTGCGAAGCGGAAGATTGCGGAGCTTCCTACAGACGTTGTGCGCCCATCTGACGTCGCAGGATAAGGTCCCCCATGAACAATCGCGTGAGTTACTTCGAGTCCCGTCGGAAATCCATTGAAGATAATCCTGCCAACCTTTGTTTCGAGAATCGCAATCAGATCCGCGAAATCTTTCAGGTCCTGCTCCGTGCCATGGATTGTCGCTGTCAGGTGTCCCTCAAAGGCTTGTGCGATGCGCAGGATCTGATCACGCTCGGAATGATGAACCAGCAACGTAGTCGGCCCGAAGATCTCATCCTGCAAGTGTGATCGCATGAAGGTCATCGCGTCGGTCTCAAATAGCGCCGGCTGCGCGACAAATCCACCCGACACCGCCGACGGAGCTTCCGCGATTAGCTTCGCGGCAGCACCGGATTTCCTCTTTTCGATTGCCGAACCGAACGTCGAACAGATTCCGCGAGTCAGAAGGGGAAACGAATCGGAACCGGAAACGAGTTGCGCCATCTTCTGAGCGAAAGCTTGCGATTCGGCGCTTTGCGGCAAGAAGACCATACCTGGCTTCGTGCAGAACTGTCCGGCGCCCAGCGTGAACGAGGTATGCAGCCCCGCCGCAATCGTCTCGCCGCGCTCGCGCAGAGCGCCTGGCAAAATGAATAAAGGATTCGTGCTGCCCATTTCGGCGAAGAGAGGAATTGGCTCAGGACGCGCAGCCGCCAGGTCCATCAATGCTCGTCCTCCGGCGCGCGATCCAGTGAAGCCCACCGCCTTTATCAGCGGATGCTTCACCAACTCGAGCCCCACTTTCGTTCCGGCATCAAACAGCAGCGAGAACATTCCTTCCGGCAGGCCAGAGTCGCGAACGCTCTGTTGAATTGCGCGCCCCACCAGTTCGCTCGTGCCCGGATGCGCCGGATGAGCTTTCACGACCACAGGATTGCCCGCGGCCAACGCTGACGCCGTGTCACCACCCGCAACCGAGAACGCCAGCGGGAAATTGCTGGCGCCAAAAATCGCGACCGGCCCCAGGGGACGCAGCATCGAACGGACATCCGGCTTCGGAATCGGCTTGCGGTCGAGAAGCGGTCGATCCACTCGCGCCTGCACCCAAGAGCCTTCTTCGACCACGTCGGCGAACATGCGAATCTGTCCGCACGTGCGCGCGGCTTCGCTCTGCAGTCGCGGCAATGGCAATGCAGTCTCGCGATGCGCGCGATCAATCGCGTCCGGAGCGATTGCCTCAATGTTCTCCGCAATCTTTCGCAGCAACGCGCCGCGTTCACGCCCGGAAATACTTCGATAGGTTTCGAACGCCTCGCTCGCCAGTCGAACTGCACAATCAACTTCTTCGACGGTCGCCGAAGTAAATCCCGGCTGCAAATTCTCGCCGCTCGCGGGCTCAACTCCGTAAAAAGTATCTCCAGCACCCGTTCCTTCGCGGAATCCGATGAGCGATCGCCCTGAGAGTTCTCTGTTCACTGTTTGCATCTTCTTCAACTCTTACTTGACAACGCGAAGCTGGTTACAGCCTGAGGCCGCGATTGCAGCGCGTCGCGAATGATCTTCCTGTTATGTTCCAATTCTTCGCCCACCAGTTCAAGGCGTGGCGGACGCACGCGTGCGTTCCCAATCCCGACTTCTTCCTGCACCAGTTTGATGAGCTGAACGAAATCTGGAACCGTGTCCATCCGCAACAGCGGCAGGAACCAGCGGTAGAGTTCAAATGCCTTCTCGTGTTCTCGGTTCATCCCGAAATTAAAAAGCTCCACGGACTCGCGGGGCAGGGCATTAGCCAACCCGGCGATCCACCCCTTAGCTCCGACTCCGATCGCCTCCAGGACGGCATCGTCGACGCCGACGCAGATCTCCAACCGGTTATCGAGCAACGCGCGAATCGCCGACACGCGCCGTGCATCCGTGCTCGATTCCTTCACCGCTTCAAGATTTGCATGCTCTTCGGCTAATTCGCGAATCTGCTCAGGAACAAAGTCCGTACCATAGGCGACGGGATTGTTGTACAACATGCAAGAGAGAGGAGTGGCCCTGAACACGGCCGCCACGTGCGCCTTCATCTCTCGCCAGCTTCCTTTATATATATAAGGAGGCAGCACCATCAGGCCGTCGCAACCCGCGTCTGCCGCCATTTTCGCGAGTGCCACTGCTTCGGCAGTAGAAAGCGCCGAGATCGCCCCTGCCACCGGTGCCTTCCCTCGAACCGCTTTTACGCAATGGCGAAGAATCGCTTGCTTCTCGTCGAACGTCAGCGTCGCTCCTTCGCCGAGCGAGCCGAGCGCGACGATCCCGGTGCAGCCGTTGTCGAGCAGCCAGCGGCAATGCTCGGTCATGAACGGGTAATCGACCGTGAGATCTTCTTTGAAGCACGTTGTAATTGCGGGCATCACGCCCTTCCACTTCATCGCACTCCTCCTGTGAGCGGCGCAGTTTCTGTGGTCCCGGCAAGATTTTCCACTCGCGCTGGAAATACCGGAGGCCGCACCGACTCCATCCTCCATCCGAAAAGAAATTCGGTGGCCGGACCGCAAATCCTTCCCTGACACGGACCCATTCCGCACCGCGTGTGCAGTTTCGCCTCACGCCACGATCGGTGCGCGGCGAGCCGAGCATGCTGGACGTCTTCGCAGCGGCAGACTATCGTTTTTCCCGATGGCAACTTCTTCAACTCCGGCCGCAGCAGAAAAGTCCGCTCGAGCGACCGCGCGAATCGCTGTCCGCGTGCCCGCTCTCTGAATAGTTTACTTGCTTCCGACGCCTGGCCACTCGCGGCGAGTCCGGCAATCTGCCCTTCCACGAGCGACAGATCCACTCCCCCAATTCCTGTTGGCTCGCCGGCGCAGAAGATCCCTTTCAAGGAAGTTTCCTGTGCGTCGTCCACTTGCACGAAGCCGTCGCTGATCTTGCACCCGAGCAGACTTGGCAACTCCACATTCGGCACGAGATGAAATCCGCAGGCGAGGTAATCGCAGGGCACGATTTCCTGCTTCCCGTCGCAAGCAAGCGTCACCGACTGAAGAATTCCTTGCCCCGACGCAGCCACGGGCCAGCAGTTTATCCGAAGGGGAATTCCAGAAAGCTCTTTTCTCAGCAGCAATCCCTGGCCGATCTTTGCCGGGAACAGCACCAATCCCGCGCCGAATCTCGCGAGTCTCGCCCACGACGCCTGTTCGCAAATCATCAAAACCTCTGCGCCGTGTTTCCGCAGTTTTGCCGCGACCGCCAGTAACAGCGGCCCCGTTCCCGCGATGACAATTCTTTTTCCCTGAATCGGCAGGCCGGATTTCACCATCGCCTGGAGTCCGCCGGCGCCCATAACATTCGGCAGAGTCCATCCGGGAAACGGCAGAAACCGCTCCCTAGCTCCGGTCGCCAGAATCAGTTTCTGATATCGGAGTTCGTGAAGATCATCGATGCTCTCAGCCAGCAACAAACCAGGTTCCGGCTGATGAAAAACTCGCAGCCCAGTCACTGGAATTGCTCCAGACTTCGCGAATCGCTGAGGCCAGGCTGACGCTAGCGAGTCGTGTTCGCGAGAGGAGACTCCGCGCCAGATTTGTCCGCCGAGCGCTGAATTGTCATCCACAATCCCGACCTGTGCGCCCGACTCAGCCGCACGCACCGCCGCCGCTATGCCGGCTGGACCCCCGCCGACGACGAGCACTTCGAATCGATGCTGCGACGATCTACTCATCCGTTCTCACATCCATTCCCGGCTCGCAAAGAATCTGGCAGCTTCGGCAATGTGCTCGTCCATTGATGGTGGCGCGGCACTCAAAACAGATGCCCATCCCGCACAGCGGGCCGCGTGGTTCGCCCGATACAGACGCGCGGCACGGCACACCTGCAATGGAGATCGCGACAGCGACCGTCGCGCCTTCGGGCACTGCAACGTCCGCGCCATTCACCCGCACAGTAATTTCATTCGGCATGCGCACACTCTTCGCGGGCACGCGCCGGCAAGTACGGTTCGTTGGGAATTTCCGGAGCGACTCCGCTGATCTGATCAGCGAGAAGTTTCGCCGTCCCGAGCGAAGTTGTGATGCCTAGTCCTTCATGTCCCGTCGCTAGAAATAAAGAATCATCTCCTGGCCATGGACCAATCAGCGGCAATTTGTCTGGAGTCGCCGCTCGGAATCCAGTCCATGTGCGCACGGCCGACATCGAACTCAGGCCCGGCATGTATTCCTGCGCGCGCAGCAGCATTTGGCGCAAAATCTCCTGATCGACCTCTTTATGCTCAGCGCCGTACTGTCGCGAAGATCCAATGAGTATCTGCCCGGTTCGCCGTGGCTGTACGTTGAACGCCACCGAATCGCTCGCAACTGAGTGCGCGCTCTTCAGATATCCAAGCTCGACCAGTTGATGCCGCAGAAATCCGCGATATCGATCGGTAATGACAAGATGTCCCTTGCGTTTCTTGATCTCGACCTCGGGAGTTAGCGCCGCGGCCCAGGCCCCACCCGCATTCACGATAATTTTTCCAGTGATGCTCGCTCCATCCGACAAGAGCACTTCTCCGCGCCAAATCTTCGCCACAGAGACCCCAAGTCGAAGCTGCGCGCCATGTTTCTGAGCGCGTTCGATCAGGAAACGAGCCGCGCACGGCGGGTATAGAACCACATCTTCCAGAACCAGCAGTCCGCCTGTCATTCCATCGCGCAGATTCGGCTCAAGTGCTTCCAGTTCGCGGGCATCGAGCACCTGCGTCGGAACGCCACGGCTAACGTAATACTCATGCTTACGCCGAACCTCCGCCATCTCTTCATCATCGGCGGCAACCCATATCGTCCCGCACTGCTCGTATTCCACGTCATCGGGCAACTCTGTCCGGAGCGCCTGCCACAGTCGCTGCGAATAGCGAGTGAGCGCGAACTGCGCCTCTGAGTCGTCCATGACAACGATGTGGCCCATGCCCGCCGCGGTTGCGCCTCCGCCGACCATCTCGCGATCGACGACGGCCACGCGCATCCCCCGGCGCGCGAGCTCATCCGCGCAAGCCGCACCTACAATGCCGGCCCCGATGATCACAACGTCAAAGGTTGCACTGCCCATGGAATTCCTTCGCTGGCTATCGCCCTGGAGTAGAGAGGCTCTCGCCAACTCGAGGTTTAGTGTAGACAATATCCTTTAGCGGCGCACTCATGCCTCAGGAGGACGACATGCATTCATTCCGATGCTCTCGCAGACACTTCTTATCCGCGGCGGCGGGCGTAGCCGGCTCAACTCTCCTTCCGAAAGCCTTGATGGCCACGGCTCTTCAGGATCCAGTGGTGAACGAAACGCAAAAAGACGGCAAGCCGTTTTCTCGCGAGAAAGTTTCCTGGAAGGTCGTGCCGTTTCCCATGACGCAGGTTCGGCTTGGCGACGGCCCCTTCAAACAGGCGATGGAGGCCGATCGCCGCTATCTTCTGTCTCTCCCGCCTGACCGCCTGCTGCACACGTTCCGCATCACTGCCGGCTTTCCTACCTCGGCACAGCCGCTCGGAGGCTGGGAAGCCCCCGACTGTCAACTTCGCGGACACTACTCCGGCGGACACTACCTCTCGGCCGTCGCTCTGATGTACGCCTCATGCGGCGACGAAGAGCTCAAAAAGAATGCCTCGGCCGTCGTGGCGGAACTCGGCAAATGTCAGGCGGCCATGAAGAGCGGATATCTCAGCGCCTTCCCCGTGGACTTTTTCGACCGTCTTCGCGAGCGCGAGCAGGTGTGGGCGCCCTTTTATACGATCCACAAGATCATGGCCGGACTGCTCGACATGTACGTCCACTGCGGCAACGAGCAGGCGCTCGACATTGTGCAGAAGATGGCGGGCTGGGTCGACCTCTACACCGGGGCTCTCAGCTACGAACACATGCAGCGCGTCCTCGGCACCGAATACGGCGGCATGGGCGAAACTCTTTGCAATCTCTACGCGATCACCGGCAAACGGGACTACCTCGCGATCGCCCATCGCTTCGACAAGAAACAGTTCTTCGATCCCTTAGCCGCCTTCCGCGACGAACTCAAGGGACTCCACGTCAACACGCATATTCCGCAAGTAATCGCTGCCGCGCGCTGTTACGAACTCACCGGCGACACGCGGTATCGCGACATCGCCGAATATTTCTGGCACGAAGTCGTCAGCGAGCGCTCTTACTGCACCGGCGGCACTAGCAACCGCGAGTCCTGGAATACCGATCCCGGCAAGCTCTCCACCGAACTCGGTCCCGATACCACCGAATGCTGCTGCGCCTACAACATGATGAAGCTCACGCGGCATCTCTTCGGCTGGTCCGCCGACGCCCGCGTGATGGATTACTTCGAGCGAACACTCTTCAATCACAGGCTAGGCACAATCAATCCCGAGGATGGCACCATGATGTACTACCTTCCGCTTGCCTCCGGATACTGGAAAACCTTCGGCAAGCCGCTCGACGCTTTCTGGTGCTGCACGGGCACGGGATCGGAAGAGTACGCCAAGCTTGGCGACACGATTTACTTCCATGGCGATGATTCGCTCTATGTGAATCTCTATATCGATTCGCAACTCGAGTGGCCGGAAAAAGGCCTACGCCTGAGGCAGGAAACGCGCTTTCCCGAAGAGCAGGGAACCACGCTCACGATCACCGCGATCCGCCCACAACCGATGGCGATTAATCTCCGCATCCCTTACTGGGCTGACGGTGGCAGCGTGAAAGTCAATGGAACCCCCTTGATAGCTTTCTCCAGCCCCGGCAGCTATGTCGCTCTCAACCGCACGTGGAAAAGCGGCGACAAGATCGAACTCAGCCTCCCAATGAAACTGCACATCGATCCCATGCCTGACGACAAGACGATTCAGGCAGTCATGTACGGCCCGCTTGTACTCGCTGGACGCTTTGAGCCCGTAACTCCGGAGATGTCTTTCATCGGATATGGACCAAAGTCCGGCAAGGAGATCAGAGTGCCCGACATAAGTGCAGATGCAACTCATCCCACGGCTTGGATTAAGCCCGATCCAGAGCAGCGGTTGACATTCTACGCCGCAGGTCAGGCGCAGTCGTTTCCGCTAGTTCCGCTGAACAAAATCATCCACGAGCGTTACGCCGTGTACTGGAAAGTAAAAGCCACGTAGCACAATTCCGGAGAATTGGATCGAAGACATCTCCTGATTTCTTTGACAAACACAGGCACGTACGTTTAATGTTCCGTTTTGCGTAAACGTTTACGCAAAATTGATGTTGCCCGTCACGTCCCGTATTAGGACTCGCATTCCCTCATGTTGCTGAAAACGCTGCGCGAAGAGGTGCTGGAAGCAAATCTGGAACTGGTTCGGTGTGGCCTTGTCCTTTACACGTTCGGCAACGTGAGCGGCATCTCTCGTAGCGACAGTCTTGTCGCCATCAAGCCGAGCGGCGTTCCTTACGATGACCTGACTCCAGACCAGATCGTCATCTCAGATCTGGCCGGCAAAATCCTCGACAGCAATCTGCGGCCGTCCTCCGACCTTCCAACGCATCTTGAGTTGTACCGGCAGTTCCCGAATGTCGGCGGAGTTGCGCATACCCATTCGGAGTTCGCCACTTCGTGGGCGCAGGCCGAGAAGCCGATTCCGTGCTTCGGCACCACACACGCCGACTATTTCCACGGAGCGGTTCCAGTGACAGATCGTCTCACCTCGAGCGAGATTTCCGGAGACTATGAACTGGAGACGGGGAAGGCAATCTGCCGCACGTTTTCCAAACTCGACGCGGACGCGGTTCCGGCAGTTCTTGTCGCCGGTCATGCTCCTTTCTGTTGGGGATTGAGCGCAGCCGCCGCGGCCCATAATGCGGTCATCCTCGAGTACGTCGCCAAGATGGCGTATCACACGCTCTTGATCAACGCGGAGTCGCAACCCCTTGTCCGCGAACTGCACGACAAACACTTTTTACGGAAGCATGGTCGCAACGCCTACTACGGACAGGTTAAGACCCAATGAGCCCTGCGCTACTTCTTCTGAGTTCGAACACGCTGGTTCACCTCTCCCCAATCGACCTTGTCATCATCATTTTCTACTTTGCCCTGGTGCTGAGTATTGGGTTTTACCTGAAGGGACAAGCAAATACCGGGGAAGACTTCTTCATGGCCGGTCGCGAGATGACGGCGTGGGTGGCGGGCCTGGCGTTCTTGTCCGCAAACCTGGGCTCGCTCGAA